>Ga0209254_10002682_pt1 | contig 16230 bp, 14 predicted proteins | sample FrelakmetDIP11DI_FD_187148 | JGI IMG/M metagenome (GOLD analysis project Ga0209254, IMG submission 187148) | Freshwater lake sediment microbial communities from the University of Notre Dame, USA, for methane emissions studies - DIP11 DI (SPAdes)... | ecosystem: Environmental > Aquatic >... | reverse complement strand
TACTAAAAAGGAGGTGTGCGAATGAAGTGCTTCAAACCCAACAAGGTTCCCACGACTGAGCCCCTGAAGGATTAGTTTCTCCTTTGGGGGCTGTCTATTCATTTCATACAATTGAGCCATATCAGAACCTGCGTGTAACCGCTTCTATTTTAGAGGAAACTTATGCCCAGCAAAGGAGGTCAAAATGAAAAAATTTGCTCTCGTTTTAATTATCGCCGTGATGTCAACATTCGCGTCGGCGGCTGTGGCATCGGATTTCGGTCACAACTGGTGGAATTATAACCCATTTCGAAATTTTAGCGGCACCTACGAAATGATATCTTCGGGCATCTGCCTTCATTCGACATTGGGGTGGAAGAACATAAACGAAGGTCAAAGCGATAAGTTTCCATATTTTGTGCCTGTAGAAAAATCTGAAGTCTGGGCCGGCACTGCCACGGCCCGGGCTACTTGGATATTCAAGCGTGATGGGACAGGAACGGTTTCGGGTACGAACTACGCCTCAATCTTTCCGGGGGGTGATCAAGACCCGTATGTTGCCCAATCCCCATTCGGATTTGCATTTGAATACGAAATTACAAATAAAGGCGAGATCACAGTCACTGGTACTTCGGCGGGACCAATTTTCGGTCACGTACTGAACGGAATGATTTCAATCGACAAAAATGTCATGACACTCCTCAGTGCTGTTCAGGTTCAGGATACTACTCTTTTTGGTTTGGGTTATTTGATCCATAATAATGCGCGTGTCCTGATTAGGGTGTACCCCTAAAAACATGTGAAAGTGGTCGCACCTCAACTATTAAATATTGGCAATGCCGCCAAGACATCGAATGAACAATTTCATTTTTTGAGGTGCGACCCCACCTCTAACCCCAACTCCCCTTTCTGAATCCGAAGGGGTCGATGATCAACATGAAGCACATACAAATCGCATTCTGCGTTATCCTCGGTCTTGCCATCCTCGTGCAGCCGCCGGCCTCCGAGGCACAGCGGCCTGGAAAGGTCTATCGTATAGGGTATCTCGGAATCTTCACTGGAGATTATGAAAGAGGCCCGCAAAATTGTCCGCTAACCGGCAGTCCCAATTGGCAGGCATTCCTGCAAGGTTTGCGCGAGCGAGGGTATATTCCCGGGAAGAACCTATCGATCGAGTGCCGGTGGACCGAGGACCGGGATGATACCGCCCCTCCTCTCGCGGCCGAGCTCGTGAACCTCAAGCCGGATCTCATCATTGCCTCCGGCACTGTCCAAGTCCGGGCCGTCAAGCAGGCCACCAGCACGATTCCAATCGTGATGACCGGAGTCATCGACCCCGTGGGGCGCGGCCTGGTAGCCAGCCTTGCGCATCCGGGCGGAAACGTCACCGGAGTGACGGACACGCTTATCGAGATGGAAGGGAAACGCCTGCAATTCCTCAAGGAGGCGGCTCCCGGCATCTCCCGGGTGGCCTTTCTCGGGCGCAAGGGGCGCGTGCTGACTTGGGCTGAGCAATACGAGGCTGCGGCGCAGACCCTCGGGCTCCGGCTGCAATTCTACGCCGTCAGCGGCCCCGATGAGCTTCCAGGGGCCTTCGCTGCGATAAAGCAGGCGCAGGAGGAAGCTCTTCTCGTGGTACCCTCCGGCACTTTTGAAATGGATGACACCCCGCAACGCCTCGTCGAGTTCGCTACCCGAAACAGGCTGCCATCCACCTTTTCAGGCAGAGAATTCGTTATATTGGGCGGGCTCATGTCCTATTGCATCGATGAGCCTGCCACCCGGCGGCGCATTGGCTTTTACGTCGACAAGATATTGAATGGAGCCAAACCGGGCGACCTCCCGGTAGAGCAACCGGCCAAGTTCAATCTGGTGATCAACCTCAAGACCGCCGGGACCCTTGGGCTTACGATTCCCCCGACGCTTCTCATGCTGGCGGACGAGGTGATCAATTGAACCTATTTGAGACGCACCGTTATGAGAGTTCGCGGCACGCTCTTCCGCAAATACCTGCTCGTCCTTATAGTCTTTATCGGCGGGATGCTGAGCGTCCGCGGCATGTTCGAGCTGCACAAGTCCTATCAGGACAACAAGGCTGCCGTGGTGCGCCTTCAAAGGGAGAAAGCGGCGGCCGCGGCCTTTCGAATCGAGCATTTCATCCGCCAGATCGAGTGGCAGGTCGGATGGGCCTCGCACCCCATTTTCATGCCGCAGGAGCAGGTGGCTGAGCAGCGTCGCTTGAACTTCCTCTGGCTTCTAAGACAGGTCCCATCCGTCGCCGAGATCAGCTATCTGGATGGAACGGGCCGGGAACAGCTTCGAGTGGCCCGGCTTGGCATAGACGAGGTGGGGAGCCAGAAAGACTACTCAGCCGATCCGAAGTTCCTCCACGCCATGCGGGACAAGATCTACTTCAGCTCCGTGTATTTTCTCAAGCAATCCGAGCCTTATATGACATTGGCCTTGAAGTGGCAGGGCCAGAGCGCCGGTGTCAGCGTCGCGGAGCTGAACCTGAAGCTCGTCTGGGACGTGGTCTCTCAGATCAAGATGGGGCCGAAGGCGTATGCCTACGTGGTGGATGCAGGCGGCACGCTTATCGCCCACACGGACATCAGTCTGGTGCTCCAAAAGACCGACCTCTCGCAATCACCGCAAGTGCGGGAGGCCATCGCAAACCTGAAAGAGACAGGTGAAGATGCGCTCGAGAGCGGGATCGGAAGAGATCTGCGCGGGGATCTGGTGCTCGCCGGATCCGCGCCGATCGCGCTCCTGGGTTGGTCGGTTTTGGTGGAGCAGCCCGTCAGCGAGGCCTTTGCCCCGCTCTACGACTCGATCGTGGGTACATTGACAATTCTGCTGATCGGCCTGTGCCTGTCTGTAGCGGCCAGCTTTTTCCTGGTTCGAATAATCGTCCAGCCCATCCAGGTGCTCCATGCCGGCGCGGCCCGGATCGGGTCCGGCGCGCTGGATCACAGAATCGAGGTGCGGACGGGGGACGAGTTGGAGCTGCTTGCGGACGAATTCAACGAAATGACGGCACGGCTCCAGGAATCATACGCCAACCTTGAGCAGAAAGTGGAAGCCCGAACGCGGGAGCTGAGCGAAGCGCTGAAGCAGTTGAAAGCTCTTTGGGAGGTCGGCCAGGCCGTCAGTTCGACCCTCAATCTGGGGACGGTGCTTCAAACGATTGTCACTCGGGCGGTCGAGCTGTCGGGGACGATAGGCGGTGTCGTCTACGAGTATGTCGAGGCCAAACATGAGTTTCACCCGCAAGTTGTCTATCGGATGGAGGAAGAGCTAATCAACGCCCTTCAAGCGAAACCGATTCGACTGGGGGAGGCGGCGATCGGGCGGGCTTCTGTCAGTCGGGCACCCTTTCAGGTGCCCGATATACGAAATGACCAGGATTACGGCGCCGCACATCTTCGGTCTATACTGGTCCGGCTGGGCTATCGCTCGCTTTTGGCACTGCCGCTGCTGAGGGAGGAGCGGATCATAGGCGGTTTGGTCGTCTGGCGCCGGGAGCCTGGAGAGTTTTCACCCGAGGTGGTGAACCTGCTCCAGACGTTTACCACCCAGTCTGTTTTGGCCATTGAGAACGCAAGGCTCTTCCGCGAGGTGGAGAAGAAGAGGATCGAGCTGGAGATCGCCAGCAAGCACAAGTCCCAGTTCCTGGCCAACATGAGTCATGAACTCCGGACCCCTCTGAACGCGATCCTGGGGTACACGGAGCTGATTTTGGACAACATCTACGGGGAAGTGTCCGGCAAGGTGCGCGAGGTGATGTCGCGCCTGGAGATCAGCGGGCGGCATCTCCTCGCCCTGATCAACGACGTCCTCGACCTGTCCAAGATCGAAGCTGGGCAACTGACGCTTTCGCTGAGCGAGTACTCAATGCAGGACGTGGTGCAAACTGTCTTCACGGGGGTGGAGGCGCTGGCGGCCGAAAAGGGGCTGGCATTGAAAACCACCGTCGTTACGGACTTGCCCACGGGCTACGGGGATGACCGGCGCCTCAATCAAGTGCTCCTGAATCTCGTCGGCAATGCAATCAAGTTCACCGAGACCGGCGAAGTCGATATCGAGGTCAAGGCCCTCGACAACGGTTTTCTGGTGGTGGTTTCGGACACGGGGCCCGGCATCCCCCCGCCCGATCAGTCAAAGATCTTCGAAGAGTTCCACCAAGTGGACAACACCAGCACACGCAAGAAGGGAGGCACGGGCTTGGGGCTCTCCATATCCAAGCGCATTGTCGAGATGCACGGTGGTCGCATCTGGGTAGACTCCACCCCAGGGAAGGGATCCATTTTCTCATTTACGATTCCATTTCGAACAGAGCGACCACGGGGGTGACATGGGCAAGCGGATTCTGATGATCGAGGACCATGAGGACAATCGGCGCATTCTGCGGGACCTCCTCACGAACAAGGGCTACGACGTGATCGAGGCGGAAAACGGGATCGATGGGGTGAGTGCGGCTGAAACCTACCGTCCGGACCTGATCCTGATGGACATCCAGTTGCCCGGCATCGACGGCTACGAGGCGACGCGGCGAATAAAGGCGAACTCGGAAACCCGGAAAATTCCGATTATCGCGGTGACCTCATACGCGCTGAGCGGAGATGACGTGAAGGCGTTTGAGGCGGGTTGCGACGCTTACGTGGCGAAGCCCTTCAGTCCGCGTGACATCCTATCGAAGATTCAGGGCTATCTCGCATGAGGGTAAGACAGGGTCAAACATGAAATCACCACCCCTCATCCTGATCGTGGATGATAACCCGACGAATGTGGAAATCTTGCAGGCGCGCCTGGCTGCCAACAACTATGACATCATTACCGCCATGGATGGCGAAGCGGGACTCCGGATGGCCAGGGACCACCTGCCGGATTTGATTCTCCTCGACATAATGATGCCGAAGATGGACGGCATTTCGGTCTGCCGCCGCATCAAATCAGATACCTCTCTGCCGTTTATGCCGGTCATAATGGTCACCGCCAAAGCGGAATCAAAGGATATCGTAGCCGGACTCGAAGCGGGTGGAGATGAATACCTGACCAAACCCGTGGATCATAGAGCCTTGGTCTCCAGGGTTAAATCGATGCTCCGGATCAAGGAATTGCACGACAAAGTTCATGAACAATCAGCGCGGCTGAAGTTTCAACTCGAGACGGCAACCAAGATCCAATCCCTGTTTTGGCCCAAAATTCCGGAGCTGGAAGCCGGCAGCCATATCTGGGCAGTATCGGTTCCGGCCGCCTATGTCGGAGGGGATTTTTACGATGTAATAATGCTTCCGGACGCCAGTCTGCTGGTTTATGTCGCGGATGTTTCGGACAAAGGCGTCCCCGCCGCCTTGATCATGGCAGCGTTGTCAACCAAAATCCGGATCGAAGCTCAACAGCAGAGCGAAATAGACACCTTGCTCGGAATCATCAACACGAGCACGCACCAGTTAATATCCGAAGAGGGATTTTTTATAACGATCGTCCTTGGAAGGTACTGGCCGGGAACCGGGAAGCTGCAAATCGTGATTGGGGGCCATCTGCCACCGTTATGGCTGTGTAAAAGCGGCGCCCATCAAATGATTTTCGCAAGGGGGATGGCACTGGGAGTTTCGCCTGATACACGATACGAGAGAAATGAAATCCTGCTCTCTCCCGGGGAGTCGATTCTTTTTTACTCGGATGGGATCATTGAAGCGCAGGATAAAAATTTGGAGCTGTTTGGCAGTGAGCGTTTGACGAATATGGCGACCAATCCGAAAGGGCCGCCATTTGGCAAAGCCATCTTGGAATCAGTGCGCCTTTGGCAAGGAGGCACACCCGCTGCCGACGATCAAACCATTTTGGAGATCTGGCGAGAAGAGTTGACAGCCTGTAAATGATAAACAACTCCCCAAAATTATCTGCAGATACACAAGCGCTCTCCAGATTCCTTGACGCCGGTTGATCGCGGCAGGATGCCGCTCCCACAAAAAAAACGCATCGCCGACCGCGGGGCAAAGACAGCGTGGTTCCGGATCTTCGGTTCTCAGGCCGGCTTCTTGGGCGGCCGCGGCGGGCTGACCACGGCTTCGCCGGTGAGCACGCGCTTGCCTTCCTGGTTGTCGCAGGTGGTCAGCAGCTTGGCGCGGCCCTTGGCGGAGTCGATCTCGGTCACTTCGACCCGCGCGGTGATGGTGTCGCCGATCTTGACCGCGCCCAGGAACGTCAGCTCCTGGCGCAGGTAGATCGCGCCCGGTCCGGGCAGCCGCGTTCCCAGCACCGCCGAGATGAAGCCCGCCGACAGCATGCCGTGGGCGATGCGCGTCCCGAAATAGGTCTTGCGGGCGTACTCCTCGTCGACGTGCGCGGGGTTGAAATCGCCCGTGATCCCGGCATACAGGTAGATGTCGGTCTCGGTGACCGTCTTGGAGAACTGGGCGCTGTCGCCCACGGCCAGTTCATCGATGGTTTTCCCGATCATGCGTTCACCTCCTGGCCCGCGCCGGGCCGCTGCCGTTGACATCGATAGCCATTTCCGTTACTTCTCTAATGGAATCGCCCCAAAAACTCAACCGGGATGGCGGCATGATCATCGGGCTGGACGTCGGCGGCACTCACACGGATGTCGTTCTGCTGGACCGTACCGGCCTGCTGCGGGAGGTCAAGGTCGCCACCGATGCGGCGGATCTCTTCCGCTCGGTCCTGAAAGGCCTGGACGCGGTCACCGAAGGCGTGGACACGGCCGCCATCCGGCGCATCGTCCTCAGCACCACCCTGACCACCAACGCCATCATCCAGAACGCGGTCCCCGCGGTGGGAATGATCGTCTCCGCCGGTCCGGGGATCGACCCCGCCCATTTCCGCACCAACCCCGACTACGTCTGCGTCAAGGGCTCCATCGACCACCGCGGCCGCGAGGTCGAAGCGGTCCGGCCGGAGGAGATCCAGGCGGCCGCCGCGGGCTTCCGCAAAAACGGCATCCGGCAGGTCGGGGTCGTGGGGAAATTCTCGGTCCGCAACCCGGCCCACGAAACCCGCATCGGGCAGCTGCTGGGGGATTCCTTCGATAAAATCTTCCTGGGTCACCGCGTGTCCGGCAGCTTGAACTTCGCGCGCCGCATCGCCACCACCTATCTGAACGCGGCCGTCTACCCCATCCACAAGTCCTTCTTCGATGCCGTCCTGAACAGCCTCAACGCCAAGGGCATGCGCCTGCCCCTGCGCCTGCTCAAGGCGGACGGCGGCAACATGAAGCTGGAGGCCTCGATCGAGTACCCCGCCCAGACCATCCTCTCCGGGCCGGCGGCCAGCGTCATGGGCGCCGTGGCCATGGCCGCCGGGGAGGAGGATGCGATCGTGATGGACATCGGCGGGACGACCACCGACCTGGCGGTGCTGATCGGCCGCGCGCCGGCGCTCGACCCGCACGGCATCGCCATCGGGCCTTACCGGACCCTGATCCGCTCCCTGGAAACCCTCTCGATCGGCATGGGCGGGGACAGCGCCGTGCGTTTCAGGGACGGCCGCCTGGCCGTCGGCCCGAACCGCGAGGGACAGGCGATGATCTTCGGCGGGAGCGTGCCCACGCCCACCGACGCCCTGGCGGTGCTCGGCGACATGCCCCACGAGGATGGCGACCGCGCCCGCGCCGGCCTCGAACCGCTCGCGGAGCAGATGGGGATAACGACCGAAGCCCTGGCCGAACAGGTGGTCGCGGCCGCCTGCCGGGCGATGCTGGCGGCCGCCGAACGGCTCACGGCGCATATCAACGGCAAGCCGGTCTACACGCTGCACGAGTTCAAGGAGGGCTATCAGGTGCGGCCGCGCTCGGTCCTGGTTCTCGGCGGCCCGGCCCCGTATTTCGCCAAGCACCTCCGGCGGCTGACGTCCATGCAGGTCCGGGTCGTCCCGCGCTGGCAGGTCGCCAACGCCATCGGCGCGGCCCTGGCGCGCACGACCTGCGAGGTCGGGCTTTTTGCCGACACGGAGCAGCGGGTGGCGAGCGCGCCGGAGGAAAGGTTCCGGCAGGCCGTCCCCGAGGGCTACGGCCTGCCGGCCGCCACCGCCCAGGCGCTCGAGCTGCTGCGGGCCAAGGCCATCGAGCGCGGGGCCAACTCCGAGTACCTGGAGATGGAAGTGGTCGAAAGCCAGCAGTTCAACATGGTGCGGGGGTTCTCGACCTCCGGCCGCAACATCCGCGTGCGCGTGCAGGTCAAGCCGGGGCTCATTCACGGCTATGACAGCCTGCTCCAAAGCCTCGCGGCCGGCGCCGGGCAAAGGGCATAGGGCATGGAGCATAGGGCAGAAAAAACAGCCGCTTTCTTTTGCTTTTACCCTATGCCCTATGCCCTATGCCCTATGCTCTATGCCGATTGTGAATTCAACGAGCTGAAGCAACCCGTTGGGAGTCTCGATGCTGCGCGCCAAAAATAAAGTCGGCTTGGTGTTCTTCCCGGCCTACGACTGGGCCATCAGCCCGAGCCACCCCGAACGGGAGGAGCGGCTGCTCTACACCCAGGACCAGATCCTGGAGGAGGGGCTGTTCGACATCGAGGGGGTCGTCGAGCTCAAGCCGGACCCGGTGGTCCTGGCCGACATCCAGCGCGTCCATTTCTGCGTGCCCGACGCCTGGAGCATCGCCACCGAGTCCCACTTCATCAGCGCCGGCGGGGCCAAGACGGTCGGCATGGCGGTCCTCGAAGGCCGGGTCGCGAAGGGGTTTGCGCTGGTGCGGCCGCCCGGCCACCACGCCATGCGCGTCGCCCACGGGTCGCGCGGCTTCTGCAACATCAACATCGAGGCCGTGATGATCGAGTTCCTGCGGCGCAAGTACGGCGTGGACCGGGTGGCCATCGTGGACACGGACTGCCACCACGGCGACGGCACCCAGGACATCTACTGGCACGACCCCGACACCCTCTTCATTTCCCTGCACCAGGACGGCCGGACCCTGTATCCCGGCAGCGGATTTCCCGGCGAGTTGGGCGGGCCGAACGCGGTCGGCGCCACCCTCAACATCCCGCTGCCGCCCCATACCGGGGAGGAGGGGTTCCTGCACGTCATCCGCAAGGTCGTCCGGCCGATCCTGGACGACTTCAAACCCCAGCTCGTGGTGAACTCGGCCGGGCAGGACAACCACTACACCGACCCCATCACCAACATGAATTTCTCGGCCCAGGGCTACGCCGAGCTGACCTCGCTGCTCAACGCCGACATCGCCGTGCTGGAGGGCGGCTACTCCATCGAGGGCGCCCTCCCCTACGTGAACCTGGGAATCGTGCTTGCCATGGCGGGCCTGGACTACAGCCAGGTGCGGGAACCGGACTACGACCGCCAGCGCATCCGGCAGTCCCAGGCGGTGACGGACGCGGTCAAGAACGTCGCCGACCTCGTCCTGTCCTGCTGGCAGGGGCGGAACGAGCTGCGTGAGCGAATGCTCGAGCAAGGCAACAGCCATCGCCGCACGCGCCGGATCTACTACGACACCGACGGCTTTGCCGAATCGCAGCAGGAGGAGGTCACGCCATGCGAGGCCTGCGGCGGCGCGCTGCGGATCGATTCCACCTCCGACCGGGGCCCCCGCATCCTGGCGGTCCACATTCCGCGGAAGGCCTGCCCGCGGTGCCGGCGATCGGGCCTGCGGTGGTACGAGCAGGCCGAGGCCAAACACTTCGACCGGGTTTTTCTGCAGGACGGCGGCGAGGACAAATTCATGGTCAAGAAAAGCTGACGGGTGCCGGCCCGGGCAGCGCACCCCTCCCCTATCGCAGGAGACTTCATGGATCTGAATCAGCGCGAACAACTGTTGCAGGCCGTTTTCGAGAACGCTCCGCTGGGCATCGTCATCGCCGACTCCGACGGCCGCTTCGTCGAGGTGAACCAGGCGTTTCTGGAAATGCTGAGCTACGGCCGCGACGAGGCATTGGCGTTGTCGTTCGTTTCCATCACCCACCCGGACGACCGCGCGGCAACCCAACGCCTCAGCGAAGAGATTCGCCGCGCCGAGGCGTCTTCCTACCGCCAGGAAAAACGCTACCTGACGCGCGCCGGCGGGTTCATCTGGGCGGACGTCCGGGTCACGGTTTTGCGCGACGCAACGGGCGCTGTCCGCTTCTGGCTTGGAATCTTCGAAAACGTCATGGACCGGCGCCAGGCGGAAAAGGAGCGGCAGCAGATGGCGGCCCAGGTCCAGCAGGCCCAGAAGATGGAGGCCATCGGCACCCTGGCGGGCGGGATCGCGCACGATTTCAACAATCTGCTCATGGCGATCCAGGGCAACATCTCGCTGCTGATGCTCAACAAGGAGCCGCATCACCGCGACACGTCCTACCTGAAAAACATCGAAACCGCGGTCCAGCGCGCCTCCGAACTCACGCGCCAGATCGTCGGCTTTGCCCGCGGCGGCAAGTATGAGGCCCGCGTCATCGACCTCAATCAGGTGCTGGCGAAAACCGCCGACATGTTCGGAAGGTCCCGGAAGGAAGTGACGGTCCACACCCAGCTTCAGAGAGACCTGTGGCCGGTGGAGGCCGACCAGAGCCAGATCGAACAAGTTCTGCTGGGCATGTTCGTCAACGCCTGGCAGGCCATGCCGGAAGGAGGCGATCTGCGCCTGACGACCGCCAATGCCGTCATGGAGCCGCAGGACCCCCAGAAGCCGCCCGACGCCGCCGCCGGCCGTTACGCCTGCATCACCATCGTCGACACCGGCATCGGCATGGAGCCCTCCGTCCAGGCGCGGATCTTCGAGCCTTTCTTCACCACCAAGACCGTCAGTCAGGCCACGGGCCTCGGGCTTTCCTCCGCCTTCGGCATCATCAAGAACCATCGCGGTTTCATTTCCGTCCAGAGCCAGCCGGGCCGGGGGTCCATTTTCCGCGTGTTCCTGCCCGCCGTCAACCAGGAGTCGACAACGCCGTCCCCAACGGCCCAGCCGCCCGCCGGCAAGACGGACCATACGGTTCTGCTGATCGAAGACGAGGACATCGTGGCCGAAGTCGGGCGCAAGATGCTGCAGCGCCTGGGGTACCGGGTGCTGGTGGCGCGGTCCGGCGCCGAGGCGCTGGCGCTCTACGCCCAGCACCAGGCCGAAATCGACCTGATCATCCTGGACATGATCATGCCGGGCATGGGGGGCGGCGCGGTATTCGACCGGCTCCGGTCCATCAACCCCGAGACGCCGGTGCTGCTTTCAAGCGGCTACAGCCTCGACGGGCAGGCGCTGGACATCCTCAAGCGCGGCTGCCGGGGGTTTATCCAAAAGCCCTTCAACATCGAGCAGCTCAAGCAAAAAATCAGCGAGATCCTGCCGGGCGGCAGCCGTCCGGCAAGTTGAGGAATGATGAACGGGCGAATCTACTGCGGGTCCGGATTTCTCCGATACCCTTCGGCCCTCAGGATGGCATCGAGGAGAGACTCGCGGAGGTGCGCGTCGTTGATCTTGTATCCTTCCGCGGTAACGACGAGGTTGTTTTCAAGGACCGCGTTCAGATTCTTGCAGGCTTCGAGAAGCAGGGGAGCGGCCGCGATGAGATAGGCATCCGCGACCCGCAGCCGCCGGTCGGCGTCGCTCGCGGGCAGTTGGGCGACGCGCGATGAATCCCGCCCGACGATATCGATTTCATCCCCGTTTTTCTTGACGGCCCAGGGGCTGGGCGTGCGCGGTTTCATGCAGGGGTTATCGGCCGCGGGAACCGAAAACTTTACCCTCCCTGCCGGCCGGCCCGGGCGGCGGCGGAAGCGCCTCACGATTGAAAGAAATGCTTGTTTTTTCCGACGAAGAACAGCCCCGGCGTTGTTTGCGACAAGCGCCTGATCCGGTGTTCGAACACGGTTTTGCCAAACGGATGAATGCTGCTTAGATCGCTGGTGTCGACCAGCACCTGAGGGGCGGTTGAACGCCCTTCTTCCAGCCTCCGGATGAGATCGCACGCGGCGCTGCCGTCGAACTCCCCCCGCATTTGCAGGTGCAGCGCGTCGCTTTCAAGGCTGGCAACTATTCGGAACTTCGAGGACATGCGCAACCTCCATGGTTCTATGCGGCCATGATGCTCGAGCCGCGACCCATCCTCCGAAGTTGTTCTACTTCCTTGCGCGTAATTTCTGCAAAATTTGTGCAGGGTCACATCGCAGAAAATAAAACTATTGATAACAAATAGATACGTCCATTACTGCTTCAGGGTGAGCGGTGTGGAAGGAAATAAAAGACACGCTAAAGGGAAGTGCCGTGCCCAATCCCCGCACGCTCGGAGGGGTTTGCGGCGCCGGGACGCTGCACCGCAGAAAAGACAGCAACGCCGGGAAGGGGTTTGCCGCCGCCAGGGCGGAGCCGCCGTAACGCCGTCCTATACAGCGTTGGGGTCCTTGGCCGGAAAGCTGAAATGGAAGGCCGCCCAGGCGCCCGGTTCGGATTCCGCCCAGGCGTTTCCGCCGTGCAGCTCTGCGATGCGTTTCACCGTGAACAGCCCGATGCCGCTCCCGCGTTTGGCGTGCGTGCTCGCAGTCCTGAGCCGGAAGAATTTCTCGAAGAGATGGCCGGCTTCTTCCGGGGGGAAGCCCTCGCCTTCGTTCCAGACGCTCATCGCGACGAGATCGCCCTCCAGCTTCACGCTCACGGACGCCCGGCCGCCCTCGCGACCGTACTTGGCGGCATTGGTGAGAAAGTTGTTGAGGGCGATGCGCAGCAGGCTCGGGTCGCCGACCACCGGCAGTTTTTCCGGGCAGGCCACCTCGACGCTCATGTTGCGCGAGCGGAAAAAGACGGCGGTCTGGTCCACCGCCATCTCCACCACGATCTTGGCCAAGTCGAAGGAAGCCTTGTTGGCGGCGAGCTCGCCGCGCTCCAGCCGGGAGAGGTCCAGGTAATCCCGCACCATGTCCTGAAGCTCCTCGCAGTTGCGCTGGATGCGGATGAAAAACTCCGAAACCTGGGGCGACACCTTCCCGAGGTAGCCGTCCACCATGGTCGCGATCAGCATCTGGATGGCGGCCAGCGGTGCCTTGAGCTCGTGGGTCACGAATCCCAGGGTCTGCATGTAGTTGCGGTTGGACAGCTCGAGCTTCTCGTTGGTGAGACTCAGCTCTTCATTGCGCGCGCGCAGCTCCTGGTCCCGCCTGCGGATGGCCGTGCGCATGTCGGCGTAGGCGCCGGCCAGATTCTCGATCTCCTGGTAGGAGTGGGGGATGGCGTGCGGGTGTTCGTCCCAGTCGCCCCGGGCCAGCCGCGAGGCGGAATGGCTGAGGGCCCGCACCGGCAGGGTGATCCGGTTGACGATGTAAAGGGCGGCCCAGACGGCCAGCAGGCCGACGAGGCCGACCGGCACCAGGAACCGGGCGATGAAGCCGTCGCGCATGTCGTCGTAAGGCTCCCGCAGCAGGCCGACGTAAATCATGCCGATCGTTTTCCCGGAAGGGTCGCGCAGCGGGGCGTAGGCGCTCAGGTACCAGGCGTCCACGACCAGGGCTTCGCCGGTGTAGTTCATCCCCTGCTCGAGCACGATGGGTCGCACGGCTTCCGAGACCCGGGTGCCGATGGCCCGGGCCCCGTCGCGGGTGAGCACGTTGGTGGCCACGCGCACTTCGTTCTTGAAGATCGTCACCGTGCCGCGCGGCTTGCCCTTGTAGTCCATCTCGGTGAAGACCGCGTCCCGCAGCCGGTCCACCAGGTCGTAATTGAAATTCAGCAGCCGCCCGCCGTAGAGCAGCGCCTTGACCCGGCCGCTGGGTTCGACGATCGGGCAGGCGACCCACCACAGCAGCGCGCCGCGGCTGATCGGCTCGCCGCCCTTGTCGCCGTTGTAGATCCGCACCGCGCTCTGCAGCGCCGGGCCGCCTTCCATCCGAAGCCGGTCCTGATCCAGCAGCACGGTGCCCCAGGCCGATCTGCCTTCCAGGGCTTTGCGCAGCACGGGATCGCGGTCCATCGGGATGCGCTGGACGCCGTCGGGATGACTTCCGGCAATCGGCCGGCCCTCGGCGTCGCATAGGTTGAGAACGGTGAGGTCGAGTTCGCGGCGGATGGCGGAAAGGATCTCGGCGGGCGAATCGGCGGCCAGGCTGATGCGGCTGGTCGAGATCTCCAGCGAGTAGGCCAGGCGCGCCAGCTTCTCGCGGTAGCTCGTCATCACGATCTCGAGATCCTGGTTGACCCGTGACTGCGCTTCGCTGCGCACGCTCTTGTTGATGCTGTAGACTCCGATGGCGCCGATCAGCACCGCCGGCACCAGGGCGGCCGCCAGCATCCAGGCCACCAGTACGGTTCGGATCGAGATTGAAGATAGCCTCGTGTTCACGTGTCGAACGCTCCCCAATGAATCCAGATGGATCGCGACCTGAGTCGCAGCGACGGTACCATATCACGAGATCTCCGAAACCCTATCACAATTTTCCCGCCGCGGAGGGGCAAATGCGAAATGCGGCGGCGGGGGTTCCGGCTGCCTATCTGCAGGCCGATCAGGACCTCGATAAATGGGTCCGGCTCGCACGCACCTGTTTCCGATTGTATCCGAAGATACAATCGTTGCCTTGAATTTGCACGCATCGCTACAAGGCCTGTCAGTTAAGCCGCTTGAGCGATCGCTCGATCCCTATTGCAGGGGAAGAAGGTTTCTGCGGGAGCGGCATCTTGCCGCGCAGACATCAGGCTTGACTTTTCGTGCGGCCTCTGGCTTGCTTGCCCTTGCAGCATCCCCTTCCCCCCACCCGCCGGAGGTCCCGATGAAAGGCAAAATGCGCATCATGACGGAAAAGCCCCTGAACGCCGAGACCCCCGTCGAAGCCCTCCGGTCCTGGATCACGCCCAACCGGGTGTTCTTCGACCGCAACCAGGGCGCCATCCCGCCGCGCCGCATCCCGATCGCGCGCTGGAAGCTTTCCGTGGAGGGCGAGGTTGGCACCCCCCTGACGTTCTCCTTTGAGGACATCCGCCGCCTGCCCAAGGCCATCGCCGCCGACACCCTGGAGTGTTCGGGCAACGGCCGCTCGCTACTGACCGAAAAGGCCGCCGGCAACCCCTGGACCATCGGGGGGGTGGGCAACGCCGTGTGGAGCGGGGTCTGGCTGCGGGACGTGCTGCGCCAGGCCGCGCCGACGCCGGCCGCCGCGCATGTGGCCTTCGAAGGCTTCGACACGTCCCTGGGCAGCTCCGGCGTCAGGTTCATCCGCAGCATTCCGCTCGAGAAGGCGCTCGCCTCCACCCTGCTCGCCTACGAAATGAACGGCGAACCGCTGCCTCTCAAGCACGGCTACCCCCTGCGCGCGCTGGCGCTGGGTTGGACCGGGGCCAGCTGCGTCAAGTGGCTGAGCCGGATCACGGTCAGGGACCGGCCCTTCGCCGGATTCTTTATGGACAACGTCTACCGGGTGTTTCAGAAAGGCCAGGACCCCGCCGCCGGCAGGCGCGTCACCGGCATGAAGCTGAAGGCGATCATCACCCAGCCGCTCCCGGGCGAAACGCTATCGGCCGGGAGGGTCGTTGTCCTCGGAGCGGCCTACGCCGGCGAGGCGGCGGTGGCGGGCGTGGAGGTCTCGCTCGACGGCGGGGCGACCTGGGAGGCGGCGCAGCTGATCGGCCCGGATGAGCCTTATGCCTGGCGCCAGTGGCAGTATGTGTGGCCGGACGCGGCCCCCGGCGAACACACCCTGATGGCCTGCGCCGCAGACGACCGCGGCCGCCGACAGCCCCTGCAGGCGGAATGGAACGTGCTCGGCTACGGCAACAACGGCGTGCGCGAGCACGCCGTTAGCTTTAGGATTGCATAGGGCATAGGGCAAAGAGCATAGGGCGAAGAAGGACGGTTTCCGGCCTTCAACTCTATGCTCTCTGCCCTTTGCTCTCTGCCGATCAGTTTAGATCGACGGGCTTCCAGATCCCGCCGTCGTTCCACAGCCGCGAAAACGGCGCTCCGGCCGGCAGGAGGCGTTGGAGCAACTCGTCGGCTGCGATCCGCAGATCCTCCTGACCGTACATGGGGTCCCATGGCTCGATGATGACCGTGCCCCGGCCCTTTCCCAGCGCTATCAGCCGCGGAAAGATGGGCTCGCCCCAGCCCCGATGTCTTAGTCCTTCTTGAAGGCTGCCCAGGGTCGCATAGGCCAGGAGCGCGTTCAGCGTCACCAGCGTCGGCGGGCTCAGCGGCGTAAGGCCGTCCATGTTCCGTACAAGAGCCTGGCCGGGGCTGACCCACAGCCCTTCGGTGGTTTCGCGCGCATCGGGCCGCCCGTCCTGGCCTTCGGGCAGCGCCGCCACGAAAAAGCGCGTGTCGAACC
>Ga0209254_10002681_pt1 | contig 16233 bp, 16 predicted proteins | sample FrelakmetDIP11DI_FD_187148 | JGI IMG/M metagenome (GOLD analysis project Ga0209254, IMG submission 187148) | Freshwater lake sediment microbial communities from the University of Notre Dame, USA, for methane emissions studies - DIP11 DI (SPAdes)... | ecosystem: Environmental > Aquatic >... | reverse complement strand
CCGGGCAGGTCGACGGTGACGATGGGTCCGTTGATGTCGCGGATGACGCCGATTCGCGATTGATCTGTCATGGTCTCATCCGGTGAAGAGGTTGCCGGTATCGAACCCGCTGGGCAGCAGGCGCTCCAGGATCACCTGTTGGACCCGCGGGCGCAGACGTTCCAGTCGACCCTCGAAGGTATTGTTCACCCGGATGGCCCCGTCGGCGCTGGTAACCAGCACACCGCCCAGGGTCTCGATGGGTGTCTCGCTTAAGTTCGCCTTCTGACCCCGGGGGAGCTGACCGACGATGCCGTCCCAGCGTGCGAACAGCCGCTGATGGTCGCGGGAATTGGCCGAGACCAGCACGGCATCCCGTTCGATCTGGCTGGCGGCCGCGATGATCAAGGCCTGCAACCAGGTGGTGTAGGCCGACTCGTCGTGCATGAAGCCGCGCATCCGGTCCCCCAGCCGCTGCTCCACGTCCTGGACGAGGTTCCAGCGCATGAGGTCCAGGTGGCTCTGCATCTTTATCTCGCTCGCTTGGACCCGCTGACGGAAGGTCCGCTCCGCCAGGGCCTTGGCAATGGCCTCCTCGCGGGCCTCGCGCAGGCGCAGCCGCTCGGAGGCCTCGCGCAGGATGCTGTCGCGGCTGCGGTTGGCCCTTTCCCGATACTCGGCGGCCAGTCGCTCCGCGCGGGCCAGGATGGCCTGCTCCAGTTCTTGTACCTGATTCACGATTTCTCTCCGGATGCAGCGGTAGCGCCGGACTGCAGCGTAGCGCTCCCGAACAGGGCCGCCAGGCGGTCCGCGACCTCGCTGACGAGGACGGTCGGGGCGCTGAGCGGCGGCACCGCGATCACCACGATACGTCCGCCCTCGCGCCGCACCAGTTTGAGGTTCGGCGCGTCCTGGCCCATCACCGCGTCGTCCACCACCACGAAGGCCTTCTCCCGATTGCGCCTCAGGTCGCGCAGGATTCGGTCGACCTCATCGGGTTGAGGGTTCGCGTGGGTCTCGAACCCGATCAGTCGAAAGCCATCCGCCAGACTCTCCTCACCGAGGAAGAGCATGCGGGTCGGACGGCCCGGCTCGTGCTCCGAATTCATGGCGCGACTGGGTTCCTGGGGCAACGGGCTCAGATCCGGTTGAGCAACAAGATGGAGATCACCAGACCGTAGATCGCGATACCCTCGGCGAGCCCCAAATAGATGAGGGTGCGGCCCAGGGTCTCGGGCTTCTCGGTGATGGCCGCCAGGGACGCCGCGCCGATGGGACCCACAGCGATCCCCGCCCCGATGGTGGAGAGCCCGGTGGGGATGCCGGCACCGATGATCGCGAGGCCGAGACCGGTCGACATCTCGGTCAGGCCTGCCGCGGCCTCCGTGGTCTCCGCGGCGAAGACCTCGTTGATCCCGAGCAACAGGAGTCCGAGCTGGGCGGCCACGAAGACCACTAGCTGGGTCCCCATGGCCGGCTTGTACCAGGGCCGGATACGGATGGCGAGGCCAGGTCTCATCTCGAGCAGCAGGCCGGAGACGATGAGGCCGAGGATGGCAAAGGACATCAGGGCGACGAGCCAGTACATGGGGTGCTCCTTATGGGCAGTCAGTGGCAGTGGATGAGTGGACCGTGATCAGCGCCGGCGATGGGTCCGGCCGGGGTGCCGTGTGAGACCTCGGGGCGTCCGTTCAGGAAGGCGCTGATCCATGGCGCAGCCTGAGCGGTGCGAACGCGTGTCCCTCCCCCGAGAAATAGCGCGAGAAGCCCTCGTAGTACTGCAGCCGCATCACCTGGATCATGACGATTCCCCCCTCCAGCACCAGCACGAAGACGTTGCCCAGGATCACGGTCACGACGTGGCCGAAGGACCCCATCATGTTCGCCAGGGTGAAGACCGCGATGGAGAGCGCCACGTGGTTTAGGCTAAAGGCAGCCACCCGCAGGAAGGACAACGTATTCGAAACGTAACCGATGACGGTCTCCAGGGTCTCGATGAAGACGACCAGGACCTTCTCCCCGACCGGCGCATCCAGGTGGCGCCAGTTGTACCAGGCTAGCGCCGCAAGGGTCGCGACCACCAGGATTGCGGGAGCGGTACCGAAGGCGCCCTGGATGCCTAGGTTGAGGCCGCCCCAGACCAGGGAGAGGTAGAAGACGAGATTGACCAGGCCGTGATGGCCGAAGACGGCCCCCCACCAATTGCCGATCACGGCCCGGTTGAAGATCGCGAGCAGACAGGCGAGGACCAGGAAGACCACCCCATAGCCCAGGGCGATCTTGAGCATCAGGATAGGGTCATGGATGGGGCTCATCCACAGGGCCGGCAGCACGTCCTCGTAGCCGAAGAGACTGCCGTAGAGGAAGCCGAAGAACATGGATGCGAGTCCCGCCAGGAGTCCGAACAGCCAGAAGCGGTTGAGCTTGGCGCGGAAATACCAGGCCAAGGCGGCGATCACGGCGCCTTGGCCCACGTCGCCGAACATGGAGCCGAACATCAGTAGAAAGGTCACCGCGAACAAGGGGGTCGGGTCGACCTCCCCGTATTCCGGTATCCCATACTGATTGACCAGCAGGGCGAAGGGTTGCAGCAACCGGTTCTTGACCGGCACCGTGGGTACCAGCTTGCGCTCCTCCGCAAGGGGATCCCGCGACTGGATCTCGAAGGGCATGGCGAGTGATTCCCGCAGTCGCGCGGTGAGCCTCTCCACCTCCCGGGCAGGGACCCAACCCGCCAGACGGGCCAGGTGGCCGGCGCTGCGCAGGGATGGATCCAGGCTCACCAGGGGTTCCGCCAGCATCAGGGTGCGGCGCGCCTCCACCAGGCGATCGAGGAAGCCCGCGGACCAGTCCGAGAGCCGCTGATGGAGGGCCTCGCGCTGGGCGCGGATGTCCTTGCGCTGGGCATCGAGATCGCCGCGGATCTCCTCCGGCTTCTGGTCCAACTCCAACGGGATCGGGATGGGCTGAAAGCCTGCGGCGTTGAGCACCGCCGAGAGCTGGGCCTCCTTGGTCCCGGTGGGGCCGACGATGACCACATGGGCGTTCTCGCCGCGCTGCATGTAGACGTGCAGCAGATGGCCCGCGAGGCCTACGGCCCCTTCGAGCTGGCGCAGGTTCTCTCGCGGGACTATACCGACGTAGAAGTCCAGGAAGCGGGTCTTGCTGCGGAGCATCCCGAGGTCGATGTTCAGGTGCTGGAAGTTCGAGAGCGCCGCCTCCTGCTCCCGCACGAAGCGGTCCTGGTCATCGAGACGCCGCAGGTCCTCCTCGTAGCGCGAGGTCTTCTCCCAGATCTGGCCGAGCCAGTCGTTTAGGCCGGTGAGCTCGGCGAGCTCGATGACCCGTACCTCGGAAAGCTCGGGATGCTGCGCGCCCGGGATCAGCTTGGCGATCTTGTCCAACCGGGAGCGCGCCTGGTGGTAAGTATCCCGGTAGTCCCGCCCGGGGAGGCCGCTCAGCTCGGACTCCAGGGGCGGGCGCGTGTCGGGGTGGAAGCTCTCCGTTTCCGCAAGGGCCAGGGACGCCTGGGGCAGATCCTCGGTGAGGACCAGCAGGCGCACATGTTTCATGGGACGTGGCCGCAGCATCGTTGGCAACTCGCGGGGCTTGATCGAGTAGTTGGGGCGCGCTTGTGGTCCCGGGGTCAGGCGGCCTTGGTCCCGCCCGCGGCGCCCGCCCAGGGACAGGTGGGCTCGGTAATTTCGAGGGCGATATCCACCACCTCGGAGGAGAGGTTCAGCAGCCGGCCTTGGACTAGGGCGTACAGTAGGAAGAGGTCCATCTCCCTGAGCATCAGGTAGGCCAGGGCCCGTGCCACGCCCGAGGGGCTATGGCGCAGGATGCGGCGGGCCTCGTGCGCCACGTAGCGCCCCATGTGCCGCTGCACGTCGATGACGGTATGACTGTCCGCGAGGAGCGCATCCAGCGGCGGTGGCAGCGACTCCAGTACCCGCTGGAAGGTCTCGATGTTGACCAGGCCGAGCAGCCGTTCCCGGTGCAGCAGGCGCAGGGAGGGAACCAGCTGGAAGAAGGTCTCTGAGGGCGAGAGCTGATAGGAGAAGCGAAAGCGCAGGAGCCACAGGAGATCGATGCGGTCCAGCTCGGTGCCAATTAGATGCTGCAGTGGCTGCAGATTGTCATCGTGGAACTGCATGACCTGACGCACCAGACCGGCGTAGTAGCGCTGGTCGATGGCCGCCTCCAGAGCGAAGGGCTCGCGCCGCTGCTCGTAGATCTCTCGGGCCTGGCGCGCGATCAGGCTATGGGGTCCCGCCTCGAGAAGGCGCAGGAGCTCCAGCACGTTCTCGGCCCGAAACAGATCCTGATCGGGCAGGCTGATGTTGGGGGGCAGATCGAACAGGTTGTCCCGGATCTCTTTTTGGTCCAGGTCGTGGAGCTTGCCGCGGATCAGGGTCTTGAGGTTGAACAGGGCGTATTTGCGGCCCCAGGCCAGAACGATCGCACGTTCCGGCGCGTTCATGGGCCTGACGAGGATCTGCAGTTCCGAGAGCAGCACCTGGATCAGGGTCTGCTCGATGGCGCGGCTGCGGCTCTGGGCGCTCAGCTGATCGTCCAACAGGGAGGACAGATGAAATCGTTCCGCAAGCTCCGGGAGTTGCATCTGGGATAGGCGCCCGATCGCATCCGGATCGAGCAGCTGAGTCGCCATCATCGCGACCCGGGTGTTCAGGTAGGCTTTCTCGGCTGAGCTCATCGCGCGGGTTTGGGAGATACGCCGTCCGGAGGAAGGGCCTGGGGTTTGGCCTAGCGGTTGGGATCGATCAGAACCTGGAAGGCCGCATCCAGGGCCTCGTCTTCCCGCTGTTCCGCCTGGTCCCGTAGTTGGACGTGGCGCTCCTCATAACGGCGGCGGAGCTCCGCGATGTTCTGCTCGGCCCGTTCCTCGGCCTTGGCGATGTAGGAGCGATGCAGGTCCGGGATGCGGGCGGTGAAGCGCTCGTTCTCCGTTTTGGAGTCGGCCATAGCCTTGTGGATCACGCGCTCCTGCTCCTCCTCTGCCTGCTGGGCGATCTTTTCCGCCCGCATCTCGGCGGCGAGGAGTCGTTGCAGGGTGTCGTCCATCGGGGGCTTCTCCCGGGGGCTGATCTAGGGGGGCTGGGCTAAGGGCCGTTACCTTAGCGTAAGGCTGGGCAAAAATCCCGCTCGATCGTAGTGTATCTTGCGCCAGGTCAGAATCCTGGCGGAGGCCAAGTCTCCGGGATCCCGGCGAGGACCCGTCCGGGTCAGGGCCGGGTGAGGCAGGCGATGAGGTCCAGGGTAATGCGGGCAGATACGCCCCAAAGGCGCTCCCCCTCGAACTCGTCGAAGAAGACCAGCTCCCGGGCCTCCGGGTGGCCCGGTGCCGGGTAGGTGAGCAGCCGATGACCATCCGGCCGGACCAGCCAGGCCAGAGGGATGCTGAAGATGCGGGCGACCTCCCGCGGCTCCGGCTTGAGCCGCTGGGGCCAGGGGACGCAGCCCACGACGGGGGTGACCAGATACTGGCTGACGGTATGCAGGGGGCGTAGCTCCCCGAGAAGGTCCACCTGAGTTGGTGGCAGGCCGATCTCTTCGTGCGCCTCGCGCAGGGCGGTGGCCGCGCAGCTCGGGTCCGCCGCCTGCCAGCGCCCGCCGGGGAACCCGACCTCGCCGCTGTGTCGGTCCTGCTCATGCTCCGCGCGGCGGATAAAGATGAGGTGCCAGGCCCCATCGAGGCGATAGAGTGTCAGAAGCACGGCCGCCCGCCAAAATGGGTGTCGGGGGGCTGGTGTGTCAAGGTCAGCGGGTGGTGCGGCGCGGCAGCCGCTGGGACTCAAGCGCGCGCGGATGGCCTCGCAGCTCAGCTGGTCGATGGGCGGTTGCTCGATGAGCGGCCGGTCGTTGGGTGTCCTGGATTCCACGGTCCCAAGCTTAGGCCAGGGTGGGGCCCGAGGGGAGGGGCCCAGCCTGGCGCGTCAAGCCGACTGACGACTGAGGGTGGGCGGCGCGGCGCCGGGTACCTCGCGGCGGCCCCCGTCAGGCTTGGAGCTTGGCCTTCAAGAGTGCGTTCACCTGCTGGGGGTTGGCCTTGCCCTGGCTTTGTTTCATGACCTGGCCGACGAAAAAGCCGAATACCTTGTCCTTTCCCGCCCGGTATTGGGCCACCTGCTCCGGGTTGGCGGCGAGGATGGCGTCGATGAGTGGCTCGATGGCGCCGGCATCGGTGATCTGTCGCAGCCCCCTGGCCTCGATGATCTGGTCCGCGTCCCCCTCGCCGCCCCACAGGGACTCGAACACCTGCTTTGCAATCTTGCCGGAGATGGTCCCGTCCTGGATGCGCCGGATCAGGCCGGCCAGCCGGGGGGCGGAGACGGGGCTTGCGGAGATTTCCAGGCCGGCCCGATTCAGGGCCGCCGCCAGCTCGCCGAGGATCCAGTTGGCCGCGAGCTTGGGCTCTCCGGTCTCGCTTGCCACTGCCTCGAAGTAGTCGGAGAGCTCCCGGCTGCCGGTGAGCAGGCTGGCGTCGTATTCGGACAGCCCGTACTCCGCGTGGACGCGCTCGCGCTTGGCGTCGGGCAGCTCCGGCAGGTCCGCGGTGGCCTCCGCGATGAAGGCGCCGTCGACCTCCAGGGGCAGCAGGTCGGGGTCAGGGAAGTAGCGGTAGTCGTTGGCCTCCTCCTTGGTGCGCATGGGGCGGGTCTCGTCCCGGTCCGGGTCGTAGAGCCGGGTCTCCTGGATGACCTGGCCGCCCCCCTCCAGCACCTCGATCTGGCGCTCCACTTCGAACTGGATGGCCCGCTCCAGGAAGCGGAAGGAGTTGATGTTCTTGATCTCGGTGCGGGTGCCAAAGGTCGACTGGCCCCGGGGGCGCACCGAGACATTGGCGTCCATCCGGAAGGACCCCTCCTGCATGTTGCCGTCGCTGATCCCGATCCAGCGCACCAGCTGGTGGACCTTTCGGGCATAGGCCACCGCCTCCTGGGGAGAGCGCAGGTCCGGCTCCGAGACGATCTCCAGCAGGGGGGTTCCCGCCCGGTTCAGGTCGATCCCGGTGTAGCCGTGGAAGTCCTCGTGAAGCGACTTGCCCGCGTCCTCCTCCAGGTGGGCCCGGGTGACGCCGATCTCCTTGAGGGTCCCGTCGTCCAGCAGGATCTCGACCTGCCCCTCGCCGACGATGGGATGCTCGTACTGACTGATCTGATAGCCCTTGGGGAGGTCTGGGTAGAAATAGTTCTTGCGGGCGAAGACGGAGCGCCCAGCCACCTCCGCGCCAATTGCCCTGCCGAAACGCACCGCGAGGCGAACCGCCTCGGCATTGAGCACCGGCAGGACCCCGGGCAGTCCCAGATCGATGGCACAGACCTGGGTATTCGGCTCGGCCCCGAAGCGGGTCGGGGCCCCCGAGAAGATCTTGGACTGGGTCGCGAGCTGGGTGTGAATCTCCAGCCCGATCACGGTTTCCCATTGCATGGGCTGTTACCTGTAAGAATAGATCCAAGCCGCGAATGAACGCCAGTCAGCGCGAATCGATGCCGGCCATGGAAGCTCATTGTCGCGAAGATCCAGCCGCGGGACGAAGTACGGTTGCTATGTTCCACCCGATGGCCAGTCCGCGAAGCCCAGGACCTGGTGAACGTGCCTTCCGAGTTAGGCGTGGAGCCTTGTCGCCAGCTTGCGGCTTATCAGCACCTCGATCAACTCCGCTCGTATTCCATGTGCTAGGTCGTCGAAATAGACAACGGTGGTAAAAAGTCCGCTCTTTTCCTCGATGAAAGGGCAGATGTCGTAACCCCAGTCTACCGTGACCAGGGAGCCTTTCTCGTCGATGGGGTTGCCGTGATACGTCTCGGGTAAGAGATGCCGCACGGTACCCTGGCCGTCGAGTATGGCGCGCACTTGTGTTGGCTGTTCCTTGCGGACGATGGGAACGGTGAAGACGTGAGCGCCCCCAGGCTTCAGGGTCCGCGCGATCTCGGCGAATGCCTTGGCCGGATCGAACACATGCTCCATGACGTCCTGCGTCACGACAAGGTCGAATGACTCGTCGGGGAAGCTGAGCGCCTCCAGATTCTCGCAGCGCCAGCCTGAGGCATGGGTCGCGCCGGGCGTCACGTCGGGGAAAAAGTGACTGCCGACATAATCTCGGCATCCTTTCTGCAATTTGATGCTCGCACCTCTCCCGCAAGGGGATGACTCATGGATCCGGAATTCCCGCCAATCAGGGAAAAAACGCTCGATCGCCAACATCAGCGCCCTCTCCCTCGGGATGCTCTTGCAATTGGGGCAGATGAAGTGGTCACGCAACCAAGGGTGGTGGGATACGAACGTGACGCTCGAGTCACAGGTGACGCAATAACCGGTGGCTGAAAGGATCGGCGGGTCGCCGGCGTCGCCGGTCTGGACGTCCTGCTTCGGATGTGATTCAACGGCCGCGCTAGGGCGGCGAGTGCGCCAAAACATCGTTGACCTCTGCGGCTCCTCGTGGGAGGCGATCAGAATCCTTTTGGGAGGGCCAGATGCCAGTCGCTCACGCACTGGAGGCGATGTGCGACATTGAGGAGTCGGCCCTCCTGGAAATAGTTGCCGATGAGTTGAAGCCCCACGGGCATGCCGTCTACCGGGGCCACGGGGATCGACATCCCGGGGAGCCCCGCGAGGTTGGTGGCAATCGTATAGATGTCGTTGAGGTACATGGCCACCGGGTCATCCATCTTGGAGCCGATGGGGAAGGCGGTGGTCGGGCTGGTAGGGCCCAGGATGACGTCGACCTGCTCGAAGGCGCGCCTGAAGTCGTCCGCGATCAGGTGGCGGATCTTCTGGGCCTTCAGGTAGTAGGCGTCGTAGTAGCCGGCGGACAGAACATAGGTGCCGATCATGATACGGCGTTGGACCTCGGCCCCGAAGCCCTCGGCGCGGCTGCGCTTGTAGAGGTCCTCCAGATCCTTAGGATTCTCGCAGCGATGACCGTAGCGGACCCCATCGAAGCGGGCGAGGTTCGAGGAACACTCCGCCGGTGCAACCACGTAGTAGACCGGGACCGAGAGCGGGCTGTTGGGCAGGCTGATCTCGTTCACCCGGGCGCCCAGACGCTCATACTCCCGGATCGCCTCCCGGATGGATGCCTCCACCCTCGCGTCCAACCCCTCACCGAAGTATTCCTTGGGTAGTCCGATGCGCAGTCCGGCCAGGTCCGCATCCAGGCCGGAGAGATAATCGGGTACGGGGGTGTCCACGCTGGTGGAATCCCGGGGATCGAATCCCGCCATCGCCTGGAGCATGGGGGCCGTGTCCGCGGCGGAGCCTGCGATGGGCCCCGCCTGGTCCAGGCTGGAGGCGAAGGCGATCATGCCCCAGCGTGAGCAGCGACCGTAGGTGGGCTTGATGCCGGTGACGCCACAGAGTGCCGCCGGCTGGCGGATGGAGCCGCCGGTATCGGTGCCGGTGGCGGCGGCGCAGAGACGCCCGGCGACCGCCGCCGCGGAGCCGCCAGAGGACCCGCCCGGGACCTTGCCCGGGTCCCAAGGGTTGCGGACCGGCCCGTAGAAGCTCGTCTCGTTGGACGATCCCATGGCGAATTCGTCCATGTTGGTCTTGCCGAGGACCACGGCGCCGGCCGCGGCCAGGCGCTCCACGACGGTGGCGTCATAGGGGGCGATGAAGTTGTCAAGCATCCGGGAGCCGCAGCTGGTGCGCAGCCCCTGGGTGCAGAAGATGTCCTTGTGGGCGATGGGGATGCCGGTCAGCGGACCTCCAGTCCCGGCGGCAATGGCCCGGTCTGCCCGCTCGGCGCCGGCCAGGGCCTGCTCAGCGGCGACCGTGACGAAGCTGTTGAGCCGGGGATCAAGCCGCTCGATCCGATCCAGGTAATGAAGCGTCAATTCGACGCTGGAATAGGCCCGCGCGTCCAGGTCCCTGCGAAGCTCGGCAATTCCCTTCTCGTGCATCAGGAGCCCCCGCCGCCCAACTCATGGCCCTCGGCCCTCGGCCCTCGGCCCTCGCCACTCGCCACTCGATTCACTCGATCACCCTAGGAACCAGATAGAGTCCGGCCTCGGTCAGGGGCGCGATGGACTGGAAGCGCTCTCGCTGGTCGGCCTCAGTGGCAGCGTCCGGGCGCAACCGCTGGGCCATGTCGTGCAGGGGATGGGCCATGGGCTCGACCCCTTGGGTGTCCACGGCATCCATCTGCGCCACCAGGTCCAGGATCCTGGAGAGGTCCTGCGCATAGCGGGCTGTCTCCTCGGGAGAGATGGCGAGCCGTGCCAAATGGGCGATCTTCTCGATGTCTGCGCGTAACAACGCCATGACTCTTGCGTCCCTCGAGCGATCCTAGGCAAGCGGGCAACATACCATAGGACGTCGGGCGCTTGGAACGGCGAGGACGTCGCGCGGCGGACGACCGGCGAGCCGGCCGGCGGAAATCGGACTCCGGCTCGCCTTGCCGACCGCGGGACGCATTGCTAGATTACCGCCCTCTTTCCTCCGTGGTTCCCGTGGGATCCCCCCGAATCTTCCCCTCCGGCTGCCAGCGGGAGCCTGGCGCTGGTCCCCCTGTTAAGGTAAGTAGCTGATGTTCTTCAGACGCTTTCGCGGCCTTTTTTCCACCGATCTGTCGATCGACCTGGGTACCGCCAACACCCTAATCTATGTGCGCGGCCAGGGGATCGTGCTCAACGAGCCCTCCGTGGTGGCCATACGCCAGGAGCGGGCGGGGGGGCCCAAGTCGGTGGTGGCGGTGGGGGAGGAAGCCAAGCTGATGCTCGGGCGCACGCCTCAAAATATCACTGCCATTCGACCCCTGAAGGATGGTGTCATCGCCGACTTCACGGTTACCGAGAAGATGCTCCAGTTCTTCATCCATAAGGTCCACGAGAGCCGCATGGTGCGCCCCAGCCCGCGGGTCCTGATCTGCGTGCCCTGTGGCTCGACACAGGTGGAGCGGCGCGCCATCAAGGAATCGGCGGCTGGGGCCGGTGCCCGGGAGGTCTACCTGATCGAGGAGCCCATGGCGGCGGCCATTGGGGCCGGGTTGCCGGTGGACGAGCCCCGGGGCTCCATGGTGATCGACGTGGGGGGCGGCACGTCCGAGGTGGCGGTGATCTCGCTCAACGGCATCGTCTATTCCAATTCGGTGCGGATCGGTGGGGACACCTTCGATGACTCCATCATCAACTACGTGCGGCGCAACTACGGGACCCTGATCGGGGAGGCCACGGCGGAGCGGATCAAGCACGCCATCGGCTCCGCCTTCCCGGGAAACGAAGTGCTGGAGATCGAGGTCAAAGGCCGGAACCTGGCCGAAGGGATCCCGCGGAGCTTCACCCTGAACAGTAACGAGATCCTTGAGTCCCTCCAGGAGCCCTTGATGGGGATCGTGGGGGCGGTCAAGACGGCGCTGGAGCTGACCCCGCCCGAGCTCGGCTCCGACGTGGCGGATCGGGGGATCGTCCTGACCGGGGGCGGGGCCCTGCTGCGGGACTTCGATCGCCTCGTGGAGGAGGAGACGGGGCTGCCGGTGGTGGTGGCGGAGGATCCTCTGACCTGCGTCGCCCGGGGCGGTGGCAAGGCGCTGGAGATGCTCGACAGCCGCGGACTCGACCTGTTTACGACGGAATAGCCGAGGCTCGAGTCCCGGTGCCCGGTCAGGGGCGCGCGCGTCGCCGCGGCGCCGGGTTGACGGAGGCTCCGCGAGGTTAGACGCTATCAAGCCCCTGTTCCTGCACGGTCCCTCTCCCACCCTCCGGGTGATCCTGGCGGCGCTGGCCGCCCTGGGGCTCATCGTGGCGGACCATCGTTACCAGCATCTGGGGGCGCTGCGGGCCACCCTCGCGGTGATGGTCTACCCCCTCCAGGTCCTGGCGGACCTGCCGGTGCGCGTGGCGCGCAAGGCCCAGGGCCGCCTGGCGGACGAGCGCATGCTGCGCGAGCAGAACGAGGCAATGCGTCGCGAGAACCTGGTGTTGAACGCCCGCCTCCAACAACTGGTCGCGCTCGAGTCGGAGAATATGCGCCTTCGGGATCTGTTGGGCTCGTCCTTTCGGATCGGTGAGCGGGTCTTGATCGCCGAGATCCTGGCGGTCGATCTGGACCCGGGGCGGAGGCAGGTCGTGGTGAACAAGGGGTCCCGGTCCGGGGTCTTCGTGGGCCAACCGGTGCTCGACGCCAACGCCGTCATGGGGCAGGTGGTGCGTACCAATCCGCTCTCCTCCACGGTGTTGCTGATCACCGACTCGGAGCATGCACTGCCGGTGGAGGTCAACCGCAATGGGCTGCGAACCATCGCCCGCGGGACCGGCGTGGGACAGGACCTGGAGCTCTTGCACATCCCCAAGAACGCCGACGTGCGGGTGGGCGACCTCCTGGTCACCTCGGGCATGGGCGGGCGCTTCCCGCGGGGCTATCCGGTGGCTCGGGTGACCGGGGTGCGGCATGACCCGGACGACCCCTTCACCGTTGTCACGGCGGAGCCGACGGCTCGCCTCGACCGCAGCCGCGAGGTGCTTCTGGTCTGGACTCTGAGCCCTGAGTCGGCCACCGAGGCGCTCGGCGAGGCCCGGAGCGACGCCGCCCCGGGTAGCGGCGTCACGGGTCCCGACGGGCGCGTGGGTGGGTCGCCGTGAGCGAGGCCCTGGTCCGCGGGACCTGGGTGGTCTTCCTGACCCTGGTGGTCGCCCTGTTCCTGACCATCCTGCCCCTGCCGACCGCCGGTGAGGACCTGAGGCCCCAGTGGGTGGCCATGACCCTGATCTTCTGGGCGCTCGCCCTGCCGGAACGGGTGGGTGTCTTCTGGGCTTTCGGCACCGGGCTTGTGCTCGACGTGGCGAGCGGGACCCTGCTCGGGCACCACGCCCTCGGGCTCTCGCTGGTGGTCTATGTGGCGGTGGAGCTACATGCGCGCGTCCGCATCTTCCCACTCTGGCAGCAGGCCCTGTTCGTCTGGGTGCTACTGATCCTGGAGCGGCTCCTGGCCCTATGGGTCCTGGGCGCTACCGGTCAGCCGATGCCGGGCCTAGCCTATTGGGCGTCCACTTTCGTGGGCCTGCTCCTGTGGCCCTGGCTTTACGTGGTCTTGCGGGATCTGTCCCGGCGCGCCGGGGCGGTGTGACCGGTGCTGCTCGATTCCAGTCTCGAGGATCGCCGGCGGGAGCGTCACCTGGTAGCGGTGCGCGCCGGTGTGGCGGGTGTGCTGGTGCTACTGGCCCTGTCCCTGGTGGCGGCGCGCCTGGTGCGGCTCCAGGTCGAACAGCACGAGCATTTCTCGGTGCTGTCCCGCGACAACCGGGTCAAGGTCCAGCCAGTCCCCCCCACGCGCGGCTTGATCTATGACGCCCAGGGGGTGCTGCTCGCGGACAACCACCCCTCCTTCTCCCTCGAAATCACGGTAGAAAAGGTGGAGGACCTGGCGGGCACCATCAATGCCCTGTCAGCCATCATACCCGTGGACGCCAAGGATCTGGCCCGCTTCGAGCGACTGAAGCGCCAGCGGGTGCGCTTTCAGGGGGTCCCCTTGCGCCTGAACCTGACCCCGGAGGAGGTGGCTCGATTCTCGATCGACAGCCATCGTTTCCCCGGAGTGGACGTGCGCGCCGAGCTGATCCGCTCCTATCCGCGGGGTGAGCTGACTGCTCACGTGCTGGGCTATGTGGGTCGCATCAACACCGAGGAGATGACGCGTATCGACACCAGCGACTACGCGGGTACCCATTTCATCGGCAAAGGGGGGGTTGAGAAGGCCCACGAGGGTCTGCTGCACGGGCACGTGGGTCACCAGCAGGTGGAGGTGAACGCTCGAGGGCGGGTGCTGCGCACCCTCGAGGGCAAGGCGCCGGTGCCCGGCCGCGACCTGCACCTGTTCCTAGACATCGGTGTGCAGCGGGCGGCAACGGAGGCACTTGGGGACAATCGGGGCGCCGTGGTGGCGATCGATCCGCGCACCGGCGGTGTCTTGGCCCTGGTCAGCAAACCGAGCTTCGACCCAAACCTCTTCGTCGAGGGGATCGCCCAACCAGACTACCATGCGCTGCTCTACTCGCCGGACAAGCCCCTCTACAATCGGGCCGTGCGCGGCCAGTATCCGCCGGGCTCCACGGTCAAGCCCTTCGTCGCCCTTGCCGGCCTGGCCGCCGGGGTGGTCGACGCGAGCAAGCCGAAGTATTGCCCTGGCGCCTACCAGCTGCCGGGTCAGTCCCATCGCTATCGCTGTTGGCGGCGCGGCGGTCATGGGACCGTTGCCCTGGAGCAGGCCGTGGTGCAGTCCTGCGATGTGTACTTCTACGACCTGGCCCACGACCTGGGGATCGATCGTCTGAAGGGCTTTCTCGGGACGTTCGGGTTCGGCTCCCTCACCGGGGTCGACGTGGCCGGCGAGCTCGGGGGGCTGATGCCGTCCCGGGAGTGGAAGGAGCGGGCGCGCAAGCAGCCCTGGTATCCGGGGGAGACCCTGATCGTCGGCATCGGGCAGGGCGCCTTCCTCGCCACGCCCCTGCAGCTTGCAGTGGCCACCGCCACCCTGGCCAACCGGGGCCACTACATCCAGCCCCGAGTCGCCAGGGCCTCCCAGGTGCCGGGATCCCGGGAGACACAGGAGTTGCCGGCCCTGACCCATCCGGTGGACGTGGGGGACCCGCAGCATTGGGACCAGGTGATCCGCGCCATGACGGAGGTGATTGAGGGGGCCAGGGGGACCGCCAAGCGGATCCAGACCGAGGCCTATCGCATCGCCGGCAAGACGGGTACCTCTCAGGTCTTCACCGTGGGTCAGAAGGAGAGTTACAACGCCGCGCGTCTGGACAAGCGCATGCACGACCATGCCCTGTTTATCGCCTTCGCCCCCGTGGAAGATCCCCGCATCGCGGTCGTGGCGATCGTTGAGAACGGCGGCCACGGGGGAGCGGTGGCTGCCCCCGTGGCCCGGCAGGTGATGGACGCCCATCTGGGGGGCTCCAAGCTCCTGGTGCGGGGCGAGTCGGACCATGGGGAATAGACCCGCCTCCGCCAGCCTCGAATCGCCTCAGGACCCCGCCGGGTCGGGGCTCCTGGGACGCCTACACCTCGATGTGCCCCTCTTGCTCGGGCTTCTGGTGCTGTGTGCCTTCGGCCTCGTGGTCCTCTACAGCGCCAGCAATCAGGACCTGGGGAGTGTCAAGCGCCAGTTGGTGCGATTGGGTCTTGCCCTCGGCCTCATGTTTGCCCTGGCCCAGGTCCACCCTGCCCGCCTGCGGAGCTGGACTCCGCCCGTCTACGGGCTCGGCCTTCTGATGCTGGTAGCGGTGCTCTTGGTGGGCGACGTGGGCAAGGGCGCCCAGCGCTGGCTGGATCTCGGCTTCATGCGCTTCCAGCCCTCCGAGCTACTCAAGCTCGCAGTGCCCATGATGGTCGCCTGGCTCTTCGCGGCTCGGCCCCTCCCGCCGAGCCTGCTGCGGGTCCTCGGGGCCGCCGCCCTGACTCTGGTTCCGGTGCTCTTGATCGCCAAGCAGCCGGATCTCGGGACGGCCATCCTGGTCGCCGCCGCCGGTGCCGCGGGGCTCTTCATAGGCGGCCTGTCCTGGCGCCTCATTATGGCCATTGCTGCCGCGGGGGCCTCCATGGCCCCCCTGCTCTGGTACAACATGCGGGACTATCAACGCCAGCGGGTCCTGACCTTTTTGGATCCGGAGTCAGACCCCTTGGGTACGGGTTACCACATTATCCAGTCCCAGATCGCCATCGGTTCAGGTGGGGCATTCGGAAAAGGCTGGCTGAACGGCACCCAGTCACATCTCGAGTTTCTGCCGGAGCGCCATACGGACTTTATCCTCGCCGTGATCGGCGAGGAGCTCGGGCTGGTCGGCATCCTTGCCCTCCTGGCTCTCTATCTGTTCATTATCTACCGAGGCCTGAGCATTGCAGCCAATGCCTCGGATTCCTACGGCCGGGTGCTCGCCGGCGGCCTGTCCCTGGTGTTCTTCGTCTACGTCTTCGTCAACACAGGCATGGTAATCGGGTTGCTCCCGGTCGTCGGTGTACCCTTGCCCTTGGTGAGCTACGGCGGTACGTCTATGGTTACCCTCATGGCGGGGTTCGGCATGCTCATGGCCGTTCAGACTCACCGAAAAGCATTTCAATTTTAATCGGTTTAGTGATAGCCTGATTAATAAGCTTTAGAAGCGTATCGGTCCTCATGCCTCTTGGTCAGACAAACCGAACCGGTCGCAGCCTCGACTCGCTTCGCTTTGGGTCGTCTCTATTCACTCTGGCCCTACTGGCCTGGTCTCCCCTAATCGCCAGCCAACC
>Ga0209254_10002680_pt1 | contig 16237 bp, 13 predicted proteins | sample FrelakmetDIP11DI_FD_187148 | JGI IMG/M metagenome (GOLD analysis project Ga0209254, IMG submission 187148) | Freshwater lake sediment microbial communities from the University of Notre Dame, USA, for methane emissions studies - DIP11 DI (SPAdes)... | ecosystem: Environmental > Aquatic >... | reverse complement strand
TTGGACATGGGATTGACCAACGGAGCGACCTATTGGTACAGCATAGCGGCGATCAACACGGTCGGGGAGGGTGACTTGACTGGAAACGTATCCGGCAAGCCTTTCGGCCTTCCCTCCTCCCCGCCGTACCTTAACGCCACGGCATACGACCAGATGGTGCTCCTGAAATGGGGCTCGCCCGCGGATGATGGAGGCGACGCCGTGGTCGGCTACGATATTTTCCTGGTCGAAGATGATGAGGAGAGATACCTCGGACAGGTCGCGAACGACATCAACAGCTACGTCTGCAGCGGCTTGAAGAACGACGTCAGCTATTTGTTCTGCGTAGCGGCGGTGAACTCGGCGGGGGAGAGCGAAAGGTGCTCGGTCGTAGGAACCCCAGAATCAGCGGTACTCCCGCCTGTCACCAACGCCGGGGGCATCGAGCTTGGAAGCGGCATGCTCGCGGTCTCGGCCTTTAGCGCCTTGGCATTGATCGGGATAGCGATTGGCATGTGGCGCTATAGTGGGAACAAGGCCTCATCCAAGCAGCAGAAAGCCAAACAGGTTGCAGGAACCGCCAAGCAGGACGTAACCGTGCGAGTCCAGGTGGCCCAAGCCCGGAGGATCAAGGCCGCTCCAAAACCCGTGTCCACCGCCAGAGTTCGGACAGAGGATGTCGCATTCGAGCGCACCCTCAAGGACCTCGAGGTCAGCAACCGGATCCTATGAGCCGCTCAGGTCACCGTCACCCAGAGCCACGTATCTAGCGTGTCTTCCTCGAAGTCCAGGAGGAAGAGCACTTGCTGCGAGCCCTCCGAGCCGATGCTGAAGATGAACTCCTCCACCATGCCCTGGCCGCCCCCGATCGTGAACTCGTAGCGGTATCCGTCCCCGGGCGCGAGGGCGTGTTGCGCGGACCAGTCGGATGCGGTCACGTTCGCGAATCCCTCCTCTATGGGGATGCCTACGGTGAGCACGTAATTCACCGCCGAGCCCATCTGGTTGTTGACGTGCACCTGCACGATGCCGTCCGCCCCCGCCTGCAGCCTCTGGGGCAGGCTGGACACCTTGCCGTCCGGGCCGGTGATGAACAGCTCGGTGTAGGGGTCCTCCTGCTCCCCCTTCATCAGGTTGTCCACGGCCACGGCGGCGGCGAACAGCAGCCCGGCCACGGCGATGACCAGGATGACCCTCTCCAGGCGATTCAACCTCTCCCCCCGCGCTGGCACCTCCACGGAAATCGACAGCCCCTGGCCGGGGGCGAGGGATGCCCGCCTCCACATGGCCAGGGCGGAAAGGCCCAGCGTGAGCACCAGCGCCTCCAGCAGGACGGTGGTCTCGGTCAGCCCCAGCGGGGACCAGGCCAGGAGCAGGCCGCCGATGGCGAACATCAGGACCGAGAGCACCACCGAGGCCGCCACCCGCAGCGGCAGCGTCATCTCGCTATACTCCTCGCCGCCCGCGACCGGCTTGGGGCCGGGGAAGAGGTAGCTGGCCAGGGCCCAGCCCGGGGCGAAGAAGACGCAGAAGAAGGCCATGAACACCAGCGGCAGGGACCCGGGGAAGTAGATGGACAGGAGCACGGTGAGCACGCCGACGGCGCTGATGGCCACCAGGTCCTGGTAGCCTCCCGGTTTGATCAGGAAGAGCCTAGCCATGCGCGCGCCCTCCTCCGCCCAGGGTCGGCCACCAGCCAGCCAAATCGCCCGGCCGCAAGGTCTCATCCTTCCTTGATGAACTCGGCCATCAGGTGCCAGCTCTTCGGCCCGAAATCCCGGTCGAAGTCCACCTGCTCGATCGACCGTATGAACGAGGAGAGCGAGATCATGCGGGTGTTGTCGGTGAGCATGGTGAGGTAGCCGCACAGCGGGAACAGCAGGTAGCCGCCGTAGCGCACCCGAGAGAGCCTGAAGGAGGGGGGCATCAGCGCCTTGAGCTCATCGATGCTGTAATGGCGGTGGTACATCGTGTCCCCGCGCCGGCCCAAGACCTTCCGGCCCATGGCGAAGAGCAGGGAGTTCTGCGCGTCCACCCGGTTGAACTCCCCCTTGTTGGGCACGCTGATGATGAGCCTCCCCCCCGGTCGGAGGACCCGCTCCACCTCCGCCAGCGCCTTGTGCTCGCAGGGCACATGCTCCAGGACGTCCAGCATCAGGATGGTGTCGAAGGCTCGGTCGGTCCAGGGCAGGCGCTCCGCCGAGGCCAGGGCAAAGTCGAAGCCGGGCGACTCCTTCCTGGCCTGGCGCAGGGAGCCTGGGCTGATGTCCACCCCCACCCCCGTGACTCCGTTTTCCCGGGAGAGGAGGGAGAACATGCCGGCGGCGCAACCTATGTCGAGCACCATGCCTTGGTGCTCCATCCATGCCGCCGCCACGCCAGCCCTGCCGTGGTTCTGCATTCCCATCCCTTCCTGCCAAGACAGTAAAGAATCGATGCTTAAAAAATATGCCCTCTTGCATCTCGCGCTCAGGGGCCCTGGCCACCCACCCTCACTAGGAGCTCCTCCACCTGGGCGCCGACGACCTCGCACGAGTACTTCGCCCGGATCAGCTCCCGGCCGTTGGCGGAGAGCCTGGCCCGCAGCCCCTTGTCCCTGACCACCCTGCGCACCTGCTCCGAGAACTCCTCCTTGCCCGAGGCCACCAGGCAGTTGCCCCCGTCTTGCAGCTCGGGTATGCCAGGGAGGGCCAGCTCCGTCACCACCGTGGGCAGGCCCGCGGACAGGGCCTCCACCACCTTGGTGAGGATTCCCAGACCCTTCCAGAGGGGGGCCACGCTGACATCCGCCGCCGCCAACCAGACGAAGACGTCCTCCACGAAGCCGGTGTAGCTCATGCCCTCGGGGGCAGGGGCGGGCTGCTGCCCCGAACCCACCACCACGAACCTGAGCTGGGGGAACTCGGCCCGGAGCCGGGGGCACAGCTCCTCGGCGATGTACCTCGCCGCCTGGGCGTTCGGCTCATAGTTGAGCCGCCCAACGAAGAGCACGACCACCTCCTCGTCCTTGATGCCGAGCGACCTCCTGGCCTGTTGCCGGTCCTGGGTGCGGAGCTCGATCTGCCTGAGGTCAGAGCAGGTGGGAATGACCATGAGCTTGTCCTCTGGGAAGCCCATGGCCAGGTAATCCTCCCGGTCCTGGCTGGAGACCACGACCACCCGGTCGCACATGCGCTGCAGCGCCCTCTCGAACATCAGGCTGGCCCCCTTGAAGAACCTGGATTTGCCCTGCATGGTGGCGAAGCGTATGATGTTGCCGTGGTTGTCCCAGACCGCCGGGACGCCCCTGAGCTTGGCGGCCATGGCTCCGGCCAGAGTGCAGTACGACCCCTCCCCCCAGGCCACCATCTTCCCGGGGGTGCGGCGCATGGCCCGGAGGGCGCCCTGGAACATGTACCACTCATCGTAGAGGAAGAGGACGTAGCGGGCCATGCGGTTGATGGACTGGTCATAGACCTTGTCGCTCCGGGGGCTCACCGGGACCCCTATCACCTGGAAGCGCCCGGAGACCAGCTCCCGCATCTGGGGGGAGCGCTCGTTGGTGAGCACCTTGGACCGGCCTTTGGGCACGAAGATGACGGTGGGGCGCTCCCCCTTCGGCGCGCTCAAGTAATCTCCCCCGTGAAGATGCGGACGAACCTCTGCGCCCCCACCTGGAAATCGAAATCGGCCTCGGCCAGCTCCCGGCCCCTCCTGCCCATGCTCCTCAGCCTGGCTGTGTCCGCCAGCAGCGTCGAGAGGGCCTCAGGCAGCCGCTGCTCGTCGGCCGGCAGGAGCGCCGCCGCCCCCTCCTCCACCAGGTCGGTGCGCAGCCCCCTCTCGAAGGAGGTGGCCACCGGCACCCCGCAGGAGATGGACTCGATGGAGGTGAAGGGGAACAGGTCGATCCTGCTGGTCACGGCCAGAAGGTCGGCGCTGTTGAAGAGCGAGGGCATCTCCTCTTTGGAGACGTGGCCGGTGAGGAATCTCACGCTGCCGCCCAGTCCCAGGCCGGCCGCCAAGGCTTTGAGTTCAATCTCCTGGGGGCCAACCCCCTTGATCATCAGCACCGTGCCCGGCCTCTCCTTGAGGATGGCCGGCATGGCCCTGACCATGATGTCCATGCCCTTGTTGACGTGCAGGCGTCCGAGGCAGAGAATGACGGACTCCGCATCCTCCAGGCCGTGGCGGCGGCGGGAGGAATCGCGGTCCAAGGGCCGGAACAGGTCAGTGTCCACGCCGGAGTGCACCACCGTCCGGCCGATGCTCTCCTCTGGGATGCCTTCCGAGAGCAGGTGCCGCCGGGCGGACCTGGACCTAGGCACGATCAGGGAGAGGTCTCGGGCCACCTTCCGCCCGAGCGAACGGTAGAAGAGGTGCTGGGCGTAACCGGCCGGTCCGCGCATGAGGATGTCCAGCTCCTGCCAGACGAAGGTCCTGGTGGACGCGCCCTTGGCCGCCAGCCAGGTGAGCAGCGTGGCCACCTGGAAGAGCTCGGTGGTGATCACGGCGTCATAGCCCTCCTGCCTCACGATCCTCGAGAGCGAGGGGGTGAGCGGGGCCAGGGTCGGCGGGAAGGACCGCTTCAGCCTGGTGGGGATGTACTCGATGCGCATCCCCGGGTCCGGCGCCCATCTCCTCTGGGGCAGGAACGCGTCCGAGATGTATAGGTCGACCTCGTGCCCCAGGGCCACGATTGACCTGGACATCTCCACCACGTTCAGGTCCTGGTCCGAGGGCGGCGAGAGGCTGCCCGTTAAGTTGGTGGGCAGGGCGACCTTGGGCAGGTCCGCGGTTTTGGTGATGAGATTGACGAAGCCCACCCTCAATCCTCATCCGCCTCCATAGATCATCACGCAGGCGCCATTGTCATAGACCTTGGTCTGGTTCCTGGCGTCGCTGAGGTAGAAGTCGTAGATGTAGAGCTGGCCCCATTGCGTCATCCATAGCACCGCTACCCGGTCGAAGATCATGCCGGTAGAGCCATGCGCCTCAGTCCAATTCTGGAAGGTGTCGTTGTACACCACGTAGTACTGGGCCCGGATGAAGTCGGTCCAGTTCGACTCCCTCCATACGATGTCGGGATATATCCCTCCCACCACCCAGGCATCGAAGGGCATGCGCTCATCGATGAAGTCGGACATGGCCCTGGACTGGGTGCTCACGGTCATGAGGCTGTCCTGGTAGAAGAGCGAGGTGCAGGCGGTGACCGCGGCCAGACCTAGGAGGACGGCCGCCACCTTGCGGGGGGCGGTGCGGCGATGGAAGACCACGAGTGAGACCAGGACCGTGGCTGCGAGCATGAAGTACAGGAACCCCCGGTCGTAGAGCTGCCCCTGGAGGAAGAAGATGTCCAGGGGCACGATGGCGATGGACAGGAACGCGAGCGCCAGCACCGTGCCGGGCAGCTCCCTCCGCTTCTTTCTTCTATATTGCAGGTAGATGGTCACCAGGATAAGAAGGCCCAAGGTCCCCAGGATGGCCAGCCTGAGCAGGGGGCCCAGGGTCCACAGGTTGCCGGAGGTCCTCTGAATAATCGCCTGCCCGGTCGCCTCCGGGACGAAGAAGATGAAGAATATCTTGCTGGAGATCAGATCGTATAGGAAGACGGAGTACTCCTGGGCCCCGGTGACCAACCAGGCGACCCAGATGAGGGCCAGCTCGATCACCGGCCAGGAGATCTCCCGCTTCACCCCCTTGGTCCTCATGTTGCGGTATAGCACGAGCAACTGGCGGCCGATGAGCGCCAGCATTATGAAGAACCCGGTGGTGGGATGAGAGATGGTGACGTAGGTGAAGGCGGCCAGGGCCAGGATGAGCCAGTAGAAGCCCTTCTTCTCCAGGAAGACGAAGACCAGCAGGCCCATGGCAAGTCCCAGGGACTGGGGGGAGTAATGGTACGCAAGCCACACGTTCCCCAGCAAGATGACCAGGAGGGCGATTCTCCCGTCCACCTTGTTCAAGTAGGTGCGCACGAACAGGTACATGGAGAGCGTGGTAACGGACAAGGCGAACATAGGCCAGTACTGAAGAAAGGTCAGCACGTCCGGTTGCGCCATGAGCCCATAGGTGGCGCCAAGGAGGAAGAACCCGGGATAATTGGCGGAGTAGGAGAATATCCCCTCCCCAATGGTAGTGCCGGTCTCAATCATCCTCAAGGAGGAGAAGTAGTGCATGTACGAGTCCCAGATGGTAGGGTTGGCGGTGAAGAGGAACCTCGCCCCCCATATCCCAAGATAGAGCAGGAGGGCTTGCATGAAGAAGCAGGCCTCATTCTTGGAGTTGAGGCCTAGAGTCATGGACAAGGCCATCAGCCCGATGCCGACATAGTATGTAATAGGCAGCACGGCGAAGAGCCCGAACTCCACTGGGGGCACGAAGTCGATGCTCTGACCAATTGACGATGCCACCACGATGATGAATCCACTCAACGATAACAGGGCCAGAAGCGGCCATCTCACTGTCGGCAATGCGGCTAGCCTCGCCAAGAGCCAAGCAACCTCCCTGTGCGTCCGATTAGCGCCATATCGTATGGGGAGATATCAACGCTTTCCTATGGGGCTGCGTGAAGACAAAACCTGGGGCAGCGATATATATGAGTATGGAGATGGAACGGCGATGTGGCTGCCAGGGCACCTAGCTATCGGGCTGTTGCTCTCGCTCTTCGCCCTCGCGCTGTACGCTAGGGGGCATCGCCCGCTCCTGGTGCCCTTGGCCTTCGTGGCCTTCTTCTCCGTCCTACCGGACTTCCTTCACATCGGAGGGCTGCGGGCCTTCAGCCACAGCATACTCGGAGCGACCGTCCTGCTCGTCGTCGCGCTGGTCGTCATCTTGGCCATGAGGGGTTTGACCCCCCTATTGGCGCTGGTCGCGGCCATCTCGCTGTACTCCCATCTGCTGGCGGACATATGGATAGGGCACATCTATCCCTGGTGGCCCTGGTCGGATCAGATCGTCCAGAACAACCCCTTCAACACCATCTATGACCTGAGGGTGGAGCTCTTTCTTTCCTTCTTGGCCTTCGTCCCTTTCGCTTGGATCATGCTTAGGAGGCCTCGGGACCTGCGCATTGAATCATCGGACAGGAGGGACTTGCTTCCATTAACGATGTTAATGGGATTGTTCTTCGTCTTCTCCCTCGCCCAGACGGTCTACTTCATCGACCTAGACATCCTCACCGAGCCCACGGTCTCAGCCGTTCTCCTTCTCCTTGTCTTCTTGGGGTCGTTGATCGCTTCTCTCATCGTCCTAGTCGGCTCTGTCCGACGCATCGGCAAGGAATCAATTATTCCTCTGGGGAATCGATTTTCCGGGCCTTAGCATTATCGCATTCGATAACATTTATGCCCTGTGGGTAGGTGATTTCATACAGGCAAACATTTATTTAGGGAAAAGTAAGAATATCTGTTACCCGTTGAAGGGACCTAGTCGATGCATCAGCATCTAGCCTCGATTTAGGGGGAGGCAGGAATGTACCGGATGGAGGGCAGCGAACAGCGCGAGCAGGAAGTGGAGCGTCCACTATCTGAGGGGAGGTTCTAGGTGTCGCCATCCAGGAAGATAGTAGTGATGATACCAACGCTCAACGAGGAGCACAGCCTTGGAAAGGTAATCGACACCATTCCAATGAAGGAGTTCCACGAAAGGGGATTCCTGGTCGAAGTCATCGTTGTGGATGGCCGTTCAATGGACAACACCAGGGAGGTGGCATTGTCCAGAGGGGCCAGGGTCTATGTCCAGGAAGGGAATGGCAAGGGACTGGGGGTGAGGCAGGCATTCTCATTGAGCCATCCTCAAGAGGTGGTCCTCAAGGCCTTGTCCGGAAAGGATGGCGCGGTTGGCGACCTATACGTGTTATCCACGCTCCTGGATTCTCAGTACCTTCTAATGCTCGATGGCGATGGAACATACCCGAGCCGATACCTTGTCGACCTAGTAGATACCTTGGAGGAGGGCAAGGACGTGGTCATGGGCTCGAGGTTCCGTGGCAAGATCATGTCAGGGGCCATGTCCCGATTGAACTACTTAGGCAATATTGCGCTCAGCGCCACCGCCTCGATATTGTACATGCATCCATGCTCTGACGTTTGCACGGGCCTATGGGGATTCAGGCTCGACGCCATAAGGGCCATGGACCTAGACTCGGACCGGTTCGAATTGGAGGCGGAGATGTATGCGGTCTCGGTCCGCAACCACCTTAAGTTGAAAGAGATCCCGATTGACTACTACCCCAGAGAGGGCGAGTCCAAGCTCGTCCCCATCAACTCGGGGACCATGATCTTCCGAAAGCTCCTACAAAGAAGGTTCATTTCTGCGAGCGTGGAGCGGTTCTCCGGTGACCCAGAGACGGACATGGTCCGTATGAACGCCAGGGTGCGGCCTCGCAGAGAGCCTTGAGCCAGTGGTTCGGATGCGGGTAGCCATTGCTACGCCTGAGTTCCTGCCCAATTGGGGCGGCATCGGCACCTACGTGACCCTTCTGGCCAAGGAGCTTCCTGATGACGTCGAAGTACACGTCATCACTATGAGGCGCGGCTCGGCGTCCGACCTGGCACCGGAGACCAAAGAGATCCTCGACCGCATCCATGTGCATTACCTGGGGAGCGCCGAGGACTTCTTCGTCTACAACAGCCAGTTCCAGATGGACATGCTTTTCAAGTTCAAGGCGTTGAAGGCCCAGCACAGGTTCGACCTCCTGCACGCCAACCACGCGCAGATGCCAGACCTCTTCCTACGCTTCCTCGATGCGGAAACGCCCAATCTCACCACGGTGCACACCACCATCGACTCTCAACGGATGGGCACCCGTCGCTCCAAGATCCCCCTGAGGAAGTTGGAGAGGTCGGAGAAGATGACCTTCCTCATGCTGCCAGAGCTGCGCTTCCTCGAACGAATGTACTTCGGAAAGGGGCAGCACATGATCTTCGTCTCGGAGTTCATCAGAAGGCTCTATTCGAAGATGTATCGCATGCCCAAGGACTGGCGCATCATCCACAACGGGGTGGATACCGAGATGTTCAAGCCCATGGCCCGCTCCGAGTGCCTCTCCAAGTTCCCCCGCCTTGATGGCCTGGAGAGCATCGTCCTCTTCTCCGGCCGTATGATCGCCCTCAAAGGCATCGACATGGCCATAAAGAGCTTCGCCCTCATCCACAAGGAGACCGAGGCGACCCTGGTGTTCGCCGGAGCGGGCAAGATGGATCCTTGGAAGGCCCTCCTGGAGCAGCATGGGGTGCCAGAGGACCGGTACGTCTTCCTGGGCGGCGTCCCTTACCCGGACATGCCCTACTTGTACAATCTGGCGGACGCCTTCGTGCTCCCCAGCTACTCGGAGAGCTTCCCCATGACCGTCCTGGAGGCCATGTCCTGCAAGCTCCCGGTGATCGCCACGGACGTAGGGGGGATACCGGAGATGATAGACAGCAACCGCAACGGTCTGCTTTTCCAGCCTGGTAACCCCAAGGGCTTGTCGGCGAGCCTGCACAAGGTCCTCGGGGACCGCAAGTTCGCGGCCCGCCTCGGCGAGAACGCCCGGGCCAAGGTATGCTCGGAGCTATCCGCCACCAAAATGGCTTCTAGTACGGCAGAGATGTACCGAAAGGTCCTAGAGGTGCGCTCGTGAGGATACTCCTTGTCAACCCCCCACGCTTCGAGGGCATACCTGTAATCAGGGAGGAGAGGTGCGAGATAACCGAGAGGTACTCCATCCTCGAGCCTTACAGCCTGTTGCAGATGGGCGCCCTCCTCAAAGGCCAAGGGCACCAGGTCGACCTCATCGACCTGAACGGCTTTGACCTGGCCTGGAGGGACCTGGAGGCCCGGGTCCATCAGTTCAAGCCTGAGGCGGTGCTGTTCCGGTTCACCCCCACCACCTTCGACCATGACCTGCGCACCACCTCCGTGGTTCGAGCCTCGGCCCCCGAGGCCAAGACCATCGGCGTATGCTGGACCTTGCGGACTTTGGCCAGGGAGGTGATGTCCCAGGCGCCCGACCTGGACTTCTACATACGCCAAGAGTACGAGGTGGTCGCCCCGGACCTGGCCAAGGCGCTGCAGGAAGGTAGCAGCCTGGATTCGGTCCCGGGCATCGCCTATCGCCGAGGGAAGGACATCGCCATCAACCCCGATGCCCGGCCGCTCGAGGACTACGACTCGCTGCCCATCCCTGCCTTCGACCTCCTTCCTTCCTTGGAACCATATTTCGTCACCGCGCCCGCAGGCAGGCCCTACACCATCCTCTACACCAGCAAAGGATGCCCTTTCAAATGCTCCTTCTGTACCGTGGCTGGCACCAAATGGAGGCCGAAGTCGGCGGAGAAGACGATGGAGGAATTGCTGTACCTGAAGCGCAATTATGGGATCAGGACGGTGTCCTTCTTCGACGAGACCTTCACCCTCGACAAGAAAAGGGTGCTCCGCCTCTGCGATGCCCTCATTTCCCAGGACTTGGACATAAGATGGTACTGCAACACTCGCGCCCATCTGGTCGACCTGGACCTGCTGAAGAGGATGCGCCAGGCAGGATGCCGGGGGATATCCTATGGCATCGAGTCCGGGAGCCAGAGCATATTGGACCATGCGGACAAGTGCGTTACCATCGAGCAAGCTCGAAACGCCATCGCCTGGGCCAGGCAAGCCCGGATCAAGACCTTCGCCTCCTTCATCCTGGGGCTCCCTGGCGAGACCTGGGACACGGTGAGGGAGACGGTCGACTTCGTGAGCCAGACCATGCCCAATAGCGCCGAGTTCAACGTGGCCGTCCCCTATCCTGGGACCAAGCTCTACGAGATGGTGTACGGGGACCAGGGCGCGGGGGCCGTGGACTTCCGACGGCTCTACCAGGATGACGCGGTGGTGGGGACGGACGAGCTCTCTCCCGCCGATCTGAACCAGGCGAGGGACATGGCCTACCGCTCGCTCTACTTCAATCCCCGCTGGTGGTTCCGGAACATCGGGCACGTGCTGAGAGAGCCGGAGGACATCGACCTGGCGACGAGGTATGCCACCAAGGCTTTGCGCAACTACCTGGTGCATCGGATGAAGCATGCTCACTGAGGTGCCAAATGGAGACCAAACGCATCGTCATGACCTCCACCTTCTATCCACCCTACCACCTGGGAGGTGACGCCACCCATGTCAAGGCCCTCAAGGAGGAGCTGGAGAAAAGGGGGCACGAGGTCCACGTCCTGCATAGCCTGGATGCTTTCCGGTTGAAGAGCGATTTCATCCCGGAGGAGCGTTCCCAACCTAACGTGCATGCCGTCAAGGGTCGGATGGGCAAGTGGTCGGCGAGGGGGACCTTTCTCACCGGCCGCAACCGTGCCGCCGAGAGGGGGCTGGAGCGCCTGGTAAAGGACGTGAGACCTGATTGGGTGCATCATCACAACATCTCATTGTTGGGCGCCGGGGTGCTGAAAGAGAGGGACGTACCTTCCGTCTACACGGCCCACGACTATTGGCTCATCTGCCCTCGCAGCGACCTGATGTTCCTGGGCAAGGAGACCTGCGCCAAGCGCCGATGCACCTACTGCTCCTTGGCCACCCGAAGGCCTCCTCAGGTCTGGCGGTCCTGGGGGATGAGGAGGGCGTTGGACTCGATAGATCTGGTCCTCGCTCCCTCCCGGTTCATGGCCGAGCGGCTGCATTCTTTCCTTGGCATCGAGGCCAAGGTCCTGCCCAATTTCGCCGCGGCCCCCGATTTCGGTCCAGCGAGGCTTGGGGGCCATTTCTCCTTCGTCGGGGTGCTGGAGAGGAGCAAGGGGCTCGACCTCCTGCTCCAGGCCTTCAAGGACGAGAGGGTGGGATGGGGGTTGCATGTGATGGGGCGAGGCAGCCTGGAACCTATGGTCAGGGAGGCGGAGAAGGCGTCTGAAGGTCGAATTGCGTACAAAGGGTTCCTCGAAGACAGGGCGCTCTGGTCGGAGGTGGCCGGCTCGCAGGCCCTGGTCTGTCCCTCGACCGGCAACGAGAACTCCCCACTGGCATGCATCGAGGCCTTGGCCCTAGGGGTGCCACTGATAGTGTCCTCGAGGGGGGGCCTGCCCGAGCTGGTGGATGCGCCGGAATGCGGGATCGTCGCGGGCTTGAGCCCTGGCTCATTGGCCGATGCGCTGGTTCGCCTCTCCGACCCGGTCATCAGGGAGCGACTGGCGAAGAATGCATTTATCAGATATCAGATGAATCATCAGCCTGGAATATACGTGGAGAGTTACCTCCGGTTATGCGAGGAGATGGAGATTGACGCAGCTTAGGGTCGCCCTCATCAATGCCGGCTTCGAGAAAGGGGAGAAGGGCATACTCGTCAGCCCTCCACTGGGCATCATGAGCATAGGGGCCTACCTGCGTCAAAATCGGATCGAGGTAGGGCTCTTCGACTGGAGCGGAGAGGATTTGGATGAGGCCAAGTCCATAGCGCTGAAGGCGTTCGGTCCCGATGTGGTGGGCCTGACCGTGATCATGGGCTCGAGCGCCGTCCGCTCCAAGAGGGTCAGCAGCTGGGCCAAGGAAATGGGGTCCAAGGTCGTCTGGGGAGGGCCGTTGCCTTCCGTCCTCAGCGACATGTGCCTGCGCCAAGCGCCGGTGGACTACCTGGTCGTAGGCGAGGGCGAAGAGACCATGCTCGAGCTGTGCCAGGCCCTGCAAGAAGGGCGGTCGGTGGAGGAGATCAAAGGGCTGGCCTACATCAAAGGAGGCCAGGTGACGAAGGGCAAACCTCGCCCGCGCATCCGCGACCTCGACTCCCTCCCCATGCCCTGGTGGGAGGGAGTGGCACCATTGGACCATTACCTGATCCCGTTCAGTGGCAGGACGGCCATCCCCATGGTCTCGAGCCGAGGATGCCCAGGCACCTGCAGCTTCTGCTATACCAAGACCATGTGGGGATATGGATGGACCTCGCGATCCGCCGCCAAGGTGGTGGATGAGATCCAGCTCGTCCAAGGCATGGAGCCAAGGATCTCTGCGGTCATCTTCGACGACGACCTGTTCGCGGGCAATGTGGAGCGCATCCTGGAGTTCTGCAAGGAGCTGAAGAAGAGGGGCGTTGACATCGCCTGGAACTGCGAGGTCCGCGCCCGGGACATCAAGGCGCCGCTGGTGACGACCATGAAGGAGGCGGGGTGCGTCGAGCTCCTGATCGGAGTGGAGACTGGCTCGGACCGACTCCTCTCCAGCATCCTCAAGGGGGTGAAGAGGGAGGAGATAGTCGAAGCGTTCAGGATCGCGCACAAGGCAGGGCTGAGGGCCAATGCCATGCTGATGGTGGGCCTTCCCGGGGAGACGATGGAGGACTTCCATCAGACCGAGACCTTGCTCGGGGAGCTGGAAGCGGACGGATACTACTTCAGCATGTACCTGCCCTCGCCTGGAACCGCCATGTTCCAGATGGCCAAGGAGCATGGCTTCAAGGAGCCTTCCACCTTGGAGGAATGGGCGGCGCATTACGGATACGACGTCTCCGCATACCCTAAGACGAGCTTGAGCGAGGTGCCGTTCGAGAAGGTGAGCCGCATGATCGAGAGGGAGCAACGCCGGGCCAAGCACCGCGCTTATCGCCGGGCCATCAAGAAGGATCCCCTGGGGGCGGTCTCGCGGGGGATTCGGGGCAAGGTCAGAGGGCAATAAGGATTCCGAAAATGAACGTCAAATCCGAGATCATCACCAAGCTCGAGGACCTCCTTCCCCTAGAGAGCGAGTGGGAGCGATTGCGCCGCGAAAACCAAGCCTCGATCTTCACTTCGCCCTTGTGGACGACCATATGGCTCAAGCACTTCCAGGACCAAGTGTCGACGAGGGCACTGGTCCTGAGGCAGGGCAGGGAAATGGTGGGCTTAGCTCCCTTGGTCACCTATAGCTCGAAATTCAAAGGGTACCCGATAACCTACCTGTGCATGGTCGGCAACTTCGGGGAGACCACGGAGTACCATGAACTGCAGTTCCTGCACGGGCAAGACCTGAAGACGGCGGCCGAGGGCTTCATTGCCGGGATGAAGAGGATACGCTGGAACCTTCTACAGCTCAGGGACCTCCGCTGGAACGCCATATCGCAGGAGGTCTATGCCCGAGCCGCCGCCGGTTGGCAATGCGAGGCCATGGTGTCGAAGGACTGCCCCTATGTGGCGCTTGACCCGAGCCGACCGATATTGGAAGGCTTCGAGGTGCGTTCTGGACGGAAGGTCAAGCGCTTGGTGGATTCCCTGGAGAAGGAGGGCCGCATCGAGCTCGCAGCCATCCGTGGAGGCGAGGAGGTGGCGAGGTCGATGGAGACTTACATCGAACAGCACAAGGAGCGCTGGGCCAGCAAAGGAGGGAGCATCTTCCATGACCCGAGGCAGTCCGGGTTCCTAAAGGAGGTAGCGTCCAGGGGCGCGGAGAAGGGCATGGTGGTGGTCTACGAGGTGCGCATCGATGGCGAAGTCGCATCCCAGCAGCTGTGCATCAAGGACGGAGCCACGCTACGCATGTGGAAGATCGGCATGAACGACAAGTTCCGGGCGTTCACGCCAGGCTACCTATCGGTCTATTTCGGCATGACGGAGGCGCAGAGGCAAGGCTTCAAGGAGTACGATCTAGGTCCTGGCCCGGAGGAGTACAAGTACAAGGTCGGCGGCGTGCAACGCTTCACCCACAACATCCAAGGGAAAAGAGGGATGGCCAGCTTGCTCTCCAAGGCCTCCCGGTTCACTGGCATGCGCAAGCCCACGACCACAGCGCCCAAAGAGGATTCCCTCGATGCCCAAGAAGGCAAGGAAGCGCCTGAATATCGCAAATGATACTTGGGCGGTCCGCTTTAAGTACGTTTATTCTGTCCTTTTCTTGTGTTCGCTCGAAGCCCTGGTAGTCAGCTTCCTCGGGTGCGAGTCCTCGAGTCGATCGATGACATCGCCTCATTGGGAAAGGAATGGGAGCGGCTGCGCAGCGATTGCGGTGGGGGGATCTTCTCCTCTCATCACATGGTTATGGAATGGCTCGAGGCCTTCCACGAGATGGCTGAGCCTCGCTTCCTGTGCATGGAGAGGGAGGGTGCGCTGGTGGCGATCGCGCCCTTCGTGCTCGGCAGAAGGAGGCACATGGGCCTTAAGGTCAAGACCCTCTACATGGCAGGTTGGGCCAACCAGACCTTGGAATACCACGACATCGGCATACTCCATCGCTCGGGAGAGGAGGACCTCGTCCCTTTGCTGGAGGGACTGGGGAAGCTAGACTGGAACCTTCTGAGCCTCAATGGCCTCACCGACTCCCCCTTCCATCACGCGCTCATAGAGCGGGCCCAGAGCAAATGGCCTGATGCGCAGATCGAACGGATCCCTTGCCCTTATCTCGACATCGCCGATCAGGATGACGTGACCCGCCTCTTCGGGAGCAGGAACCGAAGGACGGTGCGCAAGCTCCTAAGGGAGCTCTCCGAGGCGGAGCGATTGGACTCCACCATCCTGCGCTCCCAGGAGGACATGGAGAGAGCGATGCTCATGTACGTGGAGCTGCACCGTCAGCGTTGGAGCTACCGCGGGGGAAGCATCTTCCAGGATGCCAGGCAGCGCGATTTCCTCGTGGGAATGGTCAAGTCGGTCGCGGAGAGATCGGAGGGGCGCATCTACGAAATGAGGATCGATGGGGTCCTAGCGGCCCAGGCGCTCTGCCTCTTCGACCCGGGCATGGCCAGGATCTATCGGATCAGCATGAACGACGAACTGATGGACTACTCCCCGGGATATCTGCTATTCCAGCATATGCTGACCGATCTGAAGGGCGAGGGGATAGGGAAGGTCGACCTGGGGGCAGGGGCGGAGGACTTCAAGTATCGCCTGGGGGCCAAGGACGCCTATCTCTTGGGGCTGAGGCTGGACCGGGGGAGCCTGAAGATGGCATCCCGCCTGGGGAAGATGCCGGGCCTGGAGCGGGTGCTGAGGGACACTGGCCTCAGGGACAGGTTCCTCGGAGGCGTGTGCTGAGGTCAGCTCAAAGCTCGGCTCCAGCGTGGACCTCTATGCCCTTGTGACCAATGGAATAGGGAGTGATCCGGCGAGAGTGCTTGATGCGGCGCATCTTGATCACCCTCAGCGTCAATGTCATCTCGTTCTTGTCCTTGACCTCGACGTAGCGCAAGGCGATGACGCCGTCGGCCACGTACTCGGCCAGGCCGTCGCGCGTGGCGAGGGGGTTCTCATCGTTCACCTCGGCCGTCATGATGCAGGTAGCACCGGTCTTCTTCACCAGCTGGGAGAGGTTGAACAGGTTGACCCGCTTGTCATGATCGCTGTCGTAGAGCATGTTCAGCAGC
>Ga0209254_10002679_pt1 | contig 16237 bp, 15 predicted proteins | sample FrelakmetDIP11DI_FD_187148 | JGI IMG/M metagenome (GOLD analysis project Ga0209254, IMG submission 187148) | Freshwater lake sediment microbial communities from the University of Notre Dame, USA, for methane emissions studies - DIP11 DI (SPAdes)... | ecosystem: Environmental > Aquatic >... | reverse complement strand
CAATTGACGGATATTATCCAAATGAACTGCCTCGGGCGATTGACCACCGCCTTGGTGATTACTCGGAACGGTGAAAAAGGGGTGATCTATTTTAACGAGGGAGAGATTATCCACGCCGAATGCGGAGAAAAGAAAGGCAGTGACGCTTTCTACAGGATTCTGAGCTGGGATGAAGGAGAGTTTATCTCCAACATCGGTTTCATTCCTCCCGTTCAGACCATCTTTCAGAGCTGGGAACATCTGCTCGTCGAGGCCATGCGAAGGACTGACGACAAGGCAGTTTAGCCCTCACAGGAGCCGGATGGAGGGTCCTTGGATGGATCAAGCATGAATGTTGTGATCACCAAAAGAGACTTAGAGAAGATCGAAGGGTGTCTGAGCAAAATTGTTTCTTCATCTTTTGCTCATTCGGTCCTTTTAATCGATCGGTCAGGTCAACTCATCGCCCAACAGGGGAATACGCCCGATCTGGACGTCATGTCTCTCTCGGCTCTCACCGCGGCCAACTTCGGGGCCACTGCAGAGATCGCGAGACTTCTTGGAGAGGAAGAATTCACGCTTCTCTTTCACAAAGGGAGAAGCGAAAATGTCTATTTTTCTGCCGTAGGAGAAAATACCATCATGGTCACCCTGTTCGATGACAAGACGTCGCTGGGGGTGATTCGACTAAAGATGAACCAGATCATCGGTGAACTCGGCGCCATCGTGTCTTGTATCTTTGAGAAGGAAAAAAAATCATAGAGGAACGTCTCCGATCTTCATGGAGAGGGGAAAAGCTATTAAATGCCGTTTATTAACTTCAGCAAGGATGAGATTCAATGCAAGATTGTCTATTATGGACCGGGGTTCTGTGGAAAGACCACAAACCTGCAGTATATTTTCAGTGTGACCGAGGAACAAACCAGAGGCAAGATGGTGTCCATTGACACCAAAGGGGACCGGACACTGTTTTTTGATCTTCTTTCGATGAATCTTGGAAAGATCAGGGGAATGGACATTCGAGTTCAACTCTACACTGTTCCGGGGCAAGTCCATTACGATGCCACGAGAAAGTTGGTTCTCAAAGGAGTGGACGGGGTTGTGTTTGTAGCGGATTCTCTGAAGGTGCAGCGCAAGAAGAACATTGAAAGTCTCATCAATCTGGCCAAAAACTTGGCCGAGAAGGGAATCAGCATTCGGGCTATCCCGTTGGTGATTCAGTATAACAAGCGGGATCTCGACGGAAGTGATTCTGAGATCTTGCCTCTGGAGATCCTGGAGAAAGATTTGAATTCCATGTTAAAGGTTCCTTCCTTCTCAGCCAGTGCCACCAAAGGCCAGGGGATCTTTGAGACACTCCGGGAGATCAGCAAACTCGTGGTGAAGGACGTGAGCCGAAAAATCATGTTTATGGACAAGCAGCAGGCCAGAGGATAGATGGGCGTTGAGGATGGAAAAGGGGTTTCGAGAAGAAGAGCTAAAGGAACTTGAAGCTGAGATCGATTCTGCAGTGGATCGGTTGTTTGTATCGAAGAAGGGCACCGTGATCGAATCCCTGCCGATGGAGTCTCCTCGGCTTGAGCCACCCACGCAGAGCAAAGCAGGGTTGACAGGACATTCCCTGTCGTCCTTGGATTCGATGGAGTCTTCTATTTTTGAACTTTCTTCTGAGATTGAGAAAAGTCTCGGAGCGATAGAAGAATCTGTTCCCCAGCCTGAAGAGCGACCCAAACTCGAACCTGAGAGTGTTCCTTCTTTGATTCCTGCTCCGTCAAAGGTTCCAGAACCTTCATCCCCACCCCAATCATTAGATAAGCTGGAATCTCAACTTCTTTCTTTGGAGTGGGAGATTACCAAAGAAAACCTTGACAAGACTCGAAGCGAGCTTGTGCTCCTCCAACAAGCATTTCAAGAGGAGTCGGATATCCTCTCTGTCCTGGGTTTCATGGAAAAGGTGTTGAAGCGAATGATCACCCAGGGCGAGAAGATCGGTCCTCCCCTGATGAAGTTCCTGATGGACTCCAAGGAAACGATCAAACTCTTTCTCAAGAAAGAAACGAATGAGGAAATGGACATCTACCGAAGATTGGCCTACGAGGGGATTCAGGCTAGATTTTCGTGTCTCGAGGACCCTCTCACCTCACCGGAGCCAGGGGTACCTCCAAGGCCGGTAGAGAAGGTGGACTTCCTACAGGCGGCTTCAGCGGGGCCGAGAATGGTAGAGGAGTTGTCGAATACGCTGGGCGACTATTTTGGGAGAGTGGATGAAAGGTTCAAGAAGATCGATCAGCATCTGTCCGGGCTGAACGAGTGGATCCGAAATGCCTCTGAGGAACTGCACCAGAGACGATCGACTTCAACTCCATCGGTTCATGTGACGGTGTTCAAGGTCGGCGGCCATTATTTCGGCGTTCCGAGTGAGAAGGTGTTCAAACTGTTCAAGGTTCCAGCCTCTTTTCACGATCGGTTTTGGAACCAACAGAGAATTCGACTCAAAGATTTTGAAATAAAGATCGTTGACCTTAAGGCGCTCCTTTCCCTTCCCGAAGGGAAATCCGAAGGGGAGCGTCGCATTCTTATCGTCAGAGACAATGGGGAGTACAAAGGGTTTCTGATCGACAACGTATTGGATCGCGTGTCCGCTCATCCCGCGGCACCTGGGGGACATGAGACCTATGCCTCCGGAGTGATCCAGTGGACCCATCAACAGCAACCCATGGACATCCCCCTTCTGAATGTGGCAAGACTGTAAGGTGAGTGCGACCCGATGAACCCGCAGCCCTCTGTAAAGCAAGTGAATGATCGCTTAGCCCATCAGGATGAAGAGATCCATCGTCTCAGACGAGAGCTGGAGGATGTTAAGAACTTCATGGAGAGCATCATTCAGAGCATCGGTAGTGGTATCATGGTTACACATGTGAAGGACATGATCACTTACATCAATCGGGCTGGAGAGAGGATTTTGGGGTTTTCGCAAAATGAACTGATCGGGAAGCCCTTGAGTAGCTTAAGCCTCAGAGAAAAGCAAAGCGTTGTTCGATCTTTTCTCAACAACCCCGAAGACTTGGACACCCGGAAAGAGGGATGGATGCGCAAGAAGGACGGCGCGGAATTCCCGGTAGGGTTCAGTATCAACGATCACTTAGATAACCGGGGGGAGTTGATAGGGAAGATTGTCATTTTTCGAGATTTGACCGGTATCTACAAAATCCAAGAGGAGATTTTGAGGATGGACCGACTCGTTTCTTTGGGAAAACTCTCCTCGGGTATCGCCCATGAATTGCGGAATCCTTTGGCCGGAATCAAAACGACGGCGCAGGCTCTCGGAGAAGAAATGACAGAAGAGGACCCCCGGAGAGAGTATCTCCAGCGGATTACCAAGGAGATTGACCGACTCAATGAATTGCTGAAGACTTTCTTCTCCTTTGCGAAACCGCAGAAATTGAATTTAACTCCCTGCCATGTTAGGGATATCATCAATGAGATTATTCCATTTCTTATTAAGGAGATTGCGGATAAGGGAATCCGCTTTGAAGAGAAGTATGACCCTCATCTTCCCAGGATCAGGGCGGACAAAACCCAAATGCATCAGGTCTTTCTCAATCTCTTCCTGAATGCGATTCAGGCCATGCCCGACGGAGGGGAACTTAAGATCGGAGTTTCTTCCTTCGTCTCGGCGGCGGGGGATGGACCCAAGCAGAATTTTATCAAGGCCGTTGTGTCCGATACGGGAAAAGGAATTCCACCGCACATGATCAGTCGCATCTTCGACCCTTTTTTCACAACCAAACCCAAAGGGATCGGACTGGGACTCTCTATTGCTTACCAGATCATTAATAAACACGGGGGAACAATCAAGGTGGAGAGTCAGTGGGAGAACGGGACGTCTTTTGTCATTACCCTACCGGAGAGTGTGGAGAACGCATGAAGCTGTCACTCCTGATTGTCGATGATGATGAGGTCATGCGGGACACCCTCTCAGATGTTCTGAAGAAAAAGGGGTATGAGGTGTCTGTCGCCTCCTCCGGGAATGAAGCGTTGTCGGCGATCCGAAAAAACATCGTCGATCTGATCGTCCTCGACATGCGATTGCCGGATCTCGATGGGATCGAGGTGTTGAAGAGAGTGAAGGAGTTTGACACAGAGATCCTGGTGATCATGATGACGGCCTACTCGGATGTGCAGACAGCGGTTTCAGCCATGAAATCTGGAGCCTATCACTACATCAATAAGCCTTTCGAATTAGAAGAGTTGAAGCTGTTGATCGAGAAGGGATTGGAGACCAAGAGCCTCATTAATGAGGTTCGTCGGCTCCGGCGACAACAGAAAGGGGACTACCAAGACACCCACATCCACGGGACGAGTCCTCAAATCCAGAATGTGAGAGAACTCATCGCCATGATCAGTAAGACCCAAAAAACTTCGGTCCTGATCCAAGGCGAGAGCGGGACGGGAAAAGAATTGGCGGCGAATGCCGTCCACTATGGCAGCAAGCGGACTCAGCGACCGCTCATGAAGATCAATTGCAGTGCCATTCCGGATTCTCTCCTGGAGTCGGAACTCTTTGGGTACGAAAAAGGGGCTTTTACCGATGCCAAGGCGACGAAGAAGGGGCTCTTCGAGCTGGCAGACGGAGGGACGGTCTTTTTGGATGAGATCGGAGATATGAAACCCTTCTTGCAGTCGAAGATTTTGAGATTTCTTGAGACTCAGAGCTTCATGAGAGTGGGCGGAGAACGAGAGATTAAGGTCGATGTTCGAATCATCGCGGCGACGAACAAAGATCTCGAATCCTTGGTGAGCGAAGGAATCTTTCGTAAGGATCTCTATTATCGGCTGAAGGTGGTGGTCATCGAAATGCCCCCGCTTCGAGAACGGCCGGAAGATATTCTGCTTCTCTCCAACTTCTTCATTGAGGACAACAACCGGGAGCACGGGAAGAACGTGAAAGGTTTTGGCTCAGAGGCAAAGCAATTCATGACCCAGTACCACTGGCCGGGCAATGTGAGAGAACTGAGAAACGTGGTGGAACGGGCGATGATCCTAAGCGAACATGACCTGATCGACCAAGAACAACTTCCATTCGAACTGAGGAGCAATGAGAGGCCTGATGGGGTGACCTCCAACCCGAATTCTGCGGAGTTCACCGAGGACATGTCATTAGACGCAGTGGAGAAGATTCACATTTCCCACGTTCTCAAGAAGCTGGAGTGGAACAAGTCGCGAGCGGCGAAGGTGTTAGGGGTATCAAGAGCCACCCTGAGAGAGAAGATCAGGAGATACAGTCTCTCAGAGAACTGAGAATCTTTCAATGGACCTTTGGGTCAGAAAAGAGACGGGGAGACGCTATGGTCTGGGGAAAAAAGAGAAATGTGATTGGTCTTGACATCGGTTCGAGTTCCATCAAGTTAGTCGAACTTCGGGAGGACAAGAACGGCTTTCGCCTCCAGAATCTCGCGGTTTCGTCTTTGGCCCCGGAGGCCATTGTGGATGGGGCCCTCATGGATTCGGTGACCATCGTCGATACGATCAAGGATCTGGTTACCTCGGTGACGAAAACGAGGGAGGTGGTGACTTCCGTGTCCGGCCATTCGGTCATTGTCAAAAAGATTACGCTTCCCTTCATGACAGAAACAGAATTGGGGGAATCCATTCAGTGGGAAGCGGAGAGACATATCCCCTTCGACATCAACGATGTGAACATCGATTTCCAAATCCTTGGATACGGATCGGACAATCCAGATATGATGGATGTTGTTTTGGTGGCGGCCAAGAAGGACATCATCAATGACTACGTGTCGGTCATCATGGAGGCGGGACTCACTCCCGTGGTAGTGGATATTGACGCATTCGCTCTCGAAAATATGCTGGGGATCAACTACGATATTGAAAAAGACGAAGTCGTGGCGATCGCCAATGTGGGAGCGAGCGTCACGAATATCAACATCCTTAAGAACAACACCTCTGCCTTTACGCGAGATGTCTTCAAAGGAGGAAACCAGATTACGGAGGAGATTCAGAGACAACTTCACGTGGACTATGAAGAAGCCGAGAAGGTCAAGGTGGGCGACAAGGGAGATTCGAAGGCTCAGGGCGTTGTCCAAGAGGTCCTTAAAACGGCCTCGGAATCTCTGGCCATGGAGATCGGGAACTCCTTAGATTTCTTCCAGTCCACCAGTACCTATCAGAAGATCAGTAAGCTCTATTTGAGCGGAGGGGGATCCAAGATTAAGGATTTTGATATTATTTTGCAGCAACAGATCGGAATTCCGGTAGAAATTGCGAACCCGTTCCGAAAGATTGAATACAGTGAGAAGAGTTTCGATCTTGAGTACCTGAGAGACATTGGGCCCGTCATGGCTGTGGGCGTCGGCCTGGCTTCAAGAAAGGTAGGGGAGAAATGATCAAAATCAATTTGCTCCAAAGAAAGAAAGAAGGAAAAGCTGCGAAGGGGCGGAAAGAGATGATGATCACAGTCGCCGCGATTGGCCTTCTCGTTGCCCTGCTGGCCTTCCTTCACTGGCAGATGATGGCTAAGAAGGAAGATACGGCGAGAAGAATAACTTCAACAGAACAGGAAATTGCTCTCTACAAATCCAAAATTGATAAGGCCGGTAAGGCGAAAGAGGAGCAAAAGATTCTGAAGGACAAATTGGAGATCATCAATTCCTTGAAGAAACAGAAATCGAGTTCGGCAAAGGTACTCGATGAGGTCAGTATCCAAAAGCCCGAGAAGATCCATCTCGAGGTTCTGAAGAAGGAAGGAAGCCGGGTGGGGATCGAAGGCATCGCCTTGGATGACGAGACCGTCGCCAACTTTATGACCAATTTGAGAAAGACAAATCTCTTCAAGAGTGTCGATCTTATCGTGAGCGAACAGATCGAACAGAGTAAAATTAAACTGAAGAAATTCACCTTGTCTTGTGAAATTTTACCGATGTAAGATAGGGGGTTCCCATGGCACTGACAGTCGATTCCATACTGAAGCTTCCGAGATCGAAAAAGATCATGCTTCTGGCCGTCATCCTGCTTGCCTTGATTGGAGTGTATTATTACTTCCTTTACACTCCTGAGAAGCAGGACCTGGACGCCTTGGAGGCAAAGTACAATACCTTAGCGAAACAACTCCAGGAAAGCAAGGATATTCATCGGGACCTGGAGAAATTCGAGGCCGAAGTCGCCAAGCTCAATGAAGAATTGGCCGTGGTTCGTAAACAACTCCCTGACGAAAAGGAAATCCCAGAACTCTTGAGAAATGTCTCCAGTCTTGGGAAAGAGTCCAATCTTGAATTCATCCTCTTCCGCCCGAAACCAGAAGAGCCGCAGCAATTCTACGCCAAGGTTCCTATTGATTTAGCCGTGATCGGACACTATCACGACCTGGGGATCTTTTTTGACAAGGTCAGCAAGCTTCCTCGGATTATCAACGTAGTCGATTTTAATATGACCCGGGCAAAGGATACGAAGGGGAAGGGAGAGGTGAAGGATGATTCGGAAGTCAGAAGCTCTTGTCTCCTGAATACGTATCGATTCGTGGAAAAGAAACCCGAAGAGAAAAAGGTCGAAAAAAAGCAGAGTTCAGAAGAACAGGAGTCGGAAGATGCCAAACCAAAGAAGAATTAGTAGCAAGGTCGTGGGGGGTCTGATTTTGATTGGATTTCTTCTGATGCTCACCGGTTGTGGGGGGGGGACACCCAGCGCTCCCGTACCCGCCAAGGGGAAAGCGGCACCCGTTGAGAAGAAGGCGGTCGTTGCGCCCAAACCTGGAGAGAAACCGGAAGTGGCTAAGAAGGAGGATCCGGAATACACGTACAATCCGGCAGGAAAACCAGATCCCTTTAAGCCGTTCATCCAGTTGACTCCGACCAAGGCCGGCGCAAAGGGCGTTCCTCTTACGCCGTTACAGCGATACGAAACCAGCCAACTGAAACTGGTGGCGATCATCGCTGCCCGTGAGGGAAATGTGGCCCTGGTGGAGGACTCCGCAGGCAAGGGGTATTTCTTGAAGAAGGGAACGGCCATCGGAAAGAATGATGGGAAAGTTACTCAGGTCCTCAAGGACCGGGTAATCATTGAAGAATTCGAACAGGACGTTTCTGGTCAAACAAAACAAAATGAGGTCCTGTTATATCTTCATCGAACGGAGGAGGAGGGAACAGAGCCATGAAGCCCAATCGTGTGTTGCAGTGCCTATTGTTGATCGGTTTTTTACTCTTTTTTAGCCAGTGCGCGACCGAACAGGGTGCGGTTCAGACGCCACCGCCGGAGACCGCTGCCACTGCGGCCAAGAGCTCTGTGATCCAGCGGGTCTCCTTCCAGGAAGAAGAGAGGTTTACTCGGATCCTGGTGGAAGGGTCAGAACCCATTGACCTACCCTTTTACAAACTCCTTGCAGACCCCCTGAGAATCGCGATCGACATTCCGAATGTGGACTTGAGAGGAATCAAGGAGTCGCTGAAAATCAACAATGGAACCATCGGCGAGGTGATGACCACTCAATACGATGGGAAGGGGAGAATTGAAATCGGCCTGAGCCAGATGACCAACTACAATATCTCCAAGGAAGGTCGGAGGCTCACTGTCGATGTTGAAAAGGTCAAGAGGGTTGAGACTACGGCTGAGCAGAAGAAGCCGGAAAGCTCCGTGCAAGTGGCCGAGGTTCCATCGCCAGAGGTGAAAAAGGAAGAGCCGGTGGCTCCTTCGTCTCCTCCCCCTGCTCCTCCATCCGAATCGGTGAAAAAGGCCAAAGAGGTAACCGATGTTGTGGTTGAGGGTAAGGAAGGGGTGGTGACCTTTGGGGTCGTGGCCGATGGCAAGGTGGAGAATTATAATGCCTTTACCCTGGATTCTCCGGCAAGACTCGTGGTCGATATCTGGAATGTGGAGCCCCGAACCACGAAGAAGACGGTGAAATCTCAGAGCTCTCTTGTCAAACAGGTTCGTATCGGCCGGTACCCAGAAAAGCTGCGCTTCGTTTTCGATGCCGGGGGATCGAAGCTTGCACCTTATGCGATTCAACCCGTCAACAATGGGCTGACCGTTTCCTTTGGGAATGTTCCTCCTTCTTCGGGACCTCAAGTCTCCGTGCAGGGGACGGAACCCACCCCTCCACCGACACCCTCAGGCAGTCCTGGGAAGACAGCTGTGTTAACGAGGATCGACTTCAAGCAACTCGATCATCGCTCGAGGATCGCGATTAGCTCAACCGGAGATCTTGCGTTTGAGCCGAAGATCGTGTCAAAGAACATCCTGGTCGTCGATCTGAAGAATGCGTTCATTCCCAAGCACCTTCAACGGCCTTTGGACACGGGGAAATTTGAGAGTGCCATCGAGTACGTCACCCTTGAGAACGTGAAGAGGGGCAAAGCGAATGACGCCAGGATATCGATTCGGCTGAGAGAGGAAGTGCCGTACGATATCACCAAGGAAGGGAAAGACCTCTTTATCGACCTGGAGAAGCCTAAAGGGCTGGAGGCAAAAAAGGAAATTGCCGTCGGAGAAGTGAAGAAGGAAGAAGTGAAGACCGCGGATGTTCCTGCACCCGAAGCGCCCAAGGTTGAAAAAGAAGAAACTCAGGCCGAGCTGAAAGGCAAGGCCGAGGCGAAGAACACCCCTGAAGAAACCGGGTTGGAAAAGGTCTATACGGGAAGGAAAGTCTCTTTAGACTTTAAGGATGCGGATATCAAGAACATTCTGCGTCTGATCGCAGAGGTGAGTGACCTCAATATCATCGCCGGAGATGATGTCACTGGAAAGATCACCATGCGATTGGTGGATGTCCCCTGGGATCAAGCCCTGGACGTGGTGCTTCAGGCTAGAGGCTTGGGTATGGCCCGAGTAGGGAATGTAATACGAGTGGCTCCCTTGGACACCTTGAAGAAGGAGTTTCAGGGAGAACTGGAGGCCAAACGGGCGAAAGAGAAGTTGGAGGATCTGACGACCGAACTCATCCCGGTAAACTACGCTACGGCCAAGGACATGGTTCCCCAGATGAAAAGTTTTCTGACAGAACGGGGAGACGTGAAGGTGGATGAGAGGACGAATATTCTGATTGTTAAGGATATTCCGAAGGTTGTGGCCAACGCGAAGATCCTTCTAAAATCCTTGGATACCAAGACCCCACAAGTGATGATTGAGGCGAGGATCGTCGAAGCTGCACTCAGCTTTCAGAGAGAACTGGGGGTCTCGTGGGGTGTCACATTCAAGACCACGAATAATGTAGATTCCGTCATTAAGGGGGGCAACACGGGCAGCAAGGTGGTCGATCTCCCGTCAATTGCTCGTGCGGGGACAGCGGGTGCATTGGGCACCCCTGGCATTATCGACTTCCTCTTCACCTCCATTGGTTCTCTGGAGCTGCTGGACATCGCAATCTCGGCCCACGAGCTTGAGGGAAGTGCCAAGATCATCTCGAGCCCAAAGATCGCAACCCTGGACAACAAGGAGGCATCCATCGAGCAGGGCTTGAGGATCCCTTACCTCAAGCTGACCACTGAGGGAACCGTCACGACGGATTTCATTGATGCGAACCTGAAGCTGACCGTGACTCCCCATGTGACCAACGATCAGAACATCAAGATGATGATCAGGGTCAAGAAAGACCGTCCTGACCAAACGATCACCGTTCAAGGAGTGCCCAGCATTGACAAGAAGGAGGCCATCACCGAAGTGCTCGTGAGAGACAATGGCGTTGTTGTCATCGCAGGGATTTATACGATCGAGAAGAACGATGGAACGGAGGGAATCCCTCTCTTCATGAAGATTCCCTTAATGGGTTGGCTGTTTAAGCGAGAAGCTAAGGAGGATCAAAGAAAGGATCTGCTCATCTTTATCTCGCCCAAGATCATTAAAGATCAGGTGTGAGCGTTCAGCGCCCGATGTTTTTAATGGGAAGCGGGAAGTTCTTGGAATTTCCCGCTTTTTTTTGGGAATGAAGCTCGGCGCTTCCCGGGAAGGTATTTCCTTTCATATTGTGCCGGTCAAGGAGAAAGCTCTTTCACCATGAGCAGGGCATCCCATTGGCCTCGATAGAATCTCAGTCTCCTTCCTGCGGGCCGGTAAGCGAAGTCTTGATAAAGCTGGATGGCTGGATGATTGGTTGAACTGACTTCCAGGTAGGATCGTGTGACTTTCGCCTCTCTGCAGGAGGCGATGTAGAACTGCATCAATTTCTTACCCAGTCCGAGCGACCGATGCTCGGGATGGACAGAAAGGTTCAAGAGTTCCGATTCTTCTCCCAGATGGCGAAAACAGATGAACCCGACCACTCGGCGCAGGGTGGTCTCACGGGATTCCATGACAAAACAATGGCCGTAGAGATTGAGAATCTCGCCGAGAAACATCTGTCTTGTCCAAGGCGCCCATGAGGACTGGACCTCTATGGCAAGAACCTCCTCCAGATCCGTCGGCTCCATTTTTCTCATGACGGTTTCACCCGTCACTCCTTTTTCGATTGGGAGAAGGTGCTCCTTCAAGAGGTTCGGCCTCGACCTGAGGAATCGATACGGTTCAGCAATTCTCTTGCAGCGTTGCGCAGGTCCTCATCCTTAGAGTGATCGAGGATGGTCTTGTACGACTGCTTTGCTTCATCGTATCGTTCCCAGCGTCTCTGCAAGTTCCCCAATTCCAGGTGGGTGAGGAAGAACCACGGAGAATTCTCGGTGAGATATCCCATGGCCGTTTCGAAATTGGCGAAGGCCTTCTCATATTTCTCTTGCTGGTAAAAGACCTCGCCCAGTCGAAAATAGGCTTCTCCAAGCCATTCAGAGATGTTCGCTCTGAGAACCAGGGAATAGTAGTGAATCGCCTCTCCCCAGTTCTTTTCTCGAACCTGCAGGTGTCCGAGTTGGAAGGCCGAGTAATAGGCGAGGGGATGATCCGGGGAAGCGGTCAGGGCTTGTTTAAACGTTTGTTCTGCCTTTGCATTTTCTCTTCGAAGAAGATAGAGGTCCCCCATCTGGACCAAAGCCATCAGTTGCCAGGATGGGGTCCGTTTGTTTCGGGTAATCAAAGTGTAGGTTTCAAGAGCCCGGTCGAGATCGTCCAGACGAACCAAAGACTCCCCTTTGATAAAAAGGCCTTCTTCAAGGTACCGTGAACTTGGAAATTCAAGGAAGAGGATATCCAGGTTCGTGATCGATTCTCTGAACTTCTCCTGGAAGAAGTATCCTTTTCCAATCTGGAACAGGGCTTTTTCCCTGAACTTCGTATTCAGTATGTTGAAGTAGTAGGGAAGAGCATCTGGCACTTTGCCTTCCGCGAAGAAAAGCTCTCCATAAAGCCATTGAGCGAACTGTTGCTCTTCGTCGGCCTGGGAAAGTTTGATCAATTTCTGAAAAACCCGGTTGGCTTCTTCCGCCTCTCCCAGGTGGATGTAGTTCCAGAACTGACCGAGCAGAGACACAGCCCACAACGGTGTGGCCTGTGCGTTTTCGAGGATGAGGTCCCATTCCTTAATGGCGGTGGAATAATCCGCGAGAAGAAAAGAGATTTCGCCCAACAGATAGGGAGTGTGCAGGAAGACCCTTGAGCCCTTGGGCTGATTCCTGAATTCCTGAAGGACCTTTGACGCCTCACGAATGTTCCCCATACGATACTCGCAGAGACCCATCTTCCAATTAATTTCTGAGAAGAGGGAATCGCTCTTGAATTGATTGAGAAAAGTGTAATAGCTTGATTTCGCCTCTGCAAATTGGCTCAATCTTACCTGAGCGTCGCCAAGCCAGATCAAGGCATACTTCAGGAACTCCGAAGGGGTAGGGGAGAGAGAGGAGTTCACAAGGGTTTGAAAAAGAGAAATAGCGGTTCCGTAGTCGCCTCTCTTAAAAGAGGAAACCCCCAGCCAAAACGTGGAAGATTGAATCAGCGCCTGGTTCTTGGAGATCTGAGAGGCTTTCTTGAAAAAGGACTCTCCTGTCGTCCACTGACCGTCCCCGAGATCGAGAAGGCCGAGAGCATGATAAGCTTCGTCCACCCTCTCAAACTTAGGGAATCTTTGGACCAAGGTGGCAAAGGCCTTTCGTCCTTCCTCTAGGCGACCTAACCGGGTTTCGATCTCTCCTAACCAAAAAAGCGTATGATCGAGGTTCTCAAATTTGTTATTTTGAAGAATTCTCGAAAACGAAGTCCTGGCCTCCTTCCATTTCCCATTCATCAGATATGTTCTGCCTAAGAGATATGAGACCTCATAGAATTTCTTGTGTTGAGGGTAGCCCTTGACGAAATCAGAGAGGTTTTTTTCTGCGATCTCATAGAGAGCGTCGTTAAACGCCCCGATGCCCACTGCAATGAGTTGTTCATCCTCGCTCAATGGTCGGGACGCGACGTCCCCTGGCAAGAGGGAAAGCGAAATGCAAAGAAAGAGTAACCCATAGAGGGGAAGTCTTTTGATCATCTCAGCGATCGCTCTCTTTCCTTCTGAAGCATCTGCAGTTCTTCGGGTGTATTCACGTTTGTAAACGATCTTTTTTCTGGATCCAGGGGCAGGAATTCCTTCTCGTCCACAATCCCAACTTTTATCAGAGGGTAAAAGTCCATGATCTTGGTTTTTTCCAGATCAAGAAGGTGACGAATCGGCTCTAAGCATTTCTTCGAGTATATCGCATGCAGCGGCTGCAAGCCATCGCTTGTGCGAGGAACCACAGCATCGTACTGCTCAATTCTGCTTAGCAGATATTCAATCAACGCTCGATTTAGGAAAGGCATATCGCACGCGACACAGAAAGAGTATGGAAAAGTGGAGTGAACGAGCCCTGTATAGAGTCCACCCAGTGCTCCTTGACCAGGGGCAAGGTCGCGGTAGACGGGTGTGTTGAGTCCTGCATAAGGCTCTTTTTGGTTTGCGACGATGATTGTTTCATGAAAAAGTCGATTGAGCACTGCAAGAACCCTCAAAATAATGGGAACTCCATGGACCTCAATAAAGGCCTTGTCCTGGCCCATGCGGATGCTCTTTCCACCCGCAAGGATTATTCCAGTGATTGCGTTCTTGGTGGCCAAGGTCAGTGCACGTATATAGTCTGATAATAGATATTATGTCAACCTTTGAATCTATCCCTTTACCACTCTTCTCCAGCCTTCCCCTTCTTCCCTGTCCTTCCCTCGACTCACCTCTTCAAACTCTCTGAGGAGCTCTTCCTGACGTTTTGTAAGATTCTTCGGGGTCTTTACGATGATGTGAACCAGCAGATCACCACGTCCAGAGCTTCTCAAACGAGGGAATCCTTCTCCTTTAATTCGTAACAGTTCACCGCTTTCAATTCCCTTTGGGATTCTTAAGGGTTTACTTCCATTCAATGTGGGGACTTCGATCTCACCTCCCAAGGTAGCTTGGGGAAAGCTGATCGGAACTTGGCAGACGATGTCATCGCCATCGCGAGCAAAGAATTCGTGGGGTTCAACGAAAATGAACACAAAGAGATCTCCTGAAGGAGCTCCCCTTTCACCCCCTTCCCCTTCGCCGCGAATTCGCAGTTTGGAGCCGCTGTCGACGCCGGGAGGAATGTTAATCTGGATCGAGTTAGACCTGCGGACGCGTCCGTTTCCACGACAGTCCTTGCAAGGATGGGGAATGACCATACCGTGGCCATGGCAGTGAGGGCAAGGGGTACTGATCATGAAGAACCCTTGGGAACGACTGATCTGACCGGTTCCTCGGCAGGAAGAGCACTGTGCGGGTGTTGTTCCGGGTTTGGCTCCGGTACCGCCACAGACCTCACAGGCCACGTTCTTTGGGATTTCGATCGTTATCTCTTTGCCAAAGGCCGCATCGAGGAAGGAAATGTTCAGATCGTATCGGAGATCCGCTCCTGGCCTTGCCTGACTTCTCCGCCTTTGAGTGGTTCCAAAGCCAAAAAAGTCTTCGAAGATATCTCCGAAGGTTGAGAAGATGTCTTCAAAACCCCTGAAGCCAGTGAACCCCGTGCCTCTGAGCCCCTCGATTCCGTAGCGATCATAGATCTGTCTCTTTTCTGGATCTCGGAGCACTTCATAGGCCTCGGAAGCGATCTTGAATTTCTCCTCGGCCTCCCTGTTCCCAGGGTTTCTATCCGGATGGTACTGCATAGCGATCTTTCGATAGCTCTTCTTAATTTCCTCTTCTGAGGCATCTTTGGAAACATTAAGAATCTTATAGTAGTCCTTGTTTTCCATGGGTCACGGGCCAGTCGGCTGGATGTCCCCGCAGGGAGGAAAGCCGATCATGTAATTGGATCTACATCTCCCGGAAGCCCTGCTCTGTGCCTGCCTGCTGGCAGACAGGGGCGGGAAGCTTCACTTCCAAAAAGAATGACGAGTGGTGCACCGCTAGTGGTTGTATTCGTCAAGGATCTTGCCCGTCCTTCCCTTGTCAACGATCTCGTCCATTTTCGGCCCCAGATCGGCACCGAGTTCCTTCATTCTTTTTTTTGTCCATAGACCGACGTTGCGCGAGTCCTGATAGAAACCTTCTGACCGAGGCTTTGAAGTGTCGAACTCTGCCAGGCGGGAGTCCTCGGTTTGATGATAAGAGAACGATGAGAGTAACCTCGCAACGTTCTTGCTTCCGCAGAACTTACACTGGATGGGTCTTGAATGACTCATCCTCAACAATAACTCGCTGAACTCTTTCTTACAGCGCTTGCAACGATACTCATAGATGGGCATAGAGTCTCACACACTCCATTGATCAAAGGATCCAGGGGTCAACAGGATGGCACCTCTGGATTGCTCGTATGGGCGATACCCTCCAACGAAGGCCGGGGAACGCATTCACCTGGGGCCTGAAGCCTTAGGACTTCTGTTGCCCGGCGAGGTAAGCAATTCTCGAATCGATCCTTTAACTTATTAAATTAACACAATTGGACAGTTAATTCAAAAACTCTTGTGATCACCTAGTAATCCCTCAATTACGGTCGCAAATACACCTTAGGTCCAGGGGTGGGCTATGGAGGCTCCGCGACCAAAGGCCGGGGTTTCCCGGAAAGGAAATGTCTTTGTTAAGGTGCCCCTTCCTGCTGGTAGGAAGGAGCACTTGCCGGCCACCCGGAACGTTTCAGCGGCGCATCCTTTTCTCGTGAAGCTCGCCTCTCACAGGGCGGGCTTCCGGGAGATGTAAGGACGATTAGAGGGTCGGCTTCCTCCCCGCCTATCCCGCTAACGCGGGATAGGGCATCCAGCCGACTTGCCCGTGAACAGCTATCTGCGATACCTAACCCCAAGAATCATTTATGGAATGCACCACGACCCTGCGCCCAGTCACGTCAAATGAAATAGCCGTGCT
>Ga0209254_10002678_pt1 | contig 16238 bp, 12 predicted proteins | sample FrelakmetDIP11DI_FD_187148 | JGI IMG/M metagenome (GOLD analysis project Ga0209254, IMG submission 187148) | Freshwater lake sediment microbial communities from the University of Notre Dame, USA, for methane emissions studies - DIP11 DI (SPAdes)... | ecosystem: Environmental > Aquatic >... | reverse complement strand
CGGGTGGAAGCGCGCTCCCTCTGTGTTGGAGGTACTCGGGGAATCCAAGCCGACCGCGGGGGGTCTGTGCGAAAAATGGGGTATTCTTCATTGCTGCCCCCGTTCTGTGGCAGCTTGAGCTGGAGGCTGCCTTGTAGGCTGAACCGGTAGCAGCCCTGTGCCGGCAACAGCCGGGCGGCGGTTATGGATAGTGTGGTTGGGTGTTTCCTCCCAGCGGTGTGCTGTAGTGTAGATGGCAAGCGATGCAGGCCAGCACCTCTTCGGCGGATTGCACCGGGTGCGATGGGCCAGAGAGGACCGTCAGCGAGCTGTTGGCCGAATCGAGGCCCAACAGCAGCAGGCCGGGGCAGGCGCGGAACAGGGACAGGGGTGCGCCGAGCGGCCCGGTGTTCAGGTCGACGATGGCCGCCTCCAGGCCGCGCAGGTCGTCGACGGCGGGCATGTCGGCGCGGGCGATGTGCAGAACCTCCAGCCCGGCCGCGCCCTTGAGCTGGGCGGCCAGGCCGAGCATGAGGATCGAGTCGCCGAACAGCAGGATTTTTCCCATGGTTCACCGGCCCTGAAGGCTGTTGCCGACGAGCGGCAACAGCAGTGAGCTATCGCGGACAAGCAGGTGTGTCATGGCCGGCCCTTTCTTTGCCAGGCGGTTTGAGTGAGATACACCCCTATTATAGATCAAGATCGGGCGATTGCATCCTGCTGAAAAGTATAGTAAAAGTATAGTGGACAATAAATGCGGAGAATGATCAAGAAACCTGACGGGGTTTCGGCCCACTCCGCTACGCTCCGGGGTCGAGGACGAAAAACCCGTCAGGTTTTCCCTTTCGTAGGCTTGCCGAATTCGGGTACGCCCGCTGCCGCTACTCGACCATCCCTTTCTTGCGGGCGTAGGCGATGGCCTGACCGCGGCTCTTGAGCTGCAACTGCTCCAGGATCTGACCCATGTGATACTTGACCGTCGGCACCGTCAGGTGGAGGGCGGCGGCCACTTCTTTGTAGAGCAGGCCGCGGGCCACCAGCTCGAGCACCTGGCGCTGCCGCAGGTTGAGCACGGCCTCGCCGGCGCGCGCGGCCGGCGGTGAAGGCGCCGCAGGCTGCCCTGCAGCCTCTGACTGGAAGGCAGCCAGCACGCGGGCGGCCATCTCGGGCGTCAGGGTCACCTGGCCGGCGGCGATCTCGTGCAGCATCTGGAGAAAGGTCGGCCGTTCGAGGCTCTTGAGCAGGTAGCCCGACGCGCCGACCTCCAGCGCCCGGTACAGGCTCTCTTCCTCGGCGGCCACGGTCAGCATGACGATCTTGCAGTCGGGCAGGTCGGCCTTGATGCGGCGTGTGGCCTCGAGCCCGTCGCAGCGCGGCATCTGGACGTCCATCAGGATCAGGTCGGGGCGCAGGTGGCGGGCCAGCTCCTGGGCGTCCAGCCCGTCGCGGCCCAGGCCTACCACCTGGAAGCCGTCGGCGGTCAGCATGGTGCGCAGCCCGTCCAGGAATAGGGGGTGATCGTCTATCAGCAGTGCACGGAGCGCCCTGCCCGAGGCGGACAGGAGAGGGGCAGCAGCCAGCGGCAGGCGCGCCATCACCCGGGTGCCCTGCCCGGGCGCTGAGTGCACCTCCAGGTTGCCGCCGGCCGCCTCGGCGCGCTCGCGCATGATCTCCAGGCCGAAATGCCCGTGCATGTCCGGCACGGACAGGTGAGGGCTGGCCGGCAGTGCGGTCGCCGCGAGGGAGGCCGAGGCCGATGGTCGATCGCCGGCCGCCGGCGGCTCAAAGCCGCGCCCCTCGTCGGCGATCACCACCTCGGCGTGGCCGGCGGCCAGGGCAACCGTGACCCGGGCGACGTCGACGCCGGCGTGCCGCCGCACATTGGCCAGGGCTTCCTTGACGATGAACAGGAGCTGGGCCTCGGCATCGGGGCTGAGCGGGCTCGCGATTCCGGCCGACTGCGGCCGATCGGGTTCGCCTGACGGGGACGGGGCCGCGACCGTTGCGAGGGCAGGGTCCAACTCGGGCGGGAGATCGAGCTGCACGCGCAGGCCATAGCTCGCTTCGACGCGCTGTAAGTAGGCGCGCAGCGCCGGCGCGAAATTGGGCGCCGGCTCGCTGCCGCCATAATCATGCGGCACCTGGCGGGCAGTGCGCATGCCCAGGATGTAATCCCGGATTTCGTCGTGGGCGCCGCGCGCCACCTGCGTGATCTGGCGCAGGGCTTCGGCTGCCGGCCCGATCTGCCCGCTTTCCAGCAGGGCTTCGGCGGCCTGGGCCTGTACGTTGACATAACCCATCACCTGCCCCAGGCCGTCGTGCAGGTCGCGCCCGATGCGCTCCCGTTCCTCCAGTGTGGCCAGCGCCCGCTGCTGGTCCAGCATCCGCGCCTGCGCCTGCCGGCTGGCCGTGACGTCGTGCACGACGAGTGTCCAGCCCAGAGTCTGCCCGCGCCGGTCGGCCAGGGGTGACGACCGCCACTCGTGATAGGCGGCTGCCTCGCCCGCGCCCAAACGCGTCTCGACATGGTGTGCGCCGGGGGTGCAGCACAGGTCGAGCACCTCGGGCCAGTCGCGCAAGAGCTGCGCCGCCGGGAGCCCGACGGGCAGCGGCCGGGACAGGCCGAGCAGGTGCTGGGCCACCGGGTTCAGGTCGACCAGGCGGTGCTGAGCATCGAGGGCGATGACCGCGTCGTGCAGGCTGTCGATCACCTGCTCGCGGGCGATCGGCACGATGTCCAACAGGCGATAGCGAAAGACGCCCCAGGCCAGCGCCAGCCCGGCCAGGCAAAAGCCAAAGGGCGTCAGGTCGAGGTTGGGGATTGGATTCCAGCCGGCAAGGTACAGCAGGTTCACCGCCCAGGCGAGCAGCATGCCGGCCAGCATGATGAGGGCTTGCCTGTAAAGCAGTTGGTAGGAACGGACCAGGGCTTGCAGCAGCAAAAAGACGCAGGCCCCCATTTCGATATAGTTATAGGCAGCGTATAGCCAGAAATACCGCCCGTAGGTCAGGTCTAGCAGGGAAGCGGAATCGGTGAGCACCAGGCGGACGTTGGCCCAGATGAGCCCGTGGGCCTCGTTGGTCCAGGCCAGCAGCACGCCGATGGTTGGCACCGCGGCTATGAGGACCAGCCTGCGGCGGGTCAGCCACCGGCTGTGGCCGGTGTAGTGGATGAAAAAAACGAGCAGCGCCACCGGCAGGCCGGCCACGCCAATGTGTTGGGCCTTGGCCCAAGAGATCCGGCCGGACAGGTCACGGGTGCTAAGCGCTATGGCGTAGGTCAGCGACCACCAGCCTGCGGCCAGCATACCAAAGACCAACGCCCGCGCGCCGGGCGCGGTGCGGTGGCGCCAGGCGTAGACGGCCGCGCCACACATGATGGCCGCTGTTACGATCAGGACAATGGAATAGGGACCCAGAACCAGGTGCAGCCTCCTCGACAATCCGCAAAAGATGCGCTGGCCATTGTATCACGGATGCTGTGGATGTCAAAGAAGGCTGATCGAGGCAAATCTGTCCACTCTGCGCTCCGGGACAGCCGCGAGTCCCCTTGGGGGGATCTCCGCCGGCCGCGGATGTCCCTTCGGTCGCAGACCGGCAAAGACGCTCGGCCGCCCCTGCCACAGGGGCGGCCGAGCGTTTGGTTATTACCCGCTGGCCAGTTGACGCAGCTGGGTCCAGGCGGCCTGTTCCTGGTCGGCCAGGTCGCGGAACGGGGCGGCGCATTCGGCCAGGTGCGACGCCGGGTCGGGCGTCTCGGAGGTGTGGAGAAACCACTCGCCCAGGGCCTGCCAGCCGTCGCCGATCCGCTGGAACTCGGCGGCGCTTTCGGCCAGGCGCGGATCGGCAGTGATGGAGGCTGCCTCGGCCAGGAAGCGGCCGAGCATGTAGCGAAAGGCGCCGCCACCGCAGCCGCCGACGGGGGTGAGCATGATGTAGGTGTTGAACAGCGCCCAGCGCAGCTCCTCCCCGGCCATCGATTCCCCCCAGCGCGGCACGGCCTGGCCCGCCTTGCGGATGCCCTTGACGCCGATATTGCTGATCGGCGGCTCGAGCATCGGCTGGGCCTGCTCCAGGATCGCCTGGCGCACCTCGTCAGCCGTTGGCTGCCGCTTGCCGGCAAAATCAAACGTGTACCACTCGTTTTCGGGCGGGAAGGGGCGGTGCTTGGAGCCGCGCGCCTGGGCCAGCGCCGCCATCGGCACCGGGTGCAGGCCGTCGCGGTCGGCGATCAGCACCTCCTGGCCGGCCGGGTCGTAGCCGCAGGCGACCACAGCGTGGCCGCCAAAGTGGTACTCCTTGCCGCTTAAGTCGAAATAGGGCAAGAAGCCCATGTCGAGGGTGAGCATCACCGGCTGGCCTGCCGCCAGCATGTCGAGCAGCGCCTTTTCGGCCTTCTTGGCGCTGCCGGTGCGGAACTTGTCTACGACTGCGCCGGTGCGCCGGCCGGCAGTCTTTTCCAGGCCCTCCTGGCCAGCCATGCCGACGTTGCCCCGTCCACCCAGGAAGGGCGGCTGCCCTTTGAAATGCCAGTAGCTAAAGCTGACGCCGGCGCCAATGCCGAGCAGCATCTCTTCGCTGATATCGTGGCTGTTGTAGAGGTAGATGCCGCGCATCGAGCCGGTGACGCAGTGGTGCGTCTGTAACGATTGAAATCCGTCCAGCGGTTTGAGTGTCATTGTCTATCTCCTTCTTGCCTCTCCACGGTGTGGATGAGCCACTCGATCCATGCCATCTCGGCGCGGACCATGGTCACGCTATAGTCGAACATGGCGTCGATAAAGTAGGGCAGTGGCCCCTTGCCCTCCCAGTTGGCCTGGACGTGGGCCAGGCGAGCGGCCAAGGCGTCACGGTAGCTGTGCAGGGCAGCCAGCGTCTCCTCCTGGGAGAGGCCCGGCAAACCTGCCAGGCCCAGTTGCAGAGGAGGGTAGCTGCGCCGCGGCACGGCCAGAGCGTCGATCATGCCGGCCTGCAGCGCCTGGCGGCCGGCCGGCGTCGCGTGGTAGATCTTGCGCGCCGGTCCGCGGCCGGTCTCCTCCAATTGACCTTCGATCATCCCCTCGCGCTCCAGCTTTTTCAGCAGGTAGTAGATCGAGGAAAAGCCGACCTCGGTCCACTCGCGCATGCCGCGCTCTTCGATCACCTGCTCAATCTCGTAGCCGTGGCGTGGCTGTTCGACGATAAGGCTTAGAACGGCCAATTCTGCATTCGTCATGGTATCCGTTCCTATTATAGCAATATAGTAATCTTGTACTAGAATACCATGTCTTCGAGGATTTGTCAAATCGGAGTGCCGGTGTGTCAGAGGAGAGCCCTGGGCCTTGCAGGTGGTGTTGACCTACCAGCAGGTCGGGTGTATAATGCTGTCTGAGGGGATCGGGATGAAGACCTATCGCAACAAGAGGCTCGGTTTTCAGATTGATGTGCCGGCAGAATGGGCGCTTCCTGTACGGGCCGGATCTGATGGCGTGATATTCAGGAGCGACCCAGACACAGTCCTGAACATCATCGTTGGACCGCTGCCCCCGCAATCTTATCAGGACACAGAACGCCAATTCGCACAGTACGCTCAAGAGCGGGGATATGACGATCTGGAGCTTGGGAGGATCTTGGTCGGAGGCAAGAACCATATCTGGGCACGTTACCGTCTGGCACACAAGTTATGGTACAAAAAGTACCTGATCGTTCTTGCTGGTATAGAGTATGCGATTACAGCAACCTGCCACGATCAGTGGATGTTTGCGCAAAAAGATCCGGTTTGGGATGCAATGGTCACCACATTCTGCCTTCTCCCGGCAGAGCCTGACGAGCTGGACAAGATCGTGGCGATCCTCTCCCAACCCACGCACCCGAGCGCCATGCCCAAGCGGGTCGATCTGTGTGAGCGCGGGCTGGGCATCACTGCCCGCCAGGCGGATCCAGAGCTTTGGGCAAATCTGCAAAACGAGCTGGCCAGCAGCTTGCTGGCGAGTTTCCGGGGTGATCGATCCGAAAACCTTGAGCGGGCCATTTATCACAGTGAACAAGCGCTGGAGGTGTTCACTCACTGGGCTTATCCACGGCGATGGGCCGGCGCCCACAACAATCTGGCATCTGTGTACCGGCACCGTATGCAGGGCGTGAGGGCCGAGAATATCGATCAAGCCATCGACCACTATCACCGGGCGCTGGAGGTATTTACCCGGTGGGAATACCCTGAGCTTTGGGCAACGGTCCAAAACAACCTGGCGAACATCTACCGGGATCGCGTTCACGGCGATCGGGCTGAAAACCTCGAACAGGCTGTCGGCCACTGCCGGCAGGCACTGGAGGTGTTCACCCGTCAAGCGTTTCCCTGGCAGTGGGCCACCACCCAAAACAACCTGGCAAACGTCTATGGGGAGGGCATTCTCGGAGAGAAAGCCGAAAACCTGGAGTTGGCAATTCAGCACTCTCAGCAGGCGCTGGAAGTGTTTACCCGCGATGCTTACCGGGAGGATTGGGCCTGGACGCACAGCAACCTGGGTACAGCCTATCACGGTCGCATCCAGGGTGATAGGGCCGAAAACCTTGAAGAGGCCTTACGCCATTGCCAGCAGGCTCTGGAGGTATTCACCCGCGAAAACCACCCAGAAAAGTGGGCGCTCGCCCACTATAATCTCGGAAATATCTTCCGCGATCGCGTCCATGGTGAGTCGGCCAGGAATATTGAGCAGGCGCTCTACCATTACCAACTGGCAGGGGAGGTGTTCACCGCCGAGGCCTATCCGATGTATTGGGCGATGGTCGAACACAACCAGGCAATCGCCCGCTCCCGGCGTGGGCTCAGAGAACAAGAGGAAGACCCCGAGCAAGCAATTCATCTGTGCCTGCATGTGCTGAGAACCTGCAGCCGCCAGGATTCTCCAAAAGAGTGGGCAGGACTCCAATCCAGTTTGGCCGGGATTTATGCAGCCCGCACTCGCGGCGCGCGCGCCGGAAATGTCGAACAAGCTATCACCTATTGCCAACAGGCGCTGGAAGTATATACCCGCGAAGCTTACCCGGAAGAATGGGCCGATGCCCAGGTCATACTGGGGAACGCCTATGCTGATCGCCTGTGCGGCGATCGGGCCGAGAATGTTGAGCAGGCTATCCGTTACTATCAGCAAGCGCTGGAAGTGCTGACCTGCCTGTCCGATCCAGAGGGATGGGCCAATATTCAAAATGGGTTGGGTGAAGCCTACCGGAAGCGCCTCTACGGCGATCGATCTGAGAATATCGAACAGGCCATTTCCCACTATCAGCAAGTCCTTCAAGTCAGCAGCCGCCAGGTCCATCCGGAAATATGGGCAGCAGCCCACAACAACCTGGCAATCGTTTATACCTGGCGTGAGCGCGGCGACCAGGCCGGCAACCTCGAACAGGCCATCGACCATGTCCGCCACGCGCTAGAGGTCTATACCCGCCAGGCCTATCCGGAGGATTGGGCCATTGCCTACAACAACCTGGGTGTGGCCTATCGGCAACGCGTCCACGGCGCAAGGCCTGAGAATATCAAGCAGGCCATTTCCCACTTTCAGCAGGCGCTGGAAGTGTACACTCACCAGGATTACCCGGAAAAATGGGCGGGAACTCACAACAACCTGTCACTTGCTTATCTGGATCTGGCAGACGATGAGCCCGTCCGAAACCTTGAGCAGGCTATCTATCACAGCAGGCAAGCGCTAATCACCTATACCCGAGAAACCTATCCGGAAGATTGGGCAATGCTTCACAGCCGGTTGGCGTATTGTTATGCCGACTTTAGACGCGACGACGATGCCGAGCGCTTTGAGCAGGCTATCTACCACGGCCAACAAGCATTGGAGGTGTACACCTACCAGGCCCATCCGGAAAAGTGGGCGGCGACCCATTACGCGCTGGCGCTTGCCTATTCTGGCAGCAAGCGGGTCGAACGGGTGGAGGCCGTAGAGTTGGTCATCGCTCATATCCAACAGGCCCTGGAGGTGTTTACGCAGGGCGCCTATCCAGAGATGTGCGCTGCCATTCAAGGTTTCTTGGCAGATGCCCAGGAGTACAGATGGAGCGAGCTGGAGGTCAGGGGCATCCCTCTCTTGAGCTATCCTCAGTTCTATCAGGAGGAGTCGCAGCGGCGGCCGGGCGAAAAGCGCAGGCTCAAACTGATCCAGTCCGTCATCCTGGATTCTCCGTTTATCGTTCATCCGCTATTGCTCTACCAGTGGGAGGAGAACCTGCCTCACGAAGAGGCGAGAAACCTTGCGCTGCGCGCAATTGCCTACATCTGTTGCGCGATATATGATGCCGCCATCCATGCGGGCCTGTTTTGCCAGCCTTCCCCAATACCGAATGGACTCAGACCGGCGTGGATCCTTGAGGGTGAAAGATCGCCGGTGTCTCTTACCCTGTCGGATGTTGACACATCAGACCGAACCTGCCAGATGACGATTGGTGCAGTGGTGACGCGTATAGGCGAACCACCGGGTGATAGAACCCACTGGGAGAGGCTGCTTGCAGCGTTCCAGGCCAAGTTTAGCGATATCCACGTTTGAGAGGACCTGTGACAACTGTACGAAGAGAACGCCAAGGAGACGAAGCGCAGATATACGAGGTCAACCATCAAGCTTTCGGCCGGAAGGAAGAAGCTGAGGTCGTGGATCTCTTGCGGAATTCGTGTCCAGAAGGAGTTTCGTTGGTGGCCGAAGAGGAAGGAAGGGTTGTAGGCCATATACTCTTCACCCCAACGATCATCGAAGATGAAGGGACAAGCCTGGTAGGAACCGGCCTCGCACCACTGGCCGTCCTCCCACGGCGCCAGGGCAAGGGGATCGGATCGGCGCTCGTGCGGGCAGGGCTCGACGAGATGCGAATGGCCGGCGAGCCATTTGTGGTGGTGGTCGGCCACCCGGGCTTTTATCCGAGGTTTGGATTTGAGCGAGCGTCGAAATACGACATCCGCTGTGAGTACGGCGAGGTGCCGGATGAGGCGTTCATGATCGTCGTCTTTGATGAGAACAGGATGCAGGGGGTCAAGGGAGTAGCGAAAGAACGCCTGGAATTCGCTGCGGCAATGTGACCGTGGGGAACCCCTCTGATCGCTCTTCTTGTCCTGGGCAACAGTTACTCAAAACAGGGTGTTAGCGGCGGTATGCCACGTATAGGTCGGCCTCCACCATCTTGCCACCCCTCATGAAATGGTGGACGAAATAGAGGTTGCCCCGGTTGTCCAAGGTCGGCTCGCCGGCGAATTGGGAGACGATCAACTCCGGCGCTGACCAGGAGCTGCCGGTCCAGAGCGAGCGGTAGATCGCCGGCGAGCCCAAGTAGGTCCTGGTGAACCACAGCTCACTCTTATCCTGGCTCACAAACGGCCATCCATCCGATTCGGGGCTGTTGACCGCTGCCACGTTTTCCGGTGTCTGCCACACGCCATTTGCCAATCGCGTTACCCAGATGTCGAATTGTCCCAAGCCTCCTGGCCTGGGCGAATGGAAATAGAGCTCCTGGCCATCGGCCGTGATGTGCAGCTCGCCTACTTCATATCCCGGCTTGAACTGATCGTCGGCAGGCTGCCAATTGGTCCATTTGTTATTCAGAAGCTGTGCGATAAAAAAGTGGATGCCGGTGTAGCCTTCGCGGGTTGAACAGAACCAGAGTGTGGTAGCCTGCACGAAAGGGCATCCGTCCAGCGCAAGCTTGCCGGGGGTCTGCAAAAGGACCCTGTCCACCTGACCCCAGGTACTACCCTGCAACCGTGAGACATAGATGCCTGTAACGCCGTCGAGCAGTTGCTTTTCCGGAGGTACAGAGAGGTCTGGAGTGAAGAAGAAACACAAGGTGCTGCCATCGGGTGTAATGAACGGCGCATCTTCGGCGCCAGCGGTATTTACGGTACCAGGGATGGGGATCGGATCCTGCCATTCGGCGGAGTGAAGGACCGGCGGCGCGCTGTCGGTTTCCGGTGCCATCTTGACCGCGCTATCGGGAACAGCCGCTTTGCGCTGTGGTGCGGCTTGGGGTGTTGACGGTCGTACAGCCGTGGGGATGGGCGTGTCGTGCTGTGGCGTTTGCCACGCGGCACATCCCCCGGCCAGCATGCTGAGCAGGGCCAGGAGGAAAGCGACAAGCCCGTAGGAATGGGTGGTGCCAGGTAGCTTTCTGTCTCGGCCCATACTCTAGGCAGCAACCGGATTCATGTCCATCGGCTTGCGAAACCAGATGTCTGTGCTGAAGGTTTCGTAGCCCAACCTTCGGTAGAATCCAAACGCTCCGCTTTCGTTTTCCGAATCGACACCCAATTCCGCTTCTTCCATGCCGCGTTCTTTGAGAACCTGCAAGCTTTTCACAATCAATGCCTTGGCCAGGCCGCGTTGCCGCCAGGGACTGCGAACAAAAACATGCTCTGCGTAGCCTCGTTTTCGCCCCAGTTCCCGGTTTTCCGCTTCATCAATGCGGGGGAGCACCATTCCGGCCACCTGGGCACCATCCCAGGCTACTTGCCACAATTGAGGAGTATGTGATTGATTTGCCAGCCAGGATTGATACTTCTCCTCAGCCCAATTCTCGGCGACATATTCAAAGAGTTCCTGGTTTACTTCTTTTTGTGCTTCCCAAATGCTCCGGTAGTGTTCCGGCTGTACTGGCCGGACTTCCAGCCCTTCCGGCATTTGCTGCTCAGGGATGGCATCCAACCGATGCAGCATGTTGTGAAAATGGCGTACTGCCTGGTAGCCTTCACCCTCCAGGACAGAAATCCATTTCACCTGAGCCTCTGTCGCCCACGCCTGTAAAAAACGTTCGCGAACCAATGGATGGCTGGACCCGATATCCTGCAAGCGACGCTCATTTCGCCTGACCATCACTGGCCAAATGCCCAGATCTCTCCACTCCGAAAGCAGGTAGCATGTCTGGGTATAGAGCCGTGCATCTTTCCCCTTATACCAGCTGACGCGGCTGAAACCAATGACGGACGGTTCCCCACCTTTGTTTTCCAACGCAGCAAATGAGATATCGGTATTTGGATCAAAGCGACGAGATGGAGCACACCAACGCTTGATATCTTCAAGCGACGCTGTTTCAATAATCCGATCGGCTTGGGCGCTTTTCATCAAGATAGACAAGATCAAAGAATAGTCGGCTTCTCCTTGAAGGCCACGGAAAGTTACTTCAGGGATATCTGTAACCTGGTAAGATTGTTGGGAGATCATCTGTCCCCCCTTTTGCGTCGTAACACGAGATACAAAACCACTCCTCCGGCTAGAAGACCCGTCAGGCTCAGCCCTGACGCGCAACACAGCCATATCACCAGCGGCAAGCGCCATGGTGCAGACGACGGCGGAGATGGCTGCGCCTGAGGTGTCGGCGTCTCGGTCGTGGATAACTCCTCTGTGGCCCTCGGGGTCGATGTCGGCGTCTTGGGCGCGGGCGTTTTTGTGGCCTTGAGCTTTTGCTCGGGGATGGTAGCCTCAGGCGGGAGCGTCAGAGCCGTGAAGCCTCCAATGTCGGGCTTGCCCTCAAACCTAGCGATTCCGTTGCCTGCTTCTACCCACAGGTTACCCTGGGGATCTAGACTTACTGCGTCTCCCCAACCCGAAGCGCCGACCACTGAAGGCTTAAATGCTTGGTATTCTTGCCCGTTAAAGACGACCAGATTGGTGTAGCCAATAATCCACACACGACCGGCCTGATCGATGGCAATGTCTTCGATCCACCCATTTCCAAGAGGCATCTGCTCGGAAGTGTAAACTAGCCAGTTGCCATCCAGGTCGCGTACGACCAATCCGCCCGAAGTCCCAAGCCAGAAACGTCCTTCCCGATCGAGGGTTAGCGCATTTATGTCGGGCGGAATGTCGTACACGGTCCACTCGTGCCCGTCGTATTTCCACAATCCTAACCCCAAGTTCCTGGTCGCCACCCAATAGTTGCCATCCTGGTCAAACAGGCCCTCACTAGTGCTGAGGATCATGCGCTTTGGCAGCGGCATCGGTATATGTGTCCATGTTTCGCCGTCGTAGATGTCAAGGATGCCTTCCGAAGTTGGGAAGTAGACCCGGCCTTGGGCATCGATGGCGATCCCATCCACGCCGCCGCCGCTCAGCTCGCTTTCGCCCGGCCAGAAGTTTGTCCAGCGTTCTGTCTCGAAATCGAAAATGTTCACCCCGCCGGTGCCGGCGCCGCCGTGAGTGCCGGCGTACAGCTTGTCCTCGCCGATGGCGAGCCCACGGATGGCGTCCTCGCGCATTCCTGCCATCCCTTCCTGCCAGTTGTGCCACTGTTCGCCGTCAAACATGGTCATGCCCCGCCCGTCGGTAGCGATCCACATCCGACCACGATTATCCCAGTCGATGATGTTGACAAAGTCGACCTCTGGCCCCACGTCGGCAAAACGATACTTCTCTACAACCGCGTTGTCTTGCAAGACAAGGATTGTGTCGTCATTGGAGACGTACAGCTGGCCATCCGCATCGACGGCGCGAGGGTAGATCCAACCATCACCCTCAAGGACAAGCTCCCATGTATTACCATGGTCCAAGCTGGTAAACAACCCATCTAGCTCACCTTTCCACAGCACACCGCCAGGCGCTTCAAAGTACCGGACAGCCGGTTCCTCGACGGTCTCCCACTCCTCGCCCTGGAGCTGCATCACCCAACGATCAGCTTGAGCCGTAGGGCCGGAAGGTACTACAATATAGATCCTGTTTTCACGAGAGACAATCTTCTCGATACGTTTGCCGGACAGACCTTGCTCACCGGCGGAAGTCACTTCCCAGTGTCCGTCAGAGTATAAACGTGCTATTCCATCGTCGGCAGCAAGCCAAAGCACATCATCGATCATAGCGATGTGCGCTCCATACTCAACCTCCAGGCCAATCTCCTCGGCCGTGTATTGCGTCCAAGTGGCCTGCCTGTCAAAGATAGCCAGGCCTCCGTACCCGCTGATGTAGAGCTTGCCATTGTGAAGCAAGATATCGTACAGGCTGTTACCAGGCAGAGGAATTGCCGGCGACAGATACTGCGTCACGCTGCCGGTGTCACGCTCCCACCGCAGCAAGCCTCCGGTCGAAGTCGCCCAGATGACGTTCCCGTCTGGCACAATGCCCGTTATATAGTCAGCTGTGACTACCGCGCTCCAGTCCGACGGTGCTTCTCCTTCGGCCACAATCCAGCATCCGGCGAGTGCAGGGGTGGAGGCCGGCTGCATTGCCGGAAGAGAGCTTGCGGTGGCAGCAGATGATTCCCAGCTGTTCAGCAAGAGCAACGAGGATAGGAAAAGCGCCAGCCCAATTGCCGCAACACGATAGGGTTTTGCCATTTCCTCGACTCTCCTTGCTCAGCGACGCGGAAAGCCAAACAGGGCGCTCTGGGATTGCCGCACAAAGTGGATGCACTGCGGCAAGGTCATATAGGCCCCGCGCTCCCCCCCATGCTGATGGCGATATTCTCTGGCGTGCTCTTCTGACCAGAAGAAGACCGACCTCCTTCAGAAGCCGTCAATGATGCTCGGCTCCAGTTTTTGTACGTCCGGCAGCGGCGAATAGACCAGCGGCTCCACCGCGCCTGCCCCAACGCGATAGCTCAATTCGCTGTCGATCTCGATCTCTAGGGGCTGATGGCAATGGCCGCATTCGCTTTGGATGACAAAGGACAGGCTTTCGCCTCGTAGTTGCCCTTGCACGAAGGGCACCGCAATCGCGTCGAAGGCTCAAGCTGCGTAGACCTGCTCGCCCGTGCTGAAGCGCAGTCGGTGGGGCGTTGGGTCGACGGTGACGGGATAGGCCCATGTCACAGCCCCTTGGGCATTTCGAAACAGGAACGTCTTGTGCCGTTCCAGCTCGTCGAGGATCTCCACCACGCGAGCTGGGGAAAGCTGCATCTCCTGCGCGATCCGCTCGGGGGCCAAAGGTTTCCCGCTCCGAGTCAGCTCTGCGACGGCGAAATCGCGGACCCGGTGGTGCGTCTCTGTCATGAACGCCAGGGGATCTCCTCCGCCCTGATCCCTTTTTCTCCATATCGCCGGCGGGACGGGAAGCGCCAACCGCCATAACCCTATCAGCATATTCTCGTTCATCCTCAGGCCTCCTATGTGGCTGTGTGTAGGATCAGGGTCATCCGAACGGCAGCGCCTCAGGATGGCTTCCTAGATGGGCCTGAACCTGCGGTGTGTGAGCATGCATGCCGGCCCAATCGCCACCCCACTGCCAAGGAGGGCGAACGCTCTCTCAAAGCGATCTCGCGGATAGGTCCGCACCTTACCCCTGGGATCGTTCACCCACACCATTTGATCATCGTAGCCCCGGACCACGACAGAGTGCTCGGCGTTCAGGACGGTCACGGGCTTGCCCTGTGGTGTGTGCCAATGCCACTTGACCACTCGGTCCCGGCCGCCGTCGGGCACGATGACGATGGGCACGTGGCCGAGGTCGACCGCGGCGTAGACTGCCTCGACCCGATCGAACAGCTCTGCCGCGAGCCCAATGCGGACCGCTATGTCGGCAATGGCCGGTGCGTGGACCCCGTAGCCCCACTGCCTTCTCTTGGCCCGCTCCGGATGTTCCTCCAGCCCGCCGCGGTAGAGCTGCCAGCCCCGGATGTTGCCGGGGAATGCACGGTTCGGGTCGGCCCAGATCAGGCTGCCGTCCTCGTAGCGCGGCTGGCGCTCGTCGAGGGTCATGAGCTTGAGCAGGTCGTCTTCGGCCCAAGCCTGGCCGTGGTACTCGGCGGCCATGCGCAGCGCGGCGATCTCGCAGGTGAGCGCGTGGCGCTGGTAGTGAAAGGGCACGGGCAGGAGGCGCCGTCCGGAGGCGGAATGGACGGGGGAGGGAGGGAGCAGGAGCGACGCGGCGGCCAGGGCGCCGGCCTGGATGACCTGGCGCCGGGTGAGGCCGGGGGGTAGGGTTATCCCCGTGTCGCGGCGGATGGCCGATTCGCTGCTTTCGGTTGGCATGAGGGCATTGTATCACGGCCGAGCCGGGGATGCAAGATCGAAAAGAGTGCCAGCGGGGGCAATCGCATCGTGCGGCGTCTGTTGTGCCACAAGGGCTGACTTGATTAGGCGCTCTTGACTTATGGAGCGCGGAATAGCTGCTCTAGGATCGGGTTGATGAGATCCCAGTTTGGCAGCTCCACGGCCGCCCCATCTGCACGCTCGTAGCTGGTTACCAGCGGATGCTCGAGCACCACCTGCCGAACGTCGGCCGGATCGGTCTGTGCGGCAAGGAGGGCCAAACCGAGCAGGTTTCCCACGTCCAGATCGGTCTTGACTCCTGCCATCGCCGCTGCCGCCGCTGTGGGCCAGCGGGCGATCCCCCCAGGACTCACCGCTTTCTTGCGGATGGCGAGCAGGATCATCTGCTGCCGCTTGGCCCGGTCAAAGTCGGTCGTGCTCATCCGCGAGCGGGCATACTCGATCGCCCGCGCCCCGTCCATGTGCTGCCAGCCCGCATCAAAATGCACGGTCTTGAACCCGTAGGGGTCTTCAGGCCTGGGGTCCGGATAGCGGGTATCGTGCAGGGTTTCAGGCACATCGATGTCAATGCCCCCCAACGCGTCGACGATCTGGACAAACGCATCAAAATCGATCATCAGGTACCCGTCGATCGGGATGCCGAAATTGCCCTCGATGGTCGCCTTTAGCAAGGCCGGCCCGGCGTCCGAGCCCTCTTGTTGGTAGCCAAACACGTTGGCGGTGTTGATCCGCTCCTCCCCATAGCCCGGGATCGCCACCTGGAGGTCGCGGGGGATCGACAGCATACTTGTCACCCCACCATCTGGATCGACCGTAACAATGAGGATCGTGTCGGTGCGATAGGCCCAGTCCGTTCCATCTCGGCGGTCGATACCCAGCAGCAGGAGGTTGGTCCGGCCGCCGTCGCCGGGAGTCAATACGCCGGGGAGGACTGTCACCACACACAGGGCGAGCATGACCAGGGCGACGATCAGCGTGGCCCGCAGCGTGCGTCTGCAACCGCTGGACTGCGAGCGTGATGCCCGCGCTGGCTTTGAGCGGCCGCTGCGTCGTCTCCTGGGAGCCCGGCGGTTCGCAGAAGGAGCGGGCACCCACAGCTTTTGTTTCACCGCCGAGCCTCACAAGGGCGTCGCTTGGGGCACTGGATCGCGTTTGCACCGGCCATTTTGGCATTCTAGCACAGACGGCCGGGCGGGTCAAGGTTGTGGGGCAGCTTGCAGCAATGAAGAACACGGGAAGGTTGAACGTCGCCGAGGGGTGACCGGGGGGTGACCGGCTGGCGATTGTGGATCAAGTCGCAAACAGGGGGCAGGGG
>Ga0209254_10002677_pt1 | contig 16243 bp, 12 predicted proteins | sample FrelakmetDIP11DI_FD_187148 | JGI IMG/M metagenome (GOLD analysis project Ga0209254, IMG submission 187148) | Freshwater lake sediment microbial communities from the University of Notre Dame, USA, for methane emissions studies - DIP11 DI (SPAdes)... | ecosystem: Environmental > Aquatic >... | reverse complement strand
GAGCTGGCGCGCGGGCAGGCCGTGGCCGTAGCGGCGTGCGATGCGCGCAAAGGTGGTTGCCGGCCTGCTGCCCGGAGTGCCCATGCGCCGATCGTATCAGGCGACTTGCGCCCCCGGCGGGTTCCGCAGTGGCAATACTGTCGACAGTCGTTACTTGAAATCTATACGACGGAAGTTCTGTTCCCCGGAGGCCGCACTCGGGAATTTCATCACCAGGTCTCATCAAAGCGGACCGCGTGGCCGAGTCAGGGCGCCTTGTATCCGGACGACTGCAGGAAGTCGACCGCGACGTGCAGCAGGCTGCGCAGGCCGACCTGCATGCCTGCCTCATCGACGAAAAACATCTCGGAATGGTTGTCCGGGGCGGCGGCTGGGTCACTCCCGGCCGGCGTGATGCCAACCCACCAGTAGACGCTGGGTACCGCGCGCGCAATGTAGGCGAAGTCCTCGCCGACGGTCAGCAGCCGGCTGGTGATCACCGAATCTTCGCCGAGCGCGCGCTCGAGTGAGCGTGTCACCTGCTCGGTCAGCGCGGGATCGTTGACGACCGGCGGGTTGGGCGCCGGCATGAGTTCGAGCGTCGCGGTGGCGCCGCTCGCCTCGGCGACGTTCGACGCGATCCGGCGCATCCGGTCGATAACGTCCTGGCGAGAGGCATCGCTGAACGTGCGGATCGTGCCAAGCAGTTCGACCGAGTCCGGGATGATGTTGTGCCGCACGCCGCCGTTGATCGCGCCCACCGTGACCACGGCGGGCAGGTCGGTGATGTCGATCTGCCGGCTGACGATCGTCTGCAGTGCGCTGACAATTCCTGCGGACACGACGATCGGGTCAATGCCTTTCCAGGGCCGCGATCCGTGGCTCTGGCGGCCGGTGACAACGATACTGAAGAAGTCGGAGCCGGCCATCAGCGGACCGGGCCGCAACATCACCTGCCCCGTGTTCAGCATCGAGCCGACATGCAGGGCAAAAGCCGCATCTGGCATCGCCAACTCAAGCAGCCCCTCGTCCAGCATCAATGGCGCGCCGCCGCGCTCGCCCTCCGGCGCGCCTTCCTCGGCGGGCTGGAAGACGAGCAACACCCTTCCGGGTAGCCGGTCCCGGAATTGCGCCAGCACCTCGGCGACACCCATCAGGATGGCCGTGTGGGCATCGTGGCCGCAGGCGTGCATGACGCCGACACTCCGGCCGCGGAACTCGCCGGTTGCCGTAGAGCGGAAGGGCAGATCGGTCTTCTCCGCGACTGGCAGCGCGTCCATGTCGGCGCGAAGCAGCACGGTCGGCCCGGGAATTTCGCCCTCGACGATGGCCACGACGCCGGTATGGGCCATGCCGGTGCGGACCTCGAGACCCAGCGTGCGGAGATACTCGGCCACCTTGGCAGAGGTGCGGACTTCGCGGTTCGCAAGTTCAGGATGGCGATGAAAGTCGCGGCGCCACTCGATGACCCGCCCTTCGAGCGAGGCGGCTGCGGCATCGAGTTCGGCGCCCGTTACGGCTGCAGATGATGCCTGGGCGACGGCCACAAGCACTGCTGCTGGAATCAAACGAGCCTGCATCGGGTCTCCCGGGGGTCCTCGGGAGTCTATCCCGGGTTGAGCGTATCCCGGAGGCTGCGGTATCATGCGCGCCGGTCGGGGGCCCAGGGCTCCGCCACCGTGTTCAGGGCAGCGAGGCCCGATCACGGTTCCCCGGAACCGGATGGTCGTCCAGAAGGCCCCCTCGCGGGGCCTTTTTGTTGCGACCGGGTCGCCAGGAAATGGGCCTCGTGCCCATTTTTTGTTTGTGCGGCGATTGGAGGCCGTATGAAGGACAGGCTGTCCAGCCAGCTGGAGCCGGTTGTCGAAGGGCTTGGTTACGAGTTCGTCGAGATCGAATGGAGTTCGGCCGGAAGTCGGTCGGTCCTGCGGGTCTACATCGACCGTACCGACGGCAGCGGAATCGGCCTCGATGATTGCGAGCGGGTGAGCCGCGCGATCGGGGCGGTGCTGGAGGCGGACGACCCGATCGGGCATGGGTATTCGCTCGAGGTCTCGTCGCCCGGATTCGACCGGCCGCTGCGGACCGCGGCGCATTTTGCGCGGTTCGCCGGTAGCGAAGCGCGGATCGAGCTGGTGCAGCCGCTCGAGGGCCGACGCAGGTTTCGCGGACGGCTGGGCGCGGTGGAGGATGGCCGGGTGACGATCGAAGTGGACCGGAAAGAGTGGAAGCTGCCGCTCGCCGGAATCAGCAAGGCGCGATTGGTGGGATGACAATGAACAAGCAGATACTGGAAGTCGTCGAGGCCGTCTCCAACGAGAAGGGCGTCGCGCGCGAGATCATCTTCGAAGCACTCGAGGCGGCGCTCGCGTCGGCAACGCGGCGCAAGCACGGGGACGACACCGACATGCGCGTCGAGATCGACCGCAAGTCCGGCGAGTACAAGACGTTTCGGCGCTGGAAGGTCTTCGCCGATGATTCCACCGAGCTCGAGTTCCCGGAGCGCGAGCTCAGGCTCGAGGACGCGGTGGACGTGGAGGCCAAGGCAGAAATCGGCGGCTTCGTCGAAGTGCCGATGGAGTCGGTCGCTTTCGGGCGCATCGGGGCACAGACAGCGAAGCAGGTCATCGTGCAGAAGGTGCGCGAGGCCGAGCGCGCCCAGGTGGTTGACGAATACAAGGATCGCGTCGGGACGCTCGTGTCCGGCATCGTCAAGCGTGTAGACCGCCACGGCGTCTACGTGGACCTCGGCGGCAACGCGGAGGGATTCGTGCCGCGCGAGCACATGATTCCGCGCGAACTGGTACGCCCGCAGGACCGCATCAAGGCGCTGTTGCGCGAGGTCCGCTCCGAGGCGCGCGGTCCGCAGCTCTTCCTGTCGAGGACATCCCCCGATTTCCTGATCGAGCTTTTCAAGCTCGAGGTGCCCGAGGTCGGCCAGGGACTGATCCAGATCCTCGGAGCCGCCCGCGACTCGGGCGCGCGGGCGAAGATTGCCGTCAAGAGCCTCGATCCCAGAATTGACCCGGTCGGCGCCTGCGTCGGCATGCGTGGTTCGCGTGTGCAGGCGGTCTCCAACGAAATCGCCGGGGAACGCGTGGACATCATCCCGTGGGTGGAGAACCCCGCGCAGTTCGTGATCAACGCGATGCAGCCCGCCGAGGTCACGTCGATCGTCATGGATGAGGACGCGCACTCGATGGACATCGCCGTGACCGAGGATCGCCTTTCGCAGGCGATCGGCCGCGGCGGCCAGAACGTGCGGCTCGCGAGCGAGCTGACGGGCTGGCGGCTCAACGTCATGTCCGAGCAGCAGGCTACAGAGCGCAGCGACGAGGAAGCGAGCCAGTTGCGCGAGGTCTTCAAGACGCAGCTGGACGTGGACGAGGATGTCGCCAACGTGCTCGTGCAGGAAGGCTTCTCGACGATCGAGGAAGTGGCCTACGTGCCGACCGGCGAGCTGCTCGGCATCGAGGAGTTCGACGAGGCCATGGTCGAGGAGCTGCGCAACCGCGCCCGCGACGTCCTGCTCACGCAGGCGATTGCCAGCGAGGAGAAGGCCGATGAGTCCGGTCCTGCCGAGGACCTGCTCCAGGTCGAAGGCATGGACAAGGAGCTCGCTTACGAACTCGCCGCGCGTGGCATCCGAACGCGCGACGAGCTGGCGGACCAGTCGCTCGACGAACTGGAGTCGGTTCCGGGTCTCGATCCGGAGCGCGCCGGCCAGATCATCATGGCTGCGCGTGCGCACTTGTTCGAGAACGCGGGCCAGGCCTGAGGCCCGGCGGAGGGTGGTTTAGATGTCAGAAGTCACGGTCGAGCAGTTCGCGGAAGTCCTGAAGGTCACGGTGGACAAGCTGCTGGCGCAGCTCGAGGAAGCCGGCATCAAGTCGCTCGGTCCCACGGACCGGATCAGCGAAGATGCCAAGCACGAACTCCTGACCCACCTGCGCAAGGCCCACGGCAAGGCCGAGGATGGCGGGGCACCGCGCAAGATCACGCTGCGTCGCAAGGCGCAGAGCGAGATCAGGGTCGCGGCACCGCTCGGCAAGGCGCGCACCGTCAGCGTCGAGGTCCGCAGCAAGCGCACTTACATCAAGCGCGACGTGCTCGAGGAACAGGCGCGCGTCGCCCAGGAAGCCATCGACCATCAGCGTGAGGCCGAGGACGCCGTGCGCATGGCTGCGGAATCATTGTTGCGGCGTGAAGTCGAGCAGCGCGAACAGCAGCTGCGCGAACGCGAGGAGAGTGAGCGGCGCACGACTGAAGAAGCGACGAAGCGCCAGGCCGAGGAGCAGGCGCGCCGCGATGCGGAACAGAAGGCGCGCGAGCAGTCTGAAAAGGAGCGCCGGGCACGCGAGGAGAAAGCGCGTAAGCCGGCCGAAGACGACAAGAGCACCCGCTACGGGCGGCAGGAACTGCACATTGCCGGCGGATTGTCGGCCCGCCACAAGAAAGGCCGTGCCAGGCCGGATTCGCGGCGGCGGGCGGCGGCGGTGGGCACCGACCGCAAGCATGGATTCGAGTTGCCGACCCAGCCCGTCCAGCATGAAGTTGCGGTGGGCGAGACCATTACCGTGGCCGAGCTCGCGCAGAAGATGGCGGTCAAGTCGAGTGAAGTCATGAAGACCATGATGAACATGGGCGTAATGGCGACGATCAACCAGCCCATTGACCAGGACACGGCCGTGCTCGTGGTCGAGGAAATGGGCCATATCGCCAAGGTCCTGAAGGCGGACCAGGTCGAGGAAGCGCTGCAAGCCGGCATGGAAGCGTCCGACGAAGCGCTGCCGCGCCCACCCGTCGTCACGATCATGGGCCACGTCGACCACGGCAAGACTTCGCTGCTCGACTACATCCGCCGCACCAAGGTCGCGGCCGGCGAGGCAGGCGGCATTACCCAGCACATTGGCGCATACCATGTGGAGACGCCGCGCGGGGTCATCACTTTCCTCGACACACCGGGCCACGCGGCGTTTACGGCCATGCGCGCGCGCGGCGCCCAGGTTACGGACATCGTCATCCTGGTGGTCGCTGCCGACGATGGCGTCATGCCGCAGACCAAGGAAGCGGTACAGCACGCCAAGGCGGCGAGCGTGCCGATCGTCGTCGCGGTCAACAAGATGGACAAGCACGACGCGGATCCCGAGAAGGTACGCAACGAGCTTTCCCAGGAAGGAGTGATTGCGGAAGAGTGGGGCGGCGAGAACATCTTCGTGCCCGTTTCCGCCAAGACCGGTGATGGCGTCGACAAGCTGCTCGAGTCGATCCTGCTGCAGGCAGAGGTGCTCGAGCTCACGGCGGTCCGGGATGCGCCGGCCGTCGGCGTCGTCCTCGAGGCGAGCGTCGAGCGCGGTCGCGGCGCAGTCGCGACGGTGCTGGTCAAGCGCGGCACGCTCAAGGTCGGCGACTCGGTCGTGGCCGGCGAGCAGTTTGGACGCGTGCGCGCGCTGTTCGACGAGCTCGGAAAGGAGATCGAAACCGCGGGTCCGTCGATACCGGCGCAGATGCTGGGTCTGTCCAGCCCGCCGAATGCGGGGGACGAGTTGCTGGTCGTCGACAGCGAGCGCAAGGCGCGCGAGGTCGCTTTGTACCGGCAGGGCAAGTTCCGCGACGTTCGCCTCGCACGGCAGGCGGGCGCGAAGTCCGACGACGCATTCGCGCAACTGGGCGAGGATTCGAAAGGCACGGTCAACCTGCTGATCAAGGCAGACGTGCAGGGCTCGGCCGAGGCGTTGCGCGAGGCGCTCATCAAGCTCTCGACGGGTGAAGTGTCGGTCAAGGTCATCTCCAGCGGCGTGGGTGGCCTGACGGAGTCCGACGTGATGCTCGCGGCCGCGTCCAAGGCGCGAATCATCGCCTTCAACATCCGCGCCGACGCCGCGGCGCGCGAGGCGATGCGCGACCAGAACATCGAGGTCCGGTACTACAGCGTGATCTACGAGGCGATCGACGAGATTCGCGCGGCCCTCACCGGCATGCTCGCGCCGGAGGTCAAGGAGCAGATCGTCGGCCTTGCCGAGGTGCGAGACGTGTTCCGTTCGAGCAAGTTCGGCACCGTCGCGGGCTGCCTGGTCGTGGACGGCTACGTGCGCCGCAACAACCCGATCCGCGTCCTGCGCGACAACGTCGTGATCTTCCAGGGCGAACTGGAGTCGTTGAAGCGCTTCAAGGACGATGCCAGCGAAGTCCGTGCCGGCACGGAATGCGGCATCGGCGTCAAGGGCTACAACGACGTGCGGGTCAAGGACCAGATCGAGTGCTTCGAACGCATCGAGGTCGCCCGCCAGCTCGGCGCGTAGGCCACGGACGATGCCGCGCGAATACCCGAGGGCGAGGCGCGTCGAAGAGCAGCTCAAGCGGCTGCTCTCGGACCTGGTGCGCCGCGAGGTCAAGGACCCGCGCGTCGGCTTGATCACGATTACGTCTGCCGAGGTCTCGAAGGACCTGACGCACGCCAATGTCTACTTCACGCCGTTCGCCGGCAGCGGCGATGCCGCGGCAGCGCTCGAGGCGCTGCAGCATGCGGCCGGCTACCTCCGCCACCAGGTACGCAACCAGATGCGCCTGCGCGTGGCACCGGAACTGGCATTCCACATCGACGACTCGGTGGAGCGCGGCGCGCGGCTCGCCGCGTTGATCCACGACGCCGTCGAGAGCGACCGGCAGCGGCACGTCGAGACCGATCCGGACCCGGAATGAACGCGGCGCCGCCGCTCGCCGGCCCGTGGCGTGACGTCGACGGCGTCGTCCTGCTCGACAAGCCTGAGGGACTCACTTCCAATGCCGCGTTGCAGCGCGTACGGCGCGCCTTCCGCGCCCGCAAGGCCGGTCACACGGGGAGCCTGGATCCGCTTGCGAGCGGCCTTCTTCCGATCTGCCTGGGGCAGGCCACGAAAGCGAGCGGTCAGCTGCTCGACGCCGACAAGACCTACCGGTTTCGGCTGGTGCTCGGCTCGCGAACGAGCACCGGCGATCGCGCCGGAGAGGTCATCGAGTCGGCGCGGGTTCCCCCGCTCGAGGAGCGGCAATTGCGCGCGGTGGCGGCGTCCTTCCTCGGGGAATCGACCCAGGTCCCGCCGATGTATTCGGCCCTCAAGCACGAAGGTCAAAGGCTCTACCGGCTTGCGCGCGCAGGCCTCGAGGTCGAGCGCGCTCCGCGCAAGGTGCGGATCGATCGCCTGGATTTGCTCGCCGTGGAGCCGGGCTGGCTGGATTTCGAGGTCACCTGCAGCAAGGGGACCTATGTGCGCAGTCTCGCCGAGGACCTGGCTGTCGCCCTTGGAACGGTGGGTCACGTCGGCAGCCTGCGCCGAACCGGGTTTGGCCCGTTCGTGGGCGTCCGCGTGCACACGCTAGGCGAGATCGAGCGGGCCGCAGGCAGCCCAGAGCTCGAAGCATTGCTGCTGGCGGTGGATGCCGCCCTGCCGGGTCTGCCGGCCATCCAGCTTGGTGAAAGCGAGCAGTCCTCGATCCTCCACGGCCAGACTGTTCCGGCGGCCGGGCCTGGAGCTGCGCGCGTGCGCATGTACGGGGTCGGGGGCCGCTTCCTGGGTGTGGGACGCATGAATGCTGAAGGGGTCCGCCTCGCTCCCGAAAGGATCATGGTGGAGCTGCCGGCGGCCCCGGTTCTGCGAGCTTGAGGCGACCCTGCCCGGCGGGTACAATGCGCGCCTTTTTAAGGGGTTAAGTGAACGAGATGCCACTCACGAATGCACGCAAGGCAGAGGTCGTCGGCAAGTTCCGGCGCGCCCCGGCGGACACAGGATCGCCGGAAGTGCAGATTGCATTGCTGTCCGAACGAATCAATGGGCTGACCGAGCACTTCACCACGCACAAGAGCGACCACGCCTCACGGCGCGGCTTGCTGAAGATGGTGGCTCAACGCCGGCGGCTCCTGGACTACCTCAAGGAAAATGCCCCCGAGCGGTACACCAAGGTCGTAAGCGAACTTGGCCTGCGCCGTTAAGGCGCTGCGGGCGCCTGGCGCCCGTTTTCCGTACCTGTAAATCAAAGGGGACTCGCTTGACTGTTTCCAGGCAGACTTTTTCTTATGGCGCGCACACAGTAACGATCGAGACCGGGCGCCTCGCCCGCCAGGCCGATGGCGCCGCCGTCGTCACGATGGGCGACACGGTTGTTCTCGTCACCGCAGTCGGTCGCCGCGAAGCGGTCCCCGGCCGTGACTTCTTCCCGCTGACCGTCAACTACGTCGAGAAGACTTACGCCGCGGGCAAGATCCCGGGCGGTTTCTTCAAGCGTGAGGGCCGGCCTTCCGAGAAGGAGACGTTGACCTCAAGGTTGATCGATCGTCCGCTGCGGCCGCTCTTCCCCGAGGGCTTCTACAATGAAGTCCAGGTCGTCGCGACGGTCCTGTCGCTCGATCCGGAGATCGATTCCGACATTCCTTCGCTGATCGGTGCTTCCGCCGCCGTCGCGCTTTCGGGCATTCCGTTCACCTCGCCGATCGGCGCTGCGCGGGTCGGCTACAAGGACGGCAAGTACCTTCTCAACCCGTCTTTCACGCAGGTAAAGACCGAGTCTGACCTCGACCTCGTCGTCGCAGGAACGCAGGACGCCGTCTTGATGGTCGAATCGGAAGCCAAGGGCCTGTCCGAGGACGTCATGCTCGGCGCGGTGCTCTTCGGCCACAAGGAAATGCAGACTGCGATCGCTGCGATCAACAAGCTCGCCGCCGAGGCAGGCAAGCCGCGCTGGGACTGGAAGCCGGCCGACGAGAATGCGGCGCTCAAGCTTGCGGTCGCCAAGCAGACCGAGGCCGACTACGCGAAGGCCTATGGCCTCGTGGTCAAGCAGGCTCGCGTGACGCGTCTTGCGGAGATCCGACAGGCGGCCCAGGCTGCCCTGTCCGGCGGCGAAAAGCCGCAGTTCACCAAGGACCAGGTCACGGTCGCACTGCACGATCTCGAGTATCGGCTCGTCCGAGACATGATCCTCGACGGCAAGCCGCGAATCGATGGCCGTGACCTGAAGACGGTTCGACCGATCAGCATCGAGGTCGGCGCATTGCCGCGCACCCACGGCTCGGCGATCTTCACGCGCGGCGAGACGCAGGCGCTCGTTACGACGACCCTCGGCACGGGCCGCGACGCGCAGATTATCGACGCGCTCGCCGGCGAGCGGCGCGAGCCATTCATGCTGCACTACAACTTCCCGCCGTTCTCGGTGGGCGAGACGGGCTTCATGGGCTCCCCGAAGCGCCGCGAGATCGGCCACGGAAATCTCGCGCGGCGCGGCATCATGGCCGTCATGCCGGACCTCGAGAGCTTCCCGTACGTGCTGCGCGTCGTTTCCGAAGTGCTCGAGTCGAACGGCTCGAGCTCGATGGCATCGGTCTGCGGCACCAGCCTTGCGCTGATGGACGCCGGCGTGCCGCTCAAGGCGCCGGTGGCGGGCGTGGCGATGGGCCTGGTCAAGGAAGGGGACCGCTTTGCGGTCCTCACCGACATCCTGGGCGACGAGGACCATCTCGGCGACATGGACTTTAAGGTCGCGGGCACGGCGACGGGCGTCACGGCGCTGCAGATGGACATCAAGATCAACGGCATCACGCCCGAGATCATGAAGGTGGCGCTCGACCAGGCGAAGGCGGGCCGTTTGCACATCCTCGGTGAAATGAACAAGGTGCTCGACAAGCCGCGTGCGGAGATGTCCGCATGGGCGCCGACGATCGTCACCATCAAGATCGACCCCGAGAAGATCCGCGACGTGATCGGCAAGGGCGGTTCGGTCATTCGCCAGATCACCGAGGAAACCGGCGCGACGATCGATATCGAGAACGACGGCACGGTCAAGATCGCCTCGGTCGACGGCGCATCCGGCCGCGACGCCCTGCGCCGGATCGAGATGATCACGGCGGACGTCGAGGTCGGGCACGTCTACGAGGGCAAAGTGGTCCGCCTGATGGACTTCGGGGCCTTTGTCGCGATACTCCCCGGCCGCGACGGGCTCGTCCACATCTCGCAGATCTCCGATGAGCGAGTCGAGCGCGTGAGCGACAAGCTCAAGGAAGGCGACGTCGTGAAGGTGAAAGTGCTCGAAGTCGACCGGCAGGGCCGCGTCCGACTCTCGATGCGCGGGATCGAGTAGGGCGCTAGGCCGGATCCGCGGGCGGCAGGCGCCGCTCGCGGAGCCCCACCAGCCGTTCCGGCTTCCAGTTCGGTATCGCCCACGCCCAGAGTTCGCGCACTTGCGCGCGCGCCAGTTCCGGCGGTGGCGATTGCTCCAGCCAGGACAACGCCTGCCACAGCTGTTGCGGTGCCGCATCCGCGGCCAGCGGCAGGGCATGCCGCGACTTGGCGAGCTTCCGGCCATCGGGTTCGGTGAGCACGGGCAGGTGGCCGTAGCCAGGAGTGGGCAGCCCAAGGGCCCGCTGCAGCAGAATCTGGCGCGGTGTCGAGGAGAGGAGGTCCGCACCTCGCACCACCTCGGTGACGCCGATGCGCGCGTCGTCCACGACCACGGCCAGGTGATAGGCGAAGCCGCCGTCCCGGCGCCCCACGATAAAGTCCCCGGCCTGCTGCCGACATTCCTGGCGAAACGGTCCCTGGAATGCGTCCTCGAACTCGACCGCCGGCAGTTCGCCATCGATCGCAAAGCGCAGGGCATGCGGCACACGGGCCGCCTCCGGGTCGTTCCTGCAGGTGCCGGGGTAGACCGGCTCCGACTCGGGGTCGACGGCCACCGAAGCTGCCAGCGTGGCGCGGCTGCACCGGCAGGGGTAGCAGTGTCCGGCCGCCTGCAGCCGACTCAGGGCCTGCCGGTAGTCATCGGTTCGATTGGACTGGAACTGAATGCTTCCATCCCACTCGAATCCGAATGACTCAAGGGTTCGCGGGATGGACTCGCACAACCCGGGCACGCAGCGCTCGCGGTCGAGATCGTCGATCCGCAGAATCCAGCAACCACCTCGGCTGCGCGCACTCAGGTAGCTGCCAGCGGCAGCCAGGAGCGATCCCAGGTGCAGGGGTCCGGAGGGAGTTGGCGCGAACCGGCCGCAGGGGGCCGGCCCGGCAGTGTCAGCGGTACCAGTCGTCGCGGTCGCCGTACTGCTTCTCGCGTCGCTCGCGGCGCTCCTGGGCTTCCAGGGAAAGCGTCGCAACCGGCCGGGCCTCCAGGCGCTTGACGCCGATCGGCTCGCCGGTCTCGTTGCAATAGCCGTAGCTGCCAGCCTCGATCCGGCTGAGCGCTTCCTCGATCTTGCGGATCAACTTGCGTTCGCGGTCGCGGGTGCGCAGCTCGAGGGCGAATTCCGACTCCAGCGTCGCGCGATCGTTCGGGTCGGGCGGGTTGGCCGCTTCGTCCTTCATGTGCGACATCGTGCGATCGACTTCTTCCATCAAGTCCCGCTTCCAGGTGTTCAAGATGACGCGGAAGTGGCCGAGCTGTTCGCGGCCCATGTAGACCTCGCCCTTGCGCTCGCGATACGGGCGGACGTTGCGCGGTCCGAGCAGGAGATTGTGCGAGACAGGGCCATCCTCGTCGTCGTCCACTGCATGCTGCCGGCGGGCTGCGCGCGCCTGGAGCGACGCCAACGATGCGCGTGCCTCGGCGATCTGGGAAGGCGGGATCGCGGGCTTCGGCTTGACGGCCACCGGTTCCCGGGTGGCCGGCGCATGGGTCACGGGCCTGACGCCACGCGGCGGGGCCACGACGCGAGCCTTGAGCTTGACTGGTTTGGCGGCCTTTGCGCGCGGCGCCGCTGACTTGGCCTTGCGGGGTGCAGGTTTGGCCGCCTTGCGGGGCGCCGGCGCCTTGCGGGGCGCGGCTTTCGTGGCAGGTTTCTTGGGTCTGGCAGCCTTCTTGGCAGGCATCAAGTTCTCCGCAGCCTGATAAATCGAGCGCCGGATTATAGCCCTCGTTTTCGCGGGGTCCAGTGCCGTGGATTGTCGCCTGCCGGGCGCGGATCCGGTCAGGGCAGGCTGACGGGCGGCGGTGCGGACCAGCCCTGCTGTCGGTGTTCTGCGACGACCGTCGTGAAGATGCCGCCGCGCACGTTGAAGTGCGCCGCGAGGCGCAGGAAACGCGGTTTGAGGGAGGCGGCCAGGAGATCGGCAATCTCGTTGGTCACTGCCTCGTGGAAGGCTCCGCGCTCGCGGAACGACCAGACGTACAGCTTGAGCGACTTGAGCTCGACGCAGAGCTGGTCGGGAACATACTCGAGTTCCAGCGTCGCAAAGTCCGGTTGTCCGGTTCGCGGGCAAAGACAGGTGAATTCCGGGATACGCATCCGGATCGTGTAGTCGCGTCCGGGCTGCGGATTCGGAAACAACTCGATCTCGCGGACGGGAGCAGTCGGGCTCATGCGGATCAGATTCGGTCGTCGTCAATTGCGGGCCGATAATCTACACTAGCCGCAATGCGCCTTGCCAGGATAAAACTCGCCGGATTCAAGTCTTTCGTCGATCCCACGACCGTTTCCTTTCCCTCTAACCTGACCGGTGTCGTCGGTCCGAACGGCTGCGGCAAGTCGAACATCATCGACGCCGTGCGCTGGGTGATGGGCGAGATTTCCGCGAAGCACCTGCGCGGCGATTCGATGACCGACGTGATCTTCAACGGCTCGCGCACGCGCAAGCCGGTCGGTAGCGGCTCGGTCGAACTGGTTTTCGACAATAGCGACGGCAAGCTGGCCGGGCCCTACGCCGCCTATTCGGAAGTGTCGCTGAAGCGCCTCGTGTCCCGCGACGGCAATTCGACCTACTTCATCAACGGCGCGAAGTGCCGGCGCAAGGACATCACGCACCTCTTCCTCGGCACCGGGCTTGGTTCGCGCAGCTACGCGATCATCGAGCAGGGGATGATCTCCCGCCTCATCGAGGCGCGCGCCGAGGACATGCGCTCGTTCGTCGAGGAGGCCGCCGGGATCTCGCGCTACAAGGATCGCCGCCGCGAGACCGAGAGCCGCATCGCGCACACGCGCGAGAACCTCGAGCGATTGAACGACCTGCGTGAGGAGGTCGAAAAGCAGATCCGCCACCTGCAGCGCCAGGCCGGCATCGCCCGCCGCTACCAGGAAAGCATGGAGCTCAAGCGGCAACTGCAGGCCGAGTTGCTCGCCCTCAGGATCCGCGACCTCGATACCGACATCGCGGGACGGCATTCCCTGGCGCGTCTGCGCGAGAACGAAGCCCAGGCGGCGATTGCAGGTTTGCGCGCAGCGGAGGCCGCCGTCGAACGCGCGCGGTCAAAGCACATGGAATGCTCCGATGCGCTGGCGGCAGTGCAGGGCCGCTACTACCAGGCCGGCGCGGACGCGACGCGCACCGAACAGTCGCTTCAACACGCGCGGGAACTCAAGCAGCGCCAGCGCGCCGACCTGGATCGCGTCAAGGTGGAGCACGCGGAATCGTCGGCGCTGGTCGCCCGCGATGGCGAGCAGCTTGCGGAACTTGCACGCTACCTCGCGCAGGCCGACCCGGAACTGGATGCGGCACGCTCGAAGGAGACGCTGGCACGCGAGGCGCTCGGGGTGGCCGAGGGCGCGATGTCGGAGTGGCAACAGCACTGGGAGGAGTTCAACCGGGATTCCGCGGAGGCGACGCGACTTGCCCAGGTCGAGCAGGCGCGCATCGAACAGATCGAGTCCGGCCTGCAGCGCCTGAACACGCAGCATGAGCGCTTGACCGGCGAGCGAGTCCAGCTCAAGGGCAGCGTATCCGCAGCGGATCCGGAGGGGTTCGCGGCAACCGAACAGCAGGCGCACGATCGCGGACGCGAAGCCCAGGAGGAACTCGAAGCGGCACTCACGTCGCTGCAGGCCCTGCGCGACGGGGAACGGCAGGCGGCGGCTTCGCTCGATGTCGCGAAGTCGAGGCTGCAGGCTGCTCGTGGCGAATGGATGACCGTCGATGCCGTGCAGAAGGCGGCGCTGGGCAAGGGCCAGTCCGGAACCACGGATTGGCTCGAGAAGCACAAGCTCGACGCACGGCCGCGCCTTGCGCAGCAACTCGAGGTCGACAGGGGCTGGGAGCGCGCGGTGGAAACTGCGCTTGGCAGTTATCTCGAGGCGGTTTGCATCGACGACATCGAGGCAGTCGCCGAATCCATGGATAGCCTCGGTACCGGGCAACTCACGATTACCGATTCCGCGCGCGGTGCTTGGTCGCCGGCAAGTGCGGACGCGCTGCTCGCACGGGTTCGCGGTCCGGCGGTCGTCGCGGAACTGCTCGCCGGCATCGTCGCGGTCGATTCGCTGGCCGCAGCGGTAGCGTCCAGGAAATCGCTCAAGGCGGGCGAGTCGCTGATCACTCGCAGCGGGGTCTGGCTGGGGCGCACCTGGGTGCGCGTCGCCCGGAGCGATGCCGGTCATGCCGGCGTCATCGAACGCGAACAGGACCTGCGCCGGCTGACGGGAGCCGTCTCCGGGCAGGAACGTACCGTTGCGGACCTGGAGACCGGACTCGCCGCGACGCGCGCGCAACTCGCTGCCCTGGACGCGAGTCGTGACGATCTGCACGCGAAGGTCAATCGCCTGCACCACGACCTGGTCAGTGTGCGCGGCGCACACGAGACCATCCGTTCCAGGGCGCAGCAGGCGGCGGAACGCGTCGCCCGGATCACGGAAGAGTTGACGCAGGTCGAACGAGACCTGGCTCGTGACGAGTCGGATGTGGGCGAATGCCGCGCGCGCCTGAATGGAGAGCTCGAACGCCAGCGAACGCTGGACAAGCGCGGCGCGCACCTGGCAGGCGAGCGTGACAGCCTGCGCGCCACGCTCGCAGCTGCGCGCGATCGGCACGGCGCGGAAACCGACTCGGCCCAGCAGGTGGCCATCCGGGTCGAGTCGCAGCGCTCGACGCTCGCGACGCTCCGGACCAGCCTCGAACGGGCGGCCGAGCAGTCACGTCAGCTGGAAGCACGCCGCATCGATCTCGAGCGGCAGCTGGCCGACGGCGAAGAGCCGTTCGCGGACCTGGAGCGGCAGCTGCACTCATTTCTCGAGCAGCGCCTCGCGGTTGAACGAGAGCTCGGGGAGGCGCGCCGCGCCGTCGAGGACGCGGAAGGCGGCGTGCGGGAGGTGGATGCGGAGCGACAGAAGGCGGAAGCCGTTGCCGACTCCGCGCGGGCGGCGCTCGCGGAAATCAGCCTCGGCATGCAGGAAACGCGAGTGCGGCGCGAGTCACTCATCGAACAGTTCGCGCCGACGCAGTTTGACCTCGAGCAGCTGACGACAGCGCTGCCGGAGGATGCTTCGGTCGTAAACTGGGACCAGCGCCTGGCCGAAGTGGGCGAAAAGATCGAGCGTCTCGGCGCCGTCAACCTCGCTTCGATCGACGAGTTGAAGGAGCAGACCGAGCGAAAGGAGTACCTCGATCGCCAGTTCGCCGACCTGTCGGACGCGCTGAACACGCTCGAGCAGGCGATCCGCAAGATCGATCGCGAGACTCGCACACGGTTTCAGGACACCTTCGACCGCATCAACAACGGCCTCAAGGAAAAGTTCCCGCGCCTGTTCGGCGGTGGTGCCGCTTACCTCGAGCTGGTCGGGGACGATGTCCTCACGGCCGGCGTTGCGGTCATGGCTCGCCCGCCGGGGAAGCGGAACAGCACTATCCACCAGCTCTCCGGTGGCGAGAAGGCGCTCACGGCAGTGGCGCTGGTGTTTTCGATCTTCGAGCTCAACCCGGCTCCTTTCTGCCTGCTTGACGAAGTGGATGCCCCGCTCGACGAGCACAATGTCGGTCGTTTCTGCGACATCGTGCGCGACATGTCCGAGCGCGTGCAGTTCGTCTTCATCACCCACAACAAGCACACGATGGAGCTTTCAAGTCACCTGATTGGAGTGACGATGAGCGAGCCGGGGGTTTCGCGGCTCGTGGCCGTCGATGTCGACGAGGCCATGCGGATGGCCGCGGTCGGATAGGCAGGGTGTGAAGCTGTGCCGGAGCTACGATGGATTCTGCTGGGAGCCGGCGTCGCGCTGATCCTCGGCCTGTGGTGGTGGGAAACGCGCCGGCCGCGCGCGACCGAACAAGCCGCCGATTCCAGCACCTGGGACGAAGATCAATCCGCGCACCCGATTGATGAAGGCGACGTGTCCGCCGACGAAATCCGGCCTGCCTATGCGCCCACCATCGAGCGGGTACGTGTCGAGCGCCGGCCGCCGATGATCGAGATTCCCGAGGACATGGAGGTTGACGTCTCCGAGTTCGTCGGAATCGACCGGCGCCACCCGCCTCAGGCGGAGTTCCCTCCCGAAGCGGTACCCGGGAATGAGGGTGACTTCGCGGAATCGGCTGGG
>Ga0209254_10002676_pt1 | contig 16245 bp, 12 predicted proteins | sample FrelakmetDIP11DI_FD_187148 | JGI IMG/M metagenome (GOLD analysis project Ga0209254, IMG submission 187148) | Freshwater lake sediment microbial communities from the University of Notre Dame, USA, for methane emissions studies - DIP11 DI (SPAdes)... | ecosystem: Environmental > Aquatic >... | reverse complement strand
CAAAAAGGTTTTATATGTAATGTCTTGTTAACAGATAAAAAAATAAGGAGAGATTTACATGATTGAAGAATTTAATAAATGGTTTGAAGAACTAACTATAAACGATGTTCCATCAGTTGGTGGAAAAAATGCATCTCTTGGAGAAATGATTCGCAACCTTAGTTCACAAGGCGTTAATGTACCATCAGGTTTTGCAGTCACTGCTTATGCTTATAAATACACAATAGAAAAAGCAGGTATTGATAAAAAAATTAAGAAAATACTTTCTGATCTTAATACCAATGATGTTCGTAATTTAGCAGAACGTGGAGAAAAAATTCGCAAATTAATAAAGAGTACACCGCTGCCACCTGAACTCGAAGAAGATATCCGGAAATACTACCGAGGCATGGAAGAACGTTACGGTAATAACTGTGATGTAGCAGTAAGAAGTAGCGCTACCGCAGAAGATCTACCCGATGCAAGTTTTGCAGGCCAACAAGAGACATATTTAAATGTTAGAGGTGAAAAAGAATTACTTGAAAAAGTTCGAGAGTGCTTTGCATCATTATTTACTAACCGTGCGATTTCTTATCGTGTTGATAAAGGGTTTGACCACCTTAGTGTATATCTATCTGTTGGCGTTCAAAAAATGGTTCGAAGCGATCTTGCAAGCGCAGGAGTAATGTTTTCCATTGATACCGAAAGTGGGTTCAAAGATGCAGTTTATATAACTGGTGCTTATGGTCTTGGTGAAAATGTTGTACAAGGTGCTGTAAACCCTGATCAGTTCTATGTTTTCAAACCAACTCTAAAAACTGGTTTTAAACCAATTCTTGAGAAAAAAATTGGTTCAAAGCAGAAACGCATGATCTATGACAAAAAAGGAACAAAAAACACAGAAGTAATCAAAGAAGATAAAAACAAATTTGTACTAAATGAAGAAGAAATAGTAAAACTTGCAAAATGGGCATCACTCATTGAAGATCATTACAAAAAACCAATGGATATTGAATGGGCAAAAGACGGAAACACTAAAGAGCTTTTTATCGTCCAGGCTCGTCCTGAAACAGTTCATTCACAAAAAGATGCAGCAACAATGAGAACATACGTTCTTGAGGAAAAAGGAGATGTTTTAGCTGAGGGTGAAGCAGTTGGCAGTATGATCGGGCAAGGTGAAGTAAACGTAATCGAAGATGCAAAAGATATAGCTAACTTCAAGAAAGGACAAGTCTTGGTAACTGATATGACTGATCCTGACTGGGAACCTATTATGAAAATTGCAGGTGCGATTGTTACAAACCGCGGTGGTCGTACATGTCATGCTGCGATTATATCTCGTGAGCTTGGTATTCCTTGTGTTATTGGTACAGGCACCGGTACACAAACGATCCAGAAGGGGACAAATATTACAGTTGATTGTAGCGAAGGCATTGGACGTATATATAAAGGCAAGTTAAAATTCCGTGTAGATGAACTTAAACTTGATGCTCTACCAAGACCTAAAACCCGCATTATGATGAATGCTGCAATTCCTGAGAAAGCATTTTCACAAGGTCAAATTCCAAATGATGGTGTTGGTCTTGCTCGTGAAGAATTCATTATAAACAGCCATATTGGTATACATCCACTTGCGCTAATTGAATATAATAAGCTTAAACAGTTGGTAAATGAAAATCCAAAAATCGCAAAGGTAATAAAAATCATTGATGAGAAAAGTAAGGGGTATGATAATAAAGTAGAATTTTTCGTAGATACCCTTGCGCGGGGTATCGCAAAAATTGCAGCATCGTTTTATCCAAATGATGTAATTGTTCGTATGAGTGATTTTAAAACAAATGAATACGCAAATCTTACGGGTGGATACTTATACGAACCAATTGAGAGCAATCCAATGATTGGATGGCGTGGCGCATCTCGGTATTATGATAAAAAATACAAACCAGCATTCGGTCTTGAATGCAAAGCTATTAAAAAAGCACGTGATGAAATGGGACTTACAAACATTAAACCAATGATACCTTTCTGCAGAACACCTGAAGAAGGAAGAAAAGTAATACAAACAATGAATGAATTCGGCCTTAAACAAGGAGAAAACGGTCTTGAAATCTATGTCATGTGTGAAATACCATCAAATGTCATTGTCGCTGATCAGTTCGCAGAGATATTCGATGGTTTTAGCATTGGTTCAAATGATTTAACACAGCTTACGCTTGGTCTTGACCGTGACTCTGATTTAGTAGCTCATATATTTGATGAAAGAAACGATGCAGTAAAAATACTTGTAAAACAAGTAATAGATACAGCACATGCGCACAAACCAAGAAGAAAAGTAGGAATCTGCGGACAAGCACCTAGTGATTTTCCTGAGTTTGCAGAATTCTTAGTGGAATGTGGAATAGATAGTATTTCACTTAACCCAGATACAGTTATAAAGACAAGACTTAAAATTGCTGAAACAGAAAATAGACTTGGTATTAAAAACGAAATTATGAACTAAAATTTTAATACTTTTTTTATTTTTTTGAGTTAGATTAAAAAACAAAACATTGTTTAGTTTATTTTAGAAATGCAAATTATACCCTTAATAGAAATAAATAATAAAAAAATTCAAAACTCTGAACGACTAGAAAAACTACCTGAAGATGATCTACTCTATGTGATAGATTTAGATGGAATAGAAAAAGATAAATCAAATTTAGATATTTATCAAAAGCTTTCAAAAAAATATCAACTATGGATAGATGCTGCACCAAGAAAACTTGGTGATGTCGTAGATATTTTTATGTCAGGAGCAACAAATATAACTTTACGTAAAACATTTTATCCGCAGGTAAACATAGAAAGAATAAGAGAGGTTACAGAAAATAAAATCTATGAAAATATAGAAATTTATAACCAGACCGTTCTTTATAACGATTTTTTCTTTGAAGATGTTGATGGTCTGATAAATTTTTATAGTAGAGAAGAACTTGAACAGGATTTTAAAAAATATGAGGTAATTAAAAACTTTTCAACAAAAAATAAAATACATATTTATGAAAACAATAAACAAAATATTGAGTATTGGAATAAATTTAACCCAGAGGGTTTTCTTGTAGATATATCAAAATATTGGGAGTTTAAACAAATATGAATGATGAGTGTAAGATAATAATTAAATTTGTATTCAATCGTGCAGGGAAAAAAGAAATGAGTTTTTCAGAGTTGTATCTAACATTATCTATGGATTTAAACTGGTTCATGCCAGAAGATGCAAAAACTTTTACAAAAAATGCTATTAAAAATAGTTTTTTAAAAGAAGAAAAAGATTTACTTAAACCTAATTTTGACATAGATGAAATAAAAGTACCTACAGGATTTTATCCAACTGAACAAGTATTGCAACAAAAAAAATTTATAAAAGAAAAAATTGAAAAAAAACAAGATGAAAATATTTTAGATATAATGGTTGAAAAAATAGTTGAAAAATCAAACCTTGATAAAGAAACAATACTAAAGCAGATAAAAGAAATAGAAAAAGAAAAAAATATAACAACAGAAATGTCAGCATTATTAGTTGGAAAAGAATACGATCTTACTTTCGAGGGCATATTTGAAATAATAGAGAAAAATTTTTTTAAAATTATATAAAATAAAAAATTCCTGGGACCAATAACACACCTATAAAATGACTACGAAGTAAACAAAATGCAAAATGAGGAAGTCCTATAAAACTAACAACTTATGAACAATTAAAACTATATAACTAGTAAATAATACGATAAGTTGAACAACAAGAGCAATTGTTTTTTTATAAAATAAAATTTTATATAAAGTGCATTTGCAGAAAAAATATAATAACCTCTTCCTTTATTAGCCCTAAAATACACATTAATCTTTAATTTGGTGGGAGTTTAAATGGTTCAAAAAGAAACTGTTTTGAAAATAGCAGAAGCATTCCAACAAGATGTGGGTTATGGACGAGCAAGAATAGACAACCAAACAAGACTTAATCTGGATTTATCAATAGGAGATGTAATAGAAATAGAAGGCATAAAAACAACAGCAGCTGTAGTATGGCGGGCACATCCTACAGATGAAGGAAAAGGAATGATTAGAATAGATAACTTAACAAGAAAAAATGCAGGAACAGGTCTTGGAGAAAGAGTAAAAATTAGAAAAGCTGACGTAAAAGAAGCAAAAGAGCTAACAATTGCCCCCCTGATTTCTAAAGGACAACAAATACAGTTTGGTAGCGGTATAGATAATTTAATCAAAAAAGGACTTTTAAAAAGGCCTCTTACAAAAGGAGATAGTGTTATAATACCGGGGATAGCACTTTTCGGCAGTAGCCTTCCTTTTGTAATAATTAGTACCTTACCAACAGGGATTATATCAATAAGTGAAGAAACAAAAATAAAAGTAAAAGAAGAAGCAACACAAACTGAGGAAGAAGCCGGTGCTCGTATTAGCTACGAGGACGTTGGTGGTCTGCATGATGAAATTTTAAAAGTCCGTGAGATGATTGAGCTTCCACTTAAACATCCTGAACTTTTTGATAGACTTGGAATCGATCCTCCTAAAGGAGTTCTTTTGCATGGTCCACCAGGAACAGGTAAAACACTTATTGCAAAAGCTGTTGCAAATGAATCAGGTGCTAATTTTTACACAATTAATGGCCCAGAAATTATGTCAAAATTCTACGGCCAGAGTGAGGAAAATCTTAGAAAAATATTTGAAGACGCAGAAAAAAATGCCCCTAGTATTATCTTTATAGATGAAATAGATGCGATAGCACCAAAACGATCTGAAGTACATGGGGAAGTTGAGCGCCGAGTTGTATCTCAGATGCTCACACTTATGGATGGTTTGAAAGGTCGCGGCAAACTTATTGTTATTGGTGCGACTAATCTACCTGAGATCCTTGACCCTGCACTTAGACGCCCTGGTCGCTTTGACAGAGAGATTATAATTGGTGCTCCCGATAGAGAGGGCCGAAAAGAAATCCTACAGATTCATACTCGTGGTATGCCCCTTACAAAAGACACAAACCTTGATGATTTGGCAGAATTTACTTATGGTTATGTGGGCGCGGATCTTGCTGCGCTTGCCCGTGAAGCAGCCATGAATGCACTTAGAAGATATTTGCCTGAAATTGATCTTGAAAAACCAATTCCTGTGGAAATACTTGAAAAAATTCAAGTCACTATGGAGGATTTCAAAAATGCTCATCGTGGTATTGAGCCATCGGCTATGCGTGAGTTTCTCATTGAAATTCCAAAAGTAAAGTGGGATGATATTGGTGGGCTTCAAATGGCTAAACAACAGTTGCAGGAAGCAGTTGAATGGCCACTTACAAAACCAGATGTCTTTAAAAGAATGGGTATAACTCCACCTCGTGGTATTTTGCTTTATGGTCCGCCTGGTACGGGCAAAACTCTTCTTGCAAAAGCAGTTGCAAGTGAATCTAAAGCAAATTTTATTAGTATTAAAGGTCCAGAAGTTATGAGTAAATGGGTGGGTGAGTCTGAGAAAGCGGTTCGTGAATTATTTAAAAAAGCGCGCCAAGTAGCACCCACTATCGTATTTTTAGATGAGCTCGATAGTATCGCACCAATGCGTGGAACAGATACAGGAAGCCACGTAACAGATAGTGTTGTAAATCAATTGCTCACAAGTATAGATGGTCTTGAGAGCATGGAGGGTGTTGTCGTAATAGGTGCAACCAATAGACCAGATATTATCGATCCGGGTCTTTTGAGACCTGGACGCTTCGATCGTTTGGTTCAGATTCCTTCGCCTGATAAAGAAGCGCGTCTAGAAATATTTAAGATTCACACAAAGAACATGCCTCTTGGAAAAGATGTTGACATTAAACATCTTGCGGATACAACAGAGAGTTATTCTGGTGCGGATATAGAATCATTATGCCGTGAAGCAGCAATGCTTGCTATACGTGAAAACGAAAAAGCAGCTAAAGTAAAAAAGATTCATTTTGATAAAGCACTGGAAGGTGTTCGTGCATCCCTCACACCAAATATTATTAAATTTTACAACAAAATTTCTGAAACACTTGGTAGTGGTATCGCCAAAAAAGATAAAAGTGATAAAGACATTCAATATATGTAAAGCCAGTATAATATAAATAGGAGGAAAATAAATGAGAATAACTGAAAATGAACTAAGAGGAAAAACAGTTATGACTGAAGAAGGATTATACCTTGGTATTATGAGAAATACTACTGTTGATGTTAGAACAGGGGAACTTACAGGAGTTCTAATCGAACCATCTGATGATGTAGATCCACGTTTATATCATTTAGACGGGCAGGGGCATCTTGTTTTTCCGTTTAACTCTATAAAATCTGTAAAAGATGTAATTATAATTGGTGGGAAGTAATAACTAATTAAAAATTTTTTATTTTTAGTTTTTTTACTTATTATATTTTTTTTAATGTAATGTTATAAAGTTATAAAAATAAATAGATGGGGGACCCCTCTATTTCGTTTGGAAACTGTTTTTTAAGTATATAAAAAATTTTAGAAAAATAGACGTTAAGTATAGCCAGATAGTTATGAAATTTCAAGTATTTTAATTCTTCCATTTTTAAAATTATATTTTTAAAAAAATAAAAAAATGAAAGCGAACACACAATAATATTCCACAGGAAACGAAGGCCTTGGTCTTCGAATTATTTTACAGGAGTAACAAAGATAAAAAAAGTTTCAAAACTTTTTAATATGGATTTGTTGATTACAGTGATTCCGGGAGGTTAATTATTACGGCAAAAAAAACAGTAAATGCAGATATATTTGGTCAGTTGTTAAGTCACGACGGACTTTTTATTAATCGAGAAGCGATGAGACCAACATATATGCCAGATATACTTCCTCACCGAGAAAAAGAAATAAATAATCTTGCTAATGTTCTTGTCCCGGCACTGCGAAATGAAACACCAAGTAATGTTTTTATTTATGGTAAAACAGGAACCGGAAAAACAGCTGTAACAAAATTAGTTGGAAAAGAGCTACTTGAAAAAGGAAAGCAGATTAACAAAAAAGTAAATTTTATTTATATTAATTGTGAAGTAGTAGATACACATTATCGTGTTTTGCAAAACATTGCAAATCATTTTATTAATGAATGGAGCGAGCGTATACCGTTTACTGGCTGGCCTACTGATGAAGTATATTCTAAACTTAAAAAAATAATAGAAAAAGAAGGTGGCGTAATAGTTATTATTCTTGACGAGGTCGATAAGCTTAAAGGTGACGAAGCCCTTTATAATCTTTCTAGAATAAACACGGAACTCACAGGAGCAAAGGTTAGTATAGTAGGATTATCAAATGATTTAAAGTATACAGAATTCTTAGATCCTCGTGTAAAATCTAGTCTTGGTGAAGAAAACATTATTTTTCCGCCATATGATGCTGGCGAACTTCAGGATATTTTAAAACAACGCGTAGAAATTGCATTTAAACCAGATTCTATTGATAGTGACGTCGTTCCTTTATGTAGTGCTCTTGCAGCTCAAGAACATGGAGATGCACGCCGCGCACTTGATCTTTTAAGGATGAGTGCTGAACTTGCAGAGCGAAGTAAGTCGCCTCGTATAACAAAAAAGTATGTTCGTTTAGCCCAGAATAAAATTGAAATCGATCGTATCCTGGAAGTAATAAGAACACTTCCTACACAATCAAAGCTTATACTTCTTGCTATACTTTTGCAGGAACAACATAACAAAAAAACAAGTACAAATGTCGCAATAACTACAGGGGAAGTATATGAGATCTACAAAAATCTTTCAAAAAAAGCTAGAGCCGATAAAATTTCGCAACGTCGCGCTGCGGATCTTATAAGCGAGTTAGATATGCTTGGTGTTATTACTGCCCGCGTTATTTCTAAAGGAAGATATGGTCGTACTCGTGATATTAAAGTTTCATCATCTTTAGATGATATAATGGATATTTTAAAAGAAGATGAAGTTTTTGAAGAGCTTTCCAACTATAAAGTTCAAGGACAGACAAGATTACTTTAACAATTAAACTGAACACCAAACTTAGTGATATTATAATAATTATTAAACATAATTGTGGGGGAATCGGGCGTTTATTTTTTAATTATCCTTGTTTTTTTTGACGATGTAAATCGCATTTGGCTCCCCTCAACTTCCAAATACCATGTTACATTATAGGAATCGGAAATGGAAGACCCATCCTTTACCATAATATTGGTCCACCAAATTCCCCCAAATCAAATGAAAACATTTTTTCACATTTAAAGTTTTACAATTTTTCAAAAAATTCCGCTCAAATTTACAAAAATGATTTATTTTACAAATTTTACAAAAAAGAAATAGTCTAAATAAGTAATAAGTAAAAAATAATATTTTAATATCAAATATGAAAAAATAATTACCCCACGTAATGCGACATCCCTTTGTAATCTTCTTTTTTACTATTTTCTTTAACAGCTACGACATCTATTAGGAGTATAACATGAAGGGGAACAATCCGTATTTTTCCAGCCATGCTACCATGTTTTTTGCTAAGCTCCATTAGAAGACCTGTTTCATCTACACCAATTGATATAAAACCTTTGAAAGTACCTTCTGTTTCAAGTAGTTGGTCACGTCCTCCAAGAGATGTAATCTTATATATCGATCCTTCAGTTAATTCTAATTTATTTTTTTCATCATTCATTTGACATCCTTCCTTTGTTTGTCAACAAGTGTTTGTAAATGTTCTACAGTTTTTCCATAATTTTCAATTGCAACTTTTAAGTGCGCCTCGACAAAGTTCCAGGCTTTTTGAATGTTTCCATATCTAAGACGATATGCTTTTTTATTTTGTTTAGTAGTTTCATCAAAAACCTGGACTTCTTCAAGTATATCAAAACCCTTAAGTTTATTTAGATGTCTGTAAACAGTAGGTTTAGATGTATTTAGTTTTGTAGAAATTTCTTCTACATACCATGCTTTGTTAGGATGTTTTATGAAAAAATCATTAAAGATTTTAAAAGGGATATCTGGGTCGCTACCTTTTGAAAGATAACCAATTTGTTCAAAAAATTTTTTTGCAACAAGTTCTGGGTCATCCTCCCCAACTAGAGGGGTATTGCTTACAATTTGCATTTCAAAACTCAAAATAGATCACCTCAAACAGGTAATATACAATGTAGTTAAAAACATTACTTTAATTTGAAAACATTAGAAAATAAAAAATATTGAAATCGCCTTAAATAACAGGTAAATATTTTTCAAGCTCCCATTGAGTAATTTGCATTCTATATTTTTCCCATTCGTTACGTTTTACATATAAGAAATTATTAAAAATATGTTCGCTTAAAACCTCTTTTAAAAAGTCACTTTCTTCCATAAGACTAAGGGCATGTCCAAGGCTTTCAGGGAGATGATGGATTTTGTATTTTTCCATTTCTTTTTTTGATAATGTATAAATATTTTTTTCAACAGATTCAGGAGGTATAACTTTTTTTTCTAATCCTTTAAGTCCTGCGGCAAGCATTACTGCAAACTGCAGATAAGGATTACCTGAAAGATCAGGGCTACGTAGTTCACAACGGGTACCATCACCACGCTCTGTAGGTATTCTGATTAGAGCACTGCGGTTTCTGTTTGCCCAGCAAATATAAGTTGGTGCTTCGTAACCTGGAACTAATCTTTTGTATGAGTTAACAGTTGGATTAAGAATAGCAGTAATTTCTTTTATATTTTTTAGAAGACCACCTATGAAATAGCGTGCAATTTCACTTAATTGATTTTTATCTTTAGGATCATAAAAAGCATTTTTTCCATTTGCTGTAAAAAGACTAAGATGTGTATGCATACCTGAACCATTTAAACCAAAAATCGGCTTTGGCATGAAACTTGCATGTAAATTATGTTTTTTAGCAATAACTTTTGTAACATATTTAAGAGTTATAACTCTATCTGCAACAGTAATTGCATCACTATAATTAAAGTTGATTTCATGTTGCCCGTCAGAACATTCATGATGACTTGTATATGTTTGAATCCCCATTGCGTTTAATGCAAGTGAGATATCTGCACGAACGCCTTCTGCAAGATCTCTATGAGATAAATCAAAATAACCTGCAGAATCGTTTGGAATGGTAGTATATTCATCATTTTCTTTTTTAAATAAGAAAAATTCACATTCAGGTCCAGCTTTGTACATATACCCCATTTTTTCAGCTTTTTCAATCATTTTTTCAAGGACATATTTTGTATCACCAAAAAATCGTTTTCCATTCGGCTCAAATATATCGCAGTTAATTTTAGCAGTTTTTCTTTTTTCAACTTCTTCAGGAAGTATTACAAAACTATTGGGATCAGGTTTTGCAATTTTATCAGATTCTTCAATTGTTGCATAACCTGCAATTGAGGATCCATCAAAAGGTATTCCCCTGTCAAAAGCATCTCCTAAGCGTGAAGGAGGAATAACAATATTTTTTGGTATTCCAAGAATATCAATGAATTGTAAACGGATAAATAAAACATTTTCTTTTTCAACAACATTGAGCACGTCTTCTTTTATAGACTTAATATTATCCATCTATTTTTCTCTCCTTCTTTAAATAATTCAACCAACTTAATAGTAGTAATAAAAAATCATTATTAAAAGCTAATCAAATATTAAAAAATTAAAATTTCGTCTATTCTTAATAGGATAATTTTATTAATAAATACGTTGAAAACTTTATGTAAAAAGTTAAACAAATTCCTTAGCTTTTATTTTTTTATGCAATAATCTATTTAACCCCGTCTTTGATTCATTAATATAAATTTTATTGGGGATAATGCTTTATGGCTGATCATTGTGAGATTTGTGGTAAGAAACTTACTGAGGACGAAGCGGAAGAAGGCGTTTGTGAAAAATGTAAAAAATCTAATGATGAAGATGAAGAATACGAGAAAGATGAAGATTTTAATGACCCTGCGGTAACTTAATATAATTTATTAATTTCTAAGCAATCATTCCTTGTTTTAATGTGTTATATGAATAGATTTATCTTTTTTACTCTTTTAAATAAAAAATAAAAAAGAGAAGAAACTATAATATGTCATTAGCCGCCTAGTATCTTATTTACTTCTTTGTTGTCAATATCTGTAATGTAAGGTATACCGCTGATATCAGATGCTTCTTTTGTAAGAGAAGCTATGTCGTCCCTAGAAATGTAATCTAAGTTGAATTTCCTGCAACCTGCCATAATTTGTCTAAGTCCCTGATGTAATCTTTCCATATATGTATATAGACCTATGGCTCCAGTTGGAAGTTTTTCAAAATCTTTTCCAAATTTTTGTTTAAGAACGGGTGCGGTAACAAAAATTTCCTCTGCTGTATTTCCAAATCTTTCAATGTATACTGGGACCATTGACTCATTAATTTTCTTGCCGATGGTCTTTCCTACCATGGCTGCAGCCAATGGACCACGTGCCATTCCAATGAGTTTAAAGTATGGTGCACCTAGTGCAAGTCCTTTTAGTATCTGATCTTCGAATGTGAAACCACCAGCAATTGCTATATCTGGTATGTATTCACCATTCTTTGCTAATTTATCAACATAGTTATACAGCATGGAATGGAGTTCAACCTGTGGAATCCCCCATTCGTTCATCATACGCCAAGGGCTCATACCGGTTCCTCCACCCGCAGCATCAACTGTTAAAAGATCGATTTTTGCTTTTGATGCATATTTTACTGCTTGTGCAAGTGCAATAGGTCGATATGCACCTGTCTTAAGGAAAACTCGCTTCGCCCCATAATCACGAAGTTCTTTAACACGTTTTACAAAGCCTGTTTCTGAAACCATACCGACACGTGAATGCCGCTCGAATTCTCTAAAACTTCCTTTTTCAAATGCAGCAATAATATTTTTATCATTTGGGTCAGGGAGAACAACATATCCTCGTTTTTTTAATTCCTGAGCACGCTTCAATTCCTTAATTTTTACTTCTCCACCAATGTTTTTTGCTCCTTGTCCCCATTTAAGTTCAACTGCATCAGCATCTAACTCAGAAATAGCATATTCATGAACACCAAGAGATGTATCTTCTACATTAGCCTGAACAATGATGGCGCCATAACCATCACGCTGCCATTTTTTATATAGTTTTACCCTTGACTCAAGGTCCGGAGAGTGTTTAACTTTTCCTTTGACAAATTCAGCGTCAGGATCCATACCACAGACGTTTTCACCAATAGTAAGAGGTATACCCGATAATGCAGCACCGATGGCAAGTCCTTCCCAATTATTCTTTGCAATTGCAGTTGAACCAAGACCTGGTATTATCAATGGCATTTTAACCTTAATTGGATTATTCTTACAAACAGTTCGTTCAAGGTTAACATTTGAAAATATTGCACGATCACTATCGGTTTCAATCCCCCAAGCACCAACAACGCCGCCAAGAATCGTGAAATGGGAGAGGTCAACAGGGTAAATCTTTTCGCAGGCTGAGGTGATAATACCAAAAGGTTGCGGATAAATTATCTCATGACCACGATAAGCTGATTTACCTATCTCACACATTCCAATACATCCATCAACACATGTGGCACACATACCACTTAGTGTATTAATGGCGCCTTCAGTCCTATTTTTACTAAGCGTTGCTGCAGATGCATTTATTTTTGTTAATGACATATTTTTTCCTCCAAATTTCATTTATTTTTTCCAAATCATTCTTTTTTCTTCTTCTTCCGTCCTAATTCTTCATAACACCATCCACAGGTATTAAGGAAGCACATTTTATTATCCTCTTCTTTCAAACAAACAGGTTGAACATTCAGACAAGCATTACATAAATCAGTTTCCGCATTCGGTCCTTGACAGCGAAGCTCGCATGCAGGGCAAATATACATGCAACCACCACATGTTCTACAAACATCTGATTTCATATCAAAGGGGGTGGTAATCGTGCGGTTTTTACCTCGATTTACAAAACCGATTGCCTTTGCCATCATCTGTTCTTCACACATACGGACACAAAGTCCGCAGAGAATGCAATCATTATGTTCAACTTTGAATCTGACTTTTTTAACTTCCATTGCTGAAGCAAGATCCTGAACAGTCTTTGATGAAGGACACATAGCGACTAAAAGCTCAACAAGTACTTTACGTGCTTGGGTGACACGCTTTGAATTAGTCCTAACAAATAAACCTGCTTCAGCAGGATATGTACAGGATGACACTAGCTTTGCATTTTCTCCTTTACCAATTTCAACAACACATAAGCGACAAGCACCATATGAGGTCAAACCATCATTATGACAAAGAGTTGGAATCTCAATACCATAAAAACGAGCAGCATCAAGAATTGTTGTTCCTTCCTCAACTTGAATAGGAAGCCCATCTATTGTTAATTCGATCATCGCTTTTTCACCTCTAAAGGTTTTTCATCATGTAGTTTTTCTTGCAGCTCTAATTCCAAATCACAGCGTAGGCATCTTTTTGCTTCTTTCATAGCAAAAGATTTTGTGTAGCACATTTCCACTTCTTCAAAGCTACCTTTTCTATCAGATGGTGGTAAAACATTTGGTTTCTGCAACCTATATTTAACTGGTTCTGCCTCAGGATCAAAGAAAGTATCAACTTTCTTATGTTCTCTCCACGGGTATTTCCTTGTCCTATCTTTAGTTAGATATTGATCGATTGTAACTGCAGCGCGCTCACCAGCAGCAACAGCATTAATAACCGTAGAAGGACCAGAAGCGACATCACCACCAGATAATATACCGGGTATACTTGTTCGTCCATGTTTATCGGTTTTGACAGTACCATCAGAATTTGTTTCAACATCTAGACCTGTAAATAGTCCAGATACATCAGAGAATTCGCCGATAGCGGGGATAATTATATCTGTATCAATGAAAAAGTTACTATTGGATATTGGAACAGGTTTTTGTCTGCCCTCGTTATCAAAATCACCTGGTTTCATTTTTATACATTCGATGCTTTTTACTTTACCTTTTTCACCAAATATTTTTTCAGGTGCGATTAAGAATCTGATTTTCACTCCCTCATGCTCAGCTGCTTCGATTTCTTCTTTATAAGCTGGCATTTCTCTTCTAGTCCTACGATAAATGATTGTTACTTCTTTAGCACCAATTCTGAGCATTGTTCTTGCGGCATCGATTGCAGAATTTCCTCCACCTATTACAATAACTTTTTTTCCCACAGGTGAAATAACAGGTTTATCAAGACAAATATTTTCAAGTAAATCAACTGCCTGAATCACATTTTCTAAATTTTCACCAGGTATGCCAAGATGTCTATCACCATACATTCCAACAGCAATAAAAAATGCTTGATATCCTTGTGACCAAAGCTGAGATATTGTAATATCTTTTCCAACTTCAGTATTGAGTCTAATATCGACTCCTATTTTCCTTATATTATCAATTTCTCTTTGTAAGATTTTTTTTGGTAAACGGTACTCTGGGATAGCAACAGCCATCATACCTCCCGCAACAGGTAGTTTATCAAAAACAGTAGGCTTGTAACCCAATCTTGCAAGGAAATATGCACAACTTAATCCAGCAGGTCCTGCTCCAACGATGGCTACCCTAAAGGGCATTATCTCCTTTTGATAAATTATTGGTGGATAATCAATGCCGTTTTCTTCATAATCTCCGATGTATCTTTTTAATGATCTGATTGCAACGGGTTCGTCAATTTGATTTCTCCGACATTTAAACATACATTGATGATCACAGATACGCCCGCATACAGAAGGAAAAGGATTGGTATCTAATGCAAGTGCAAGTGCTTCTGTAAAACGGCCTTCACCAATCAATGAAATGTAACCTGGTGCGTTCATACCTGCGGGGCATGCATTCTGGCATGGTGAAACATATAAATCACGACAGACTCCTGCAGGACATTTTCTGTCTAGGATATGGGTCTCATATTCATCACGGAAATATTTGATTGCTGATAATACAGGATTTGCTGCTGTTTGACCAAGACCGCACATAGAAGTATCTTTTACAACATTTGCAAGTTCTGTTAAAAGTTCAATGTCTCCTTCTTTCCCTTGTCCTTTGGTTATATCAGTAATAATTTCAGCCATGCGTTTTGTTCCTTCACGACATGACAAACATTTACCACAGGATTCATCTTGTAAGAATTCAAGGAAATATCGGGCAACATCAACCATACATGTTTCTTCATCCATTACCACCATACCACCAGAACCCATGATTGAGCCTACTTCTTTTAGTTTTTCATAATCAATTGGTGTTTCAAGTAACTCTTTTGGTATGCAGCCACCAGATGGCCCACCGGTTTGTACTGCTTTAAAAGTTTTTCCTTCAGGTATACCTCCTCCAATTCTATAGATCATTTCTTTTAGAGTTATTCCCATAGGAACTTCTACAAGACCTGTGTTATTAATTTTACCAACAAGAGAGAAAATTTTTGTTCCTTTGCTTTTATCTGTTCCAATATTATTGTACCATTTTGCGCCTTTTTTAATAATAAGAGGAACATTTGCCCAAGTTTCAACGTTGTTGATATTTGTTGGTTTCCTCCAGAGCCCTTTTTGCGCAGGGAAAGGGGGCCGTTGTCTTGGCTCGCCTTTTTTTCCTTCAACAGAAGCGATAAGTGCTGTTTCTTCTCCACAGACAAAAGCGCCCGCACCTCTTGAAATTGTTATATCAAAATCAAAATGGGAATTAAGGATACTTTTTCCCAATAGTCCATATTGTCGTGCTTGTTTTATTGCTCTGTCTATTGTTTTAACAGCAAGCGGGTATTCGTCTCTGATATACATTATTCCTTGGCTTGCCCCCATTGTGTAAGCTCCTATTATCATCCCTTCGATTATACTATGTGGGTTTGCTTCTAATAAACCTCTATCCATGTACGCCCCTGGATCTCCCTCATCAGCATTACAAATAACGAATTTTTTATCTCCTTTTGCTTTTCTACAGAGGCTCCATTTAAATCCAGTAAGAAAACCTGCACCACCCCGTCCTCTTAATCCTGACTTTGTTATTTCTTCTATAACCTCTTCTGGTTCCATTGATGTTATTACTTTAATAAGTGCAGAGTACCCATCTATTGCGATGTAATCTTCGATAGATTGAGGATCAATAAGTGCGTTGTCTGCTAATATATTTCTTGACTGCTTTTTATAAAAAGGAATATCTTTTTCTTTAATGATTTTTTTATTTGAGTCAGTTTCAGTGTATACTAATCGTTCGATTATTTCATTTTTTAGAATTGTTTTGGATACTATTTCCGGTACGTCTTTTGGT
>Ga0209254_10002675_pt1 | contig 16247 bp, 19 predicted proteins | sample FrelakmetDIP11DI_FD_187148 | JGI IMG/M metagenome (GOLD analysis project Ga0209254, IMG submission 187148) | Freshwater lake sediment microbial communities from the University of Notre Dame, USA, for methane emissions studies - DIP11 DI (SPAdes)... | ecosystem: Environmental > Aquatic >... | reverse complement strand
GGGCACCGAGGCTGACGCCCCCGAGCCCACCCAGCGCCGCCTGCCCGAAGATACCGGCGGCGATCCCGCCCCAGACGCCGCACAGGCCGTGCAGCGGCCACACGCCGAGCACGTCGTCGATCTTCCAGCGGTTCTGGACGACGGTGAACATCCACACGAACAACGCACCCGCAACGGCGCCGGTGACCAGCGCCCCCGCCGGGTGCATCAGATCGGACCCGGCGCACACCGCCACCAGACCGGCCAGGGGGCCGTTGTGCACGAAGCCCGGGTCGTTGCGGCCCGCCAACAGCGCGGCCAGGGTGCCGCCGACCATGGCCATCAGCGAGTTGACCGCCACGAGGCCGCTGATGTCGGCGATCTTCTGGGCGGACATCACGTTGAAGCCGAACCAGCCCACGGTGAGGATCCACGCGCCCATGGCGAGGAAGGGGATGCTCGATGGCGGGTGCGCGGTCATCAGCCCTTCCTTGGTGTAGCGGCCATAGCGGGGGCCGAGCAGCAGGACGGCGACCAGGCCGATCCAGCCCCCGACGGCGTGCACCACGACGGAACCGGCGAAGTCGTGGAACTTCACGCCGAAGTTTTCGGTGATCCACGCCTGGATGCCGAAGCGGTCGTTCCAGACGATACCCTCGAACAGCGGATAGACGACGGCGACGACGAGCACGGTCGCCAGCAGCTGTGGATAGAAGCGCGCCCGCTCGGCGATGCCGCCCGAGACGATGGCCGGGATCGCGGCGGCGAACGTGAGCAGGAAGAAGAACTTGACCAGCTCGTAGCCGTTTCGCGCGGTCAGCTCCGGGGCGCCGGCAAAGAAATCGATGCCGTACGCGATGCCGTAGCCCACGAAGAAATACGCGAGCGTCGACGCCGAGAAGTCCGCCAGGATCTTCACGAGCGCATTCACCTGGTTCTTGCCCCGCACCGTCCCCAGCTCCAGGAAGGCAAAGCCGGAGTGCATGGCGAGCACCATGACGGCGCCCGCCAGGAGGAAGAGTACGTTGGTGCCGTGCTGCAGCTGTTCCATTGCGACCCCCGAGTGTCAGTTGGAGGGGCGGCGGAGCAGAAAGCGTGCCCGGCGACTGCGTACGCCGAAACAGTGACTTAGGACACCCCAGAGGGTGAGCGAGCCGCGGCCCGCACCGTCATAGTGCGCGACGGGCCCGATGCTGCGCCACGACGGTGCCAGTCGGCGTGAGCCGGCTCAGTCGAAGCGGACCCCGCGCTCCGCGAGCCAGCTGCGGAAGCGGTCGACCTTCACGCCGAGGTCGCAGGTCGGCGGCAGGGTGTCGAGGTAGCGCCCGTACTCCTCGCGCAGGCGGAGCTGCTCGGCGGCGCTGAGGCCCTCCCACGCCCTGAGCTCCGGGCGAACCGGCGAATCGGTCACGTTGTTTGCCCGCGATGCAACAGCGCGTCGTGAGCGGCGGGCGCGCACGACCCGCGCGGGCACGCCGTGAACACATCCCTGTAGGCTCGGAAGCGGCATCCCTGCCGCTTACGGTCCGCGCAGGTCGAGACGCGCCGGCCCTCGGCGTGCCGTGTCACCGCCTCTCGCGGGCACTGGCGCAAGGCCCGCCGACACTGTCGGCTCACAAGACCCCACGCAGCGCAGCGACGAACGCCGCGTTCTCGTCCGGCGTCCCGACCGTCACCCGCAGGCAGTCGTGCAGCAGCGGGTGCGCACCATCGAGGTTCTTGATCAGTATGCCCCTCGCCCGCAGCCCCTCGAAGATGGCCTTCGCGCGTCCCGCCGGAACCCGCAGCAGGATGAAGTTGGCCTCCGAGGGGAACGGCGTCACGCCCTCGATCGCCGCCAGGGCCGCGTGCAGACTGCCGCGCTCCGTGCGGATCGCTTCGGTCTGCAGATCGAGCACGTCCCTGTGCCGCAGCGCGAGCTCCGCCGCACGCTGGGTGAGCACATTGATGTTGTACGGCAGCCGTACCTTGTCGAGCTCGTTCAACCAGGCGGCGGGCCCTGCCAGGTAGCCGAGCCGCAGGCCGGCCAGGCCCATCTTAGACACGGTGCGCATGACCAGCAGGTTCTGCCACTCCCCGATGCGCGGTAGCAGGCTGGCATCGGTGAAGGGCGCATAGGCCTCGTCGATCACCACCAGCCCGGGCGCCGCCTCGATGACCTCCACCAGCACCGCCTCGTCGAAGCGGTTGCCGGTGGGGTTGTTCGGCTGGGCGACGAACACCACCGCCGGACGATGACGCGCGATCGCCTCGAGCAGCGCCGCCCTGTCGAGCGCGAAGTCGTCCGCCCGCAACGGCACCCCGCAATACCGCATGCCGGCGAAGACCGCGATCATCCGGTACATCACGAAGCCCGGCTCGACCGTCAGCACGGTGCGCTCCGGGCCGGCGAGGGCCAGCGCGATCATCTGGATGATCTCGTCCGAGCCGTTGCCCAGCAGCAGCTCCGCGCCCGCCGGGATGCCCATCGCCGAGCGCAGCCGCTCCTTCAGCGCCGGCGCCTGCGGGTGCGGGTAGCGGTTGACGTCCAGCGTGCGCGCAAGATCGGCCCACTCCGCCCGCAGCGCGGCGGGCCAGGCATAGGGGTTCTCCATCGCGTCGAGCTTGATCAGCCCGCTCGCGTCCGGGACGTGGTAAGCCGACAGGGCCCGGATCTCCGGACGGACCCACTCGGCGACGCGTTCTGCAGCTCTGTCAGCCATGGTTCCAGGGAAACGGGCGCGTGCAACCACCGGGGCACGGACGAGGGATCGGGCCTCGGGCTCCATCGTAGGTCGGGTTGAGCGGAGCGAAGCCCGACAATCCATCGGCGACGATCGCTTCGTCGGGTTTCGGCTTCGCCTCTACCCGACCTACGGCTGTCGCTCGCCGACCTACGACTATCGCTCGCCGCGCTGCGGTGGTTGCACCCATCAGCTCTTCAGTCGGTATTCGGCCGAGCGCGCGTGCGCGGTCAGGCCCTCGCCGCGCGCCAGCACCGAGGCCGTGCGGCCGAGCGTGTCCGCCCCGGCCGGCGAGACCAGGATCAGGCTCGAGCGCTTCTGAAAGTCGTAGACGCCGAGCGGCGAGGAGAACCGCGCGGTGCGCGAGGTGGGCAGGACGTGGTTCGGCCCTGCGCAGTAGTCGCCGAGCGGTTCCGAGGTGTGCCGCCCCATGAAGATCGCGCCAGCGTGCAGAATCCTGGCGGCGAAGCCCTGCGGCTCCGCGACCGAGAGCTCGAGATGCTCGGGTGCGACGTGATTGGCCACCGCCGCCGCCTCGTCGAGGTCGCGGCAGACGATCAGCGCCCCCCGCGCGCGCAGCGCCGCGGCGATGATCTCGTGGCGCTCCAGCGTCGGCAGCAGGCGGTCGATGCTCTCTGCCACCCGCTCGACGAACGCGGCATCCGGGCAGACCAGGATCGACTGCGCGTCCTCGTCGTGCTCGGCCTGCGAAAACAGGTCCATCGCCACCCAGTCCGGCTCCGTCCCGCCGTCGCAGACCACCAGGATCTCCGAGGGACCGGCCACCATGTCGATCCCGACCTGACCAAACACGGCCCGCTTCGCGGTGGCGACATAGATATTGCCCGGCCCGACGATCTTGTCCACGGCCGGCACCGACTCGGTGCCATAGGCCAGGGCCGCAACCGCCTGCGCGCCGCCCACCGCGAAGACCCGGTCCACCCCTGACAAGTGCGCGGCGGCCAGGACCAGCTCGTTGAGCTCGCCGCGCGGGGTCGGCACGACCATGACCAGCTCGGCGACGCCGGCGACCTTGGCGGGGATGGCGTTCATCAGCACGGACGACGGATAGGCCGCCTTGCCGCCGGGGACGTAGAGGCCGACGCGATCGAGCGGCGTGACCTGCTGGCCCAGCACGGTGCCGTCGGCCTCGGTGTAGGTCCAGCCGTCGAGTTTCTGGCGCTCGGCGTAGGTGCGGATGCGCTCGGCGGCATGCTGGAGGGCGTCCCGCTGCGCCGCCGCGATGCCGGCCCAGGCCCGCGCCAGGCGATCGGCCGGGATCTGCAGCGCGGCCGCCCCGGCGGGCACCCAGCCGTCGAAGCGGCGCGTGTACTCGATCAGCGCCGCATCGCCGCGCGCCCGGATGTCGGCAATGATGCGGTTCACCGTCTCGTTGACGCCGGCGTCCGACACCGACTCCCACGCCAGGAGGGCGTCGAGCCGGGACCAGAAGTCCGCGTCACGGGTGTCGAGTCGGGTTATCTCGGCCATCGCTCTGTTGCTCCGCCTCTGTCCTCGCCGTGCTAGCTGCGCGCCGCCACCGCCGCGCGCAGGGTCTCGATCAGGCCCATCACCGTCCCGTGCTTCATCTTCCAGGATGCCTTGTTGACCACGAGGCGCGAGCTGATGTCGGCGATGTGCTCGAGCGGGACGAGGCCGTTCGCCTTCAGCGTGCTGCCGCTCTCCACCAGGTCGACGATCAGGTCGGCGAGCCCCACCAGCGGCGCCAGCTCCATCGAGCCGTACAGCTTGATCACCTCGACCTGCTTGCCCTGGGCGGCAAAGTGCCGACGGGTGGACTGGACGTACTTGGTGGCGATGCGCAGCCGGCGACCACCGAGCGTCGCATCCCGCACGCCGGCGACCATCATGCGGCAGCGCGCGATGCGCAGGTCCAGCGGCTCGTACAGGCCCTCGCCGCCGTGCTCCATCAGCACGTCCTTGCCGGCGACGCCGACGTCCGCAGCGCCCCATTGCACATAGGTCGGCACGTCGGTCGCGCGGATGATCACCAGCCGGACCTGCGGCTCGCTGGTGGCGAGGATCAGCTTGCGGCTGGTCTCGGGATCCTCGAGCGGCGTGATGCCGGCGGCGGCGAGCAGCGGCAGCGTCTCCTTGAAGATCCGTCCTTTCGACAGGGCGATGGTGAGCGGCGCGTCGAACGGCATGACGACGGCTCAGGTGGACACGCGACGGATCTGCGCGCCGAGGCCGGAGAGCTTCTCCTCGATGTTCTGATAGCCGCGGTCGATGTGGTAGATGCGGTCGACCAGCGTCTCGCCGTCCGCCACCAGCCCTGCCAGCACCAGGCTGGCCGAGGCCCGCAGATCGGTCGCCATCACCGGGGCGCCGGTCAGCCGTTCCACGCCGGTGCAGATCGCGACGTTGCCCTCCAGGCGGATGTCGGCACCCATGCGCTGCATCTCCTGCACGTGCATGAACCGGTTCTCGAATACCGCCTCGGTGATGGTGCCGACGCCCTCGGCAACGGAATTGAGGGCCGTGAACTGCGCCTGCATGTCGGTGGGAAACGCCGGGTAGGGCGCGGTGTGGATGTCGACGGCGCCCGGCCGCCGGCCGTGCATGTCGAGCGCGATCCAGTCCCCGCCCACCTCGATGTCGGCGCCGGCCTCGCGCAGCTTGTCCAGGACGGCGTCGAGCAGGCGGGGATCGGTGTCGCGGGCCCGGACGGCGCCGCCGGAGATTGCGGCGGCAACGAGGAAGGTGCCGGTCTCGATGCGGTCGGGCAGCACCCGGTAATCGGTCCCGCCGAGCCGCTCGACGCCCTCGATGACGATGGTGTCGGTGCCGGCGCCGCGGATCTTCGCCCCCATGCCATTGAGGCAGTCGGCGAGGTCCACGACCTCCGGCTCGCGCGCCGCGTTCTCGAGCACCGTCTCACCCTCGGCCAAGGCGGCGGCCATCATCAGGTTCTCGGTGCCGGTGACCGTCACCAGGTCCATGACGATCTGCGCGCCGTGCAGCCGTCCGGAGCGGGCCCTGATGTAGCCGTTCTCGACCCGGATCTCGGCACCCATCCGGCGCAGGCCGTCGATGTGCAGATTGACCGGCCGCGAGCCGATCGCACAGCCGCCGGGCAGCGACACATCGGCCCGACCGAAGCGCGCCACCAGCGGGCCGAGCACCAGGATCGACGCCCGCATGGTCTTCACCAGCTCGTAGGGCGCGACGAAGTCCCGAAGGCCCGTGGGGTCGACCTCGACCCGCATGCGCTCGTCCACGACCAGCCGGGCACCCATCCGGCCCAGCAGCTCCATCAGGGTGGTCACGTCGCGCAGGTGCGGAACGTTGCCGATGATGACCGGCTCGTCCGCCAGCAGGCTCGCCGCGATGATCGGCAGTGCGGCGTTCTTGGCACCGGAGATGCGGACGTCGCCCTGCAGGGGAGGGCCGCCGGTGATGAGGAGCTTGTCCATGGGCTGTCGCGCTGTGCGCCGCTGGGGCGTCCGTTGTCTGGTCTAGTCGGCGGTCCCGGCGACGGGAAGCAGGTCCGCCGCGTTGCTGACTCGGGCGATCTCGAGCACCGCGTCCGGCACGCCCTTGAAGCGAACCCGACGGCCGGCCTGCCGTGCCTGGTCGACCCACTCGAGCAGCAGCGCGAGGGCCGCGCTGTCGGCGCTGTCGACGCCGTGCAGGTCGATCACGGCCTCGGGCGCGGCACCCAGCAGCGGCCGGGCCAGCCGCTCCAGCCGACCCACGGATGCGAAATCGAGCCTGCCGGTGACCCGGAACCGACCGGGCCCGGTGGACTCGATCGTGGCGTCCTTCATCCGCGCAGCTGCCGGTTGCGGTCGCTCAGCTGCCTGATCAGCCCGTCGACGCCGCCGCGCTGGACCTGCTCCGCGAACATCGACCGGTAGTTCGACACCAGGCTGACCCCGTCGATCGTCACGTCGTAGACCTTCCAGCCGCCGACGCTCCGGCTCAACCGGTAGTCGATCGGGATCGGCGGCGCCCCGGCGTCGGAGACCTTGGTCTGGACCAGGACGTCGTCGGCCGAGGCCGAGGTGCGCAGCGGCAGGTACTCGATCTGCTGGCCGGAATAATTGAGCAGCGCGACCGCGTAGGTCCGCACCAGCATCTCCTGGAACTCGCGCACCAGGGCGGCACGCTGGTCCTCGGTGGCACTGCGCCAGTGGCGGCCCATGGCCGACTGCGTCATGCGGGCAAAGTCGAAATGCGGGACGACGTACCGCTGCACGAGGTCGTAGATGCCGGAGGAGTCCCGCTGCAGGCGGGCCTTGTTGGCCTTGACCTCCGCGAGCACCCGGTCGGCGGTCGCGCGCACCAGGGCCTGCGCGTCCGCACCGTCCGCCGCCCGCACGGTCGCGGAAAGCACGAGCAGCAGGGCGACGAAGAAGCCCGCCAGCGAGCGGTGAAGCGCCTTCATTTTCCACCCTCCGCAGACTTGCTGCCTTCCTGCGCCTTGCTGAACAGGAACTGGCCGATCACCTCCTCGAGAACGAGGGCGGACTGCGTCAGCCTGAGCTCGCTTCCGCCCTGGAGGTTCTGCTCGCTGCCACCCGGCTCGAGGCCCACGTATTGCTCCCCCAGCAGGCCGGCGGTGTAGATCTTGGCGTAGGTGTCGTCCGGGATCTGGTCAAACTTGCGATCGATCTCCATGGTGACGACGGCATCGAAGGACTTGGGATCGAAATGGATGCCGATCACCTTGCCCAGCGGCACCCCGCCCATGCTGACCGGCGCGCGAACCTTCAGGCCGCCGACGTTCTGGAACCGCGCCGTGATCTGGTAGCCGTCGCCGACGGTCACCGCCCCCAGGTTGCTCACCCGCATGGCGAGGAAGAACAGGGCGAGGAAACCTACCGCCACGAAGGCCCCGACGAGGATCTCCATGCCGCGTGTGCTCATCTGGTCATTTCCCGAACATCAGTGCAGTCAGGACGAAATCGAGCCCCAGCACCGCCAGGGCGGAATGAACGACGGTCTTGGTCGTGGCGCGGCTGACGCCCTCCGACGTCGGGACGCAGTCGTAACCCTGGAAGATGGCGATCCACGAGCAGACGAACCCGAACACCAGACTCTTGATGACGCCGTTGTAGATGTCTTCCTCGAGATCGATCTTGGCCTGCATCTGCGACCAGTAGGTGCCGTCGTCGACCCCCAGCAGGCCGACGCCCACGAACCAGCCACCATACACGCCCAGGGCGCTGAACATCGCGGCGAGCAGCGGCATCGACAGGAACCCGGCGAGGAAGCGCGGCGTGAGGACCCGGTATACCGGGTTCACCGCCATCATTTCCAGCCCGGACAGCTGCTCGGTAGCCTTCATCAAGCCGATCTCCGCCGTCAATGCCGATCCGGCACGGCCGGCGAACAGCAGCGCCGTGACCACCGGACCCAGCTCGCGGACCAGCGAGGCCGCGACCATGACCCCCAGGGTCGCCTCCGCCCCGAACCGCGACAGGATGTAGTGCCCCTGCAGACCCAGCACCATGCCGACGAAGATCCCCGACACGGCGATGATCAGCACCGACAGGACGCCGACCGAGTGGAGCTGGTACAGGAGCAGCTTGGGTCGCCGCAGCAGCGGGCCGATCCCGGCCAGGATGCCGAGCAGCAGCACGTGGCCCCGCCCGAGGCGCGCGAGCGCGCCGAGCCCGGCGCGGCCCAGCGCGGCCAGCCAGTCGAGAACCGAATTCAATCCGCACCCCTCACGCCGCGAACAGGTCGCCGCCCATCGGGGGCGCGGGGTAGTGGAAGGGCACCGGGCCGTCCGGCAGGCCCTGCATGAACTGGCGGGTCCAGGCCGAGGCCGACGTCCTGACCTTGGCCGGCGGCCCGCGGTCGATCACCCGCCCGTCGGCGATCACGTAGAGGTAATCGGCGATGGCCGCCGTCTCGGCCACGTCGTGGGAGACGATCACGCTGGTGAGGTGGGCCGCGTCGTTGAGCCGGCGGATCAGCTGCACCAGCACGCCCATGGAGATCGGGTCCTGCCCCGTGAAGGGCTCGTCGTAGAGGATCATCATCGGATCGAGCGCGATGGCGCGGGCGAGCGCCACCCGGCGGGCCATCCCGCCCGACAGCTCGGCCGGCAGGAGGTCGCGCGCACCGCGCAGCCCGACGGCCTCCAGCTTGAGCAGCACCAGCTTGCGGATCATCGATTCCGGCAGGTCGGTGTGCTCGCGCAGCGGGTAGGCCACGTTCTCGAACACGCTGAGGTCGGTCAGCAGGGCCCCGCTCTGGAACAGCATTCCCATGCGCTTGCGCAGCTCGTAGAGGTCGCGGGTGCCCAGGGCGTGGATGTCCTGACCGTCGACCTCGACGGTCCCGGCGCTCGGCCGGAGCTGCCCGCCGATCAGCTTGAGCAGGGTCGTCTTGCCGGTCCCGGACGGCCCCATGATCGCCGTCACCCGGCCGCGCAGGATGTCGATGTCGACGCCGTCGAAGATGGCGCGATCGCCGCGATGAAAGCGCAGGCCGCGAATGCGTACGAGCACGTCGCGCCTGACCGGACGCCGTCTGGAGGACATCTGCCGACGAGGAGGGAGCCGAAAGGGTGTGAATTCTCCCCTCCGCACCCGGGAGGGTCAAGGCGCGTCGGGACTGCCCCGGCGCTCCACTCCGGCCTCATAATGCCGGCCGGTCCGGAATTCGAAGGCGCGGCGATGGGTGACATCTTGAGGTTCCGGCGCCCCGACGGGGGCGCGGCACGCCGGGGCAACACCCTGTGCCGAAACAATCACCACCGCTGGGCCGCCGACAAGACGACGCGCTTCGACGTCGAGCGGGGACGGCTCGTGACAGTCCTGCGCTGCGAGCGCTGCGGGGCCACCCGCGCCGTCTACACCTGACGTGGGACGGGGCCATCGCGCCGACACGCCGGTTTGCGCGCAACGCGCGGCCTTTGGAACAATTGCTCATCCCGGCGCGGCTCCCGCGCGTGCCGAGGGCCCACTCCCGCGCCAGTCGCGATCGTCATGACCAGCTCCGTCACCTCGACCCCGGACGAAGGCGAGCGCCTGAAAGCGCTGGGCCTCGCCGTCATCGACACCGAGGCAGCGGCCGTCTCGTCCCTGCGCGAGCGGATCGACGACCGCTTCGCGCGGGCCTGCCGGTTCCTCCTGGCGTGCCGCGGACGGGTCGTGGTCAGCGGCATGGGCAAGTCCGGCCACATCGGCGGCAAGATCGCCGCCACCCTGGCGAGCACCGGCACCCCCGCCTTCTTCGTCCACCCGGGCGAGGCGAGTCACGGCGACCTGGGGATGATCACCAGCCAGGACGTGGTCCTGGCGCTCTCCAACTCGGGCGAGACCGACGAGCTGGTCAACATCCTCCCGCTGATCAAGCGCCTGGGCGTGCCGCTGATCACCCTGACCGGCAACCCGCGCTCCAGCCTCGCGCTGGCCGCCGACGTGAACCTCGACGTCACGGTCGCGCGCGAGGCCTGCCCGCTCGGCCTCGCCCCGACCTCGAGCACCACGGCGGCCCTCGTCATGGGCGACGCGCTGGCCGTCGCCCTCCTCGAGGCGCGCGGCTTCACCGCCGAGGACTTCGCGCGCTCGCATCCGGGCGGCCGGCTGGGGCGGCGCCTACTGCTGCACGTGGGCGACATCATGCACCGCGACGAAGGCGTCCCTGCGGTGCGGGACGACGTCACGCTGCGCGAGGCACTGGTCGAGATGTCGCGGCAGGGCCTGGGCATGACGGCCGTGGTCGATGCCGAACGGCGCGTGCTCGGGATCTTCACCGACGGGGACCTGCGCCGCGCCCTCGACCGCGGGATCGACGTCCGCGCGGTGCGCGTCGCGGCGGTGATGATCCCGCGGCCGGTGACGGTGGGTGCCGGGCTGCTCGCGGCCGAGGCCCTGGCGCTGATGGAGAGCCGCAAGATCAACGCCCTGCTGGTGACCGACGCCGCCGGCCGCCTCGTCGGGGCGCTCAACATGCACGACCTGCTGCGGGCGCGGGTCGTCTGAGGAGAGGAACCCCATGCGTGACATCCTGGACAGGGCCGCGCGCATTCGTCTCGTCATTTTCGACGTCGACGGCGTGCTGACCGACGGCAGCCTGTACCTCGGCGACGACGGCCAGGAGTACAAGGCCTTCCACTCGCGCGACGGCCACGGCATGAAGATGCTGCAGGCAGCGGGGGTCGAGATCGGGATCATCACCGGCCGAACGTCGGAGGTGGTCCGGCTGCGCATGGCGAGCCTGGGGATCAGGCAGGTCTACCAGGGCCAGCTGGACAAGCGGGTCGCCTACGAGCGGATGAAGACCGACCTCGGTCTGACCGACGCCGAGATCGCCTACGTCGGCGACGACGTGGTCGACCTCCCGGTGATGCGCCGGGCCGGCCTCGCCGTCGCCGTGCAGGACGCCCACCCCGCGGTGAAGCAGCACGCCCACTGGCAGACGCCGTCGGCCGGCGGACGCGGTGCCGGACGCGACGTGTGCGAGCTGCTGATGGAGGCCCGCGGCGTACTGGCCGCCGCCCTCCAGAGCTACCTCGAGTAGGGCCGTTGCGCTTCCCGCGCCCCTTACTGGCCGGCATCCTGGCTGCCGTCGCCGCCCTCACCTGGTGGCTGGCCGAGCGCTACCGGGTGGACGAGCCGCGCCCGGCCGCCGCCCCGGCCCACGTGCCCGAGTACTACGCGAAGAACCTCCGGACCACCGGCATGGACGCCCAGGGCCGCCCGGCGCGATCGCTCGAGACGCCGCGGCTCACGCGCTACCTCGACGATCAGAGCAGCGAGCTGGAGACCCCGGTCCTCCGGGTGTACAAGGAAGGGGAACCGCCCTGGGTCGTTCGCTCCGAACGGGCCTGGGTGTCGCCCGACGGCGACACGGCCCTCCTGCAGGGCAAGGTGCGCATCACCCGCGACGCGGCGCCGGGCATCCGCCCGGTCGCGATCGACACGACCAACCTCCTCGTCCGCCAGCGGGACGACTACGTAGAGACGGCAGAGTTCGCGACCCTCGTCAGCGACCAGAGCCAAGCCTCCGGCGTCGGCGTGCAGGCCTGGCTGGGCAAGGACAACCGGATCAAGCTGCTGTCGCAGGCCCGAGGCCACTATGAAATCGAAGCGGAAAACTAGGGCGCTCGCCGCCGCCCTGCTGGTGGCCCTCGCCGGGCCGGCGAGCGCGTTGTCGACCGACAAGGACAAGCCCCTCGACCTGGAGGCGGACAGCGCCGAGATCGACGAAGGCAAAGGCATGAGCGTGTACATCGGCAACGTGATCGCCACCCAGGGCAGCATGCGCCTCGAGAGCGACCGGCTCGTCATCTTCCACACCGGCAGCAAGGCCGAGCGGCTGGAGGCGGAGGGCAAGCCGGCGCGCTTCCAGCAGCTCGCCGACGATTCCCCGGAGCCGGTCAAGGCGCGGGCTCGGCGGCTCGAGTACCGCCTCGACAGCGAGGAGCTGATCCTCACCGGCGACGCCCTCGTGCTGCAGGGCAAGGACACCTTCAAGAGCGACCGCATCACCTATGACCGCGTCCGGTCTGTCGTGAAAGGCGGCGCCGCAGCCCAGGGCAAGGAACGGGTGCGGATCACCGTCGACCCCAAGGGGCGGGAGAAGACCACCGACGACAAGAAGAAGCCCGGCGCAGGTGCCGGCCCCGGCACCGGACCCGGGGGCGGCCCGGGCAAGAACACGGTCAAGAAGAAGAACTGATGGCCCGTCTCGCCGCGGTCGATCTCGTCAAGCGCTACCGCGGGCGGGCGGTGGTCGACGGCGTCTCGCTGGGCCTGGACGCCGGCGAGATCGTGGGCCTGCTCGGCCCCAACGGCGCCGGCAAGACCACCTGCTTCTATATGATCGCAGGCCTGGTGCCGGTCGACGGCGGCCAGGTCCAGATCGCCGGCCAGGACGTCACCCTGCTGCCGATGCACGTCCGGGCACGGCACGGGCTCGGCTACCTTGCCCAGGAGCCCTCGGTGTTTCGCCGCCTGACGGTGGCCGAGAATGTCCTCGCGGTGCTGGAGACGCTGGAGGACGTGCCGCCGGCGCAGCGCCGCGAGCTGTGTGGCGAACTGCTCCGGGAGTTCTCCCTCGACCACCTCAGGGACCAGCTCGCCCACAGCCTCTCCGGCGGCGAGAGGCGCCGGCTCGAGATCGCCCGAGCCCTCGCCCTCGAGCCCCGCTTCATCCTCCTGGACGAGCCGTTTGCCGGGGTCGACCCGATCTCGGTGATGGACATCCAAAAGATCATCGGTGACCTGGCGGCGAGCGGCATCGGCATCCTGATCACCGACCACAACGTCCGCGAGACGCTCAAGATCTGCGGCCGCGCCTACATCATCAGCGCGGGCCGCGTCCTGGCGGAGGGCTCGCCGGCGACTCTGCTCGAAAACCCGGAGGTCCGCGCGGTCTACCTGGGCGCGGACTTCAGGCTCTGACCCCTGCCCTGCATGCGGCCTGATCTGCGGCAATGGCCGCCGGCGCGCGGCTTCGCCCCGCTGCCGGCGCTTTTGGCTAGAATCGATCAAGAGATCAGCCATACAAGTTGCATACCAGACTCGCCCTTCCAGCGATGAAGCCGTCCATCCAGCTTCGGCTCACCCAGCACCTGACCATGACCCCGCAGCTGCAGCAGGCGATTCGCCTGCTGCAGCTGTCGACGCTGGACCTGAAGCAGGAGATCCAGGACGCCCTGGAATCCAACCCGCTGCTGGAGACGGTCGAGGAGGGCGAGATCCGCGAGCAGGGGCGGCTGGACGCGGCGAGCAGCAGGAACGAAGCGGAGCGGGTGGCGGAGAGGGCGACGGAGACCGGGGCAGACGGCGCCGATGAGTCGTTCGGACCGGACGAAAGGGATTACGAGAGCCGAGAGTCCGAACCGGAGCTGCAGGCGGGACCGACCGACATGCCGCAGGAGCTCCCGGTGGACAGCGCCTGGGAGGACATCTACGAACCCCTCCTCCCCCCGTCGAGCGGGTCGAGAGACGACGATTCGACCGATCTCTACGCCCAGCGCTCAGCGGCCCAGACACTGATGGATCACCTGGTCTGGCAGCTCAACCTGACGCGGTTCAGCGATACCGACCGGGCCATCGCCACCGCCCTCATCGACGCCATCGGCGACGACGGCTACCTGACCCAGTCGATCGAGGACATCCAGGCGGCGTTCGACGACCCCGAGATCGGGATCGCCGAGGTGGAGGCCGTCCTGCACCGCATCCAGTACTTCGACCCGCCCGGAATCGGGGCGCGCGACCCCAGGGAGTGCCTGCTCATCCAGCTGCGCCAGCTGCCCGAGGACACCCCTCACCGTGCTGCCGCGCTGCAGCTGGTCGGCGACCACTTCGAGTTGCTCGCCAGCCAGGACCAGGCCCAGATTCGCCGCCGGCTCAGGCTCGACGAGACCGAGCTGGGCGGCGTGATCCGGCTCATCCGCTCCCTGAACCCCCGCCCCGGCTCTCTGGTCGCCGATGCCGAGCCGCAGTACGTCGAACCCGACGTCTACGTCAGCAAGCGCGGCGACAGCTGGCGGGTGGAGCTCAATCCGGAAGCGACGCCGCGGCTGCGAGTCAACGCCGACTATGCAGCGCTGATCCGGCGTGCCGACAACAGCCTGGACAACCAGTTCATCAAGAACCACCTGCAGGAGGCCCGCTGGTTCATCAAGAGCCTGAAGAGCCGGAACGAGACCCTGCTGCGGGTCGCGACCAAGATCGTCGAGTTCCAGCGTGGCTTCCTCGAACACGGCGAGGTGGCGATGCGCCCGCTCGTCCTGCGCGACATCGCCGGCGCCCTCGGGATGCACGAATCGACCATCTCGCGCGTCACCACCCAGAAGTACATGCACACGCCACGGGGCACGCTCGAGTTCAAGTATTTCTTCTCGAGCCACGTGAGCACCGCGGCCGGCGGCGAGGCCTCGGCGACCGCCATCCGCGCCTTGATCCGGCAGCTGGTTGCGGCCGAACGGCCCGACAAGCCACTGAGCGACAGCAAGATTGCCGAGATCCTCGGCGAACAGGGAATCGAGGTCGCGCGCCGGACCATCGCCAAGTACCGCGAGGCCATGGCCATTCCGCCCTCGAACGAACGCAAGCGCCTCGTCTAGGCGCCATCCAGGAGCCCATCATGCAAATCAACCTGACCGGTCATCACGTCGAGATCACGGACGCCCTGCGCCAGTACGTCACCAGCAAGATCGAGCGCCTGGAGCGCCATTTCGACTATGTGACCAACGTGCACGTCGTCCTCAGCGTCGAGAAGCTGCAGCAGAAGGCCGAGGCCACCCTGCACATGAGCGGCGCGGACGTGTTCGCGGACTCGATCCAAGAGGACATGTACGCCGCGATCGACGGCCTCGTCGACAAGCTCGACCGGCAGGTCAAGAAGCACAAGGAGAAGCTCAAGGATCACCGGAACGGCACGGCCTGAACATGGAACAGCCGGTCACCACGCGGGACCTCTACAACGCGCTGCGCGACCGGCTGGCGCTCGAATGGGTGGCGGGCGAGGCCGGCGGCAACCGCACCCTCGGCGACGTCGAAGACGGCCCGACGCTGGCCGGGCCGCTCAATTTCATCCACCCCAATCGCATACAGGTCGTCGGCCGGGCGGAGGCCGAGTTCCTCGACGGCATCCCTGCCGAGGGGCGGCGCGAGGCGGTCCTGAGACTATTCGAGATTGCGCCGTCCGCCGTCGTCCTGGCGGACGGCGTGGGGCCGGACGCACTGCTGATCGCACAGGCCGAGGGGACCTCGACCCCCCTCCTCCGAACACCCTTCCCGATCGGCGAGCTGCTCGAGCACCTGCAGTACTACTCGTCGATCGCCCTCGCCGAGCGCATCACCCTGCACGGGGTGTTTCTCGAGGTGCTCGGCATGGGCGTGCTGATCACCGGCGATGCGGCGGTCGGCAAGAGCGAGCTCGCGCTCGAGCTGATATCGCGCGGCAACCGGCTGATCGCCGATGATGCCGCCATGTTCTCGCGGATTGCCCCCGAGATCATCAGCGGCACCTGCCCGCCGGTGCTGCAGGACTTTCTCGAGGTCCGCGGCCTGGGCATCGTCAACATCCGGGCGATGTTCGGCGACTCCGCCATCAAGCGGAACAAGTACCTGCGGCTAATCGTCCGCCTGCGGCGGATGACCGACGCGGAGCTCGCCACCGTCGACCGCCTCAGCGGCTGCCACGACAGCCGCCTCGTGCTCGGCCTGCAGGTCCCCGAGGTGACGATCCCGGTGGCGCCGGGGCGCAACATGGCGATCCTGGTCGAGACCGCCGTGCGCAACCACATGCTCAAGCTCAAGGGCTACGACGCCAGCGCGGCGTTCATCGAAACCCAGCGCGAGGCCGTCATCGGCGATCTCGGCGACGAAGACTGACCACGCCATGAAGTTCGTGATCGTCACCGGGCTGTCCGGTTCCGGCAAGAGCGTCGCCCTCAACACGCTCGAGGATCTCGGCTTCTATTGCATCGACAACCTGCCGAGCTTCCTCCTGGACAGCTTCGCCGACGCCCTGATCGGCGAGCACGCCGCCCGCTTCTCCGAGACGGCAGTGGGCATCGACGCGCGCAACTCCCCGGACGACCTGCGG
>Ga0209254_10002674_pt1 | contig 16252 bp, 18 predicted proteins | sample FrelakmetDIP11DI_FD_187148 | JGI IMG/M metagenome (GOLD analysis project Ga0209254, IMG submission 187148) | Freshwater lake sediment microbial communities from the University of Notre Dame, USA, for methane emissions studies - DIP11 DI (SPAdes)... | ecosystem: Environmental > Aquatic >... | reverse complement strand
GCGTTGCCTCCCCTAGCGCCAGAATTTCTCCAGAATCCAGAAACCGAAGTAACTTCGGTTGCGTCTCCAAGGGGAGTTCACCCACTTCATCCAATAAGAGCGTGCCACCATCAGCCGCACCTATTACTCCTCCGAATCCCTGCACTGCGCCACTAAACGCACCATTGCGATACCCAAACAGCTGGCTGTCGATCATGTCACGCGGCACCGTGGCGCAATTGAAGGCTACAAACGCATCGCGCGGCAGGCCCGACGTCCCGTGAATTATCCTCGCCACCACTTCTTTACCTGTGCCGCTTTCACCTGTAAGCAAGACAGAAATGTTCAGCGGCGCCACCCTCTTAGCAGAAGCAATTAGCGCCAGCATTGCGTGCGACCTAAAAACACCTTCCTTGTCATCAGTCTGCGGCACCTCAGCGCTTCCGGTCGACACTCCCGGCCGGGATTCGATTATTGTGGCACCACGGAATGAGGCCAGTAGTCGTAGGATCCCATAGCAACTCGCGGCTGCTCCGTCTGATTCCAGAGGAGTTACTGAGAGGTCGTAATGGCGAGACCGCTTCGAACCCAAACGAACTGAAATTGGTTCGAGTAGTGGCGTCCGACAAACCAAGTTGGTTGAGGTACTTGGCGAGTCGGCAGAATAGTCGACCACCGCGCGGCTCCCGTCGTCTGAGCGCTGCTTTAGATAGCCGCACTTGATCCAACCCATTTCCACTAGACAGCGCAGTGCCTCCTCCCCGAGAGCAGCAGCGTCGGATGTCAAGTCTGCAAGTGCGCTCGCGAATGCGACCAGTCCTGAGGAGTGCGACCGAGTTTCCGGCACCACCGCAGTTGACGCGTGCAGATGACACATCACGTCCGTCGGTCTCCATAACGGCAACCGACCGTCCGGGCACATTGGCTCGTCCGGACAAACGCTGCTCTTGCTCAGCAATCCGATCAGCTGATCGACGATCTCGACCACGCTGCTTGTTTCGCCGGTGGCGCCAACAATGCGTAGCGCATGTGCACAGCGCGCGATGGCTTCCCCGCCCTCATCATCAATGGCTGACAGCGCCGCAGCGACTCCGAGGAAGCTACCCTGGTACAATCTCGGTGCGACGAGAGTGTCTTGGATCAGTCTCTGAATCACACGCCTCGCTTCCACAGTCCTACCCACCTTAGCCAGCGCGAACGCCTCTAGCCCCTCGATCTGCGTTTTGGTGAACGGTTGAGAGTCAACCGACTCACGTGGACCAGCACTCCGGATAAGCGAGAGCGACTCCTGCCAGCGGCCACTGCGCTGAAGCAGCCTGGCCTCCGTGCGGAGATTCCAGACCCTGTGCCAGGCCGAACGCGACTGCGAGAACTTCGCGCTCAGCTCGTGGGCGCATCGCAGAGACTCCGCACATCCCACCAGATCGCCGCTGACCAGTTGTGCTTCTGCAAGCGTTTCCAGAAGCAGTCCGAATATCTGTTCCTCATGGTTTGCCCTCTGCAACGCCGAAGACAGGCATGTTCTCGCCCTGGCAGGCTGACCCACTGCCAGGTATGCGGCGGCCATGTCTGCTTGCGCGATCAAGCCAGTCAGCCGATTTCCGGACTTGCCTGACGTGTCTAGAGCACGTCGAGCAGCCAGTATCGAATTGAGGTAATTACCCTCGAGGTAGCTCAAGCAAGAGAGGTGAAGATCCAGGAGGCCACGAAGCCAGATGTTCGGATAGGTGGCAAGAATCGACTCTGCGAGATTGCTGTGATGCTTAGATCTATCGAGGTCACCTCGCTTCGCACGATACTCCGCAAGGAATATCTGATACGCGACCGAGATTGCGGGAGTCGCCGCCCGTTCAGTGTTCTTCCGCAAATCTGCGAGAAGCGAGGCACTAAGATCTGCGCCATCGAAGTCTGCCGAAACCCCAAGCAGTCGAAGCTGACACCAGCAGAGCAGCTCAGGGGAGCCGGCTCGCTCCGCCAGCCGACAGCCCCGCTGGAAGCAGTCAATGGATTCCTTGAGGTGACCCAATTGTTTTGCCAGCAGTCCTTCTACTAACAGGCAGCGCGCGCGCGCGGCGTCGGAAAGCCCCGAGGACTTGTTGACAGCGGTCAGGTAGTCTCTCGCCTCCGCCAATTGACCAGTTCTTTCCAGCAACTCGGCGAACTCGAGCCGGTCGGTGGCGGTCATTCTGCCGCTCTTTCCCTGCCGATGTCGTGCGAGCGTGGTGAACGCCTCCTGGAATCGACCTGTCGCGGCAAGAGCCATAGGCGTTGGATCTGAATCCGACATCTCGATGAATCCTCACTCGCACCGTATTGTGCGGTAGTCGTCGTGGTGATGCTGTGATCGATTCGATATCTGCCGGTCTACTGAGCGCAGACTCAGCTCAGTTACGTTCCCCAGCAGAGCCGGAGGAACTCCGCTGCGTGAGCCGCTCAGAGCCGTCATCTGCGAGGCGATAATGCCACCCTCCGTTCTCAGGGCTATCGACCCACTGGCTCTCTGTCGCCGCAGCACAAACTGATCCAGCACCGTCTCCGTCCCGAGTTGGCGTTCGTAGGCGGACGGGCTGATCTGACCCAGCGTCGAATGCCGACGCTGCTGGTTATAGAACACTTCGATGCAGACGAACAACTCCAACTTCGAGGTCCCGCGAATGTCGAAACGTTCCCCCAGTTCGTGCTTCAAGGTCGAGCAGAAACTCTCCATGTCGGCCTTCTGCACAGCTGACGACTGCTGGCTCATCAACCGCGAGGACCGCTTGCACTATTCCTAGGCATGGCGCGGGGGCTAAGAGTCTCGCCGCTGCCTGCCGGACGCTGACGCCCCGGACGGACGCCAGCGGCGCCTCCACTACTCACTTCGGGCGTCCCAGTCTCCTCCCCTGCGCTCTTGCTTGGGCCAGGCTGGCCTTCGCCCGTATGCCATCCTCCCCCGCTCGAACGACGCGACAGCCCCGAGAATGTTATGAATCCACAGGGTTCCCGCCGGCCTCGCGGCTCAGGTACAGCTGAGGGTCGCGGCGTCGGTCTTGCCGGCATTTAGGACGCGCACTGCCGAGGCAAGACGACGTCACCTGGCCACGCACCATATGAACGACTGAAGGTCGATCTTGTCCTTCGGCTTCAGGTCGGCGAGTTCGTCGGCCAGGCGCTCCGAGAGGCGCAGGAGTGACCGATAGGTCAGTATGTTCGGCGCGGTTCGGTAGTTCAGATTGATGTCGCAGGCGGCGGCAATGCGCTTTGTCGCGACCGGCTTCAGAAACATGTGGGTGTCCGGCTCCGCAAGGTACGAGAAGTACGTCGCAATCGTCCATTGGGAGGCCCCAATGGCTGCCAAAACGGCGCAGAACGCCGTGAATCTGTCGTCGAACTTGCCAGTGCCATGGAGGAGGTCGGAGAGCGCGCCGCTGAACTGCTGAGACGCGCCTTCGACCTGCAGGGCGTCGCTCAGGTCCATTTTCTCGTTCGGGAAGATCAGGTTCGTCGCACTCACGACCGCCTGCGCGAGGCGGCACACCTCGTCGCAGTGACCTCTCTTGGTCAGCGACTGCAAAGGCTTTCTGGCCATCGTCTTGCGAAGCATCTTGCTCGCAGCGATCTTGTAGGCCCGTTCTCCCGAGAGATATCGGGGGTCACAAAAACCCCTCGGGAACAAATCCAAGAACGCCACTTTGTACTCGCCGATTGAAACGCTGATTCCACCTTTCTTCTTCGCCGCAGAACCCGCTGCCCCGGGCAGCGTCACGGCGGCAGAGCCTGTGACGAGGATGAGAGGCGGGGTCTTGAGCAGTTTCTCGCCAACGGCTGCGAATCGTATCCGGAGCTTGCCATCGGCCAGCACGGCGACGATCTTGCCGACTCCCCAATCGGGCTTGGCGGCGTGCGTCACTCGATCACCGAGGGTCCAGACCATGGATGGCTACCTCCATTCCGATGCGAACCTGCCCAGGACGACAAGGGGGACGTCGACCACCGGGCGAGTGTAGCCGAAAGCCTCCGGTGGGCGATGGCCGAGTTGTCCATGAATCTGGAGGTGCTTCTCAGCAACTGCCGTTCCCGCGCTGCAGCCACCGATGCGCCGTGGCTATAGAGACGCCGAGCTTCCCTGCAGCCTGCCGGACGCTGAGTCCTCGGACGGGCGCCAGCACCGACTCCCCTACCGCCAGCCTCGGTCGTCCGAGCTGTCTGCCCTGCGCCCTCGCCCTCGCCAGCCCCGCCTTCACCCGCTCCGCAATCCGCGCCCGCTCGAACTCGGCGATGGCGCCCAGGATGTGCATCTGGAGCTTCCCCGCCGGCGTCGTGGCGTCGATCCCCTTATGAAGGGATACGAAGGCGACTCCCATGGCCTGAAGTTCCTCGAGCAGCGTGATGAGATGCTTCAGGTTACGCCCCAGCCGGTCTAGCCGCCAGACGATGAGGGTGTCGAACTTCCGGCGCTTGGCGTCCCTGACGAGGGTGTCGAGAGCTGGCCTCGAGTCCTTCGCCCCGGACACGCCCTTGTCGATGTACTCGGTGCCCGTCCAGCCCCGCGCCTCGACGTAGCGCCGAAGCTCCTGAAGCTGATTCTCGGGCTCCTGGTCGAATGTGCTGACGCGGGCGTAAATCGCCGCCCTCTGGTGGGTTGTCGCCACGATGGCCCTCCTCCGCCCTGCGGCGGACTGAGGCCAACGGTCTGCGGGATTGGGGGTAGAATCGCGGCAGGCCGCCAGCCAATACGGGTGGTTGACGTGCTTAGGAGCGTGAGCGGGTGCTAGCCCGCTTGCGCTCCGCTTTCTTGTCTCCGACGGCTATGCCCTTCTTCTCGAGATACGCTTGTAGCGCACGGCGAATACTCTCACTCTCGGTCGCGCCGTCGCGTTCCTTGAGCTCCTTGAGCCCAACGGCGAGACTGTCGTCGATGAAGAAGCTGTAGCGCCTCTTTGGAGACATCCACCGCTAATATATGCCTACAGGCATACATTGTCAAGTAGACACTCCGTGCCGTACCGGCAGGTTGTTCTGAGATCAGGATATGTCTCTCGGTATCTGCCGGCTCTGTCTGGAAGTGGCCCACTTGGAGAACAGCCACCTTCTTCCCAAGAGCCTCTACAAGCTCATCAAGCGTGCCGACGGCGGTGACGACCATCCCGTTGTCGTCAGTCGCGAGACAGCTCTGGAGACGTCGAAGCAGGTCTCCGACTACTTGCTGTGCAAGAATTGCGAGCATCGGTTCAACGTCGGGGGTGAGAAGTGGATCATTGAGAACTGTTGGCGAAATGAAACAGAGTTCCCGATCCAAGAGGCGCTTCACGCCTTCACGCCGGAACCAGGCACGGCTGTCGACTTAGCGGCATACCGAACCGACGGAGTCGCTGGTGTCGAACCACAGCGACTGGTCTTTTTCGCCGCAAGCGTCTTCTGGCGTGCTGCGGCCCACCACTGGGGCGGTCCCGCCAGCTACTACCCAGTTAGGCTTGATCTGGGACCCTACCGGGAAGAGTTGAGGCTCTATCTCCTGAACCAGTCACCGCTACCGAGCAATGTAGTGATCACTGTGACGGTCGGTCGGTCAAGAGACTCCGGCGAGAACAACTTCATGATCTTCCCTTGGCTGTATCGGCGGCAATCCGAGTTTCGCCAGTACAGGTTCGTAGTGCCCGGCATCGCCTTCCAGATGATTGTCGGTAAGGGTATTCCGCCGACGCTGCGGGCCCTTTGCACCTGGAGATCGACGAACCATCTGGTCTACACGTCCGACTCGTTACGTGATTCCATCATGGACGGGATGGCGAGGCTGGCATCGAAGGCAGCCCCCAAAGGCAGGCTCAAGTGAACGCTGACGGTGTCTCAGGAAGAGCATCCGGCGAGCCGGCGACTTTCGCCCACAACTGATAGCCTATTCTGACCAAACCGCACTCGCCTGCCGTCTCGGAATTCACTTGATTTCGGTACACCACAGGTCGTGTGGTGGGTCGGAACGCGCCGCTTCAGCCGCGGCAGCTCATGATCGCGCCAGCTGCCGTCGGCTGGAAGCGGATGTTAGACCGCAGGTGATCCGGCCTTTGCTCTCCGAGGACGGTGCCGTTCGATCTCTGCCCTCATGACACGAGCGTTCGCCAACATGCTCTGAAGTTCGGATGCCGGCACCTGCGTTGGCTCGAGAGCGTACCTGGTCTTCGGCCGCAACTGAGCAAGGCGATTGAGCAACGTCGCCGACGCCGGCCCCACGTTTCCCAGCTTGACCTGATAATTGAACCGAGTCTCAATGAATCCATGCGTCTTCGATTCGAGAGCACCGCGCTCCGGCGCAGTCAACAAGAACGACCTTGCCATCAGCTGCACTGCATCGTACAGATTGTCGATCGCGGCAATTGAATGCCCACGCTTTGCAGCGCCCTCAGCCGCAGCGATGAACTGGTCAGCGGCGTTCAGCTGGTTTTCGATCCTTGCGGCGTTGTAGCGAAAATCAAAGAACAGGTGCCAACGACCGTTATGAATGACCGCGGTAAGGTGACCGGCGTTCGGATCCTCGTCGGTCAATTGCATTGACTCGATCTGTGCGATGTCTCGGAGCAGCAGTGTTTCACCACGCTTAGCCTTCTTGCCGGCCCGCGCCACGAACGCGCCCTTCACCTCTTGATTGAGCCGAATCTGCGGATCTGCGTCGAAGTTCAGCACCACCTGGACCGCCCACACAGCGAATCCCTTCTCGATGCGACCTTCGGCGGCTCGCCGCCTGAGTTCAGGCTCAAACCACAGCCTAAAGGCCTGTTCTAGCGTTCGGCTCGCTGCCTTCGCATCCATCGCACTCGATTCTTAATGCGGTCTACATCCATTAGGTCGTTGGCGCCATCTGCCGGGCAAGACCGGCGAACGGTCGCCTGGGCGGTCCCAGCATGGCCTTATTCGACAACATACGCGCCCCTGGCGACGTTGACAACAAGTGCTTTCCCGGCGCGAGCGTCAGGGCGTTAGGGCACGCATCGGCCAAGGATTACCGCCGGAGGCCCAAATCCTGAATCGGCGGTTTAGCCGGACGGAGCCAATTGTCGGCAATGTATCTGGCTCAAGACGTTGCGTGCGTCCCAAGAACGCTGTCTTGTGGCGGAAAGCAGCCCTGAACCGGTGTCTTGCGGCAAGGCAGACGGTTTCGCGCTGCACACCGTGATGGAAGAACACTCCCAAAGGTGCACAGGACGGCGTGTTGTCAGACCCCAGACTCGGCCTCGCGCTGGCTTTGACAGGCAGGTCGGATAGGCGGTGTGACAGGGCAAACGGATTACGCGAGGCTAGCCATGCGCCTACGGATACCATGGCGAGCGAGACAGCGGATGCTCCGAAGCCTGTTGCTCCGAAGCTGCTGCTCCGAAGCTGCTGCTCCGAAGCCCGAGGCGCTGCTGGTAGTTGTGGTAGACTCGCCGCGTTTGGTCACCACAAGTGTGATTCCTGTGGTCGCAGCCGGCGTTCCTGGCGTCGAACCTTATCCTCTGTAACATGTCCCGAGCCAGATGGAAGCACGGCGCCACCGAGGCCCGGTCGTCTTCCTGACGTGATGCGGGCGTTTGGAGGAGCAGTGGCTCTCAAGGTCATAAAGCCGGGCTGGTCCCGTGCGCTCCTGGCGGCATTGGCAATTCTGGCGGCCGCCCCGGATGCTCACGCCCAGCGCCAAGTGACGCGGCTCGGCAACCCTGCGACCCGGTTTACGCCGCCCGTCAACAGCGTGGCTGCTCTCCAGAAGACGTTCAGGAGCAAGACCACTCAGGCCGCTGTCGGCACGGTGCTCGACAAGGCGGGTCTGGCCTCCTTGACTCCGCAGGTGCTGGCCGCCCTGACCGAAGGCAGGGTCACCGACACGTCGGTGGAGCCGGGCACCGCGATCCGCTGGATGGCGTTGAGGCGCGGCGGCAAGCCCGACATCCTGCTCGACGCTGTCTGGGCGGGCAAGGCCCCCTTCAAGGCCTTCGCCTTTACGATCGAGGACGGCACGAAGACCTACAACTTCGTCGTCCCGAAGGCCTGCGGCAATCTCTCGTTGATCTCCCAGACGGAGAAGCCGCTGCCTGAGTGCTTCCGCATCGCTATGACGCGCGACTGCGCGGCCAAGCAGGTGACGTTCACGGCTGCCGGGACCGCGATCTCGAACAACCAGACGACGGTGATCAAGGTCCTGCGCGACGGCCAGCAGGTGGGCGAGCTCCTACCGGCATCCGGCTTCAAGGGCACCTTCCCGCTCCAGCCGGGCCGGTACACCTTCATGGCCACCGACACCTACGGCCGCGAGTTCGGCACGTGCGAGCGCGACTACGTCGTCGAGGCCTGCGCCGCGCCCGCGCCTCCGCCGCCGCCTCCGCCGCCGGCGGCCACGTCGTGCGGCGCGCTAGTAAGCGTGGTTGCGGCCGGAGGCGGCTGGAATTTCTATGTTGATGCCTCCGGCAGCGGCCGGGGCGCCTCACCGGCCAGCAAGGCCGTCGTGCAGCTGATCGGACCCGATGGCACACCGGTGCCGTTCCTCCACGAAGGGGATACGCGGACGGAGTTCGAGATGGTGCCGCCGTTCTATGCGACCTTCTTCGTGGCGAAGGCCAAGCCCGGCACCTACACGATCCAGGGCATGACCTCGGCGGTCAACCCGGCCGCCGCGCCGAGCGTCTGCGAGGCGACGGTGACTGTTGCCTCCGGTGGAACCTCGGAGCAGCTGCCCCCCTGGTTCCCATGGCCACCGCCGCCATGGACGTGGCGCGAGGACCTGCGGTTCGATCTCATTCGGACTGCCCCGGCAGACACCTACGATGTCGTCTTTGACCGCATCGCCACGGTGATGAAAGCGGCGCACGTCGAGGCGTGGTCGGTGTACCCCCTTCCTATCGACGGATTCGCGGTAGTGACGCGGTTGGAGCGTATAGACGACAAGGCTAATCCGATAGATGGCCTAGACGGAAGGCGCCGGTGGCTCACTGATGTGCATCCGCCAATGTGGAGCCCGGAGGGTATCCTGGAGCGCCTCCGTCATGGCCCGAATGGCCGTTACCGGGTCATCGTGCTGCTGGTGACCACTCAGCAGGTGTTTGCGGACATCAACAAGCAACCGGAGTCCATCTCTTGGATTGCTGACAGGGGCGACCAGAAGTTGCCGCGTGAAGTGGCGCGTACTCCAGCGATGCCTGCGGATAGTCAGAAGCAGCCCTCATTCGTGGCCCTGGTTTATGAGTTTAGAAAGCGCTTAGGGAGTAAACCCGAACAGGTGGAGGCCGGTAGCCACGACTGTGCCGCGAAGAGCACTGACGAACACCTTGTCAAGGCGGGGTTTTGGAATGAACTCGACTTGAAGCGACCTGGGCAGTGAACGTTGGACCGAAGGAGGCTTCGGAGCACCCGGCCATACCCTGAGGCCATCGCAATGAGCGTACCGGCAGAGCAGCCGAAGCGATGGCAGGCGGCTGCAACACGAAACAGGGCAACTGTCTACGCCGCCTCCGTCGACTCCGCCATGTCGCGTCCATCCCGGCGCGAAACTGGACCAATGTGCTTTCGACGTGCGCGGCGTGTCGGGCTCGAGCTGAACGAGCTGACTTGAGCCGACAGTCCCGGCGTGTTCGGCGAGTGGACGACCGAGGCTCGGCGGTACCGGCCGGATGCAGAATCTGATTGGACCAAACCTTCTACGATGAGGACGGGAGCAGAGGCGCATGGCAATTGTCTTTGTCAGCTACGCCCATCAGAGCAAAGAGATCACCGCTGCCTTGGTCAAAGATATTGAATCGCTGGGCCACAGCGTGTGGTTTGACGACGAGCTAAGCGGGGGACAGATCTGGTGGGATCAGATTCTTGCCAGAGTGCGCGGTTGTGATGTTTTCGTCTTCGTATTGGGTCCCGCGGCGCTGAACTCCACAGCCTGCAGGAGCGAATACGGCTACGCTTCCGATCTGGGCAAGACGATCCTGCCTGTGCTAGTTGCTGATGGTGTACGCACGGACCTCTTGCCGCCCGCGCTCTCGCAGGTTCAGTCTGTAGCCTACCGGACCCGGGATCCTGAAGCCGCTCTGCGACTAGCTAGAGCATTCACGACCCTCCCAACCTCCGGGCCACTCCCGGACCCGCTACCTCCTCCGCCAGAGCCTCCTCCTTCGAACCTCGGCGTCCTCACTTTCCTCACTGAGACCCACGCGACGACGTGGCGCCAGCGGGTGCTAGGCGGAGTGGTCGGAACTGGTGTTGGGGCAGCGCTTGCCACAGGCGCCGCTGGTGTCCTCGCCATCTCGGATGAATACTCCAGTTCCAGTCCGTTCGTTCTTGTGATTTCGTGGGCGGCTGTCGTTGGAGCGGCAGGAGCAATTGCTGGCGCGATCTGTGGGACGCATTCGAGAGTGATAGCTGTTGCGTTGGCCGGGAGTGTTCTTGGGTCTGCCGTATTCTCATTGCTTCCATATTCCGGTGACACCATTAATCGACTGGGCTGGGCAGCCTTTGTGGGACTGCCAGTCGGTGCGATTGTAGGTGCGGCCGTCGGGACGATTCTGAAGTGGAGGAGACGGTGGACGTAGCGTAACCGCTGTCTTGGAATGCGCGTAATCACCATCGTTGGAATCTGCGCTTCGCAGCCGCAGTCAAGGGCTGACAGTCCGATGAAATTGTTGTTTCCCTCGAGCGTCGACCCGACCCGACCCGACCTTGCGTCGCGTCACCTCGACAGCCAGCCATTCCGACGCGCGCACCCGAGCGTCCATCCGGATGTGTGTGTGTCGCCGGCCGGGAATTCGTCGTCGCTGGCGTGACGGGGCGGCGTACGCCAAAGGCGATTGACGGCCGGAAGGAGGCAGTTTGGAAGTGGAGGCGAGTGACCGTCCCAAGACCCTGCCTTCGCGACTACCGCTCGACGATCGATTCCACTGGATGGATTTCCCACGCGGTCTTGGGCTTGAACGCGGAGGGCCCCACCACTCCAGGTTTGTGGCTGACGTCATAGAAGCGCGATCCGGTGACCGTCACGGGGATCGCCGGATCATAGCGGTCGTACGCACTCCCTGGGAGTTCTCCCCCGAGCAGTTGCGCCAGTGCTTGCCTCGCCTTCTGCAGAGGGGCTCGGTACGTGCCGCTCTTGGGGAGGCCGGACACTTCCACGTTGAAGCACGCTCGAGGGTGACTAGCCTCTTCACGGTCGCAGACGATGAGGTGGAAGTCGTTGTCATCCTCCCGGCTTGCGGCGCACAGGAGTGCGTCGAGAGCGACGCGTCGTCGTTCTTCCTGGACGCGACCGGAGTTCTTGGCGTGTGGGATACCGAGTCCCAGCATGGTCTGATCCGTCGGGAGCTCCTTCACGAGCGCCTCAACTGAGCTGAAGACCTCCGCGGTTGCCTTCACGATGGAGAGCTTCGCGGCTCGGCGGTCTGAGCCGGCGAAGTTGTCGCTGACGACGGTACGGACCCCGAACTCCGAGCGCGACGCTTCGGTAGTGAATTGTGCCGCCTTGTCGTACTCGTCGAGCTCGCCCGTCGGTGTGACCTTGACCGCCAGCCCTTTCGGCGTCCGCAAGGCTGCAGGGACGGCTGCTCCTGTCGCAGGAGTGGGCGTGGTGCTGGGCACTGGCGCTCCCGCCCGGCACGATGACAGCATGACGCCGGACACGACGAGTACGAGGCAGACGCGGACGCTCGTTCCCATGATGCTCTCCCGGTTCGTTAGCTGGTTGTCCGCACGTTCACTTGGATTTGGCGGTACCGCCGCATCATCCTCCACCGAACTGAAGTCCGAAGGCCGGATAGTCGGTGATGACGACCTGTGGACGGTTGGCCCTCTCTGGGGACGCCTCCGCCGACACAGACTGTACTCGGTTGGCTGAAGATACCAGACGCCAAGCCCTGACTCAACTGGGCGCGGCCGTCCCGTGCAGCCGCTGGTTCGGCCGCATCAGAGTTCTGGGCCAGATGGCCAGAGTGTGATGTACCGGTGCAGCAGAACTGGCGCTGCTTTGTCACGAAGGTATACCTTCGCACGGAGTAGGTACTCGCCGTTTGCCAACTCCTTCAAGAGAAAACGCTCACGGCGATCGCGTGCGGTCCGAATCCGAATCGGCTCCCGATACCCCTCATCGAGCAAGTACTCAACGCGTTCGATCTCGTCGAGCACGGCGTCGTCTTCCGAGTCGACGATTACACGAATGTCGTAGTGATCGAGGGGAACTCCTGTGCGCTTCCGGAACTCGGGCTGCTTTTCTGGCCTCAGGAATGATGTGTGGTTCAGGAACAAGGGTGGAGCTTCAGACAGAGTGGCCTCCGGTGGTGACAACGCCTCAGCCGTCTTCGAGCCTGGAAGGACGCGTCGAAGGCCCGTCGCAACATCGCGAAGAGCCTGGTCCCGATCCCGGTGGCTGAGGATTGGCTTGCCGTCGCGTGGCAGGGCCTGGAGCCTTCCCAGTGGCGTTACCTCCCAGGCAACGGCACGGAGGATCACTGGTACCACGCGAGCCTCGCCTCTCGCGTGGCGTTCAAGTGCGCGCGCCATCTCGGCTTCGCGAATATAGGCGGAGTCGAGAAAACTCGGGCTGACCAGCGCCAAGACTAGCTCCGCAGTTTCCAGCGCCTGCGAGATCTTCGTCTCCCACGAATCACCAGGCGCGATATCGGAATCCTGCCAATCTTTGATCAGCCCGATCTGCCTGAGTGGCGCGAGCTGCTCCCGGAGACGGTTCGCCCATGCCTCATCCTCGTGGGCGTATGAGATGAACAGCGTTGCTGGTGTATGCATGATTCTCTTCTGAAGCACGTCCGGTACGTGTGAAGGCCGTCCAATAGGCAGTTGGCGTCAATTGCCTGGCGTCACCGGTGAACGGTCGCCTGGGCCGTCCGAACACGGCATGGTTTGACGGCATTTCCCCCCTAGCGATGTCGACGGCAAGTGCTTTGCCGCGGCAGTGTCTAGTGGGTGTCTGGGCCCGCATTGACCATGGAGCGCCGTCGGCGGCATAACGCCGGAATCGACAAGCTCGCCGGACGGAGCCAAGTGCCGACGCTGCGTCTGGCTCAGGACGTTGCGTGCGTCATAGGAACGCTCCCTGCTGGCTGGAACCAGCCCTGAACAGATGACTTGCAGTGAGACTTATGCTGTCCTGGCAGTGCCCGCAATCGGGAGACACTAGCCACGCCCTTCGCCGATTCGGCGTCAGTCGTTGAGTTCCGAACTATCGCCGCCAACCGGGCTCGCGAATGGCACCACCTGTCGGATCCGCCGGAGGAAGGCGTCGTCGATGCCGCTCCGAGCATTGGTCGCCAGGATTGCCAGGCCGCGAAAGGCCTTCATTCGCTCCGACAAATAGGCAACCTCGACGTTGCCGTAGCGGTCGTGACTGTCCTTCACCTCGGTGCGTTTGCCGAACAGCGCATCGGCCTCCTCGAAGAACAGAATGGCGCCGGTGCGTTCGGCCTCCTCAAAGATCCGTTCCAGGTTCTTCTCCGTTTCGCCGATGTACTTGCTCAGCACGACGGAGAGGTCGACCCGGTAGAGTTCGAGATGCAGCCGGCGTGCGAGCAGTTCGGCCGCCATCGTCTTGCCGGAGCCGCTCGGGCCGGCGAATAGGACGAAGAGGCCCGCCGCTCCGGTGCCATCGGCAGACGCGCCCCGATCTGAGTGCCGGCTAGAGCGCGCCCGCCACTCCGCCTCGATGTCGTTCAGTAACTGGCGCTGGGGCTCCGGGATCTCGTCGATACTGACCATACTGAACACCCTCCTGGCTCTGCGTCAACCCGCCGCCGCCTCGCAATAGGTGTTTGGCGCCAATCGCCGGGCAGGGCCGGCGACCGGTCGCATGGGCTGTCCGAGCATGGCGCTGTTCGACAGCATACTCCTCACTGGCGTCATCGACAGCAAGTGCATTCCCTGCGCGAGTATCAGCGTGTCCGGGCCCGCATCGACCGCGGATTGGCGCTGGCGACATGACTTCGAAGCCGGCGGGTGAGCGGGATGGAGCGACTTGCCGCCGATGTGCCCGGCGCGAGACCTTGCGTGCGTCCCAAGAACGCTGCCCTGCGGCTGGAACCAGCTCTGAGCCGGTGGCTTGCAGCGAGGCCGACGGTGTCGCGCGAAACACCGGTTTCGTGGGACGCAGGGCTCCAATCCAAGCGGTGGTAGAGAATCCTCGGGCTGGCCGGGCTGGTAGATTGGCCTCACGGTCGACATGGCGCGCCGCCCGCAACTTCCCCACCGCCGTCTTCGAGATGAGCGGCGTGCCGGGAGTCCTCGCCGGCTGGTTGCGAGGAACGAGCACGTTCAGCTCGTCGAGCGCACCTGTCGCGCCGCCGTTCGCCCGGTAAATAGACGACAGGATCACGCCGCCGACTATCGCCGGCACGATGCGCGTTTCGGAGTCGAATTCGAAGTGCGTGAAGGCGGGCGGGTCGGGGCAACAGGAGTTCCGCAAGAGGGGCGCGACGCCCGAGCGGGCGCGCTCCTGGTGCCAGTAAGACCAGTCGTCGGACTGCACAGTGAACAACCCGGGGATCCGCTCGCGCTCCGCCTTCAGCTCCTGCAGGGAGACGCCGTCAGGCTGCTCGCGTCCGACCCACTCGACCAACTGCGTTCGCGCGCGCGGACGCCATTGACGTTCGTGCGCGAGATCAGGCCAGGCAGAAAGCCTGCTTCGCCATGGCCCAGAGCGTGCCTTTGACCACGTCAAAGACTTCTCCCTTGACGCTGGCGCCACCGTCCGGTGTTGCAGCTCGTGACGCGTTCACCGCTCGTGGCCGCGGTGGCGAATCGGGGACCGACGAACGGGAGGTCCTCGCGCCGCGGGCCGGGCCCACCAGACGTGCGAGCGTGTAGCCCGCAAGCACGGATCCCCCAACCATCACCCACGGGCGCTGATGCATCTGATAGTCGAAATCGAAGACGTGTTTCACGTCCGTCACAGTCTCCTGGACGCGGTCGTCCAGAACCCCCAGTTTCCTTCTGAGAGCAGAGCGCGACTCCGCAACCGCGCGACGGGCTTGATCGAGCTCGACTTGCAGGGGGACGTCAGGTTTCTCTGTCATGGCACACTCTCCGTTTTGCGGCTCTGCGCAAGACCGCCAAGGGCAAGGCTGCGGTGTGCCGCCAGATCCACCGTGCTGGACCTGGCGAAGAGAAGAATGCCTGCGCCGATCGCCGCAATCCCCCCTCCGACAATGCCGTAACATCCCCAGAGCGGAACCGCAGTCAGTGCCGCCAGCCCGTGCACCAGCATGAGTGCCAGCAGCATGCTTCCGATGGCAATGATGCCGATGGCCATGCCCAGTGCGATGGCCGTGGATTTGGCTTTCACGAGCTCGTAGCGGACTTCGAGCTTGGTCAGCGCCACTTCCTGAAGCAGCAACTGCCTGGCATCCTCGGCGATTCCGCCGAGCATCGAAGCCCAGCTGGGCTCCGCGTGTGTCTCCAGACCCGCTTTCATGGCTTACCTGCTGCGTCGGGCGAGAAGGTAGCCGACGCCTACGCCGATCAGAAGGGACTGAACCGGATAGGTGCGGACCAGCCCGGTGACGTCTTTCCCGAGATTGCCGTATTTCTTGTCCCGCAGGTAGGTGCTTGCCGTCGTCAGGCCGCCGGCAATCGATGTCGCCACGGTGCCAACGCGGCCGTCGCTGGGTGCGTTGGCCCGGATGGCGACGGCCAGAGATTCCATCTTGTCGCCAACGGCAGTTGCCGCGTCGGTGGCCTTGGTGGCGGCATTGGCGCCCAATTCCCTGGCTTTCGACGTCAGGTTGGCAACCGTCTCGCCGGCTTTCTCGCTGTATTCGTTGAAGCGCCGCTCGACTTCCTGTTCGGCGTAATTCAGATCGTATCCGTATGCTTCCTGCAGCCGTCGAACCATCTGGTCTTTCCGGCCGGCGATGCGATCCAGGTCGCTGTCGGTGATCATGCCCCACCACGATTTCACGTCACCGCGCATGGAGGCCCACTGCTCTGCATTGATGTATTCGTTCATTGGTTGCTTCTCCGGTTCGTGTTGGATTGCTCGTATGCTGATGTCAAATCGTAGGTCCGATCGTTCGTGGGCGCTGTACAACAGCGCACACGAGTGAAAGCACTCGTGTGCTTCCGGCAGGCCTGCGTGATATTACAGGCCGGGTTGCCGCCCACCCTGGCGTTTGTTGGCTGTGACGTGGTTGTTGGCGCACAATCGGTGGCGGCGCTGCATGGGCACGCCGCGACCACGAACGGAGGGCAGAATCCCCGCGACGCAATCGCAAGCAGACGCCCGTCCGTGGCGGGACCCGTTTGATGCACTGAGGGATAGACTGGCGGGGTTCACGGGACTCGAACCCGC
>Ga0209254_10002673_pt1 | contig 16256 bp, 15 predicted proteins | sample FrelakmetDIP11DI_FD_187148 | JGI IMG/M metagenome (GOLD analysis project Ga0209254, IMG submission 187148) | Freshwater lake sediment microbial communities from the University of Notre Dame, USA, for methane emissions studies - DIP11 DI (SPAdes)... | ecosystem: Environmental > Aquatic >... | reverse complement strand
GATAAGAATGAGGAGATCCGGCAGAGAATTGAAAAAGCCTCAACTGGCGAGCCCGGTTTACGCTGTGCTGTACCTTCAGTGGAACCCATCCTGAGTGCCATTCCTCTTCCATTTTCCGGGTCTGCAAGTGTAATCCTGGCAGCGGATGGATCGCAGATCAACCCAAGCCGGCACGAAGCTGCCGATTTTGCTGTTATCAACCTGGGCGCTCTTCGCCTTGCTAAAGACAGCCCCCCCCTTGAAAATGTGACCAGCAGGTTGCTTTATTTCGATGATCTGGAGACTCCGGCGGGTACCCTGAGCGAGGAATTGATCGCCTTGATGCGGGATGTCGGCGAGAGACGATTATTGGCTGATCTTGCCAAAGCTGAAACCACCCCGGTTGTGGCTCTCACAGACGGTATGCTGGAGGTTTTTGGCGAACCCAGAAAAGAACCCGGATTCGAAGCCCAATTTCAAGAATATTTGGATTCTTTGAGAGAACTTTCCAAGCTGAATACCATCGTAGCTGGGTATGTGGACAAACCCAGGGCTGACCTTCTGGCGCGCATGCTCGAATTAATGGCCGGAAGTGAAGAAGATATGCTCAATCGGGTGCGCGAACGCCCTTTTTGGGGGGTGACAGACGCTATGCTGCTCAGCGGGAGGCTAGCCCCAGGGATGCGGTCGGCAGTTTTCGGAATTCAATCCCGTTCGAGTAAAGTATTCACCGGCGCGCTAAAATTATTTTTTTTCTACCTTAATGTAGGCTTCGAGAACAATCCTATACTGGCCAGGGTGGAAATCCCTGCCTGGGTGGCGGAATCCGTCGAATTGACGGATATGCTGCATGCAACCCTGGCGGCTCAATGTGCAATAACAGGGAGCAAACCGTATCCGTATGTTCTGCACCGGGCTCACGAAATCGCAGTGGTCGGCATGGCCGAAAGGAATCAGATCAGTTCTATGATTGACACCGAGTTGCGCGGCATGGGGGTGGAACCGGGTGAAAAATCCTTCAAACAGGGTTTAAAAGACCTGGAAGGAAAAACGAGGTATGAACGATGACAAACATTGAAATTGGCAGGGCATTAAGATCAGGCGTTTCAGGCTGCGTAGTGGGCTGTCGGGTCTCGCAAATGGATGTGCCTGAATTCGGCGGTATGGTCAGTATCCCGCTGGACGACGGGAGCAAGATCTTCGGTTTGATCACCGATATTCACATCGATGATGACGGCTTGGTGCGGCAGCTTGTTACAGCCGAGAATATATCCGCTGAGGTTATTGAGGATAACCGCCTGAATCGTAACGTCCCGGTGGAGATCAGCGTGCTTTTCATCGGTTACGAGCTCGACGGGCAATATCGCCACCTTTTACCACCAAGACCGCCGCTATCGCTGCTTGCGATTTATCCCTGCGGGGAGCAGGAGATCAGCGCTTTCGTCAGCACCGGCCGAATGGGATACCTGCGCCACATCTTGCGCGCGGTTGACCTGCCCGTGGCTGAACTTGTGGCAGCCCATATCCGGCAGGCTGGCACCATCCAGAAAAAGATTGGAAAAGTGGAATGGACTGAAACCGCTACCCGCGAATTGATCATATTGCTCAGGGATGACTACTCCACCCTGAATACTGTTTTGAGTTCGCTGGCAGATACCGGCTCTTTCCGATGAAGAGGAAACCATGACAGAAAACCCGCAATCAGCAGGCAGGAATATTGGCTACATTGTCGGCGGTGGTCTGAGGGAGAACCTCCGCATTCGCCTGACGGTGGATCCGCAGGAAGTACAGGAAGGGGCTTTCATTGTTGTGGAGAGTGCGGGATGGTTTTTTTACGGACTGGTGACTGACCTTGCCCTGGGTGCGACCGATCCGCGGTTTGCCGACGAGCAGAGCGAAAAACGCCTACCTGCGGAACTAGCCCGGCTGCTGCACGGTCAGACGCTTTACACGACTCTTGAAATGCTTCCGGCTCTGATGATGGAAACCGGACCGGAACCCGGTTCGCCCGGGTATGATGAGTGGGCGAATTTCCACCAGGAAGGTGAAAGCGGAATCCTCCCGATCAAAACGATTCCTTCCCACCATGCCGCAGCGAGGCTGGCCAGGGCAAGTGATGTTGCCCAGATCTTCGGCAGCCCGGATAAGCCGGGCAATTTTGTGCTCGGGTTCACTCGTGAGCAGGGACTGCCTGTATGCGTGGATCTAAAAAAGATGATCCAGCGCTCTGCGGGGATCTTTGGTGCCACCGGTTCAGGAAAGTCCTTCCTGACACGCATTGTATTGGCTGGCTTGATCCAACAGGATCTGGCTTCCACCCTGATCTTTGATATGCACAATGAATACGGCTGGGATGATACCGCGTCGGATACAAACGAAAAGGTGCATGGTCTTCGCAGTAAATTCAGCACGAAGGTCCGCATGGTGGGGTTGGGCCGGGATAATACCGTGCGCGGCCAGAGTCCGGATCTCTACCTGGAGATTGGCGAGGAGGATATCACCCCGGAAGATATAGAGCTGCTGAGCAGGACTTTAAATTTACGCGAGACCACCCCGACAACACTGGAAGCGCTGCAGCAATCCTATGGCAGGGAGTGGTTCCACCAATTCCGGGCGATGAAAGTGGGGGTGATGATCGAAGGTGAGGACGGGAAAAAGATCCCGGCGCCGGAGAGCGTGGCATTCTGGGCGAACGAGACTGGGGTGAATGTGGCAGCTGCCGAGGGTCTGCGCAGCAAGCTTAACCGCGTGTTCGATCTACCCTATGTGGTTACCAACAAGATGGAAAATACCCTTCAGGATATTATTACCAACCTTGCGCAGGGAAAGCATGTGGTGCTCTCCTTCGGGAAGCATGAGAATGATCTGGATTACCTGCTGGTAACGAACATCCTCACCCGCCGCATCCGTGAAACCTGGGAAACAAAGGTGAATGCCTACCGAAGCAACCCGGGTACCACACCCGAGCCGCGCCAGCTGGTTGTGGTTGTGGAGGAGGCGCATAAGCTCCTGAACCGCGAAATGGCTTCCCAGACCACCTTCAGTACTATCGCACGTGAGCTCCGCAAGTATTATGTGACCTTATTGGTGATCGATCAACGACCTTCGCAGATCTACGACGAGGTCATGTCACAGTTGGGCACACGCATCTCCGGCTGGCTTGGAGACGAGGACGATATTCATGCCGTGCTTAGCGGGTTAGCCGGGCGGGATGCCCTGCGGGGTATGCTGGCTCACCTGCAGCCCAAAGAAGAGGTGCTGATGCTGGGTTGGGGCGTTCCAATGCCGATCCTGCTGCGCACTCGCAGATATGATGATACTTTCTGGAAAGAACTAAAAGGAGATTTGGAAGGGAAGAAGAGCCCGGAGGAACAACTTAAAAAGTTAGGATTCTAAGACAGAAGCGACTCAATAATCCCCCGGGATGTTTCCGTGGGATTATTTATTGTTTTATGACAATCAGAATAACCAAACCATTAAGGCAGTGAGTAAACCGATCCCAACCCCTGCGGCGACTTCAAAAGGAGTATGCCCCAGCACCTCCTTTAAATCTTTTTCGGTGAGAGCGTGCCCTGCAAGCAGATTATCAAAAATAATGTTGATCCGTGCGGCCTGCATCCCGGCCTGGCGGCGGATGGTAACGGCATCATGGAGAACAACACCTGCCAGCACCATTGAGATTGCGAAGCCGGCAGAAATAAATCCATCAAAAAGCCCGACCGCGAGCGCCAGGGCACTCACCGTGGCGGAATGCGAGCTGGGCATACCCCCGGTGGAGGTGACCAGACCCCATTTCCATTCATGGTCTGTTAAGCGGTGGATCGGCACCTTTAAAATGCCTGCCACCCAAAAAGCGAGAAAAGGGGCGAGAATCATTTCGTATCCCATCGGTTTATCCCTTAAATTCTCCAGGAGCTTCATCGGATTGTTCGAGAATGGTGACCTTGAGACGCGCTTTTTCAATCAGATCAGAGCAGTGTTTTGCAAGCGCTTGACCACGCTGGAAAAGCCCCACCGATTCATTCAGGGTTGCACCCCCTTCTTCGAGGGTAGAGACGACTTTTTCCAGTTCCGAAAACGCCTGTTCATAGGTCAAAGTATCGATTTGGGGGGTGTCATTTTTTGGCATTTAATAATCCCTGCGCGTAAATAAAATTATACATTCAATCCCTGCCATGCTTTGCCGGATGGGTATTCACCTTAGCACAAAATTCGCCATCCGAGATTTGCACCTGGATCTGTTGGTCAAGATTCACCTGTTTGATGGATCGCAACGTTAAACCATCTTCAGTTCGAATCACAGCATATCCTCGCCGTAAAACTGTCTGGGGATCCAGGGCAGCAAGGCGACCATCAAGGTTGGTAAGGTGAGCCAATTGTATTTCGTAGGCATGGCGAATAGCGATCAGCCAACGGCTGGATAGCTCATCCAACCGCCGGGCATTGTTTTCGATCTGCCCGCGGGGGGAAACGCGCATCAGGCGATCGGTGCTAGCTGATATCGTATCCTCAATCAGCGTTAGGGACTGATTAACAGCCACAGATAGTGATTCCACCATCTTGCACAACCGATCCAGATAATCAGCGATATTCGGTGATACCTGTTCCGCGGCAGCGGTGGGGGTGGGAGCACGCAGGTCTGCTGCAAAATCACATAGGGTGAAATCAGTTTCATGACCGATACCGGTAACAATTGGTATGGGAGAAAAGGCAACCGCGCGGACGACTTCCTCATCATTGAACGCCCATAGATCCTCCAGAGAACCGCCCCCCCGGGCGAGGATGATCACATCCGGGTGAATTTTTTGATTTTGAATCTTCAGCGCAGCAATGATCTGATTCGGAGCCTGGTCACCCTGGACAGTTGCAGGTGAAAGAATTAACTCTGCTAGTGGATAACGGCGCTCGAGGGTATTAAGGATATCCTGTAAAGCCGCGCCGGTGGGGGAGGTGACCACACCGATCCGGGCAGAGATTTCGGGAATAGAGCGTTTCCGGGATGAATCAAACAGACCTTCGGATTCCAACAGCGCTTTTCGCCGCAGGAATTCCTGGAAGAGGACGCCTTCCCCGGCAAGACGGAGCGCATCCACCACCAGCTGGCATTCGCCGCGGGCTTCATAGACCGAAACTGCCCCATGTGCTTCAACCGCCATGCCATCCCGTAAATTCATGCGCAGCCGCAAGGCGCTGCCTTTCCAGATGACACACTTTAATGATGAAGTCTGGTCCTTAAGGGTGAAATATAGATGCCCGGAAGCCGCCCGGGTGTAATTGGATATTTCCCCGGCGATCCAGATATCCTGCAGAACCTGTTCGCTTTCGATCAATTCGCGCAGGAAACGGATAAGCTGAGAGACTTGCAATACGGGTGGGGTGAGCTGGTCGAAGGAGATCATCTTGAAAGAGAGAGGTGCAGCTTTACCTTTTTGTGCCGGCTTCGATCTTTGCCCAGCTATCCCGCAGCGGGACCGTAAGATTGAAGACCAATGCGCCGGGATTGGAATCCAGGTCCACGCAGAAAAAGCCTTTGCGCTCGAACTGGAACCGGTCACCGGGTTTCACATTTGCCAACCCCGGTTCCAACTTACAGCCGGTGAGAACTTTCAGACTTTCAGGATTGAGGTCATCCATAAAACTGGTACCCTCAGCATCTTTTCCTGGGGAGGGTGATTTGAACAAACGGTCGTACATACGTACTTCTGCGTTCAAGGCATGCGCAGCGGAAACCCAGTGGATAGTACCCTGCACCTTGCGACCATCCGGGGCATACCCGCCACTGGTTGCCGGGTCGTAAGTGCAGATGACATCCACAACCTCTCCCGTGTTCGGGTCCTTGACGAGCTCTTCACACTTAATGATATACCCATAGCGCAGGCGGACTTCTTTGCCCGGAGAGAGTCTGAAATACTTGGGTGGTGGCTCTTCCCTAAAATCGTCTTTCTCGATAAAGATCTCCCGCGAAAAGGGCAGCTTGCGGGTTCCGGCGGAGGGATCTTCGGGGTTATTGACCGCTTCCAACTCCTCTGTTTTCCCCTCCGGGAAGTTGCGGATGGTGATTTTCAACGGATCGAGAACCCCCAAAACTCGCAGTGTTGATTTATTGAGGTCTTCCCTGATTAGGTGTTCCAGTAGGGAGATATCCACCAGGTTCTCCCGTTTTGCCACCCCCACCTGCTCGATAAACTCGCGGATGGCAGAGGCAGTGTATCCCCGGCGGCGCATTCCGCAAAGGGTTGGCATGCGGGGGTCATCCCATCCCCGGACCACTCCGGCATCTACCATCTGTTTTAAATAGCGTTTACTCAGGATGGTGTAGGAGACATTCAGGCGGGCAAATTCGATCTGGCGGGTGTGGAAAATACCCAGCTCATTGATAAACCAGTCATACAAGGGACGGTGAATTTCATAGGCGATATCACACAGGGAATGGGTTACACCCTCAATGGAATCACTTTGCCCGTGGGCAAAATCGTACATCGGGTAGATGCACCATTTATCCCCGGTGCGGTGGTGGGTGCTGTGCAGGATTCGATACAGGACCGGGTCGCGCAGGTTGATGTTACCCGAAGCCATATCGATCTTCGCGCGTAAAACCCGGGCTCCTTCGGGAAATTCGCCCGCGCGCATACGTCGAAATAGATCCAGGTTTTCATCGATCGGACGGTTTCGGTAGGGACTCACCCGACCGGGCTCGGTGAGGGTGCCGCGATATTCCCGGATCTCATCTGCGGAGAGGTCATCCACATAAGCTACCCCTTTTAGGATGAGCTTCTCCGCGAACAGGTAGAGCTGCTCGAAGTAATCCGATGCGTAGAATTCACGGTCTTCCCAATCGAATCCCAGCCAGTGGATATCTTCCTTGATGGCATCCACATATTCCACATCTTCCTTGACTGGATTGGTATCATCGAAGCGAAGGTTTGTTTTACCGCCGTATGCCTGTGCCATACCGAAATCGATGCAGATCGCCTTGGCGTGCCCGATATGCAGATAACCGTTGGGTTCGGGGGGAAAGCGGGTATGGACGTGATCGAACCGGCCGGTTCGCAAGTCCTCTTCGATGGCTTCACGAATGAAATTTGAAGGTTCCATGGCGGGATCAGCTGTCATAAGGATAACTCCTGAGAAAATTCACAAGTCCAATCCGGCTGAAAAATGGGATGAAGCGTGCAAATGGGTCGTCACTGAGGATTAAATACCCACCATATAAAGCCGGGAACCCCGCACTGCTTGGGGTTCGACCAATTTTATCACGGTTGGGTGTTCGGCTGTTCGAGGCTGTTTTCAGATGGCGGGCATTACATTGCCGCCGCAGACGGGGATATAAGCTCCGGTTATAAAGCTTGCCAGGTCGGATGCAAGGAAGGCGACCACGTTAGCCATCTCGCGGGCTGTGCCGCGGCGGCGGAGGGGAACTGCGGCAATATATGAGCCATCCTCCTGGTTATGCCCTGCGCTGGAATTTTCGGTGATGGTCCAACCAGGAGCAACCTGGTTGACCGTGATGCCAAATTCCCCAACCTCGCGCGCAAGCACGCGCAGGACCCCATCCATACCGCGTTTGCCGGCTGTGTAGGCGGATTGATCCGGAAAATTCTGCATAGCACATTCGGTGTTGATGGCGATCACCCGTCCCCAGCGGTTTTTCTGCATATCCGGCACGAAAGATTTGGCCATCAGGACGTTTTGGAGGACACATGACCGGAACTGACTCTCGTAATCTTCCAGACCCTGCTCAAGAACCGGCTTCCAGTCATATTGGATGACGGCGTTGTTCACGATGATATCCGGTGAACCCAGGTTTTTGCGGATGATTGAAGCCATTTTGTGCACAGATTCTGCATCGGTAACATCCGCCTGAACGGTGACTGCTTTCACCCCCAATGCCAGGGCTTCATTCATCACCCGCTCGGCCTGGTCTGCCTGTTTTAGATAATGGATGGCGACGTTGGCACCACAGTCCGCAAGCGTGCGAACCATTTCACGGCCCAGTTCGCCGGAGCCGCCGGTTACAACAGCCAGTTTCCCGTTTAGATTGATATTCATAATCCCCGCCTTTTTCTAAGTTGCTAATGCTTTCCACCTCTAGCCAGATCCATGATCTCATCATGGGTGGAATAGATATTCACAAGCTTGCCGTCCTGCATCAGCAGTACCCGGTCGACAAATTCGCACATGCGCAAATCGTGGGTTACCATAATCCCGGCCCGGTTCTGTTCGTGGATTAACCCCGCGAAGGTCTCCACCACCTGGAAGGCGCGTTCGGTATCCAGGCTGGCAGTAGGTTCATCCGCCAGCACCAGGCTGGGGTTGTGGATGAGGGCGCGGGCAATGGCAACACGCTGCTGCTGCCCTCCGGACATCTGTCCGGGATAATTATGCAGGCGTTCTCCCAATCCAAGGCGGGCCAACAATTCACGGGCGCGCAGTTTGCCGGTTTTATCCAACTTGTTGTTCAACCGCAGCATCAACTCCACATTTTCCACCGCAGTCAGGTAGGGAACAAGGTTATTTGCCTGGAAGGTAAACCCGATCTTTTCCCGGCGCATTTTGACCCGCTCTTTATCGCCCATACTGGAAAGATCCATCCCATCCAGGAGGATCCGGCCGGAGGAGGGTTGAAGCAGGGCCGCCAAAATGGATAGCATGGTTGTCTTGCCGGACCCGCTGGGTCCGACCAGGGCAACGAATTCGCCTGCGGTAACGTGCAGCGATACATCATCCACGGCCTGGATGATCCCATAATCGGTCTCGTAGGATTTAATGACCGACCTGGTTTCAAGCGCGTAATTGCTCGCCGGTGTCTCGTTCATGATGACAACCCAAGGGCTTTCAGAGGTTCAATTCTCACTGCGTAGCGTATGGACACCAGGCCACCCAGAGGCCCGATGATCAAGAGGGCGGCCAGCGCCACGGCGGAGGTCGTCCCGTTGAAAACAATCGGCACAGTCGGCGGGAAGGTGAGAGAAAACAGGAAGGTAAAAAGCCCGCCAATCACCACGCCAACGATCGTGATGATGATGATCTGGAAAATTGCTGCCCAGGCCACAACCGGGTTGGCTGTGCCAATGGCTTTCAGAACCCCGATCTGCGAGACCTTCTGGAGGATCTGGATCTGAAAGAATCCGCCAATCACCAGGATGCCGATGAAAAGGGTGAACCCGCCCTGGGTGTTCAGCGTGCTTTGCTGGGCGGAATACCCCGGTAGTGCCTGGATCGCTTGCTGGATGGTGGCAGTATCCACATTATTGACTTCGGCGGCAATGCGCTGTTGAGCCAGCTCTGTTAGTGCCGGATCGACCAATTTGATCAGGATTACATTCGGGATCGGATTGGGGACATTTAATTCGGCAGCTGATTTCGGCCGGATCTGATCCCAGGTGTTAAAAGGCGCAAAGACCGATGGCTGCAAGGAATATTGCTGACCGTCAGCGATGCCCACCACCTTAAGGTCATGAAATTTATCATCCGTCCCCTGCGTTGTGCGGAGGACAATGGCATCCCCCACCTGCAGCCCGCTGCGAAGGGCGGTGCTTTTATCAATAATGACTTCCTTGGCAAGGTTGGATCTAAGCTGCTGCCCTTCCACAACAGGAGGTTCCCCGGTGTGCCCGGGTTCCACACCCAACAGGGCAACTTTGAGCGGTGCCTCCCCATCGGCAAGGATGAGTGTTGCATTGGAAGTGCCCAGCATGCCCGCATCCGCGACTCCCTCCACCCGGCGAATATCGGCAAGGCGGTTCTTCGATAAACGGCTGGCACCGATCAGGTTATCCGATTTTGCCTGGTAGGCGATTAATTGCGCATCCAGTTTGGAGATGTATTCGCGGTTGCCGTTTCCCAGGCCTTCACCCAATGCGGCAATAAATAAAACTAATAGAGTGATCAGCCCAATCACCATGCTGACAAGTAGAAATCTGCCCTTGTTATGCAAGATCTCTTTTATCGCCAGGTATCCCGAGATTGTAAAAAGTTGTTTCATCCTATTCTCCTGTACCTGACGACTTTTCATCCACACCCGGACCGACCGGGCCTTCAAATTCCTGATCCCAGCGGGATGTAAGTACGCCACTCAAAAGCAGGTCGAGGGGGGGGTGGTCAGAGATGTCATCGTAATAATAAGGGAGCTCAATCTTCCCTTCGGTGCTGATTATGAAGGTACCGGACATCTGCATGGCATCCTGCCCTTCCGGGGGAGGTTCCACCTTATAACCCTTCTTGCGGGATCGTGAAACTGCAGACCAGACCCTGGGATTCAGAAAAGTTTGGAAGAGGTTACCCCGTTCCAGACCAAAAGCCGCGTATGCAACCCGTTCCGGGTCTGAAAGAACTTTCAACCCCGGGGCGAATTCTGCAGAAAATCTTGCCGATTCTTCGGGAGTACCCTGCATGATTATCGCGATCCCCAATCCGGCTGCCTGGATGCGGGATTTCCCCTCCACAATCTCGGCCAGCATTTCTTTACACTGGGTACAGCCGAAATGACGGGCAAACCCCAACAGGAGCGGTTTTTTCACCCAAAGGCTGGATAACTTGACCGATTTGCCGGAGGTATCGAGCAGTTTCAAATCGGGTGCTTTTGTATTGAAATTCAATTGTCTGGTCTTTCGCATGGTTCTCCTTAATACACTTAGACTAGAATGATATCAAATTTCTCTTTCAATGGTGCGAACCGTATAAGGTATGAAACCATTATTTCTTTGGAATAAGGGACTATTCAAGCCCGGTTTTAATCGCTTGTGCCAGTTCCGGGGTGACGCCTGGTATTTCCACAATTTCTGCGATGCTGGCGTTATGAATCCCATCAATCGAACCAAATTTATTCAGCAAGGCTTTTCGCCGGGAAGGTCCGACCCCGGGGATGGTCTCCAGGCGTGAGGCAAGCCCTTTTTTGGAGCGTGCACCCCGGTGGGCTGTGATGGCGAAGCGGTGGGCTTCATCCCGAATGCGCTGGATCAGGTAGAGGCCTTGAGAATGGCGGGGGAGCATAATGGATTCTGCTTTTTCCGGCAGAAAGAGCTCCTCCTCCTGTTTGGCAAGCCCGGTGACGGGTACTTTTCCAGTCAGCTCATACTTTTCAAGGACTTCGACCGCACGGCCCAGCTGACCTTTGCCGCCATCCACGATGAGAAGATCGGGAAGGAGAGCAAAGGATTCATCCTCCGTTTTTCCCACCGCCTGATTGTCTTTCGCTGCCTGCCAACGTCGGAAACGGCGGGTGAGCACCTCCTCCATGCTTGCAAAATCGTCCGGTCCATCCACGGTCTTGATATTGAAGCGCCGGTAATGTTTGCGGGAAGGAACCCCCTGTTCAAAGACGACCATACTACCGATTGAAACAGTGCCCTGAGTATTGGAAATATCATAACATTCGATGCGGTTGGGTGGTTCCTTTAACCCCAGCGCCAGCTGGATTTCGGAAAGGGCTTCACTCTGGCGGTTGGTATCCATCTCCCACTGCCGGCGCAGCGAGCGCAAGGTCTCGGTGGCATTCTCGGCAGCCATTTCCACCAGGTCTTTGGAGGAACCCCGCCTTGGGACGCGCAGATCAACTTTTGGACCGCCGCGGGAGGACTCCAGCCACTGTTTGATGATTTGGGCTTCCTCGATCTCGTTTGGCAGCAGGACTTCATTCGGGATGGTGGCTGCCTCGGCATAGAACTGCTTGACGAACTGGGTGACCACCTCGCTGTCGGCAGCTTCCTCTGTTCCTTCCAGGATGAAATACTCGCGGCCGATCAGCTTGCCGCTGCGGATAAAGAAGATCTGCACGCAGGCTTCGCCATTGGAGCGCGCCATGGCAATCACATCTGAATCCTTCTCTGTAGAGGAAATCACTTTTTGTTTTTCGACCACCCGTTCGATGGAGTTGATCCTGTCACGAATGGCGGCAGCTTTTTCATAGCGGAGATCATCGGAAGCCTGTTCCATTTCTTTGGTCAGGCGGTGGACGATAGGTTCGGTTTTACCCTCGAGGAAATTGCACAGATCGTCGATCGCCTGGCGGTATTCAGCCTGCTTGATTGTGCCAATGCAAGGTCCGCTGCACAGCTTAATATCGTAATAAAGACAGGGACGTTCATCCAGCCCGGTGATGACCCGGTCGCAGGTGAGATAAGTGAAGATGCGCCGGATCACGTCGAGGGTCTGGTGGACTGCCCAGACGCTGGTGTAGGGACCAAAATAGCGTGAGCCATCCGTGACCATCTGGCGGGTGACGGTGACTTTGGGAAAGGGATCCGCCCAGTGGACTTTGATGTAGGGGTAGCGCTTATCGTCTTTAAGCCGGATGTTATATCGGGGACGGTGCGTCTTGATCAGGTTCATCTCAAGGATGAGTGCCTCGAGCTCCGAACCTACAAGGATCCATTCCAGGTCGGCTATATGCTGCACCAGCTGATGGGTCTTGAAGTCCTTATCGGATCGTTCCTGGAAATAGGAGCGCACCCGGTTCTTGAGGTTGATCGCCTTGCCTACGTAGATCACCTGCCCTTCCGTGTTCCGGTAAATGTAACATCCCGGTTTGGAGGGGAGAGTGTCGAGTTTGCCTTGAAGTTGAACGGAGAGTTGCATGGGTGAACGGGATTTTATCACGCTGTTGGGATGAACCCTAAATCCCCATCGCGCAGCCATCGGCGCGCGGATCGCTGCCAGCGCACAAGACCCCGGTTACCGGGTCGCGCAGGATAACTTGTCCGCGGCCGAAGATTGCCCGATTAATACCACTAACGATCTCCACGGGGTGTCGCATCGCTTCCAGGGTGGAAGTCGTCTCAGCCGGGATGCCTTCCTCCAGGGAAACGCTGCTGTTATCCTTCTCAACGTCGATGCAGAAGCGCGGCAGGTCCAGCGCGGCCTGCGGGTCCAAGGCGTTATCAAGCATGCGGGTGAGCACCTGCACATGCCCCTGCGGTTGCATGAAGCCTCCCATCACCCCGAAGGGACCAAAGAGGGAATTATCGTTTGCATGCGTTGCCAGGGCGGGGATGATGGTGTGGTAGGGGCGCTTGCCCGGCTCCAGGTGGTTGGGGTGGGTCGGATCCAGGCTAAAATTGGCACCGCGGTTCTGCAGCGAAAACCCCCAACCGCGCGGGACGATGCCGGTGCCGAAACCCATGTAGTTGCTGTTGATAAATGAGCAGGCATTGCCTTCGCCATCCACGACGCAGAAATAGACCGTGTCGTGCCCGCTGGCAGGGAAACCGTGGAGGTGGTCGGGGAGGGCGTACTGCGGGCTGATCCCCCGGCGGCGCTCATCGGCATAGGCGCTTGAGAGCAGATCCTCGAGCGGGATCGGGGAGAAAGCAGGGTCGGATACGAACCAGCGCGCATCGGCAAAGGCGATACGCAAAGCCTCGATCTCCAGGTGCACCCGCTGCGGGGAAAGCGGGGGCAGGATCGATAGATCGTATTTTTCGAGGAGGTTTAGAGCCAGCAGCGCTGCCAGCCCCTGACCGTTGGGGGGGCATTCCCAAACGCGCAGCCCGCGGTAGACGACCGAAATAGGCGCCTCCCAGGGGCTCTGGTGGGCGGCCAGGTCTTCCATCTCCATACACCCGACGGCTTCTTTCAGGATGCTGACGATGGCTTCGGCGATTTCCCCTTCATAGAACGCTTTTTTTCCGCCTTTGGCGATGGTTTTCAGGGTGCGAGCCAGGCCGGGGTTGCAAAAGATTTCCCCGGGGTTGGGTCCGCGACCTTCGATGGTAAGTTCGCTGCCGTTGACCGCTTTTGCGAGCTGCCCTTGCGCGGCGCGCTGCCAATGCCAGGAAGTGATCGGGGAAACCGGGAAGCCCTCTTCCGCCAGGCGAATGGCGGGGGCAAGGATCTGGGTCAAGGGTAGGCGACCCAACCGTCCGTTTAGGTCGCACCACATGGCGCAGGCGCCCGGGACGGTGACGTTATAGGGGTGAAAGGAAGGTAGCTTGTCTTTATAACCTTCCCTTGCCAGGCGTTCAAGGGTAAGTGAATGAGGCGCACGCCCAGAGCCATTCAGGGCACTCACATGGCGTGTGGCGGCATCGTAGTATAGAGCAAACGCATCCCCGCCCAGCCCGGTGGAGGTGGGCTCGGTGACGTTGAGTGCGGCGGCCACCGCCACGGCGGCATCCGCGGCATTGCCGCCCTTGGAAAGGATCTCCAACCCAGCTGAGACTGCCAGCGGCTGGGAGGCAGCCACCATGCCGCGGGTGGCATATACGGGGGAGCGGCGGGAGGAAATGGAGAAATGATCCATGAGTAAAATATAACATGATTGAAGATATGATTGTTTGCGTGGTGGCTATTTTGAAGTCATAAAAATACAAGTTTTTTCTTGGTAGTATTGGTATGAAAGGCCAATGATAATGAATGAATTCGATTCACTTCCCATCGGCAGCCCGGCAAAGCGCGCGCTGGCTGCGGCCGGGATCGAAACGCTGGAGGACCTCACCCGGGTGAGCGAGGAAGAGTTGCTTCAACTGCACGGGATGGGTCCCAAAGCGATAGGGCGGATCAAAGAGGTAATGAAGGAGAGGGATTTAACCTTTAACAATGGGGAAGAAACAGAACGGATCAGCGGGGAAACCAACCAGAAACTGATGAAGCGTGCGTCCGGGAAAAGCTGATCAATAATATTTGAGCAGCACGCCGCAAAGCCGCACATTGATAAATAGAAGGCTGGTACCTTACACCTGCCCGCCCACGAAAAAATTGACTGTGAAGTCGTTTAGCTACAAGCTTATCGAACCGTGAGGATCACCAGCACGATGATCACCACGAGCAGCACAATGATGCCGCCAATCATAGCCCGCTTGGATAATTTCGTCGCCAGGGCAGGGGTACCTTCATTCCACTTCAAAGCAGTTTTGCAGTTGGGGCATTCCACCACACCATCCGTGATCTCGGATTTACAAGAGGGGCATTTCAAATCGCTCATTTAATTTCTCCTTTTTCTTTTTCTATTAATTTATCGGATCTCATACGATCCGGATTCCACTTCCTGAAATAACCTCACCGATGACCCAGGCGGGCTGGCCTATCTGAGCAGCTTTTTCAATCAGCGAGGAAAGGTGTGATGGCGGAACCGAAAGTAAAAGACCGCCGCTGGTCTGGGGGTCGTAAAGCAGCATCTCGGAGGCTTCGTCCAGCTTTGATTCCAGCATTACATCGCGGGAATAATAATGCTTGTTATCAAAAGCGCCGCCGGGGAATGCGCCAATCTGCGCATATTTCTGCGCGCAGCTTACAAGGGGCAGCTTTTTGTATTCGATCTTAAAACCCACCCCGCCGGTTTTCGCCATTTCCGACCCGTGCCCCACGAGACTGAAACCGGTGATATCGGTGGCGGCTTTCACCCCGAATTCCAGCGCCAGCTGTGACGCTTTGTCGTTCAAACGGGTCATCCAGCCGACCACCTCGCTGACATCGGCCGGGTCTGCCTTTTGCTGCTTAAGCGCGGTGGTGGTAGTGCCGAAGCCGAGCGGCTTGGTCAGCACCAGGGCATCCCCAACCTTTGCACCGGCCTTTGTGAGCATCTTCGCGGGATCCAGGAAGCCGAGCGCGACCAGCCCATATTTGGGCTCCTTATCCTGCACGGTATGCCCGCCGGCGATGACAACACCTGCCTCACGGGCTTTTTCAGCGCCGCCGCGGAAGATCTCAGCACCGATTTCAGGGGGCAGATCTGGCGGCAGGGCGGCGATATTGAGCGCCAGGAAGGGCTTGCCACCCATGGCATAGATATCGGAAAGGGAGTTGGCAGCCGCGATCGCGCCATAATCGTAGGGGTCATCTACCACGGGGGTGAAGAAATCGGTGGTCACTACCAGGGCACGGCCGTCATCCAGCTTCCAGACGGCGGCATCGTCCGGCGGTTCCAACCCCACCAGCAGGTCAGGGTAATCACCGGGTTTGAAGGTTCCAGCCAGGGGGCGCAGCACCTGCGCCAGCGTTTCCGCGTTGAGCTTGGACGCTCAGCCCGCGCAGCTGGAAAGGCTGGTCAGGCGGATCTGCTTGCCCGAAAGCGCGGGGGGTTTATTGGTCATGCGTTAATTATACCCAGAGTGGTTAAATAAATCAGGGCAGCCTGGCTGCCCTGATCGTGAAAACATCGACTTCTTTTATTGCCCGGTTTCCCCGGTCAGCCCCATGCTGGGCAGGTTCATGATGAAGGGCGAATTACTTGGAAGAAGCATCGCCTGGATATTGGGAGCCAGCTTGGTAATGTACTGGTAAGTGAGCAGCTCGGGGTTACCCTGCAACGCCTGCTGGATCAACTCCAGGGCTTTGGCTTC
>Ga0209254_10002672_pt1 | contig 16257 bp, 17 predicted proteins | sample FrelakmetDIP11DI_FD_187148 | JGI IMG/M metagenome (GOLD analysis project Ga0209254, IMG submission 187148) | Freshwater lake sediment microbial communities from the University of Notre Dame, USA, for methane emissions studies - DIP11 DI (SPAdes)... | ecosystem: Environmental > Aquatic >... | reverse complement strand
AGGCGACGGCGAGCAGCGCGGCCATCAGCACGGCAACCACGATCCGAATCATCGACATGCTCCTTCCCTCGCGTCCCTCGCCTCTTCACGCGCCGCCGCGCACGCGCCGCGGGTTGACCGATAAACTCCGCCCTGGATTGCCGCCTTCGACAAGACGCCCCATGGCCGACTACGAATCCGACCTGACCCGCTTCATCCGCGAGCTTAAGGGCAAGCAGCCCGACCTGGAGCGCAAGCAGCGCGAGGGCCGGGCGATCTGGTGGGACAAGGACCTCGATCCGGAGCAACTGAGGCGCTGGAAGGAGTCGAAAGTGCAGCAGAAGCCGTACGTCTATCAGACTGAACGCGGGTAGGCTGGACAGGAGAGGAGCCATGCGCACGGACGGTCGCGAGAGCGACAATGTAGAAGACCGCCGCGCCGAAAGCGGCCGAGGCATGCCTGGTGCAATCCGCATGGGGCGGGGCGGGCTGGGCATCGGCGCAATCGTGCTGGCGCTGATCGCGACCTTTGTGTTCGGCATCGACCCGCGCGTCGTGCTCGGGCTGCTCGGCGGCATGGACAGCGGCGCGCCGACTCAGGTGCAGGCGCCGGCCGGCCCGGCGCCCAAGCCGGCCGACGACATCGGCCGATTCGTATCGGTCGTGCTCGCCGACACCGAGGACACCTGGCGCGCGGCCTTCCGCGAAGCGGGCGGCACGTACCGGGAACCGAAGCTGGTGCTTTTCTCGGGCCTGTATCCGACCGCCTGTGGCATGGGCCAGTCCGCGGCCGGGCCGTTCTATTGCCCGCAGGACGAAATGGTCTACATCGACCTGTCTTTCTTCCGCCAGTTGCAGGAGCAGTTCCGGGCGCCCGGCGACTTCGCGCAGGCGTACGTGATCGCGCACGAGGTCGGCCACCACGTGCAGAACCTGCTTGGCATCATGGAGAAGACCGCCCAGCTGCGGCAGCGCATGTCGGAGCGCGAGTACAACGACGTGTCGGTGCGAGTCGAACTGCAGGCCGACTGCTTCGCCGGCGTATGGGCGCATCATGCCCAGCGCGAGCGGAAGATCCTCGAGCCCGGGGACCTGGAAGAGGCCTTGCGCGCGGCCTCGGCGATTGGCGACGACGTGCTGCAGAAGCGCTCGCAGGGCTACGTGGTGCCCGACTCGTTCACGCACGGCAGCGCGGCGCAGCGCACGCGCTGGTTCCGCGTCGGCTACGAGCGAGGCTCGATGCAGGCCTGCAACACCTTCCAGGCGCGCGAGCTGTAGTCGGCTCGACGGCGTGCGGGCGGCTACGGCAGCTGAATCTTGCCGCCGCCGCCCGAACTGAAGGCGCCGGCCGCGCCCGGCGGCGGCAGCACGATCGACGAGGCCTGCTGGCGGCGCATGTCCTGCAGCTCGCGCACGGCGCGCTCGAAGCCCTCCTTGGCGGCGGCACCGTACTTGGCCACCGCCTCGGCCAGCGTCGCCGCCTCGATGTCGAAGCTGATCGGCAGCGGCCCGACCGAAGTCAGCATCTGCGCCTCGCCGAGGAACAGCATCGGCCGCTTCTCGTCGACGCGGCCGTCGGCGGTGATCGGCGTCATCATGCGAATCGTGCCGACGCGGCAGTCGGTGACGATCTCCTCGCGATAAAGCGCGCTGGCGTCCATCTCGGGTTCGCGCGGATCGGGACGGTCAGCCATGGCGGTTCTCCTGAAGCAGGTGGGCGAAGGGCTGCAATTATGCTTCGCCCCGCAACGGGGAGACCGGCATGACGCTGTTCGAATGGCTGGCGCAGGTTTGTCGCGAACTGGGATGGGGCGTGATGCGCGCGCACGACATGCTCGACGACACGCGCTGGTCCGACATGTACGAACGGGGGCTGACGCCGGCGCAGGCGGCGGCGCGCGCCCGCACCGACGGGATCGCCTAGAACCCGGTCGACGCAGCGGGGCGTCAGCCGCGGTCCTGGCGGCGCAGCCGGCGCTCGGCCAGCTTGGCGCGCTGCTCCGGTGTCAGCACCTCGGCAGCGTCGGCCCGAGCCTGCAGCATGCGGCGCGACGCGGTGTCACGCAGCTGCATCTGCTGTACACGCAGCGCTTCGAGCTGGGCGCGGTCAATCGTCGGCGCGGCCAGCAACTGTGCCGACCTGCGCCGCAATTCGCGCCCCTGCTCGCGCAACGACGCGAAGTCGTTGGCGGCGCCCTTCATGATCGTGGCAATGCGGCTCTTCTGCTCGGTCGTCGCATCGATCTCGGCCAGACGATAGGCGGTCACTGCCTCGATGCGCTTGCCCATCGTCTCGGCGTCCGTCTGCTCCAAGCCGCCTTGCCGATGATGGCCGGGGCCGAAGGCATGGGCGTGGCCGTGCCACGAAAGCGCGGCGCCCGCGATCGCGATCGTTGCGGCAGCGATGCCGGCGATGGTCCAGCGGCGCGAGAAGGCAGGGGTGTCTTGCGGGTTGTCTCGCATCGCGTGGCCTCCGGCGCTTCGACTCGTTCTGCTTCGGGACTCGTTGGACTTCCACGAGCAGGCAAAGTCTGCCGCGATGGCGCCGGCAATGCAGAAACCAGATGTAAAGGCCTGTAAACGGGGCTCCGCAGTCGGCGGTCAGCCGCGTCGTGCAGCAAGCAGCCGGCGAGCGAGGGCCAGCACCGGCGCATCGACCATCTTGCCGTCCACCGCCACCGCGGCACCGCCGGCGGCTGCAGCGGCATCGACGACCCGCTGCGCCCAGGCCAGTTCGGCCTCGGAAGGGCTGAAGGCGCGGTTGACGGTCTGCACCTGGCGCGGATGGATGCACAACTTGGCGCCGAAGCCGAGCGAACGCGCGCGCCGTGCTTCCAGTTCGATGCGCGCGATGTCGTCGAATGCGGTGGTCACGCCGTCGACCGGTGCCGGCAGGTTCGCCAGCCGCGAGGCGAGCACCAGTTGCGAACGAAAAGCGAGCAGCGCCAGATCGTCGTCGGCGATGTCCAGATCGAGCTGAAAATCGATCGAGCCGAACACCAGCCGCGCCACTCCTGCAGTTGCGGCCAGTGCCGCAACGTTCGCCATGCCGACCGCGGACTCGACCAGCGCCAGCACCGGCTTGCCGCTGCTCGCCGCGCGAAGCGCAGCGACCGGCTCGGCCGACGCAGCCTTCGGCAGCATCACTGCGGCCACGCCCGGATGGGCGGCGAGCCGCGCGTCGTCGACGAACCACGCCGTGTCAGCGCCGTTGATGCGCAACACGACCGGATGCGCAGCATCGAGCGCGCCGGCCACCGCATCGCGCGCAGCGACCTTGTTCGCCGGCGCCACCGCGTCTTCGAGGTCGACGATCACCGCGTCGGCACCGCTGGCATGCGCCTTGGCAATCCGCTCGGGACGGTCGCCGGGAACGAACAGGTACGAGCGCGGCTGCGTGGTCATTGCCCGTGCCTGCGTCTCACACCGCCCCGGCTGCGCGCAGCCGCGCGATGTCGGCGGCGCCATAGCCGAGCTCGGCAAGGATGCCGTCGGTGTGCTCGCCGAGCGCCGGGATCGGGTCCATCCGGCAGTCGAACGAATCATTGTCGGCAGGGGGCTTCAGTGCCGGGATCAGCCCGGCCGGCGAGCCGACCTCGACCCAGCGGCCGCGCGCCGCCAGTTGCGGGTGCTTCCAGACGTCGGCGATCTGGTTCACCGACGCGTTGCCAATGCCGGCCGCATCGAGCCGCTCGATCACCTGCGCGGCCGTCAGCGGCCGGAAGATCTCCTCGATCAGCGCCTTCAGTTGCACGCGGTTGTCGCTTCGCTTCGTGTTGGTATCGAAGCGGATGTCGGTCGCCACCTCGGGCCGCTGCAGCACGTCGCGGCAGAACGCCACCCACTCGCGCTCGTTCTGCAGGCCGAGCAGCACCGTCTTGCCGTCGCCGGTGGCCATCGGTCCGTACGGATACACGCTCGGATGGCTGGCGCCCGAGCGCAGCGCCTGCGGCTGACCGTCGTAGGCGTAGTAGATGGGGTTGCCCATCCACTCGCCGAGCGACTCGAGCATCGACACGTCGATGGCGCTGCCCTCGCCCGTGCGGCCGCGCTGGATCAGCGCGGCGAGGACGCTGCTGTACGCATACATGCCGGCGGCGATGTCGGCTACCGATATGCCGGCCCTTATCACCTGCTCGGGCGTGCCGGTCACCGAAAGTAGCCCCGCCTCGGCCTGCACCAGCAAGTCGTAGGCCTTCTTGTCGCGGTACGGCCCGTTGCTGCCATAGCCGGAGATGTCGCAGACGATCAGCCGCGGGCGCGCCGGACGCAGCGCCTGCGCCGACAGGCCGAGCCGCGCCGCCGCGCCGGGGGCGAGGTTCTGCACCAGCACGTCGGCCTTGGCCAGCAGCTTGTCGAGGATCGCCCGCGCCTCGGGATGCTTGACGTCGAGCGTCAGGCTTTCCTTCGAACGGTTGATCCAGACGAAATAAGAGGCCTGGCCCTTGACGCGCTGGTCGTAATTGCGCGCGAAGTCGCCTTCTCCCGGCCGCTCGATCTTGATCACGCGCGCGCCGAGGTCCGCCAGCTGCCGCGTGGCGAACGGCGCCGCCACCGCGTGCTCGAGCGTCAGCACCGTGACGCCGTCGAGTGGGCGAGCGCGGACGGGCGGGAGTCCCTGCGGACTCGCGCCCTCCTCGCGAGCCGGCCCGGCCTGCATGCCGGGCCGTGGGTCGCCGGCGACCATCAGAAGCTCCGCGGCATGCCGAGCACGTGCTCGGCGATGTAGGAGAAGACCAGGTTGCTCGAGATCGGCGCCACCAGGTACAGGCGCGTCTCGCGGAACTTGCGCTCGACGTCGTACTCGCAGGCAAAGCCGAAGCCGCCGTGCGTCTGCAGGCAGACGTTGGCCGCTTCCCACGAGGCCTTGGCGGCGAGGTGCTTGGCCATGTTGGCCTCGGCGCCGCAGGGCTGCTGCGCGTCGAATAGCTCACAGGCGCGGAAGCGCATCAGGTTGGCCGCCTCGACTTCCATGTACGCCTCGGCGATCGGAAAGGCCACGCCCTGGTTCTGGCCGATCGGCCGGTCGAACACCACGCGCTCGGCCGCGTACTTCGCCGCGCGGTCGACGAACCAGTAGCCGTCGCCGATGCACTCGGCCGCGATCAGGGTGCGCTCGGCGTTCAGCCCGTCGAGGATGTACTTGAAGCCCCTGCCTTCCTCGCCGATCAGGTTCCCGGCGGGAATCTCCAGGTTGTCGAAGAAAAGCTCGTTCGTCTCGTGGTTGACCATGTTCGGGATCGGCCGCACGGTCATGCCCTTCGCCGTGGCTTCCTTGATGTCGACGATGAAGATCGACATGCCTTCGCTCTTGCGCTTGACCTCGGCCAGCGGCGTCGTGCGCGCCAGCAGGATCATGAGATCCGAGTGCTGCACGCGCGAGATCCAGACCTTCTGCCCGTTGACGACATAACAGTCGCCCTTCTTCACCGCCACCGTCTTGATCCGCGTGGTGTCGGTGCCGGCGGTCGGCTCGGTGACCGCCATCGACTGCAGGCGCAGTTCGCCGCTGGCGATCCTCGGCAGGTACTTGCGCTTCTGCTCCTCGGAGCCGTGGCGGAGCAGCGTGCCCATGTTGTACATCTGCCCATGGCAGGCGCCGGAGTTGCCGCCGCAGCGGTTGATCTCCTCCATGATCACCGACGCCTCGGCCAGGCCGAGGCCCGAGCCGCCGTAGTCGGCCGGGATCAGCGCCGCCAGCCAGCCCGCCTTGGTCAACGCGTCGACGAAGGCCTCCGGATAGCCGCGCTCCTCGTCGACCTTGCGGAAGTACTCGTCGGGAAACTGCGCGCACAGCGCGCGCACGGCTTCGCGGATGTCCTGGTACTGGTCGGGGTGGTCGGTGGGCATCGCTTCTCTGCTCCTGCCTCTTCGAAGGCCTGGAATGATGCCACTTCGAGTCGTGCGCCACCACCTTGCCGCGCCGCTTCGGCCCGTCGATCCGCGCCCTTCTGACCGCCCTCAATTCCGCGGCGCTGCCGCGCGTAGACTTTGCCGCGTCCCCGTGATCTGCCGGCCGAGGCCTCCTGGTCATGAACGCGCCCGAATCCCGCATCTCCCGCCGCTCCAACCTCGACACCACCCTGCCCGGCCGCACCGCGCCGCTGCCGATTTCCTGGTACTTCGACCCGGGCTGGTTCGAGAAGGAGATGCTTTTGCTGTTCGAGAAGGGCCCGGGCTATGTCGGCCACGAGCTGATGGTGCCGAACATCGGCGACTACTACACGCTGCCCTGGACGGAGAACGGCAAAGTCCTGGTGCGCTCGGAGGCCGGCGTCGGCCTGCTGTCGAACGTCTGCCGGCACCGGCAGGGATTGCTGCTCGAAGGGCATGGCAACACGCGCAACGTGGTCTGCCCGCTGCACCGCTGGACCTACGACCTCGACGGCAGGCTGCTCGGCGCGCCCGACTTCGATCGCGTGCCGGACTGCTCGCTGCCGAAGACGAAGCTTTCGAACTGGCAGGGACTGCTGTTCGCCGGCGCGCGCGACCCGGCGCAGGACCTCGCCGACTTCACGCTTGCCGCCGATTACGATTTCTCCGGCTTCGTTTTCGAGGAGGCGATCGTCGATGAGTTGGCCTTCAACTGGAAGAACTTCCTCGAGATCTTCCTCGAGCTCTATCACGTCGAGGCGGTGCACCCGGGGCTGCAGAAGTGGGTCGATTCGGGCAACTACGAGTGGGGCTTCGGCGGCCGCTGGAGCTACCAGATCATGGGCGTCAAGGAGGAGCTGCGCAGCCAGATCTCGCCCAATTACACCCGCTATCGCGATGCGGTGCTGGCCTACACCGGCGGCAAGCTGCCGAAGTACGGCACCGTGTGGTCGATTCTTTACCCGAACGTGATGATCGAGTGGTACCCGTGCGCACTGGTGGTCAGCACGCTGATCCCGCGCTCACCGGAGCACACCACCAACATCGTCGAGTTCTACTACCCCGAGGAAGTGCAGGCCTTCGAGCGGCGGATCGTCGAGGCGCACCGGGCCGCGTATGCGGAATCCGCCGTCGAGGACGCCGACGCCTGCGCCCGCCTGCAGCGTGGCCGCCGGGCGCTGTGGCTGGCCGGCGAGGACGACAGCGGACCGTTCCACTCGCCGCACGAGGACGGCATGATCCACCTGCACGACTGGATCCGCCGCGAGATGGGGCAGCGGCGAACCGTGTAGCGGCGCGCTGGTACGCGCCGCCCGCCGGGATCCTCTCGAGTTCTAGTGCCCCGAGTCAGAAGTTCGCCGAGCGAAAACGGCGAAGGCCGTGCCATGCTTTGTCGCCGTGCTCGCCTGGTTCCCAACCAGGCTCCGCGCGGCTTCGCGCCTGACACGCCCCTCGCCGTTTTCGCGCTTCCAGCAGCTCGACCGGGCAAAGAGCGTTCGACGAACCTCTGACTCAGTACACTAGCGGTAGGTCGCGTCCGCCGCGCCCGACGACAGACCGGTCGGGCACAGGGCGAACTGCGGCTCCGCGTTCGTGCGCTGCAGCAGCAGCGGGCCGATCACAGTCTGGCCGTCGGCGTTCCTGAGCACGTACGACAGTCCGGCCTCCTCGATGCCCTCCACGCTCAGCGTGCCCGGGACGGCGGCGTCGAGTCCCGGCGCGGTGTAGTTGCCGAAGAAGCGCCCCGGATCTTCGTCGGTCTTGCCGTAGGTCCCGGAGAAACGGATGCCTTCGCACTTTGCGTCGAACTCGACGTCGCTGGCGTCGATGCGCGCCGTGAAGCGGCCATTGGCCGGGTCATCGACCCAGAGCACCGGTTCACTTCCCTCCCCGGCCGGGGCGGGTGTCGGCCCGATCACGATGCGCGACGGACATCTCAGCTCGCCAGCGAACGACGCCGTGCAGACCGAAGCACGCTTGGCGCCGAAGAAATCGAGGGCGAAGCCTTCGCCCGTGCCGGTGCCGCCGACGCCCGGGCCGCAGCCGCCTGCCGCCAGCAGAAGCGGCAGCAGCAGCCAGGTCCATCCACGCCGTCGGCGCTCGATCGTCGTCACGTATCAATCCTCACGATCAGTGTAAAAGTACACGCCGAAGCGCGCTCGGTGGCGCCTCTGCCCGGCGTTCGCACCGGCGGCATCCTCGTCGAAGCGGGCCTGCGCCTCGGCCATCACGATCTTGAACGCCTGTTTCCAGGCCTGCACCGAGACCTGCTGCAGCCGGGCGGCGGAAGCCTCGGTGATCTCGTCGACGAACACCGACTGCTCGAGGAGGTTGCGCTCGCCCTGCAGGTTGGCCACGGCCGCCGCCGCGTGGTCGCCCAGATTGTCGGCGAACAGGCGCGACAGCTCCTCGAAGTCCTGCCGCGGCGCAAAGCCGCTGGCCAGCAGGTGGATGCCATCGCCGTCGTCGCGCACTACACCCAGGCGCAGCAGTTCGTCGAGCACGGCGCGCGGCCGGACATCGCGGCTCACGCCGGCGACCAGCGTGTCGAACGAGCCCGCTGCGCCCTCTCCGCCGCGCGACAGCACCCGAGGCGCATGGTTATCGTCGAGGAACGCCGGATCGCTCATCCAGCGGGCGATCACTTCTCCCGGCAGCGAGCGCGGCGCCTGCTCTTCGGCCTTCCTGCTGCTGCCAGCGCGACCGAGGTTGCGCACGTCACGCCGATGCACGCCCGACAGCAGTGTCACGGCGCTGTCGGTCTGCGCCATCGATCGGCCGGCGAGTTCCTCGCGCGCCGCCTCGACGAACACGTGCTTGAGCGCGGTGGCGAACGCCGGGTACGGCACGCCGCTGCGAACGAGCAGCCGCACCAGCGGGCGCGCCACGCGCAGCACACGGTCGAGGACGATGGCGGCCTTTGCGGTCATGCAACTAGCAGGTTGACAACGGGAAACTGTGTGGGATATTGTCCCACACGAAGATCGAGAAGGAAATGGCCGGAACTGACCGCGTAGCCGCCGCCGAAGCCCCGGCGGATAACGTTGGTCGACACGACGGCCATTGACGAGCAGGACACGCAGAGCACGGAGGAAACCAGCAAACTACGAGCGGCTGCCGACAACCCCTTGGCAACGTGGTTGTGATCGGTAGATTTCTTGGTTGTGCCCACTCGTGCTGCTTCCTCCGTGCTCTCCGTGCCCGACCCCAGGACATCAAGCAAGCACGCATCGGGCAGGCGCACGCGCTTGCCCGCTCCGCATTGCGACTGATCGCCCCTTCCGCGCCAGGCGCGGCCAGCCGGGGCCGATGCGCAAGCCCGTCGGACCCGCAGGACCGAGCGCCAGTCCGCGCGCGGCGCGCTGCTAGCATTGCGCGCTTTTCCAGCTGCGCGCGACCATGAGCGAACCCGTCCACGGCACCCCCCATGATTCGCTGCCCGCGCCGGCGGCCGATGTCACGCCCGACGTGATCGACGGGATCGCGCTGGCTCGGCTGTACGGCGAGCCGCTGTTCAAGCTGCCCGAGGACCTGTACATCCCGCCCGACGCGCTCGAGGTCTTCCTCGAGGCCTTCGAGGGCCCGCTCGACCTGCTGCTGTACCTGATCCGCAAGCAGAACTTCAACGTGCTCGACATCCCGATGGCGGCGCTGACCGCGCAGTACCTCACCTACATCGAGCAGATCCGCAAGAGCAACCTGGAACTGGCCGCCGAGTACCTGCTGATGGCGGCGATGCTGATCGAGATCAAGAGCCGCATGCTGCTGCCGGTGAAGAAGGCCGCCACCGGCGAGGAGGTCGAGGATCCGCGCGCCGAGCTCGTGCGCCGGCTGGTCGAGTACGAGCGCATCAAGCTCGCCGCCGCTCAGATCGACGAGTTGCCCCGCGTCGGCCGCGACTTCGTGCGCGCGGTCGTCACCATCGAGCAGACGATGGCGCGCCGCCTGCCCGACGTCCACGCCGTCGACCTGCAGCAGGCGTGGATCGAGGTGCTCCGGCGGGCGAAGCTGTACGCGCACCATCACATCGCCCGCGAACAGCTGTCGGTGCGCCAGCACATGAGCCTGATCCTGAAGCGTCTGCAGGGCCGGCAGTTCGTCGAGTTCGGCGACCTGTTCGACGCCGCGACGCTCGCACGCGGCGTGCCGGTCGTGATCGTGCATTTCCTCGCTCTGCTCGAACTGGCGCGCGAGTCGCTGATCGAGCTCACGCAGGCGGCGCCGTACGCGCCGATCTACGTGCGGCTGGCGTACTCGACCTCCTGATTCCCACTCGCCGGCCGGTGCGGCGTGCGCGCGCGCCGGCCGATGCCGCAACCGATGCCGACCGAAAACGACATCCTGCTCGGCGCCCTGTTCTTCGCCGCGGCGACGCTGTACTCGTCGGTCGGGCACGGCGGCGGGTCGGGATACCTGGCGGCGATGGCGCTGCTGGGCGTGCCGCCGATCATGATGCGGCCGACCGCGCTGATCATGAACATCGGCGTCGCTTCGATCTCGCTGTACAAGTTCGCGCGCGTCTCCGGCTTCCGCTGGCGCCTGTTCCTGCCGTTTGCCGTGGCCTCCATGCCGATGGCGTTCGTCGGCGGCCGCATCGAGTTGCCGGTGTCGTGGTTCGGCGTGCTGGTCGGCGTCGTGCTGCTCTTTTCAGCGGCGCGCCTGTTCGCCGATACCCTGCAGCGCGGGAAGCCCGGGCGCCCGATCACCGGGCCGCCGCCCGTGTGGCTGGCGCTGCTGGCCGGCGCGGGCATCGGTCTGCTTTCCGGGCTGACCGGCGTCGGCGGCGGCATCTTCCTCAGCCCCCTGATCGTGCTGATGGGCTGGGGAGCCGTGCGCGAGACCGCCGCACCGACGGCCGCCTTCATTCTTGTCAACTCGATCTCGGGGCTGATGGGCCTGCTGACGCGCCACCCCGCGCTGCCGGAAGCGTTGCCCTACTGGGTCGGCGCCGTCATCGTGGGCGGACTGATCGGCGCGTCGCTCGGCGCGCGTCGGCTCGGCAACCATGGCCTTCGGCGCGCGCTCGCCGCAGTGCTGGTGATCGCCGGCGCGAAGATGGTTCTATGAACGGTCGTCGGCGGCAGCGCGTCTCGGGATCCGCACTCCGCCGTCCGGCCGACGGCGCGCCGCCGCCCACACCGCGATAATCGCCGCATGGAACTCGTCGCCTTCCTGATCGACTTCATCGTCCACGTCGACGTGCACCTGCGCGGCTTCGTCGAGGCCTACGGCGCGTGGGTGTACGCGCTGCTGTTCCTGATCATCTTCGTCGAGACCGGCCTGGTGGTGATGCCGTTCCTGCCCGGCGATTCGCTGCTCTTCGTCGCCGGCGCGCTGGCCGGCGCGGGGATGATGGAGTACCCGCTGCTGGTCGCGCTGCTGATCGCCGCGGCGATCGCCGGCAACCAGACCAACTACGCGATCGGCCGCCTGATCGGGCCGCGCGTGTTCCAGTGGGAGGACTCGGCGCTTTTCAACCGGCGCGCGTTCGACCGCACGCACGCGTTCTACGAGAAGTACGGCGGCGTCACCATCGTCGTGGCGCGCTTCATGCCCTTCCTGCGCACCTTCGCCCCGTTCGTCGCCGGCGTGGCGCAGATGACGCGCAGCAAGTTCACCTTCTACGACGTCAGCGGCGGCACGCTGTGGGTCGGCTCGATCGTCACCGCCGGCTACCTGTTCGGCAACGTCGGCTGGGTGCAGGCGAACCTCTCCAAGATCATCTGGGCGCTGATCCTCGTCCCCGGGCTGATCGCCCTGTACGGCGGCTGGCGCGCGCGGCAGTCGGCCGTGTCCTGACGTTCACCCATGCGCCGCCCGGCAACGGCGCGGCGCGTCTCAGCGCTTCACCTGCACGCTGACCGCCCCACCCGCCGCGGAAACGGCAAACCGTGCGGCGGAGAAACGTTCGATCAGCCAGATCGCCGTGCGGGCGTGCGAACTGAGGTCGCGCACCCGGAAGCGCGACGGGCCCTGCGCGAGCGCGAGGAAGACGAGCATCTGGTCGGCCGCGTGCATGTCGAGCGTGGCCCCGGCGCGCAGGTCGGCCGCCAGGCTCTCGGCGGCCGTTCGACCCAGCTTTTCGGCACGCACGCCGCGCTCGGCCACCTGCGCTGCGCCGAGCACGGTCTTCTCCGTCACGGCGCGCAGCACGATCGCTCCGCCCGGCCCCGCGGAGCGGTCGGCCGCGAACGCGTCCACCTGCGCGTCGACCGGCAGGCCCGGCGGCAACGCCAGCCTCGCCGCATCGGCCATGCGCTCGGCGATCTCGCGCGGCAACTGCGACACGTGCGCGTGGATCTCGACGCGCTCGATCGGCCCGCGTTCGTCGACGACCAAGGGGGCGAGCCGCGGCGCCGGCGCCACTTCCAGCCGCACCTCGCCGCCGCCCTTCGGGTAGTAGCCACGCCGCTCGACGGTCAGCGCGGCGCGCAATCCCATCGATTGCAGCAGCGGCAGCAGCACCCGGTGGAGGTATTCGATCGGCGGCGCGGCCCGCACGTCGGTGCCGCCGCGGACCGAGATGGCGCAACGCTCGCCGCAGGCCACCGCGACCGGCAGCATCGCCTGCAGGACCAGCGTGATGCTGCCCGCGGTCCCCACGTCGACGCGATACTCGCCGCCCTGCGGCCGGCGTGGCGAGAACGCGAGCGCCGCCGAGCCGGGCTCGACGCCTTCACACCGGGCGCCGCACATCGACGCGACGGCGCGCACCGCCGCGATGTGCTGCGGCGCCAGACCCGGCTTACGGCGTCCGGCGCGGACCTGACTGATGCGGATCGGCGCACCGCGGATCGCGGCCAGCGCAACGGCCGTGCGCACCAGTTGCCCGCCGCCTTCGCCGTGGGCACCGTCGATTTCCAGCATCTCGCCCCTTTCACCGGCCCGGCGGAGCATCGGCGCGCGACGGCGATGGCGCCCTCACCCCGCGCCGACGCCGCTCACCGCCTCATCGCGCCGCGGTGCGGATGCGCTCCAGGTCGAGCACGCCGGCGGCCCCCCAGCCACGAACGCCGGCCGGCACCTCCGGACGGAATGCCTCGTACAGCGAAACCGCCGAGCGGGCGAGTTCTTCTGCATCAAGCGAAGCCGCCAGTTCCTCCATCGCGCGCTCGACGGCGCCGAGCGCATCGCCGAACTTGCTCTGCAGATAGCGCTGGACGCTTTCCGGCGCTATCGGTTTGTCCTTGGCGAGTGCCCGCAGGCCTGCCGCCGTAACCGTCACCGGCACCGCCCGATGCAGCAGGTCGACGTGCATCTGCGCGCCGTGCTCGAGTCGCCTGCGCTCGCGCCTGACCTCTCCGGCTGCCGGCTTGAACAGGCCGAGCGACTTGCCCTTTGCGTAGGCGTTCAGGCCGGCGACCACGCGGCCCATCGTCAGCGCTTCGTCGCGGTCGAAGCCCAGGCGCCCGGCGACCACCGCCGCCCACAGCGTGAGCACCGGCGCGCGGTTGACTTCGATCCGGGCCGAGGACTGCCTGCTCGTCATCACCGCCTCCCGCCTCGACGGTCATCGGCTCACGCTAGTGCGGAGCGCCGGGCAGCCGTTGATCCTGCGCAAGCATGCCAGGACTGCGCCGGCGGCTCGCCCAGGCCGGCGCCCAGGGTCCTGCTTCCGATGGGTCTTGCTCCCGCTGCCGCGGCGTGCCTGCGCGCCCGGTGGCACGGGTGCGGCGAGCGCCTGAAACGCCCGGCGCCACCAGCGTCATCTGCTGCTCAATCGATCAGCCGGTCGGCGCGCTCCAGCATGGACCGCGGCACCGCGATGCTGAGGGTTTTCGCGGCCTTCATGTTGATCACCAGTTCGAACTTGGTCGGCAGTTCGACCGGGATTTCGGCTGCCTTGGCGCCCTTAAGGATGCGGTCGACGATCGAGGCCAGCCGCCCGTAGCTCTCTTTCAGCACCGGACCGAAAGTCATCAGGTTGCCGCGCTCGGCGAACTGCGCCCATGCGGACACCGCCGGGATCCGGCTGCGCGCGGCGAACGCCGCGAAGCGGTCGACGTGGACATTGGCGACCGTCCCGGCGAAGACCAGGATGGCGTCCGCGTTCCACTGCGCGATTCTCTCGAACGCGGCATCGAGCTCGGCGGCCGTGTCCACACCGTGATACTGGTGCTGCAGCCCGAGCGCGTCGGCGGCCTGGCGCGCCGCCTCCAGCTCGAGCAGTTCGCCCGAGTGCGGCGGCCAGCCGACGAAGGCCAGGCGGCGCAGCCCCGGCAGCAGTTCCTTCATCAGCTGCACCCGCTTCGGCGCCAGGTCGAGCGAGAAGAACGAGATGCCGGTGCGGTTCACGCCCGGCCGGGACCAGCTTTGCACCACCTTGGCGATGACCACGTCGGCGCTGACGACGAACACGAGCGGCGGCTGCAGGTTGGCATCGATCAGCGGCCGCACCGCCAGCCCGCTGGCGGCGACAATCACGTCGGGCCGGCTGGCGTCGATCTGCGGGATCAGCGCCAGCAGGCGGTCGCGCGAGTTGTCCGCCCCCCAGGTATCGAGGTCGACGTTCTGCCCCTCGCTCCAGCCCAGCGCGCGCAGACCGCTGCGGAACGCGGCAAGGAATGGGGACTCGGGGCTGGGCGGCTCCATCGAAACCCAGGCCACACGCGCCTTGCGCGCGGGCTGGGCGCGCGCGATCGACGCCGCCAACGGGCCAACGGCCAGCAGGCTCAGGCAGGCGGTGCGGCGGTCCATGGCGTGCTCTCGTGACGGCGGCAGAAGAACGGCACTCGGCGCATTGTCCGGGCATCATCGGTGCCTTCGCCATCGCACGGACGACGCTGCATCGATGGACACCGACGGGGTCGAACCGGTAGCCCTCCGCGGCGGCCTGGCGCGCAAGTATGCGCTGCTGTGGTCGAGCCTGGTCAGCGCGCTTCTCGTCGCCAGCGGTCTCGGCGCCGCCTACCTCGCCTATGTCGACACGCTGCGCGCGGTCGAAGCGCTGCAGCGCGAGAAGGCCGCCGCGGCAGCGGCAAAGATCAGCGACTTCGTCGGCGACATCGAACGGCAGCTGCAATGGGTCACGACGAGCCCGGCGCTGTCGGCCGGCACCGGCCCGGACGAGCTGCGCATCGAACTGCTGCAGCTGCTGCGGCGGCTGCCTGCGCTCAGCGAACTGCGCTGGATCGACGCCGACGGTCGCGAGCGGATCGCGCTGTCGCGCTTTGCGCTCGACGCCGTCGACAGCGGGCGCGACTGGTCGGCCGACCCGCGCTTCACCGTCGCCCGGCGCGCCGGCGATTACGCCAGCCCCGTCTACTTCCACCGCGACACCGAGCCTTACCTGTCGCTGGCGCTGGCGGTACGTCGCGGCGGGCAGGTGCTCGCCGCCGAAGTCAACCTCAAGTTCGTCGGCGAAGTGGTGGGCCAGGTCAGGCACGGCGAAACCGGCCTGGCCTACGTCGTCGATGCGCAGGGACGGTTGCTGGCGCACCCGGATCTCAGTCTCGTGCTGCGCAAGACCGACATGGCCCAGCTGCCGCAGGTACGCCGCCTGCTCGCGTCGAACGGCGCTGCCGCGGCCACCGACGGGCGCAACCTCGACGAGGCTGCCGTGATTTCGGCCGCCGCGCCGATCGACCGGCTGGGCTGGATGGTGTTCATCGAGCAGCCGCGGCGCGAGGCGCTGGCACCGGTGGCGCGCACGATCACCCAGTCGGCGGCACTGGCTGCACTCGGCGTCGCGCTGTCCGTCGTCGCCAGCGTGCTACTGGCGCGCCGGCTGGTGCGGCCCATCAGGTCGCTGCAGGCGCGCGCCGCCGCGCTCGGCGCGGGTCGGCTGACCGAACGCATCGACATTCGCACCGGCGATGAACTGCAGGCGCTGGCGCAGCAGTTCAACCGGATGGCCGCCAGCCTGCAGGACCTCTACGCCACGCTGGAGGCGCGCATCGCCGACCGCACGCAGGAACTCGCGCACGCGAACGAAGCCAAGAGCCGTTTCCTTGCCGCCGCCAGCCACGACCTGCGCCAGCCGATGCACGCGCTCGGGTTGTTCATCGGCCAACTGCGCGATGCGGCCAGCGACGAGGAACGGCGCGCGCTGATCGCCAGCATCGAGCAGTCGGTCGGGGCGCTGGACTCGCTGCTCGACTCGCTGCTCGATATCTCGCGCCTCGATGCCGGCGCCGTGCAGGTGCGGCGCGGGGCGTTTGCCCTTGGTCCACTGATCGCGCGGCTGGCGGCCGGTTTCGCGCCTTCGGCGCAGGACAAGGGGATCGAGCTGCGCGCCCGGCCGGGACGCGCGTGGGTCGACAGCGATCCGCTGCTGCTCGAGCGCATCCTGCTGAACCTGCTCGCGAATGCGATCCGCTACACCGAGAGCGGCCGCGTGCTGATCGGTTGCCGCCGGCGCGGCGCGCAGGTCGAGATCGTCGTCGCCGACACCGGCATCGGCAT
>Ga0209254_10002671_pt1 | contig 16258 bp, 12 predicted proteins | sample FrelakmetDIP11DI_FD_187148 | JGI IMG/M metagenome (GOLD analysis project Ga0209254, IMG submission 187148) | Freshwater lake sediment microbial communities from the University of Notre Dame, USA, for methane emissions studies - DIP11 DI (SPAdes)... | ecosystem: Environmental > Aquatic >... | reverse complement strand
GTGATTCATAGGATGTGTCGGGTCCCTTGGTCGTTGGCTGCCCACGCGGTGACCTTATTCCGGTATGCATTTCCGGCGGCCGACCGAAATGTCGTGGAGCGGGATCAGGATGTCCGGATAATAGCGATGGTCCACCGGATGCAGACTCCCGCTCAAGTATTCGAGGTTTGGACCGATAGACTTATAAACTATTTCCGGACCGACTGCAAAAAGGGGATTCGCACATGACACGCACCTTCGTCCGCACCGTCTGCATTTTCAGTCTGCTGGCCCTGGGGGTCTCGACGCTGGGTCCACCGCGCGCCGCAGCCGGCAAAGCGCCTTTCCAGGCTTCCGCGGCGGCAACCGCCGAGTCGCAAGACCCCGGCTACTGGTTTCAAAAGGGAGCCTTGTGCGCCACCTATGGCAACAACGATGCCGCGGTCAAATATTTCGCCAAGGCCATCGCCCTGGATCCCGGCCACAGCGGGGCCTATTTCTCGCAAGGGGTTTCCTACGGTCAGCTGCGGAACTTCGGCGCAGCGCTTTCCGCCATCAACCGGGCAATCGAAATGAGCCCCCAGAACGGTCTTTATTACTACGGGCGAGGCCGGGTCCTGCTGCTGTCCGGAGACAAGGAAAAGGCCACGGCCGACTTCCGCAAGGCGGCCGAGCTCGGCGACGAGGACGCTCAGAGTTATCTGCAGGGCGCGAAATAGCGCCGGCTGCCTGGATCAGCTGCCGGGAAGAATCACCGCTTCGGATTTCTTGCCGTCGATCTTGATCGTGAGCGGCCGGGGCAGCTTCACATGGCGGAGATAAGCGGTAGTGGTCTTCGCCGGCTGGGCTTTCAACCAGTTCCAATCGACGAAATCCTTGCCGTTGCCAGACGCGCTCAGGTAGCTGATATCAAGCGATGTAATATTGTGAAAGAAGTGGGACCCCTGCGACGGGTCGGCCTTCAATGCCGCGGTGGCGGTTTCGACCACGGCCTTCACTGCCGAAATGTCCGACCACTTCACCGGTATGCCCAGCCAACGGTCCGCCGAACCCCAGCGGCCGGGACCGATCAGCAGGTAACGGCGGTTGCTCGCCGCCAGCTGCCGGTTCAGCCGGCCGACTTCGGCGGCGATCTCGATGGTGCGCGTCACATCGAAGGCGTCGGGGTCGACAAAAACGATATCTTCGATGTCGTTGGTCTGACCGTTGCCGAGGGCCATCGAGGAATAACAGATGGCCCGCTCCCGATCCATCCTGTCGATCTCCACATTCAGTTTCTGACGCGCCACCGCCATCGGCCGGATCTGCAGCAATTCGAAAACCGGGCGGCTGCCGGTCGGCAGGTTCACTGCGAATTCGATCTCTACCGGGCAACCCATGCCGCGGCGGCCGATCTCCAGCAGGTCTGACAGGATCTCCGGCAGCGGAAACTCCCTGTACTTCAGAATTCCGGCAAACGTCACCACCGGCAAGCCCCCGCTCTGCAATCCGTCCCGAATGCGATGCTCCTGCGGGTAATAGGTGCTCGCCAGCGTGCGCACCGCCGGGCAGCCGGGGAAGTCGTCGACGGCCAGCCGGGACAAGGTCGGGTCGTCCCCGGCGCCGAGGCTCTCCGGAAAATCCTTCAACCTCAGGGCATAGAAGAAGCGCTGCGAATTCTTGAGAATGTCGTCAACGGTCGAAAACTGGGGCATGAACTGGGGGTAACGCGGCGAAAACCGCAGCGACGTGCCGCCTTCGACCACCATCTTCCCCAAGCCCAGGGCAACGTGGGCGATGCCTTCCTCGGGCTTCAGGTGGGCGATCGGATAAAAGTTATAGGACTGGACCACACCGGCCAGTGTCGGCATGTAGTAATCGTCCCATTTGCCACCCGCCAGATGTTGGATGGCCACGGCCATCTTCTCTTCCTCGATCCGGTGGAACGTGCTCTTGGCAAAAGACCGCGGGCTTTCGTAGTACGTTGAAGCGTACACCAGCTTGACGGCCATGATCAGGCGATTAAGCCGCCGGCCGCGGTCGGGGTGATTGTTGGGCAGCATGTACGTGTGGTAGATGCCGGCAAAAGGCTGGAACTGGGCATCCTCGAGCATGCTGGAAGAGCGCACGGCCAATGGGCAGGAGGTATGCTCGATAAAGAGCCCCAACTGCCGCTCCAGCCATTCTGGAAAACGTGCGTTCAGGAATGCCGCGGCGATGTCGGCGTCAGCCATTTCGCGGGTGGCGAACTCCCGGAGGTGATTGTCGGCGACGAAAGCATCGAACCCCTCCGTGCTGATGCCGACCGTCTTGGGGACCCGGAGGTCGATGCCGGCGTATTTGCGCTGCAGTTCCGGATGCTCCTTGAGCAGCAGGGAGGCGAACGCGAGCCCGCGGGCCTTTCCGCCCAGAGAACCGCGTCCGATCTTGATGAAATCCGCATCCGGATCGAATCGGTCGCCTGCCATCTCGGTGATGATGCCGCGCTGGATCCCCTTGCGGCGCTCGTGGATGCAGCGGACGAGGTAGTGTTTGAGCTCATGGGTGCTGTCGAAATCGGTGACCCGCACGGGCTTGAGTTTGGACGCCAGCATGACCTCCGAGCGGGCCATGAACCAGCTGGAGAAATGGTTGCGCTGGGCGTGGTATTCCACCGATTCGTCCGGAATGCCGGGCAGCAGTTTCTCCATGCTTCTGAGATTGGATGCGCGGGCGATTTCGCGGCCGTCGGGCAGCCGGAAGATGAAGTCGCCGAAACCCAGGTACTGCATGAAAAAATTGTGGATCTCGGTGCCGAGCGCGGGAGAGTTCTTGTTGATGAACACCGCCGGGATTTGGCTGGCCTTCGCGCGGTTGGCTTCCTCCGAGCTCAGGTTGAGCAGGGGCAGGTCCGGGTTTTCCGCGCGGATCATAGACAGCAGAGCGAATCCGGCGCTATCATCCATCGCCCCGCCGCGCGGGAAGCGCACATCCGAAAACACCCCCAGCAGGTACGGCTGATAGCGCCGGTAGAGCTCGAGCGCTTCCTCGTAGGTTTCCGCGACCAGGATCTTCGGGCGGGCGCGCATGCGGAAGATGCGATGCTCGTCGTTCACCGATTCCTCCATGGCGGCCTGGGTCTGGGTGACGATCTCCTTGTAAAGGACCGGCAGCAGCGACGAATAGTGGACGGGGGAATCCTCTGCGACGATGATGACGCGCACCTTGGCCCGCTCGGTGTCATGGGCCACATTCATCCGGTCTTCGAGGTTCTTGATGAGGGCCAGCAGCAGGTCCGTGTTGCCCTGCCAGACATAGATCCGATCGATCGATTCGCGGTCGGCGGCCTTGGGGTCGAGCAGGTGCTGGCCGGTCTTGTGGACCAGCAGAAACACGGGTAGGTCCGGAAAACTCTGTTTGATCGTGCGGCCCAGAACATGGGCGTCGGTTTCGTCCACCAGCGGCATGGTGATCACGAGATCGAATTTCTTGCGGCGCAGGATCTCGAGCGCCTCCTGCGAAGTGGACGCCCAGGTGAGCATCGGTGGCCGGGACAGGTTCAGACCGCGGTACTCGTGAATGATCCGCTCCGCCAGGCGGCCTTCCTCCTCCATGATAAACGCTTCGTACGGGCTGCTGACGAGAAGGATATCGGTGACTTTGCGGGCCATCAGTTCGTGGAAGACTTTGAAGGAAAGATCAAAGTCCTCACGGCCGGTCATGTGGTTAGCGGGTGCATCCATTTCAAGCCTCCGGGCCTGCGGTTGCCCGTGCGGGTATGGGTCCGTTGCATTCTCTCGGCCGCCGGCGGGATCGCCGGCTGCGGCAACCCCGGAACAAACGGCCGTGCCAGCTCCGAAGCCGGCAAGCGGGTCATCGCTTGAGGCTATCTATAGGCGCATGCCTTGGGAATTTCAAGATGCGGCCGGCTGCCCACCGAAGCTATCCCCGCAGAGCCGGCCCTGCCAGGTTCGGCGCTCCTCCAGGCGGCGGCGGATGGCGGCCAGCGTCGCAGTCTTGTCGCGGCACCAGCCGGGAGCGGCGAGCTCCTCGGGGTGGGGGTCTCCCGTCAGCCGCTGGATGACCACCCGGGCGGGCAGGCGTTCGAGAACATCCACCACCAGATCGGCATATTCGGCTTGCTCCAGGCAGCGATAGGCGCCGCTCCTAAACAGCTCCTCCAGGGCTGTGCCCTTCACAACGTATAGGCTGTGGATCTTGACCCCTTCTACACCTGCGGCCGCCAGGGTTTCGGCGGTGAAGTGCATGTCCGCGCGGTTCTCGCCGGGCAGGCCTAAGATCACGTGGGCGCAGACCGGAAGGCTCCGGCTGCGCGTGGCAGTTACGGCGCTCTGAAAGCTGGCCAGGTCGTGGCCGCGCCGGATTCGGGCGAGGGTGGCGTTGCGGGCGGATTGCAGACCGTATTCCACCCAGATCAGATGGATGTGGGAATACGACTGCAGCAGGTTCAGCACCGGCTCCGAGACGCAGTCCGGCCGGGTCCCGATGGACAGGCCGACCACATCCTCGACGGCCAGCGCCTCCTCGTAGATGGCCTTCAGGTGCGCAACGGGTGCGTGTGTGTTCGAGAAGGACTGAAAATAGGCGATAAACTTCTGCGCGCGGTAGCGTCGGGCCATGGCCGCCTTGCCGGCCACCAGCTGGGCAGTGAGCGACAGGCCGCGTCCGTGAGCGCCGGTGCCCGAGCCGCGGGTATTGCAGTAGATGCAGCCGCCGAAGGCGACGGTACCGTCGCGGTTGGGGCAGGTGAGGCCCGCATCCACCGTGATCTTCTGTACGCGGCAGCCGAATAGTCTGCGCAGGTAGGAATTAAGGTCGGTGTAACGTGCTTCCATGGCGTATTGACCGGCTGAAAACGCCGTTATAGTATCTCTTTATTTTCAATATCACGCTTTAAGCAAGCCTCGCAAACATCTCATATATAGCCTTTATGACTTCCCGCTCTGATGTCTACGATATCATCGTGGTCGGCGCCGGTCACGCCGGCTGCGAAGCGGCATTGGCGGCTGCCAGGATGGGCTGCAGGGTCCTGCTGACGGCGATCGATCTAGACAAGCTCGCTGCCATGCCCTGCAGCCCTTCGATCGGCGGCATGGCCAAGGGGCACCTGGTCAAGGAGATCGATGCGCTTGGCGGCCAAATGGCGAAGATCGCGGACCAGACCGCCATTCAGTACCGCACTCTCAACACCAAGAAGGGGCCGGCGGTGCAAGCCTCGCGCAGCCAGAACGACAAGAAGCGCTACCACATGGCCATGAAGCGGGTGGTCGAGGGCCAGTCCGGGCTGGAATTAAAGCAGGCTCTGGTGGAGCGGCTGCTCGTGGAGAGGGGACGGGTCGTGGGGGTCGAGGACCACACGGGGTTCGGTTACGCCGCCCGGGCTGTCGTGCTGGCAACAGGCACTTTCCTGAGCGGACTTGTGCATATTGGATTCCGTTCGATCCAGGCCGGGCGGGCGGGGGAATTTGCCTCCTATGGCCTCCCGGCACATTTGCGCGAGCTCGGGTTCGAACTCGGACGTCTCAAAACCGGAACTCCGCCGCGCCTCAAACGCGCCAGCATCGATTTTGGCTGTTTCACGCCCCAAGGCGGCGATGAGTGCCCGGCACCGTTTTCGCGATTTTCCTCCGGACCGGTTCTGCCGCAGCTGCCGAGCTACATCGGCTACACCAGCGATCGAACCCATGCCATTGTCAGACGCAACCTGGCGCGCTCGGCGCTTTATGGCGGGGTGATTACCGGCGTGTCGGCGCGCTATTGTCCATCCTTTGAGGACAAGATCGTCAAGTTTCCTGAAAAGGATCGGCATCAGATAATATTGGAGCCCGAAGGAATCGACACGGAGGAAATCTATGCCAGCGGTCTGGGCAACAGCCTGCCGGTCGAGGTGCAGATCGAGGTGGTTCGATCCATCCCCGGAATGGAAAACGCCGAAATCATGCGGCCGGCCTACGCGATCGAATACGATTACGTCAACCCGGTCCAGCTCCGCAACACACTGGAAACCCGGAGGATCCAGGGCCTCTTTCTCGCGGGGCAGATCAACGGCACCTCGGGCTATGAAGAGGCGGCGGCCCAAGGCCTTTGGGCCGGCATCAACGCCGCCTGCCAGGTGCAGGGGCGCCCGGCGTTTATTCTGGACCGGTCGCAGGCCTACATGGGCGTAATGATCGATGACCTCGTCACGCGTGGCACTCGCGAGCCTTACCGCATGTTTACCTCGCGTGCCGAATACCGGCTCATCCTGCGCGAGGACAACGCCGATCTGCGCCTGACGGAGCTTGGGCACGAGCTGGGGTTGATCGGAACGGAAACCGTCGTCGAGTTGCGCGGGCTCCGGGAGCGGATTGGGCGTGAAATTAAACGGGTCAGAGAGACCGTGATACGTCCTAACCCGCCAGTGAACGCCTATTTGGAGGCGCAGGGGTCCAGTCCCATTCAGCAGGGGGTGCCCCTGGACCAGTTGGTAAAGCGCGCCGAACTCGGTTATTCTGCGGTTGAGACTCTGGCTCCCGCTGACGTGCCGATCGGCCCGGCTGCAGCTCGGCAGGTGGAGATCGAGATCAAATACGAAGGATATATCCATAAACAGATAAAAGAGATCGAGAAATTCAAGAACTTGGAGAAGGTGCGGATCCCTGACGATTTCGATTTTACGACAGTTCACGGATTGTCGAATGAATTGAAGAGCAAGCTTGCCGCAATCAAGCCGACCAGCCTGGGGCAGTCCGCCCGAATCGACGGCATTACACCGGCGGCACTTTCCGTCCTCATGGTGGCTCTGAAGGCAAGGAGCCGCTGACATGCCGCGGCGTCGCCCGCGTTGGCTTGCAGCAGTCGGCTTGCGGGGCGCAAGGTGCCCTGCGCCGCTTGACAGGCGCGGATATGTTCCTTAGATTTCAATAAAAATTTTGCTGCAATAACGGAGAATTAAATACATGGCGGATGATTATTACAAAACCCTTGGCGTCAGCAAGAATGCCACCGATGCGGAGATCAAGAAGGCCTACCGCAAGCTGGCCATGAAGTATCATCCGGACCACGCCAAGGGCGACAAGGCGGCCGAGGAGAAGTTCAAGAAGATCAGCGAAGCATACGCAGTTCTGAGCGACAAACAGAAACGCCAGGAATACGACACCTTCGGTTCGGAAGGGTTTCATCAGCGCTTTTCGAAGGAGGATATTTTCAGGGGGTTCGATATCAATGACATCTTAAGGGAGTTCGGCTTCGGCGGTGGCGATTTCTTCGGAGGGCAGGGCGGCGGTACGCGCTTCACCTTCGGAACCCAGTCGCCGTTCGGCGGACGCGGCCGGCCGCAGCCTCAGCAAATGCCTGGGGAAGATATGGTCTACGAGCTTGCCTTGACGCTGGCAGAGGCGGCTTTCGGCACGACCAAACAGATTACAATCCAGAACCAGGGAATCCCCGAGCGAGTCACTGTTAAGATACCCAAAGGCATGACGACCGGAAAAAAGCTGCGGCTGGCGGGCAAGGGCAACCCCGGGGGCTTCGGCAGCCCGCGGGGAGACCTCTATATCCAGGCCAGGTTGCTGGATGACCCGGTTTTCAGCGTCGAGGGCCAGGATCTCGTCACCTACCGTGAATTAAAACTCAGCGACGCCCTGCTCGGGACCACGATTGCTGTTCCGACCCTTGAGGATAAGCAGTACAATTTAAAGATACCGCCCGGCATCAAGAACGGGACGCGGATGCGCCTCATGGGGTATGGCCTGCCTTCCATGAAAGGATCCAAACGGGGCGACCTTTATGTCTGTCTACACATCCAGATTCCCAAGAACCTTACCAGAGAGCAGAAGGAATTGGTTGAAAAACTAGCAGAAACGGGACTCTGAGGATTACAGGCACCACTTCCCGGATTATGCTTGCCGTGGCGGCGAGAAAAACGGTTCTTCGTCCTCTGCCCGGGAGTTCTAATCTCTTATCTGCGCTTGTATTACTCTTCACTCAAAGCCACTCCGAAACGGCGACCGCGCCGTAGCACTTAAACAACCAATTAATTTTGTTGTTAAATATTATCTTTATGGATCGACAGCGACTGCCCGTAAAATTTGACTTTGAATGCATTTAAAGATAAAGTTCTCTATATATTTGGCGATATTAAAAAAAGTGCTAGTCATGCACGGGATGATTTTCGTTGAAATATGCCTGATCTGATCCCGGTTCTGTCCGCGACTGATATCCGCCGCCTGGTGCAGGATCTGGCCCAGAGAATCTCGGCGGATTTCCGCGACCGCGACCTCGTTATGATCGGGGTGCTGAAAGGTTCGTTCATCTTTCTTTCGGATTTAGTCCGGGAATTGGATGTTTCGACGAGAATTGATTTTGTGCAGGCGTCCAGCTACGGCTCCGGAACGGAGTCCACCGGCAGTATCAGGCTGGTAAAAGGCATAAGCATCGATATCTGCAGTCAGGACGTACTCGTGGTTGAAGACATCGTCGACACGGGGCTCACGATTCGATGGATTATCGACTACTTGAAATCATTTCAGCCACGGAGCGTCGGTGTCTGCGCCTTAGTCGACAAGCGGGAGCGGCGGCAGGTGGAGGTGCCTATCCTTTATGCCGGGCATGAGGCGGGCAGCGGCTTTCTGGTGGGATACGGCCTTGATTACGCCGAGCAATATCGGCATCTGCCTGGGATATATCACCTCTGCCTCTGAAATAAAAACCCGGAGCAGCAGCATGCCGAGCTTCCGGTCGATACCATACAGGCTGCGCTGGCTCTTGTCCGCCGGCCAATAAACCTTAACCGATGGGGTTCAGCCATGATCGTGATGTGCGAGGGATGCGAGACAAATTTCCAAGTGGAAGACCACTTTATCAAATCCACGGGATCCAAGGTAAGGTGTTCAAAATGCCGCCACGTTTTTACCGCCCATTCACCGGCGGCGTTGGCGGTGGCTGAAGAACCTCTGGTTTTAAGCGAGACACTGCCGGCGGATTCATCGACCAGCATCGAGTCGGAACTGCCGGATATCAGTTCTCAGATTGATGGGTTGTTCGCCGACGACTTGGGCGTGGCAGCCGATACTGCCTCCGATCAGGAGCCCGAGGAGCTTGATGTGGAGGACCTTCTTGCGGATGATTCTCCGCTGGCCTCGGCGCTTACAAAGGGGGAGAGGGACGACGATCTGAAGCTCGACGTAGATCTTGATCTCGACTTTGACGAAGAGACGACTGCACAGAGCCCCTCCGTCGATGTGCCGGTTCAACCAGCCCATGCTAGCTCCGGGCCTGCCGACTTTGCTCTGGATACAGAGCCGGTCTCAGACGCCTCGGCCAGCGACACTCTGGCTAGCCTGGACGAATTGGGAATCAAGCTGGACGCCCTGGAAGAGATCGGTGATGAGAGTCCTGCTGCAGCAGCCGAGGCGAACGAGCATGCCGGAGCCGAGACTCTGGGGCTTGATTTAGATCTGGAAATGGATCTCAATGCGCTGGTGGCCGAGACGGCTGATGAAGTGAATCCAGAGGCTATGGCAACAGAGTCGGAGATTGCTGCGGCGGACGAGGCCGCCAAAATCCTTGCCGAGCCAGACCTCGCGGATACCCCTAACGAGGCAAAGCCCCTGAGCGAGGGCGAGCTGGATTTATCGGACCTCGAAGCGATGCTGGATGGGGATTCGCAGGATATCAAACCGCAAGCTGCCTCTACCGTCGTGCTCGACCTGGAACTTGATGCGGCTGGTGAAGCTGTCGATCGTAACGCGCAGAGTGTTAATCTGGAAGGATTGGACCTGACGGGGATTGCCGGCGAGACGGTCGCAAGCACAGGCCCGGTCGAAGCGGTCGCCGAATTGCCGGAGGAAATTGATTTGGCGCTCGACGTCGATGCGGGACCGACCTCTGCGCCCGTTGTCGCCCCAACGGATGCAGGCCCTGACGATGAATTAGATTTCTCGGACATCACCAATATCTTAGAGGAACCGCTGGCCGAGCCCCAGAAAGAGACCGCAGGTGCTGCGCCTGAACTCGACCTGTTCCTGGGCGAAAGCCCGCCCCAGGCGGCTCCGGAGGCGGAGGCACCGCAGGCGGAGGTCCAGGAAGGGTTGTTGCTCGATCTTGAAAGCCTGCTGGAACAAGATGATACAAGCGAGACGGCTGCGGAGCCGAAATCCAGTCCAACCTCCGAGGAACTCGACCTGGATATTACGCTTGGTTCCGCACCGGCAATGTCCGACGACCTTGAAATTGAAATCGAGTCAACTGCAGACGCCAACGAAAGCGCGGCGTCCGCAGAACAGGCCGCTGCTGTCGATGCTCGGGAGGCCGAAAACAATGCCGCAACGGATCCATTTTCGGCCGAAGCGGTTGCTGTGATGGGCAGTGAGCGCGCCACTGATGCCTTCGATATGGAATCCGCGGCCGCGGCGGCCATTGCTGCTGAAGCGCCGCGGCACTCCGGTCTGCGCAAGTACCTGATTGCGGCGGCTGGTGCGGTTGTCCTGCTGGGCGCGGTCGTTTTGGTCCCGCGCAGCCTTGACATCCAGGTCCCGTTCCTGAGCGATCTCGATGTTCCATTCCTCGGGAGAGTCTTCCAATCACAGCCTGAGGATGTCGCCGGCAACCTTAAAATGGCGCCGATTGCTGAAAAGCTCACAGCCGAATTTGTCGATCACCCCGGAGCCGGCCGGCTGTGCGTGGTCAAGGGGGAGGTTCGCAACAATTACGACCATCCTCGCAGCGCCATCCGGGTGACCGCCAAACTTTTCAAAAATGACAAGACGCTTGCTAAATCGGCCACTGTTTTTGCGGGCAACGTGATACCCAATCAGGATCTTCTTGCCAAGGATCTAACAGCCATCACCGCGCAACTGAAGACCAAGGAAGGCGCCAGCAACCAGAACATGGGGGTTAAACCTGGTCGAACCGTTCCTTTCATGGTGGTGTTCGACAACATTCCCGACAATCTGGACGAATACTCGGTGGAGGTTGCGGGGTCGACAAAGTAGAGCGAACCAATCGACTGCTTAAACAGGGCCGGGCAGCTGGTTTTAAGCTGCCCGGCCTTTTTTCTATCTTGACAATTTCGCTGCTTTGCACCAATATACGGCCCCTTGGCGATGTAGCTCAGTTGGTCAGAGCATGCGGCTCATATCCGCAGTGTCCGGGGTTCAAATCCCTGCATCGCCACCATTTTGATTATAGGCTGCAATCTTAGTTGGTTGCAGCTTTTTATTTTATTGGATGGTTAAATTAATTCGGGCCGAAATCAGAAGCCGATGATGCACTGAATAAATCTGTTTCGACGAAAGACATGGTTGGTTGCGGTATGGTCTCGGCCAGCCCTTGCAATCAGACGCGCAGCAAGGTATATATGACTGGATTAACGGCGCTTATCCGCGAAGGAAAGGTGTTTGGGGTAGCGGTGGCCGAACACGAATTCAAAGCTGGTCCAGAATGGGTATGATCAACGGCTTTGAAAAAATCGTCGAGGAACGAATCCGCCGGGCCATCGAGCAGGGTGAATTCGAGGATTTGCCGGGCTCCGGGAAGCCGCTGCCGCTGGAAAGCGATAGCCATATCCCCGAAGACTTGCGTCTGGCTTACAAGATCCTCAAGAACGCCGAGTGCCTTCCCCCGGAAATAGAACTGCGCAAGGATATCGAGAGGACCGAAGACCTCCTGGCGGCGCTTCCGGATACGATCGATAAATACCAGATCTTAAGGAAACTTAACTTCTTGATCCTCAAACTGAATGCCATGCGCCAGACATCCATCACCCACGAGATCCCTCAGCACTACGCCGGCAAGATCGCGTCCCGGCTGGAGGTGGGGAAGAAGCGGAAATCTGGAGATTCATACCGGTGAAGTCCAAACTCACGATTGCGCTGCTCGCGGGTGGCGTATCTTCCGAACGAGAAGTGTCACTGAATAGCGGCGACCAGGTATACGAAGCGCTCGACAAGGCCAAATACCATGTTCGGCGATATGATCCCAAGACCGATCTGGTGCGTCTGGTAAACGATGCCCCCGGCATCGATGCGGCCCTGATAATCCTGCATGGGCCCTTTGGCGAGGACGGTACCGTGCAGGGGCTCCTCGACCTTCTATGCATCCCGTATCAGGGATCGGGTGTTCTCGGCAGCGCGGTGGCCATGAACAAACTATCCGCCAAGCGGCTTTACGAGCGGGCCGGGCTGCCGATACCGGAATACGTCGTGGCGCGACGCTTAGAGGGGATCGATCCTGATGCCGTGTTGAAGCGGCTGGGGCTGCCGGTGGTCGTGAAGCCGGTCGTAGGCGGCTCCAGCGTGGGAATCTCCATCGTGCGCCGGCCGGAGGGGCTTCGCAAGGCCGTTGAAGCCGCCTGGGAGCACGATCCGTCGGTGCTGATCGAAGCCTTCATCCAGGGCGTCGAAATCACCGGCGGGGTCATCGGCAACGATGCGCTCGAGGTGTTTCCGCTGATCGAGATCATACCGGACCCCAGCCGTGAGTTTTTCGATTACACGGCCAAATACACTCCAGGGGTCAGCGAGGAAATCTGTCCGGCGCGCATCGACCCTGAGTTGACCGCCGAAGCCCAACGCCTGGCCCTGGAAGCGCATCGCACGCTCTTCTGCCGCGGGTACAGCCGAACAGACATGATGGTGCGGGGACGGGAGATCTTCATCCTCGAAACCAACACCATCCCCGGGATGACGGCCACCAGCCTGCTGCCGCGCGCAGCCCGAACGGCGGGATACAGTTTCGGCCAGTTGTTGGACCGGCTGATCGAGCTGAGTCTCGAGGACCACGGCCGCCGCGGGTGATGCCATGAGCGTCTGGCGCGCGCGTGATCTCGATCAGCACTATGATGCACTCTCCGCCGGCGACGTGGTCGTCGGAGTTCTATCGGCCAGATACCTGCAGCCAGCGCTCGTCGCCGATCTCATGGAGCGCGGGGTGCGCTGCATGCCGTCGGCGCTTTGCCAGCTGATCGGACGCTCCAAATGCGCCCAGGCCGTTTTGCTGCGGCAATGGATGGTGCCGCACACGCGGGTCATCGCCAGGCGCGCGGAGCTCATGGAGGCCGTGGGCTATTGCGCCCGCCACCGGATTGCCGAGGTGGTCACCAAACAGGAGGGTATGCACTGCGGGCACGGAATCCGCCGCTGGGAGAGCGTCGAGACGCTCTACAACACCGTCGCCTTTAACGCTGCGGCGTATCCGTTCGTGCTGCAGCCCTTTCTGCCGGACATTGCCGACATCCGCGTGATCGTGGTCGGCGACTACCTGGAGGCCTACATCCGCGCAAATGATTACAACTTTCGCGCCAATCTCGCGGCCGGCGGCGCCAGTCGGCCCCTGGCGATGGATGCCGCTGCGGAGCGGTTCTGTCGCAAGGTGATGCGGCGCGGCCGGTTCCCATACGCGCACATCGACTTGCACCTGACGGCCGAGGGCCGATTCTGGCTTTCAGAGATCGCGCTGGAGGGCGGCATCGCCGCTGCGCGCATCGGCCGGGACGAACTGCAGCGGCGCAAACAGGAAATTCTGGAGCAGCTCGCCACACAGGACAACGAGCGGAGCTGAAACCGCATCGCAAATAGGAGGAGCCCATGAAGGTGCTGGTCATAGGCAGCGGCGGCAGAGAGCATGCGCTGGTCTGGAAGATCGCCCAGAGTCCCTTGGTGAAGAAAGTATATTGTGCGCCCGGGAACGCCGGAATCGCCGAACTGGCAGAGTGCGTCCCGATCCCGGCCGCGAATATTCAGACCCTGCTTGATTTCGCGCGGCGGGAAAAAATCGATTTGACGGTGGTCGGTCCCGAAGGTCCCCTGGCCGAGGGCATCGTCGATCTCTTCCAGAAGGAGGGCCTGCGCATCTTCGGGGCGACACGCCGGGCGGCCGAGATCGAATCCAGCAAATCCTTCGCCAAGTCGCTAATGACCAAATACCGCATTCCGACCGCGCGCGGCCGCAGCTTCAAGAACCACGACCAGGCCCGGCGCTACCTGTCGCAGGCCGGTACGCCGGTCGTGGTCAAGGCCGACGGACTTGCCGCCGGAAAGGGCGTCATCGTCTGCGAAACCGAGAAGGAAGCCAGCGAAGCGCTTGACCGGATCATGATCAAACACGAGTTCGGCGATGCCGGCGACCAGGTGGTGATTGAGGAGTGTCTCCGGGGCGAGGAGGCGTCCTTTCTGGCCTTCACCGACGGCAGGACCGTTCTGGCGATGCCGACCTCTCAGGACCACAAGGCGATCTACGACGACGACCGGGGTCCCAACACCGGCGGGATGGGCGCCTATTCGCCGGCGCCGGTGGTCGACCGGCTGATTCACCAGCGGGTCATGAACGAGGTCATGATTCCCACGGTCAAGGCCATGGCGGCCGAAGGCCGGCCGTATCAGGGCGTGCTTTACGCCGGCCTCATGATCGATCGCGACCAGATCAAGGTGCTCGAATTCAACGGCCGCTTCGGCGACCCCGAGGCCCAGCCGCTTCTGATGCGGATCAAGAGCGACATCGTGCCGATCCTGCAGGCTGTGATCGACGGCCGCCTGGATCAAAGCACCCTCGACATCGACGAGCGCGCGTCGGTCTGCGTGGTCATGGCCTCGGCCGGTTATCCCGGGAGCTATTCAAAGGGGCTGCCCATAAAGGGACTCGACGCGGCCAAGCGCGTGAAGGACGCGGTGGTCTTCCACGCCGGCACGGCGCGCAAGGAGAAGGCCGTGGTGACCGACGGCGGCCGCGTGCTGGGTGTAACCGCACTGGGCGATACGGTCGGGGAGGCCATCGCCAAAGCCTACCAGGTCGTCGGCAAAATCAGCTGGGAAGGCGCTTACTGCCGCAAGGATATCGGCCGCAAGGCCCTGGAGCGCATGAGCCGGGCGCCGGCGGTGGGCATCGTCATGGGCAGCGACTCGGACCTGGCCGTGATGGAGGAGGCCGCGGCCATGCTGAAGAAATTCGGCATCCCTTTCGAAATGACCGTTGCCTCCGCGCACCGCAGCCCGCAGCGTGCCATGGTGTTTGCGGCGGATGCCCGCAACCGCGGGATGAGCGTTATCATCGCCGGCGCCGGTCATGCGGCGCATCTGGCCGGAGTCCTGGCGGCCCACACGAGCCTGCCGGTGATCGGCGTTCCGATCGACTCGTCAAGCCTCCAGGGGCTGGACGCTCTTTTGTCCACCGTGCAGATGCCGCCGGGCATCCCGGTTGCTACCATGGCCCTGGGAAAGCCTGGGGCGCGAAATGCTGGTATTTTGGCGGCCCAGATCCTGGCTATAGGCGACCCGGAGCTGGCCGGCCGCCTCGACCGCTTCAAAAAGGAGATGGCATCCGAAGTTGAGCGCAAAGCCGAAAAGCTCAAAGACTACCGCTAAGACGCTGCGCGTCAACCCGCGCGCTCCCGAGCCGCAGCTTATTGATCGGGCTGTTGCTGGGGTTCGAGCCGGCGGGGTGGTGTGCTTTCCCACGCGGTGTCTCTACGCTTTAGGGGCCAACGCCCTGGATGCGGCGGCCGTCGAGCGCGTATATGAAATCAAGCAGCGCCCCGCCGATATGGCACTGCTCGTCCTGATCAGCCGCAGCGCGCAGTTGACGGAACTGGCCGAGCGGGTATCACCCATGGCCCAGATGCTGATGGATCGGTTCTGGCCCGGGCGGCTCACGCTGGTGCTGCACGCCCTGGCAAGTCTCCCGCACCGGCTGACGGCTGGAACCGGCAAGATCGGAATTCGCCTCGCCGAACACCCCGTGGCGCGGGCGCTGGTCGAAGCATTTGCGGGGCCGGTTACCGGAACCAGCGCCAATCCTTCCGGCGGAAGTGGCTGTCGGCATATCGCCGAACTGGATCCGCGCATCGCCCGTGAGGTCGACCTCATCCTGGACGGCGGGGTATTGAAAGGCGGAGTGGGGTCGACGGTCGTGGACGTAAGCGGGGAGAACCCGGTGTTGATCAGGGAAGGAGAAATATCCAAACCTGAAATCCTTGCCGCGATCAAGTCGATACGCTAAGCCTGCCCTTATGGCTGCTGTTCTTTCCGGGGCCCTTGCGTGTTGACAACTTCCACGCGTTTTCTTATAAACCGGACCATGCCGGAGTGGTGAAATTGGTAGACGCAGAGGACTCAAAATCCTCCGGGGGCAACCTCATGCCGGTTCAAGTCCGGCCTCCGGCACCATGGGATGGCATAGGGGCAGACCATATGTGGTTTGCTCCTTTTTAATAGGTTCATTCAGTTTGTTCGGACGTACTACCTGCGTAAAAAATTTAATATTGTAGCAATTTCTTTTAACTCCAGTCATTCCGGCGTTTGCTTAACAGCTGCTGCCCGCCATCAAA
>Ga0209254_10002670_pt1 | contig 16258 bp, 15 predicted proteins | sample FrelakmetDIP11DI_FD_187148 | JGI IMG/M metagenome (GOLD analysis project Ga0209254, IMG submission 187148) | Freshwater lake sediment microbial communities from the University of Notre Dame, USA, for methane emissions studies - DIP11 DI (SPAdes)... | ecosystem: Environmental > Aquatic >... | reverse complement strand
GTGTGTAGATCTTGCTGAGTCGGTGCCCCATGACTGCTACTTGCCTCTGTTGCCCGCCCCCGGGGCGTAACGCATCGACACGTACAGACCGCGGTCCGCCGTATTGTACGTGTCGGCGAGTTCGTAGTCCTCGTCCAGCAGGTTCTCCACCCGAGCGATCAGCGACAGGCTCGGCGAGACATGCCATTGGGCGGTCAGGTTCGCGAGCACGTAGCCGTCGAGCGTCACGTCCTGTGGAAAGCCGAAGTCCTTGCGGTCGCCGGTGGCGAGCACGTCGAGGCCGAACAGCACCGGGCCGAATGCACGCGTCAGGCCGACCGTGAGGCTCTCCTGCGCGCGACGCAGTAACCGTGAATCGTCGGCGCGGTCCCGCGGGTCCTGGTAAATCGCTTCCACGCGGGCCTGCCAGAGCGAGCCGGCGTACACCCACGATGCCTCGATGCCCTCGACGCGCGCCTCGGCGACGTTCTGGTTGATGCCCTCGAACGGATCGTACGACAGCACGGTGAAGTCGATCAGGTCCTCGATGTCGGTGTGGAAGGCGGAGATCGTCAGCGACTGCCGCGGTGTCAGCGCATGCTTCAGGCCGATTTCATAGTTCTGCGAGCGCTCCGGCTTCAGCTCGGGGTTGCCGCCGTAGCCAAAGCGATCCGTCGCGTCGGGGGCCCGGAAGCCGCTGCCGGCCAGGCCGTAGACGCGCGTGCGCTGGGCATTGAAGGCGTAGCCGTACTCGGCGTTCCACGTGACTTCGGAACCTGCCGTCTCGTGATCGGTGTAGCCGAGCGCCAGCATCGCAAGATGTGGCCCGACCGCGATCCGGTCCTGCACATAGACGTTGACCGTGTCGGTATCCGACCTGAAGCCCTCGCCGAACGATTCGCTGCTCGCGCGCTCGCGCGCATACATCGCGCCGACGCCGAGCCCGTGCACATCCGACAGCTGCCAGTCGTACTGGGCGTCCAGGGTATTCCGCTCGGTCTCGAGGAAATCGGGCGACTGGTTCTGCTGGATCTCGTCCTCGAGGTGGTTGACCGAGACGCGAACCTCGCCTGCTGCGCCGGCCGGCAGGCGCAGCTCGGCCGCCGTGGTCGACGTGACGTAGTCCTGGTCGACCGGCGTCAGGAAAAAATCGGAATACTCCGACGTGCCTGCCGTACGCCAGTGCTGGACCGTGACTTCGGCCGCACCAACCTCGGCGCGCAGCGCGACGTTGGTGCTCAGGTTGTCGTAGCCGCGGTCGATGTCGTCGGTCGTACGGGTCGGGAATCCGTCGCTGTCCGTCCACGAAACACCGACATCGAGTGCTGCGGACTGCCCGAGGTCGACACCACCGTTGAGACTGGCGCGTCTCGTGTCGTAAGCGCCGTAGCCGGCTTCCGTGATCCAGCCGTCCTGCGAGCCGCGACGGGTCACGACGTTGACCACGCCACCAATCGCATCGCTGCCCCACAGCGCGGAGCGCGGGCCTTTCACGACTTCGATGCGCTCGATCATGTCGGGGCGGATATTCTGCAGGCCGGGCAGGCCGATGGTGCCTGGATTGATGCGGATGCCGTCGACCAGCACCAGCGCCTGGTTGCTTTCGGCGCCGCGAATGAACATCGCCGTCGGCTGGCCGGGTCCGCCGTTGCTTGCGATGTCGAGACCGGCATGGAACCGCAGCAGCTCTGCGGCATCGCCGGCGTTGCTGCGTTCGATCGTTGCGCGGTCGATCACGACGACGGGCGCCAGCACCTCGTCGGCGGGCGTCGGCACGCGGGTCGCCGTGACGACCACGTTCATCTCGGGCTGGGCATCGTCGGCGCGGCTGGTCGTCGTGACGACGGCCGCCAGCAGGGTCGCGACGCCCAGCAGGCCATGGATGGAAATACGCAGGAGACTCTGCCGCGTGGAAAACGCGGACTTCGAACTGGCCATTGTCTTGCCACACCCCGTGCATGCGTCCTCGAGGACGCGAAATAAAAATCCAGCAACGGCATGGCGTGTGGCGGATCGGGGGCGGTCGCCGCTGAACGAAGGGCCGCCCGAGTTCCGGCCGCTCGCCCACCGCGACGCTGGTCTCGATCGACGGGCCGGTCTCCGGGCTCTCGAGCGGGCTTGCGGGCCCTGCCTGCATCCCCTTCCCACGCCTTCGCGCAGTGGGTGCCGGACCTTGCGGACCGGATGATGTGGCTTTACTCGACTACCGTTGCGGGGGCAGCGCCGGAATCTGACCGGCTTCCCGTTCTCCCTGAGCCTGCGCTCGCGGGATCACCTGTCGGAAGCAGCACGGTAGGCAAGGCGGGGGGTGATGTCAAGAAAGGCGCGGTACTATGCCGCCTCGTCAATGGGATCGTCGCCATGCCGCATTCTGAATTCCTTGCCGCAGCACTTGAGGCAGCCCGCGCTGCCGACGACGTGGTTCGTCACTACTACCAGCGCAACCTCAAGATCACGATCAAGGCCGACAAGTCGCCGGTGACCGAAGCCGACGTCGAGACCGAAAAGGCGATCCGCGCGCTGCTCGCCGCGAGGTATCCGACGCACGGTTTCCATGGCGAAGAGACGGGCACCGCGGCGCTCGACGCGGACTACGTCTGGTTCGTCGATCCGATCGACGGCACCAAGGCGTTCGTGCGCGAATATCCGATGTTTTCGACGCAGATCGCGCTGATGCACAAGGGCCGGCTGATCGTCGGCGTGTCCTCGGCGCCGGTCTATGGCGAACTCGCCTACGGCGAAATCGGTGTCGGCGCCTGGCTTAACGAGCAACCACTGCGCGTCAGCAGCATCGACACGATCGAGAACGCAGCGCTCTCGACCGGCAACCTGAAATCGCTGGCGACTGGACCGCGCTGGCCCGCGTTCGGCAGGCTCGTCGGCCGGCTGAGCCGCATTCGCGGTTACGGTGATTTCCTGCAATACCACCTGCTGGCATCGGGCCGCATCGATGCCGTCGTCGAATCGGACGTCAACATCCTCGACGTCGGCGCCTGCGCCGTGATCGTCGAAGCCGCAGGCGGCAGATTCACCGATCTCGAGGGACGACCGTTCACGCCACAGAGCACCGGTGTGCTCGCGACGAATGGCAGGCTGCATCAATCGATCTACGACGCGATCTATTCCTGATCACGCAGGGCACGGGGGGATGCAAAAATGACGAAGAAGATCATTGCGGTGGCAGGTGCGACCGGCGCGCAGGGCGGCGGACTCGTGCGGTCGATCCTTGCGGACCCCGACCGTGAATTCGCCGTGCGCGCCATCACGCGTGACCCGGATGCGCCGAAGGCGCGCGCACTCGCGGCTGCCGGTGCCGAGGTCGTCGCAGCGGATATCGCCGACCAGGCGGCCGTGGCGCGTGCGTTCGACGGCGCCTATGGCGCGTATTGCGTGACGTTCTTCTGGAACCACTTTTCGCCGGACCAGGAACGTGCCGAAGCCCATGCGCTGGCCGACGCCGCGAAGCAGGCGGGCGTGCAGCACGTGGTCTGGTCCACGCTCGAGGACTCGCGACGCTTCGTCAAGCTCGATGACGCGCGCATGCCGACGCTCATGGGCAAGTACAAGGTGCCGCACTTCGACGTGAAGGGCGAGGCGGACGACTACTTCCGCGGGACGGGCGTGCCGACCACGTGCCTGCTGACGTCGTTTTACTGGGACAACCTGATCCACTTCGGCATGGGCCCGAGGACCGGTCCCGACGGCAAGCTGTACTTCGCACTGCCGATGGGCACCAGGCCTTTGCCAGGCATCGCGGCCGACGACATCGGTCGTTGTGCGCACGGGCTTTTCAAGCGCGGCAGCGAGTTCGTGGGCCGCACCGTGGGTATCGCGGGCGAACACCTCACCGGCGCGCAGATGGCGGCCGGGCTCACGCGCGCGCTCGGCCGCGAGGTCCTGCACCAGGACGTGCCGTTCGACGTCTATCGCGGGCTGGGTTTTCCCGGCGCGGAAGACCTCGGCAACATGTTCCAGTTCAATCATGACTTCAGCGCCGACTTCTGCCGTGCGCGCAGCGTCGAGTTCACGCGCTCGATCAACCCGCAGCTGCAGAGTTTCGCCGACTGGCTGGCGGCGCACGGCCGCGAAATCCCGCTCACCTGAGCGCCCGGCGGCCGTTGGCTGGCAGCGCAATGCGGGCATGGAACTACCTGGCCATCGCCATCGACGCCGGCGTCGCCGTGCTCAACCTGTTCTCGAAATCAGTCGCGCATTGATCAGGCGGCGACGAACGTCCGGCCGTGTTCCCAGCGCAATTCGCGCACGGGGATGCCGTAGAGCTCGCCGATGGAGTGCTCGGTCAGCGCCTCGTCGCAGGGGCCGCAATGCCAGCGGCCATCACCGAACAACAGCAAAGCCGAATCGGCGAAGCGTGCGGCAAGACCGATGTCGTGCAGGCTGACGACCACGGTCCGGCCAGCGTCCGCGAGGCGCCGGAATATCCGCAGCACCTCGAGCTGATGTTGCGGATCCAGCTGGTGTATAGGTTCGTCGAGCAGGAAGACGGTCGGATCCTGGGCGAGGATCGTGGCGATCGAGAGCCGTCGCCGCTCACCGCCCGACAGCGTCGCGATGTCCCGTTGCTCGAGGCCGTCGAGATCGACCGCAGCCAGTGCGCGTCGTGCGGCCGCACGGTCGTCGGTGCTTTCCCAGGCCCAGAAATCGAGGTGCGGGTGACGCCCGACCAGCACGGCCTCGAGCGCCGTTGCTGGAAACGGATCGTCGACCAGTTGCGGCAACAACCCCAGCGTACGCGCGAGTTCGCGGCGCGGCCACGAGTCGATGTTTCGCCCCTCGACCAGCACCTCGCCGCGAGCGGGTGGTCGAAGGCCGGCGAGCGTGTGCAGCGTCGAACTCTTGCCCGAACCGTTGCGACCCAGCACGACCAGCAACCTGCCGGCCGGCAGGTCGAGCGTCAGGTCGCGCACGAGGGTGCGGCCAGGTACTTCGACAGTGACTGCAGCGCAAGCCAGGACGGATTGACCCGTCATGGCGGCCACCCGATCTCGAGCGCGGTCACGGGGCCAACCAGCATCTGCTCGAGGCTATCGGCGATGACCGCATCGTGTGCGCTGGCCGCGATACGGCCCGCCATGATTTCGCCGAAATCCTGCGGGTACAGCGGCTGCCGGTCCGGCTCGCCGAGCCCCGCCGGCGCCAGCGGCTGTCCCGTCGCGAGATCATATTTGTCCGTGGCGCCCAGCGTGTGCAGCACCTCGTGGACCAGGACCACCTGGTTGCTGCCGGCGGCAGCCGCGTCGCCATACAGGTGCGCCAACGCGATGAGCCCCTTGCTGAGGCCCACGGAATCCGGCATCGCCAAGGAACCCGGTCCGAGCGGCGAATAAAGGGCGAAAACCTGGATGTCGGGCGCAGGCAAAGGATCGTTCCAGGCAGTCCGGGCGGCGAAGTAACGCAGGCGCAGGCTCCAGAGCGCAATCGTGAGCGGCCCGGGCCGCTCAGGCAACGCCGGCGGCAACTCCTTCGCGGCGTGCGAAACACGGATCCGCACGGGTTGCTCGAGCGCGATGCCGTGACCCGCTGCTTCGTCGGCGAAGAATGATTCCACGTCCGCGAAATCTCCCGCCTGCAATGCTGCCGTGTAAGCGTGGACAGCGGCATCCGCCGAGCCGCTGATCGGGTACACCGTGACGCGCAGCGTGTCGTTCCAGTCACGGCTGCGCGCGCGGTCGAGCCAGGCACCGAGCGCGACGAAGAGCAGGACCGCGACCAGGAGCGCGAGCCGCAGCGTGCCGAGGAAGGTGCGTGCGGCCAAGGTGACGGCGTCCGGGCGCTGGCGGAATCAGGGATAGAGGCGCGTGGCCTGCCACGGCCCCGGCGCAAAAGCCTGGGCGCCCGAAGGCTCCAGCGTACGAGTCCAGCGCGCGCGGTCATGGACGCGAAAAGCGCCTTCACACCACAGTTCGACGGCTTCCAGCCAGAAGTGGTATCCGCCCCAGTGCGGCGGGCGAGTTGGCGCCGTGCCGTGACGGGCGGCTTCGACTGCGACCCGCTTCAGCAACGTAGCCCGCGAATCGAGCGGCTGGCTCTGCAGGCTGGCCCACGCGCCGATGCGGCTGTCGATCGCTCGCGACGAGAAATACGCATCGCTTTCCGCGGGCGGGCAGAACACCACGCGGCCTTCGAGACGGACCTGCCGGCTCATCGAGTCCCAGTGCAGCACGCCGGCGGCGCGCGGGTTCGCCGCGAGTTCAAGGCCCTTGCGGCTCTCGTAGTTGGTGAAGAAGACGACATAACCCGGGTCCGCGACGACCTTCTTGCACAGCACGACGCGCGCCGCTGGCGTGCCGTCCGGCGAGGCCGATGCGAGCACCATCGAGTCCGGGTTGGGTTGCACCTTCTGTTCGCGTGCCTCGCGATACCAGCCCTCGAAGACCGGCATCGGATCCTGGGGCAGGGTCGTGGGCAGTGTTCCGGAATGAAGCATCGTCGGCGTCGTCCAGCTGGCGTGGGATGGCGATTATGCCCCAGCGCCTGTGCGATCTCTTGCGGCGCGAGCGGTCGGACCGGTAAAAGGAACCGTCCATCAGTACCGTGACTGCATGAAATCCCTCGAAGAACTCCGCGCCCGGCTCGACGTCATCGACCGCGAACTGCTGCAACTCGTCGCCGAGCGACAGACCCTCGGCAAGCAGATCGCCGAGGTCAAGCGTTCGGCCGGCCAGCCGACGCGCGACTTCCGCCGCGAGCGTGAGGTGCTGCTGAAGGCGCGCCGTGACGCGGAGGCACTCGGCGTTTCGCCGGCGCTCGCGGAATCACTGCTGCAGTCGTTGATACGCGGCTCGCTCACCACGCAGGAGCGGGCGCGGGTCGCGTCGCAGGGCCGGGGCTCGGGACGCAGCGCGCTGGTCATCGGCGGCAGCGGCAAGATGGGTCACTGGATGGCGGATTTTCTTGCGGCGCAAGGCTTTGCGGTCACGGTGGCCGATCCTTCGGGCGAGGTGGCCGGTTACGACTACGTCGCCGACTGGAAGACCTCCGACCTGCATCAAGACATCATCGTCGTGGCCACGCCGATCCGGATCGCGAACGAAGTGCTGGCGGAACTGGCAGGGCGGCGGCCGCGCGGCATCGTGTTCGACATCGGTTCGCTGAAGACGCCGCTGCGCTCGGGACTCGAGCAGCTGCGTGCCGCCGGCTGTCACGTGACGTCGGTGCACCCGATGTTCGGTCCGGACACCGAGCTGCTGTCGGGCCGGCACGTGATCTTCATCGACCTTGGCGATGCGGCGGCGCTCGCGGAAGCGCGTGCCCTGTTCGGTTCGACGATGGCCGATCTCGTCGTCATGGGACTCGACGAGCACGACCGTCTCATTGCTTTCGTGCTCGGTCTCTCGCATGCGCTCAACATCGCGTTCTTCACGGCGCTCGCCGAGAGCGGTGAAGCCGCGCCAAGGCTTGCGCGCATGTCGAGCACGACGTTCGACGCGCAGCTCGACGTCGCGACTCGCGTCGCGGCCGAGAACCCCGAACTGTATTTCGAGATCCAGAGCCTGAACGACTACGGCGTGGAATCGCTGAATGCCTTGCAGGCTGCGGTCAATCGCCTGTGCCGCGCGGTTCATGAGGGTGACGCGGCAGCCTTCATCGCCATGATGCAGCGAGGCAACGAATACCTCCGCGTGCGGCAAGCCGCGCGCGACGAGGCGAGTCGCTGAGCGATGAGCGACCGCGCCATCCCGTTGCAGCAGGTGCTGGCCTGGTCGAACGGCCTCATGGCCGTGCGCTCGCTCGACCAGCTCGCGGCGAGGCTGGCGCAGCCGCCCGCAGCAGACGGCGAGTCGCTGACCGGCGTGCTGCTGCTGCTCGATCCCCGGCACGAACTGCGGCGCCTGGCTGCCGGGGGAGGCAAACAGCCCGACTCGTGGCCCGGACTGCGGTTCGTCGACAGTCTCGCCGGCGTCGCGCCGGGGTACGGCACGCTGCATGCGCCCTGGTCAGGACCTTACCACCCCGCCGATCACGGACTGCTGATCGCGGCCGAGGCCGGCTGCACGCACCTGGCCCTGCTGCCGCTGCCACGCACTGGCGGGCTGACCGGCGTCTACAACGTCGGCAGCCACCACGGCCCCGCTGCGCTCACTGCGCTCGAGCCTGCCTGGCTCGAGCACATCGGTGCCCAGGCGCTGGCCAGTGCCGAGCGGCAGTTGCAGCGCGCGCGCCTGCTGCGCGCCGGCGTCGTGGATCCACTCACGGGCTGGAACAGCCGGCACTACTTCCTGGCGCGCTTGCGGGAGCAGGCGGCCGCCAGCGTGCGGGACTCCAGGCCGGCTTCCTGCATCGTGATCGATGTCGACGGCCTCGGCCGCCTCAACGAACAGCACGGAGTCGCGGCGGGCGATGCCGTCCTGTTCGAGGTGGGCGGCATCATCGATGCGCAGGTGCGGGCGAGCGATTCCTTCGCGCACATCGGCGACGATGAGTTCGCGGTATTGCTGCCCGCGACGCCGCCGCAGTTCGCGACGCGGCTCGCGGAACGCATTCTTGCTGCCGTGCGGGCGACGCCGATCGTCGCTGCGCCAGGCAGGCTGGAAGCGGTGCGGGTCTCGATCGGGATCGCCGGACTGGATCCGGCGGCGCTGGTGGCGGCAATGGATCGCAAGGCGATCGCCGACGAGTGGCTGTCGCGTGCGCAGGCAGCGTTGCACCAGGCCAAACGCGCCGGTGGCGATCGCTGCGTCGCCAGCTAGTTTCGCTGGCGCAGCATCAGCAACAGGAAGATCGGCACGCCGACCAGGGCGGTGAGTGCGCCGACCGGCAATTGCCTCGGCGCAAGCAGCAGTCGCGACGCGAGGTCGGCCGTCATCAGCACCAGGCCACCGAGCAGTGCGGAGCCGGCGAGCACGATGCGCTGGTCATTGCCGAGCGCGAGACGCACGAGGTGCGGCGTGACCAGCCCGACGAAGCCGATGCTGCCTGCGGTGCTCACGGCACAGCCGGTGAGCAGTGAACTCAGCACGAACACGATGCTGCGCACACGCCGCACGTCGAGTCCGACGCTCGCGGCGATCGTTTCCCCGCGCGCCAGTACGTTCAACGGCCGGCCGAGCGCGATGCAGAGGAGCGTCGCGGCAGCGAGCAGGGTCAGCAGCCAGCCCCAGCGGTCGCCGCGCGTCAGGTCGCCGAGCAGCCAGAACACCATGCCGCGCAGCCGGGTGTCGTCACTCATCGCCAGCAGCAGGCTGACGATGGAGCCCGCACCGGCGGCGACGACGACGCCCGTCAGCAGCAGGCGTGTCGGGGTCCAGCCGCCGCGGCCCTGCGCAAGCGCAAAGACCAGTGCGCACGCGGCCAGCGCTCCGGCGCCCGCAGCCGCGTCGACCATGATGACGGACATGCCGGCCATCAGCGCCAGCAACGCCGTGACGGATGCGCCACCAGACACGCCGAGCACGTAGGGATCCGCCAGCGGATTGCGCAGCAGGACCTGCAGGAGGCCGCCCGCGAGCCCAAGCAGTCCGCCCACGGCGAAAGCAGTGAGCGCGCGGGGCAGGCGCAGGTCCATGACGACGTCACGCGCCAGCGAGGGCTCGGAGTCCCAGACGGCGTGCCACACGGCCGCTGGCTCCAGGTGCACGCTGCCGAGCATCAGCGACAACAACAGCAGCAGGACGGTCGCCGCGCCGAGCGCGACGAACGTCGGAATGAGAGGAAGTCTGTGCAAGCGGCCCCCGCGAGTTGGGGCAAGGTTAGGGAAGCGGGAGCGGGGCCACAAGCCGGGCGGTGAACGCGTGATGTTTTTGTGCGGCTGCCGCCGATGTGAAAAAATCAACCGCAACCGGACTTTACGCAGGCCATGAGCGATTACATCGACAGCCAGGGATTTCGCGCCAACGTCGGCATCGTCCTGATGCGCGACGGAGGCGAGCTGTTCCTGGGCGGCCGGCGGGATGGTCGTGGCTGGCAGTTTCCGCAGGGCGGAGTCCTGCGCAACGAGCAGCCGGAAGCGGCGCTTTATCGCGAGCTGCACGAGGAAATCGGGCTCGAACGCAGCGACGTCGAACTCGTCGCCAGCACCAGCCGCTGGCTCCGTTACCGGCTGCCGCATCAGTTCGTGCGCCGTCGTGGCAACCCAGTCTGCATCGGCCAGAAGCAACGGTGGTTCCTGCTGCGGATGCTGGCTGATGACTCCCGCTTCAATTTCGAGGCGACCACCGAGCCCGAATTCGACCGGGGGCGCTGGGTCGATTACTGGGCACCCGTGCGTGAAGTCATCTATTTCAAGCGTGCGGTCTACGTGCGCGCGCTGCAGGAGCTGGGCGAGCAGGCATTCGCCGAAGGTCCGCCGCCGCGCCCCGACTGGCTGACCGACGCGATGCTGCGCGCGCCGCAGCCGCGGTCGCCGCGTCGTCGCCGGCGGACGGACAGTGGCCCGCAACCGGCCGCGAACGATGAGGCCATGACGGATGCCTCGGTCGCGGCAAGCGCACCCGAAGGTTCCGAACCGTGACCGATGTGGCCGAGATGCCGAGGGCTCGACTCCGTGTGCTCTACGCTGCAGTCGCAGCCGCATTGCTCGCGGCGCTGGCGGGCTGGGTCGGCTTCGGGCTCGGCCAGCGTTCCCCGGGGCACGGGGCGTCGGGCGAGGCCGCAAAGCGCGCAGTCGTCGAAGACCAGGAACAACGACTCGAGCGCGAGAACAAGCAGCTGCATGCGCGGGTAGCCGAGCTTGAAATGGCGCGGCGCCTCGACCGCGACGCGTATGGGCAGGTCGAGACCACGCTCGGTGACCTGCAATCGCAGCTGGCGCGACAAAGCGACGACCTGGCCTTTTATCGCAGCATCGTCGCGCCGGCTGACGGCATCCAGGGCCTGCGCATCCAGCGCTTCGAGGTTCTGCCGGGTGTCGCGCCGCGCGAGGTGCAGATCAAGCTCACGCTCGTCCAGGCGATGCGGCACGAAAGCATCGTTGCCGGCCTCGCCCAGATCACGTTGCTCGGGGTCAAGGACGACGTGCCAGCCCGCTTTTCCGTCGGCGACCTGCTCGGCAAGCCGCGGGCAGAACTCCCGTTCTCGTTTCGATATTTCCAGACGATCGAGCAGACTGTCGTCCTGCCGGAGGGTTTCGAGCCGTTCCAGACCGAAGTCCGGGTGCGTTCGAGCAAGCTCCGCGCGCCGGTGCAGCAGACTTTTACCTGGAAAGTCTCAGGCCAGCCGGTCGCCGCGCTATGAGGCGGGGGATTGGTAAGCTAAAATCCGCCCCCAGATCCGACCGCCTGCGACGACGCACGGAGCATCCATGACAGAAGCCACTGCGCTGAACGAGACGGCCGACGCCACCCTGCTGATCTTTACGGACTCGGCGGCCGCCAAGGTGAGCGAACTGATCCGCGAGGAAGGCAACCCCAACCTCAAGCTGCGGGTATTCGTCTCCGGTGGCGGCTGCTCGGGCTTCCAGTACGGGTTCACGTTCGACGAGAACGAGGAAGACGGCGATACCTGCGTCGAGAACCAGGGTGTGCGCCTGCTCGTCGACCCGATGAGTTTCCAGTACCTGACCGGCGCCGAAATCGATTATCGCGAAGACCTCGAGGGCGCACAGTTCGTGATCCGCAATCCGAACGCCCAGACCACCTGCGGCTGCGGTTCGTCCTTCTCCGCCTGACGAGCTGAAACGCCGCCGTGCCGCACCGGGTGCCGGACGTCCTTGCGGCGGTGGATCTCGGCTCGAACAGCTTTCACATGATCGTCGCCCGTTACAACCACGGGCAGCTCATCGTGCTCGACCGCCTGCGGGAGATGGTTCGTCTCGCCGCGGGTCTCGATGAACAAGGCCGCCTCAGCCGCGAATCGACGCAGCGCGCGCTGCAATGCCTCGAACGCTTTGGCCAGCGCCTGCGCGACATGCGTGCGGAGAGCGTTCGCGTCGTCGGCACCAACACCCTGCGCCAGGCCAAGCGTCGCGGGGTGTTCCTCGAGCGTGCCCGCGACGCACTCGGTCATCCCATCGAAATCATCTCGGGCGTCGAAGAAGCGCGCCTGATCCATCTCGGCGTCGCGCACACGACGCCGAACGAAGGCGGTCACCGCCTCGTCGTCGACATCGGCGGCGGCAGCACCGAACTCATCATCGGCGAGGGTCTCTCGGCCAAGCGACTGGAGAGCCTGTACATGGGTTGCGTCAGCTTCAGCGCGCGCTTTTTTGCCGACGGCGAGATCACCGAAAAGCGCATGAAGCGTGCGCGCACCGCCGCGCACCTGGAACTCGAGCCGGTCATCAATCGCTTCAAGCGTTCCGAGTGGGACATCGCGTATGGCGCCTCCGGCACCTTGCGCGCCGTGGCCGACACGCTGCAGGCGCGCGAGCCGGCGGCGACGCATGTCGACCGGGCGGGTCTCGAGTGGCTGCTGCAGGAAACGTTGCGCGCCGGCCAGACTTCGCGGCTCAGACTGCCGGGCCTGTCGCCCGAGCGGCTGGAGGTGCTGCCGGGCGGCCTCGCCATCCTGCTCGAGGTGTTCGACCGGCTCGGCATCGACACGATGCGGATTGCAGACGGCGCGCTGCGTGAAGGATTGCTGTACGACCTGCTCGGGCGTCTCACCGACGAAGACGCACGAGTGCGCAGCGTGCGCGCGATGGAAGGGCGCTTCCACATCGATACCGCGCAGGCAGATCGCATTGAGGCGACTGCGCTCGCCTTCCTGCGGCAGGTGCGTGACGACTGGGGCCTGGACGATCCGCTCGCCGAACCGATGCTCGGCTGGGCGGCGCGCCTGCACGAGGTCGGGCTCGACATCGCGCATTCGCAGTACCAGCGGCACGGCGCCTACCTGCTGCAGCATGCGGACTTGCCAGGCTTTCCGAGCCACGAGCAGCAACTGCTCGCGGCCATCGTCGGTGGTCACCGGCGCAAGCTGCTGCTGACCGCGCTCGACGACCTGATGCCGCCCTGGCACCTGAAGGCGTTGTACCTGATCCTGCTGTTGCGGCTGGCGGTGCTGCTGCACCGCGGGCGCGGGCCGCGTTCGCTGCCCGACATCCGGCTGGCGGCAAAGGGAAAAAGCGTGGAGCTGACGTTTCCGCGCGGCTGGCTCGACGAGCATCCGCTCACCGCCATCGATCTCGAGCAGGAAGCCGGTTACCTCGAAGCCGCTGGCGTCAGGCTCAAGCTGGCTGCGTGATCAGCGGCTCGCGACCCGGGTGACGGCGCCCTGGCCGCTGGTGAGCTGCAGTTTCGCGAACTCGGATTCGCTGCGGCTGCGGAATTCCGCCAGGTAACCCGACGGAATCTCCGTGCGCGGCATCGGGATCGTGGCCGGGTTCTTGTGCACGCCTTTGACCCGGTATTCGTAGTGCAGGTGCGGGCCCGTGGCCGCGCCGGTCATGCCGACGTAACCGATGATGTCGCCCTGCTGCACGCTGCGGCCGACGCGCGCCGACTTGCCGAAGCGCGACATGTGGCCGTAGACCGTGCTGATGCCCTTGCCGTGATCGATGGTCACGACGTTGCCGTACCCGCCCTTGCGACCGGCAAACTGGATGCGGCCATCGCCGGCCGCCCAGATGGGTGTGCCCGTCGACGCGGCGTAATCGACGCCCTTGTGGGCGCGGACGATGCCGCTGATCGGGTGCTTGCGGCGCGGATTGAAGACCGAGCTCACGCGCGTGAAGTCGAGCGGCGCGCGCAGGAAAGCCTTGCGCATGCCCTTGCCTTCGGGCGTGAAGTAACCCTGCACCTCGCCGTCCTGCGACTGGAACCACACGGCCCGGTGCGTCTTGCCCTGGTTGACGAATTCGGCCGCGAGCACGCGCCCATCGTTCACGTATTCACCGTCCTGGAACTTCTGCTCGTACAGCACGCTGAATGCGTCGCCCTCGCGCAGGTCGAGCGCGAAGTCGATGTCCCAGCCGAAGATCTGGTTGGCTAGCGTCATGATCGTCTCGGCCGACATACCGGCTTGCTGGCCAGCCGCGAAGAGCGAGGAGGTGATCTGCGCGCTGCGGCCGACGATCTCGGTCTCGAGCGGGTTCTCGATGTAATTCACGGCAAAGCCGTCGTCCGAACGCGCGACCGACAGCGTCAGCGTGTTGCTGATCTGGCGGTTCAGCGACTGCAGCGCGCCGTCGACGTGGGTGAACGTGATGGTGTCGCCCGGCCGCACGATATCCAGCGCGCGGCGGACTTCCGGACGCTGGCGCAGCTCGGCGAGCGCCGCCATGTCGATGCCGACGGAACGGAAGATCTGGTCGAGCGTGTCATTGCGCTGGACCGTGTATTCGACGTTCGCCGGGAAGTCTTCGTCGATGGCCATCACGGTGGTGGGCTCGGCCGACTGCGAGGCCACGAGCGCCGTCAGATCGACCGACGTCGGGGCTTCCTGGCGCGGCCAGGAAGCGACCGTAAGGATGCCGGCGACCGCGGCAACCAGCGGCAGGCTGGTTCCGGCAAGCCAGCGGCGGCGCGTGGACCCACCGGTCCGGTCCGACGCTTGCGCACGCGCCGGCATGGAAAAATCAGACGGTTGCAATGGTCACTCCCATCGAGCAATGGCGGGTAAAGTAGTTGCGCGGACGCCACGAGTCAACTGTTACGCAGCCATTTTTCTCAACTTGTTCAGAGTCTTGCAGAGAAGATGTACGGACTGTGACGGCTCTCACCTTGTCCCTGGCGTTGCCTGCGCCGGCAGCAACCCCTACAGTCCCGCGCCTTGCACTGCGATACTGCCTGGAGCGTGCCGATCGATGCTGCCTGCCGACCAACAACTGGCTGAATTGCGCCGCGGCGCCGCCGAAGTGCTGCTGGAAGCGGACCTGCTGAAAAAGCTGGCACGCGGCAAGCCGCTCCGGGTCAAGGCGGGGTTCGACCCGACGGCGCCGGACCTGCACCTGGGCCACACGGTGCTGATCAACCGGATGGCCATGTTCCAGCGCCTCGGCCACGACGTCATCTTCCTGATCGGCGATTTCACCGGACTCATCGGCGACCCGACCGGGCGCAACGCCACCCGACCGCCCCTGACGCCGGACGAGATCAAGGCGAACGCGGAGACGTACCAGGCACAGATCTTCAAGATCCTGGACCCGGCGCTGACCCGGGTCGAGTTCAACTCGACCTGGATGAGCTCCATGGGTTCGGCGGGCATGATCCAGCTCGCGGCGAAGCACACCGTGGCACGTATGCTCGAGCGCGACGATTTCTCGAAGCGCTTCAAGTCCGGCCAGGCGATCGCCATTCACGAATTCCTGTACCCGCTGGTGCAGGGCTACGACTCGGTGGCCCTGCGGGCCGACGTCGAACTCGGTGGTACCGACCAGAAATTCAACCTGCTCGTGGGCCGGCAGCTGCAGGAGGCGTACGGCCAGGAGCCGCAAGTCGTGCTGACGATGCCGCTGCTGGAGGGGCTCGACGGCGTCAACAAGATGTCGAAATCACTCGGCAACTACATCGGCATTGCCGAGCCCGCCGACCAGATGTTCGGCAAACTGATGTCGGTCTCCGACGACCTGATGTGGCGCTGGTTCGACCTGCTGTCGTTCCGCACCAATGCCGAGATCGGACGGCTGAAAGAGGCGTGCGCAGGCGGCGCCAACCCCCGCGACGCAAAGTTCGAGCTGGGCGTGGAAATCGTCGATCGGTTCCACGGGCCTGGGGCGGGCAACCGGGCCCGCGACGAATTCATCGCGCGCTTCCAGCAGGGCGCGCTGCCCGAGGAGGTAACCGAGGTCACGCTGCAGGTCGGTGCCGAGGGCATGGGCCTCGCGCACGTACTGAAAGCGGCGCAGCTGGTGCCGAGCACGAGCGAAGCCATGCGGCAAGTCAAGCAGGGTGCCGTGCGCGTGGACGGCGAGCGCGTGGAAGACGCGGCGCGCAGGTTTGTCGCAGGAACTACGCATGTTTTCCAGGTCGGCAAGCGTCGCCTCGCACGCGTCACGCTCGCAATTTCGCCCGGTTCCTGAGGTTGGTCGGCAGGGCGTGCGGCGGGTCCACGCACGGGCCGAAAAAATATCTGCCGCAAGTGTTGACGACCCTTCGTTCAGAGCTATACTTCGCGCCCTTCCGCAGTCACCCAGCCCCCGGGCTTTGGTGACCAGCTGCAAAAACCCGACGAAAAAAACATTTCGAAGGTGTTGACAGCAACGGAATCAGCCGCATAATAGGCGGCTCACCTCGGCTGGTTCCGAGGGCGTTCTTTAAAAATCGAAACAGGTAATTTGTGTGGGGACTCGCGTCGATCGTTTGTGAGTGCAAACATCGGAACGAGTACCAATTGATAGCCAGTTAATTACTGAAAGTTAGTTGGGATTCTGCTCCGAAAC
>Ga0209254_10002669_pt1 | contig 16259 bp, 15 predicted proteins | sample FrelakmetDIP11DI_FD_187148 | JGI IMG/M metagenome (GOLD analysis project Ga0209254, IMG submission 187148) | Freshwater lake sediment microbial communities from the University of Notre Dame, USA, for methane emissions studies - DIP11 DI (SPAdes)... | ecosystem: Environmental > Aquatic >... | reverse complement strand
GCCATAGGTCGCGATGCGGACGACTGCCCCACCCAGCGCAACACCTTCAAAGGCGACGCAGAGGCCGAGGAGACGGAGGACACCCTCAAGGTCGAGGTGGTGGATCCAGGCTGAGCCGGCGCCGAGCGCCGGGTAGCCAAACAAACCCGTCGCCCAGACGAAATGACGGCGCGGCACGACCTTCCCCCGCCCCGGGCTCCCCAATGCCGATCCACTGCGGGGATACCCGCCCCAGGTCAGGCGCCTGGGGCGGGTATGCAATCGCAGTACAGCGGGCAGCATGGGGTAGCGAGCAGCGAAACCCGTTCTAGCGCTTGCGCCTAATCAACATGCCGGCTGGCGGCGCCTGTCCTCCGAGTGGTCAGGCGGTAGGGCGCGGTTCCCCTTTGCTATTGCGACTGGCGATGGGTTTCGCTGCTCTCTACCCATCCTAAGGGCTACCCATTCTGCGGGCTTTACCTCCCTGCCCCCTTTACCTATAGCGCTTTCCTCCATGACGGAATGTCAAACGGCAATTTAAGGCAAGCTGGAGTTTCCTGGTTTCTAGGGTGGTCGGCGGCGGGGAAGGGGGTATTTTGGTGGGCTTTGCCCATATCTGCGAAAACCCCAGCAAAAAACCCGTGGCCCTAAGCGCCTGGCCCGTGGGCAGTTTTCAGAACCCGGAAACTTCAGTCAGGCAAGGATACAACCTCGTATCTAGCCGGCTCCTTGCAGTCCACGCCATCGCCCGTGTCGCCATCAATGACGACGTAGGCCGTTTTTCCGGAAATCGCCAAGCCTTCCGATGAAGGAGGCAAAGCACCAATAAGCTCTGAATCTATCACCTGTGCCGCGCCCAAAGCCGACTTCGGAAAACGCCGAAGTTCAAACGGTTCTGTTCGATCTTCCGGGGGACCGGCGATCACCCAAATGGACGTTGCGTCGGAGGACAGGTCCCGCACACCCCGCCCGCCCAAATCCACGAACGCCACGCGGTCGAACGTATAGGCCGCCAAATCCTTCATGTGGAGCAGGATGGCCAGATTGCGCTTCCCAGGCTGAGATGGGTGCGCTGGCAGTAACGGGGCGCGCAACCCGATCCATACATCCGTCGTCCCGTTGCTCGTGATAGCGACCGCGCCTTCGGCATTGAAGGCGGTCACCGCATTGCAAGGGGCTTCCGCATCATCCTCGGCTAATACATTCGCCCGCACCGCATCGCTGATCTGCGTCGCATTTAGATCAGCAGCATCTATCGCATCGCATGCTGCCTTCATGGGCGCATCCAACACCCGGCTATCGAACAGGTTGTCGCAGGTTACCGTCTTGGACAGTAACGTATCCACGACCACCGTTTGCGCCGTTGACAAACTCCCCCGTCCGAACTGGCGGCGCTTCTTCTTGCCCTCACAGATGGTATTGCGACTATGAGAGCCGAAGACCAGAATCTCGCCACCCGAAACGCCCGCGAGTGCCTCGATGTCCTTGATCTCGTTACCGCCATGCAGGTGCAGGTCAAACGGGCGTTGTGCGCCAGAATTCAGCTTCTGGCCCTTAACCGGGAACAGGTACAGTTCCCTTCCCTGTTCGTTGTCGCCAACCAAAAGGCATTCGTCACCCCCGCCCGGACAAGTCACCAGCAAAGCCGCCGAAGCTTCACAAAGTGGAAATCGTCCCAGTGTCGCCTCAGCCGAAAGCCTGTCACTTACCGTTAACGCAGTGAAAATTATTGCACAGTGCAGTGGAAGGAACCTCTTATGTCTCATCGTATCGTCCTCTCATCTGTAGCGTTAAAAGTCAGACAGACCGGTTTCTGCGCAAATACTATTACAGCAGAAAACGCGCTCCGCCCCGGATTTCTGCCGTGGTTCCGACCCGATCATCTCCCAGTGCTGAGGATTGGGGAATCGATAATCCCCAGCAGGGCAGCGGTTGGACTGGCCGTCCCCGCCCCCGCCGCCGCCAACTCGGCACCCCCTTCCCTGCCCCCCTCCTTGCATGCCAAATTCTCCGCGGCATTACCGGTCGCAATGAATTGCCCAATCTCAAATGCGGAGTCCTTTGCACCCGGCGCTACGTTGTAGTCAAGTTCCACGCGCGCAAGCAACGACGGGTAGCTGTCCGGGAGGTGGGTGCCGTCAGGTTGTAGCCGGTTTAGGGGAACCCACGAAAACTCCTTCCGCTTGAAGCCAAGACTGACGCTTTCCGGAACCGCACCCTGTACGAATCTGACGTGGAGTCCGATATTCGTCGTGGTCCCAAATATAAACACCTTCCGCCTTCCCTCGTATGGTGCCCCATCTGCGATGCTTTCGGCGCAATCGGCACCCGTTGGTCTGGTTGCTATTTCCGCCGCCTTTCCAGTGCCATAGATCTGGCTGACCTTGGCTCTGAAGAAGCCCCCGTTGGAGGCCAGCCGGGCATACACCGGTGGAACGTGACCCCTTTCCGTATAGTGGGGTCCAATGACGGCCTCCTCACGATTGTAGCCGATGTTGGCTGCCCCGGACGTAGCATCGTAGCCGACATCCAGCGATGTGGACGTCACGAACACTAGACGCTCCTCTGATGCACAGCCTGTCAGCCCTTGCATCATGATTGCCGAAGCAACGATCATGGCTGCGATGTTCATTTCGCACTCCCGAGATGGGTTGCCAATTCCAGTGGGCTACCTCGAACCAACGCGTGATCTCGCAGGTATCCGGAACGCTCTCGGCTATAACCGAGCGCAACGGAGGTACCGGCGTCAGTCGCGATCACGGCAACCCCGAGAGACTGGATGTCAACGACGCGACCGGCGAACGTCGACCCGCCAAGCCCGGCGGGTGACGATTCATCCAACCGCATGTTGACCAGCCCGATGATGCGTTCGGCGCCATGACTATCCGTGTAGTGGATCGCGCAACCGCTAAGCGCGATTCCCGCGGCGGCGAAGACAACAACCTGACGGACCCCGTGGCGGCAGCACCTCATGACTCTTGCGTGTGGTAGTCCGAACGGCTTTTCTCGACAGCCAAGACGCCCTCGACAGCGGATAACCTTTTCAGTGATGCGGCGGGGACCGAACCGACCAGCACTCCGATCGCTTCCAACGACTCGGACAAGACAAACCCCTCGTTTTGGAGCATGCCGACCACTTCGTGGAGCCGGTCCAGGTAATCGCCGTCGATCTTCACGTTGACGGCCAGGTGTTTCGCTACAGTCACGGGGTGCCTCAATCGGGATACAGTATGGCAAGGGGCCGCGCCGCGGGCCACCGCCCGGGCAGGGCAGGGAGTCATTGCGGTGCTTGCACCAAGCCGGCGCCGACATCGCGGCTGGGAAGGGCCATCCGGCGGGCGTTGCCGGTCAGTAGCTGCCACAATGCCTGGGCCGGCGTGCCGGCGCCTTGGGCCTCCAGCCACATCGCCGCGATCCCGGCCACATGCGGGGTCGCCATGCTGGTACCCGAGAGCAGGGTATGACCACCTTCGTTCATGGGAAAGCTCGAGAACACGCTGACGCCGGGGCCGGCGATATCGACCCCGCCGCCATTTGGATTGATCCCACCATCCGAGAACGGCGCAATACCAAAATTCGCGTCCAGCGCCGCCACCGCCATGATCGAGGGGCAGTTGGCCGGATGGCTTACCGGGTTCGGCGGCACCTGGCGTCGGCCGTTCGGCAAACGGCTGTTGTTGCCCGCGGCGGCGATGATCAGCGTACCAGGGTCAGACCTTAGCGCACTCTGGGCGAGGGCCTCGTAGATTTGGGAGAACGGATCGCCAGGACGGCACCGTGCCCCAAGCGACATCGAGATGACCCGGCATTTATTGGTAATCGCCCAGTTGATGCCCGTCAGAATCGATGTGTCCGTGCCGGAGCCTTGATTCGACAACACCTTGCCGACGAAGATTTCTGCCCCGAACGCGCAACCGTAGCGGCGGACTCCAGTGGACGGCGACTTCGGCCCCAAGGCGGTTCCGATACAATGCGTGCCGTGTCCTTTCCCGTCTTGGACCAACTCGCCAGTCACGAACGAACGGCTGTTGATGCTCCGCCCGGCGAAATCGGGGTGCGCAAGGTCCAAGCCGGTATCCAACACCGCCACACGTACCCCGCGGCCACCGAAGCGCGACTGGCTCACCAAGGTGGCCTGAAGCCCCCAGGTCAGTCGCGCGCTGTCCGCGATGACGGCGGAATCCTCGATCTCGCCGCGATCCTCACCGGGAGCGCCAGTCAGCGTGGCATACAGATGGTTTACCGCGTCCCGGTAACCTTTCAGATAGTCGAAGGGGAACTCGACGGCACCCACCGGTTGGCGTTCGGCGATGGCGTACATGATGCGTTCCGGCTCGACGGCGAGAATAGCACTGTCGTCAGCGGCGGCAGCCTGGAGACTTCCCGCTTGGGTCGGATCGGTGTCGACCACGGCAACGCTCAGCTTATCGAGTACCAAGACTTCCGCCGCGTCGGATTCGGCCATGTCTACGGCGCCACCCTCATAGTCCGCCGCGCTGCACACGTGGTCAAGACCCGTCGCGGCCTTAATGGCCTTTAGCCCGTCCTTCGCCCCGTCCTCGCGCATGAGGACCAGATAGCGGCCGGTAAACTCACCGGGTTGCTCCGCCCGCAAATCGGGCATGGGGGGCATCGGCGCGGGGGGTATTGGGTTGTCGGAACGTCTGCGGGCCATGAGGTTTCTCCTAGCGAAATCTGTTTGTCTTGAAAAAAGCGGTGCAGGCGGGTTGCGACTTCTGCAATCCGCCGCGCTGGTACGATGCGAGGCGCGCCTCGCCTGTCGCAGTCCGTGACTATCCGAAGATGCCAAACCCCATGTCATCGTCCATTTCGACGGAGTAAACGCCCGTCGCCATGCCCAGCTTCTGAAACTGTGCCTTGGCGAGGGCCAGTTTGGTGCCCGGCCCAAAGTCGCCGTCGGCGCCGACGCCGAGTTTCGCCTGCAAGGCTGCGACTTGGGCGCCTTGTGACCCGTGCCGCAGACCGATCAGTGTTTCGTCGATGGCGCTGGCCGACGCCCCTGCGGTGCGCATCGACGAAGCGGTCGCCGCATCTAGTCCGGTCAGCAGCACCAAATCGAAGCGGGTCCCTTCGCCATTGCCGCTGTCGAGGCCGGCCGCGATGCGCAACTTCGCCCATTCCCCGCTGTGACCGGCGCTTCCCCGATATGAGCCCATAATCGTCAGGCACCCCAGTGACGAGAATGCGGCGGTGCCGAAGGCCGGGTGAATATTATCCGCCGGCTTGCAGTTGTCCCAGAGGTCCCGGTTACTGTAGGTCACGTCGTCGCGACTGCGCAGCACCGTGGCTTGGCCTGCCCCCGCAGGGACTGGGCTATTGCCGAGCCGAAAAACGCCCTTGACCGTCACCGAGCCGAAATGGGTCCCCACGCAGAGTTCATAGCAGCCGGTGGGTAGCATGTTCGCCTTGACCCCCTGGCCGCCATTCATCAGCCGGTAGTATGACGCCACCCCGCCCGCGTTCGGCACCGTCGAGGCGGCATAGCCGCTGAGCCGTTGGTTCGTGCGATCATAGATACCGATGACGCAGCGGAAGGTCCGATGGTCCGGGCGGGCATCCCGCAGCGACAACGCAACGCGGCCTTCCTGGGAATTGCCCGGGCCGACCAGCAGCGCCCCCCGCAGGGCGAAGACGATCTTGCCATGGCTGCCCACCTGGGGCTGGAAACGGTTCGCCTCGATCATCCGCTCCAAGTCCTCGGGCGTGAAGTCGAAGGTCGAATTTGACGCATCCGGCGGGAGGTGGCGATAGTCGGGATGATCCCGGTCGTCCCGCACCCAGGCGACATCAGCCTTGTCGAAACTGCGGGCGCTTTCAATGGCGAACCCCTGCTCCGCTTCGGCGGTTTCTTGGCCCTCGCCAGGTTCCGCGAGCAGTGCGTCGCGCTCGTCTTGGGTCAAGGCTTCCAGCGCATCGAACAGTTCGGGCGCGTCCTCATCCTGCTGGGCCAATTCCAGCACCGATGCTGATGTCGGTGCCGGTGTCGCGGCCATGGCCCCGACCTCGGTGATCAACAGGCGAGGCGTTGCGGCAAGACCTCGCTCGAAGAGTTTGGCCTCATCCTCGCGGCGGGCCAGCAGTCCGCTCAGTCCCTGGTTCCTCCAGATCCGCTTCATGTCACGCAGGTGTCGCGGAATCTCCCCCAGGCTGGCGCTTGTGCCCTGTTCGATCGCCAGGCGTATCGCCCGCATTTCCAGATACCGATCCCCGGCCTTCCGGAACGAGGCCCCCCGGTTGAACACCAGGCTGACCAAGGCGCCGATACAATCGCCGTGCAACCCGGCATCCGCCAAATCCAGCAGTTCTGGCAGACGTTCGAAGGTCAAGACCGTAAACTTGGGCAGCGTGGTCGCATCGAAGACATCGAGCGCGACCCCCCAAGGGACGCGAATGTGGTCGACCCGCCCGAGCGCTGCCCTGGCGGCCGGGCCAGTGAGGCCGATGGTACGTTCCAGCAGGGCGAAGTCCGATGCGCCCAAGTGGCGCCCCCAATCATCCCTGAAGTCGCTCTTCGAGTTATAGCCAAGGTCGTATCCGCAGCCGATGGTGACCCCGGACGCCCCGCCTGGCCAAATTGGCCGCTCGGCAATGACGCGGTTGTAGTAATCCTTGCCGCCGGTCTCGTAGCCGACGATCAACTCGCGGCCGCGCAAGGAGAGTCGCGCGACCAGCGCGTCCGGCGACGGCAGCGCGGCGAGGGTCCCGATCTCTGAGGCCGGCTGCCCGGCCCCGGCCATGAATTCCTCACGCTCGCGATAGCCGAGCAGCGGATCGATGCCATCCAGGGCCGACAGGTATTCGTAGTTCGACATGATCTTGTTCCAGGTTAGGGTGGCGTTTCATCAGGTGACACGTACAGAACACGCACTGCCTAAGGGCTACCGGCGCCTAATGAGATCTGAACATCCACCGTGGCGTCCTCAGCACCGATGCTGACCTCGGCTGCACCCCGTAAGCCGGCGGCGCTTGCCCCCAGGCGGTAGGTGCCGAGGCCTGTCACGGCGTTCAGGACGAAGGTGCCGTCCGCGCCCGACAGCAGGGCGATGTCGGGCAGGCTCGCCGGGGCGCCCAAAAAATAGACGGCGGCCCCCTCCACCGGGCGCCCGTCGGCGTCGATCACCCTGCCGCGAATGATCCCCATGACGGAGCTGCCTCGTCAAACCTTCCAGTTGTTGAGGTTCGTATAGACCGGCGCGGAGATGCGCGTCCCTGAGTTGGCAGTCGCTCCGCCGTAGGCATGCACGCCCACGGCGATCCGGTCACCACCCTGGATCACATAAACCGCCGCCCCGCTCTGACCGCCAGCCGTATCGGCCTCATAGAATAGCTTGTTCGGATTCAGCGATGCAATCTTGCGTTTGTCATACCACTGGGTGCCCTCCGCCTTATCCACCGGATAGCCGGAAATATTGGCCTTGGCCGTTTGCAGTGTGGCATCGCTGAACACGCCAATCCCGAGCCATCCGACCGTGCTGCCGAGGTCGGCCGGGATAATGATCGCCGCATAGTCGTAGTTCTGGTCACCGGACTCGGTCCATCCCTGCACACTCCAGAATTGAGTGGTGGTCACCGCCCCAAACGGCAACTCCTTGCCGTTGCGCCCCGGCATCACCTGAATGCTTTTGACCCAGCCATCGCGGCCCAGCACCTGGCTGTTCTTGATGTAGACGCAATGCCCGGCGGTCACGAGCGTGCGCGGGCCGATGAACCAGGCCGTCCCGACCCAGCGGGAATTGTCCCGTGCGGTGATCAGCAGTGACGCATGCACCCGCCAGGGGAAGGTGTCTGTCTGTTGGATCTGGATGCGCTGATCCGTCCCGAGAACCGATTCTGCGATGGGTTGCGGCTCGCCGAAGGAAGCCACGCCGACATCGGCTAGTTGCGAAGTATCCGGCACGACCCAGCCAGTTTCGGCGGCGAGTTCAAGTGCGGCTCGCGCGACGGACTCCTCGTCGCCATCGATCGGATTCGGGGCGCCTCCCAGGTCTCCCGCCGACGACGGTTGAGATTGCTCCGCGAACTCCGCGGCCGCCTCGCTGGCGAAGTTGCGGACCGGCGTATGAGGGCCGCCCGGGAGCGTCAACCCCAGACCCAGCGGGGATGACTCTGCCGTCGGCTCGGCATCCAGCTCGACAACCGCGTGATCCGGCATGGTGCTCTCTTCCTGAGCCAGTTCTGCTTCCGACTCCGGAATCCGCGAAAATATTTCGGCGATTCTGACACTCATCATCGCCTCGCCGGCCTCGATCTCGATTCCCATCAAGAGATCGACCTCTTCTTCCGTGTATGCGGGGTCCCAGTGGATGTTCTCCGGGACGTGGCAGTGTCCGTAATGGCCGCTGAGCGTGTTCCAGTTGGTCGCGTTGCGGTTATGGCCGCGCGGGTCGTGGCCGTTGGAGGACGGCTTCGGCAGGCCGTTCGGCCAGACGCGCGGCACGCCATGCACCCCCTCGATCCAGCGGCAAAGCTTGGCAACATTCAGCAGGGTGGCTTTGGATTTCGGCTGACCGGCAAAGCCAACCACTTCGATCTGGACGGCCGAATCCCTATTGGTCTGGACCCCTCCCGACAGGTTTTGCAGCGATCTGGCAGCCATATCTGTATCGATATGCTGGTAGATCGCGGTGCTGTCGACGGTAAAATGCGGATCCGATCTGTTCGTCCTAAAGGCGTCAAAAGCACCCGCAGCGGACGATCCTTCGGTGGTGTGATGCACAATCTTGAACGGGCCCCCGACATAAGACCCAACAGGTCCAGAGATCGGCTTGCTGATTGCGAAGGGACACTTGGCCATCTTGCCTCCCAGTTGAAAAACAGGTCGTCGCAGCCACTCAAACCGCAGGCGCGCTGGCGAACTCGTCTAGCGTCGATGTTGACGCGTATTCATGGTGAGTCAATAGCTCGACATCAAGGCTGCATACGGCACCGCTTGGCTGTCGCCTATTGCGCGCTACGGGCTAGGCGGTTGGCGGCATCGGGAAGAGGTAGAAAGGCCCGGAGGTGCCGTTGGGTCTTGGCGATGCCCCCACGTCGTTGTGAATGGCGACCACAGTGCCGACGATGTGATTGCTGCCGCGGTCGGCCAAGAAGAAGCCTCGGATGTCATAGACCGCACCCGCCCCTTCTCCCTTCAATGCAACACCCTCCGGAACATTGCCCGCCGCAGGCGTCATGGAGCCGGTGACATCGAACACGACCGGCGATCCGGTGAACGAGAGGGTTCCCGTTACCTTGCCGGCCGGATCGGTCGTGGCTTGCAGTTCTCCGTGCGGCGTCCAAGGCGACAGGATCTCGGGGGGGATAGGTACCGCTCCCATCGCTCCCATGCGGGACGTGAAGCTTTGATAGGCGTACTTGCCTTCCAATGTTGCCATGGTTTTCTCCTCAATGCCTTCAGCTATGTAGGTTTGCGCGGAAGTTAGGTAATTGGGCTAGCGCCCGCGGAGGTTGGGGGTAAATTTTGCGTACGCCAACGCAGTTGAGCGATAACCCTCGGAGGTTGGGGTTCGTTCCTCACCCGAACCTACCGCCCTACGGCCCTGTCGTGGCTGGCGATGGGTTTCGCTTCCCTCTACCCATCCTACGGGCTCTTTTGCCCAAGATGCAGGACGTCGGCCCTCCGAGGCCGACCATACTCCAAGCAACAAACGCGGTTTGGCGCCCTTCTAAGGCGCCGGCGCGTGGCGTAACGACGAACTCGCCTCATACACCGGCTTGCGTGCGCGGTTAATACCGCCCAAAGGCTTGTGGACATCCAGCGCATGCCATGGAGAACACGAGGACTCCTCGCAAAGCCTGTTGCGCTCCGGCGTATCGAAGTCCTGCGGACCGATTTCCAGGGTCGCCACCTTGATCTCGGGTGAGGACCAGGGAACGGTGGGATCTTCGATGGGCATCGTATCGGCGTTGGTTTGTTGCTGGACATAGAAGTCAAAGGCTGCCGGCAATTTCCGCCGGGAGAGATGCTCCACCATCGCCTCGCTGAGGTAATTCTGCGAAGACAATTGGGGCGTACCCGAACGATTGCCTTCCGCTGGTTTCACAGAATACTTGACGACCTGGGTCCCACATCTATAAGGAACTGTACTCCAATAGGGAATGACCAGCGGCGAAGGTACGTTCCCTTTTAACAGATTCCGCGCATTATCGACCGTCCTGGCACTATGTTCGTCCCTCTTTTCGAACTCTTGGATCGGTGTCGCGCTGTGGCTTTTCTCTGCTTCCACGCTTGCCGCCATAAACCCCAACAGGCTTTCTGGGTCGCTGGCAAAGAACGCCTCACTGTCGATCAGAATAAAGTCCTGGTCGAAGTGCTGATCACCCGGAATGGCCCTCGCGCCTGTCACTGCGACTAACTTAATGGCCATGCCATGCACGTCGGGTCTGAGGTCGTCGTCGAATTTACCGTTCGAAAACCGAACCAGGGCGTCAAACTGATTGGGTTCGCGGAATAGCCCCACCTGCAATTCCGTCGGAATATCCCTTGACACGGTAAACGTCGCCTTCACACAGCCATGGGCCTTCGGATGCTGGCCGCGGCGGTCCGGCCCTTGTGCGCGCATGATGCCCGTTTGAAGTTGGATGATCCCCAGAATCGCTTGATCTTCACCGGGCGGTATCCTTTCTTCCCCAATCTGCAATGCCGTATCATGGGATGATTGGCTCATCGACGTGACTCCAGAGTTAATAGTAACATTTCCGGGGAGGCGTACCGCCCGCCGGGCAACGGCCTACGCGTATTGTTTGTGCGTGGCGATGAAGCTTTCGAGTTTGGCCATCGCTATTTTGCGTCGTATGGAGGGGTCGAGCCAGGATAACGCCCCTTTCACTGGTCCCAACGCCTGCATGCCCCACCTTAAGGCATTGCACGAATCGCGGTGTTCAAGGATGAGCCCATCGCGGAATCGGAACTCGGAGCGGATCACGTTGTGCACAGGGCGTCCACTGTCCCGAAAGGTGTAGTCATCGATCAGGTCGACGATGCCGGCCCGCTCATCGACCTGACGGATCGTAAAGGCCGCTTGCAGGTCTGTTTCGCAGATCATATGCCACATCGCGTGGATCCGCTTCTTCCCGTGCAAGGTGAAGGCGATGTCCTCGAAGTCGGCATCGGGGTCATAGCACGCGGCCATGCCGGCATGATCTTTCGCATTCAGGCAGGTATAGAGCCTTTCGAGCAGTTGCGTCGTCATGTGAGATGTTTCCGTAGCGTTGGGCAGGGATTCGCGCGTCCGGTGCGCTTAACTGTAATCGATGAACCCTTTGTTGATGCTGTTGATCTTGCGCGACTTGCGCTGGAAGACGCCGATGCCGTTGCGGGAGCCGCCGGGGTTGGTGTTGCCTTCTATCGTCTCGAGCAGGCCGCCCGCGATGTCGGTGACGATTCCAGAATGGCCGAATCCACCGCCATGATCGATAATGAATAGCGAGCCGGGGGTGACGAGGCCGGGGTTTTTGACGGCCGCGGTTGTCGTAATGCGCGACGCGCCTGGCTGCTTCTTCGCCTTCGCCCAATGATCCAGCACTCCTGCGGTCTTGACATGCGGACTGGCGACACCCAGGTCGCTCGCCGCTTGCTTGTAACAAACATACGTGAACGCCACGCACCAGGCGAACCCAGGGCCGAGTCCGACCGCGGCGAGATAGGCGCGGACCTCGGGGCCGTCATTGGACCCGAGCGGATGCTCCAACACGCCTATCTGGGTCGTGGCGAATGCAATCACGGCCTTGGCCAGCGGCGTGGGGGCATGAGTTGGGGATGGTACGGACGCCGCACCGAACAGGGCGCCCCAGGTGATCTGTCCGATCTCGCCGTCAATTTTCAGCGGGTTGCCGTCGGTATCCGTGAAACGCGCTTGGAACAACTTGACGGCCTGTTCGGTCTGGCCCTTGTCGAAAACACCGTCTTCCTTGATCGGCCCGCACCCGACGGCATTTAGGCGCTGTTCAATCTTCTTTACGAGGCTGGCGTCGGTGTCGCCCTTCTTGATGACCCGACCAGGATATGGAACCGGGGCGACGGTGCCTAATGGGGTGCTTATCAATGGCAATGGCATGTCGGTTCTCCTCGCGTGAAGGGTATTGGTATTCTCTGTTGGCCGTCCGTCACCTCAGCGCACAGGTCTCGCCCCTTTCTGCGGGGAAAAAGCGGTCAGATCCCATTCCCTGCTCGATCCATCCCAGAAAAGGGATCTGACCCCTTCTCCCGCTTTTCCCGCCTTTTCCCGCCTAGAGGGTTCCCGTTACCTTGCCGGCCGGATCGGTCGTGGCTTGCAGTTCTCCGTGCGGCGTCCAAGGCGACAGGATTTCAGGAGGATTGGCTCCCGTCCGGCAGCGGCCTTGCCGTCCTCCTCGTCCATAAGGTGCAGGGGGAGTTTCTTCGGGCACCCTTGCCTTCGCCTATATGTTCCCCTCTCCCAAGGGCCACGGTTGGACTTGCACCAACTAGCCGACTAGCATGCCGGTCACACGTGGGTTTCGCTTCGCTCTACCCATCCTACGGGCCACGGGCTATCCCTTGCTCACCTTGATGGCATAGCGACCGGTGCCGCCTGCGGCGTTGTAGTGTCGCACCTGAACGGTGTAGCTGCCGGGGATCAACTGCGACACAATTCGCGGGTTTCGACCAACTCCACTGTCGTCGTCCTGGGCAACCAAGCCGCCCCCTGGACCCAGCAGCGTCATCACCAGGTCGGTCGGCCCTTCCGTCTCGACCGTGTAGCGGCCCGCTGTTCGAGCGGTGAACTTGTAAAGATCCTCCTCCCCCGGCTGCCCGATGTTCGCCTCGGTCATCCCCTCGAAGACCGACAACTCGACAGGTCCTACGGGCACGACGGATCGTGGGTAAACACGCTGCGCGAATGCCTTGTCCACCGCCGACAGCGATTCGTTTGGGTCAGTGTGGAAGCCGCTGAGCGTCCAACTCGCCGGGAAGCTGTACAACATGACCGACGTCGGGTCCAGATCGCTTCCGTTGATCTGGCTCACGTCGTACTTGGCGTACATGTTGTGGTCGATAGTCTGTTGGTCCCAAAAGTTAGGCGGCCCGCTGAGTGCGGCGTTGACCACCGGCTTGTTCCATTGGATCGGGTTATCCTGGGGGTTCTGGTGTTCGTGGATCATGCCGAGCATATGGCCGAACTCGTGCAGGATGACTCCCTCGTCCAGCCAGCCGAAGTTCATGGTCGGCTGGTCGGCGGGGATGCCCAGCGCGTCCGTACCGATGTACGACCAGGCGCCATCGTCATTGAATGCGACACGCACCTGGCTGTTAGACGCCGTGCCGAACACAAACTTCAGGTTGGCGTGCGCGACCCACTGAACCGCGTGCTGCTTGACGAGGGCCTGCTGGGCGGCTGTCCCACCGATGAAGCGGATGCGGATGGTCGTTTCGTTGGGCCACAGTTTGGCGATCTGGAAGGCCGCCCGCGTCCGGCCGTTCCCGAGGATGACCATGCGACCGGCCAGGGGCCGCCGCAAGTCGAGTGGTGGCACGCGATCAAAGCAAACCTTATCGGTGAGTGGCATGAAATGCTCCTATTCGTTGACAGTTTGTGATAACCGGTATGCTGCGAATCGAAGTCGATGTCAGAACCCGTGCCGCTCGTCACACCGCAACCAGCGTGATTGCAGAGTGCGTGCCCATCGCACGATTGCGGCAAGGTTAGGCAGTAAACCGAAAAGCGGATGTCCGGACATCACCCCACAACCATGTACGCGAAATTACGGACAAGCGGCCACTGAGAGGGCCACTGAGAGAGGGTTCTGCGGCTGGGCCTGGCAACCCGAACCGGATGGCCGGACGATGCGCTAACGGATTCGCGCCAACCTCACCCCACCATCCCCGTTTGCACGGCATAGCGCACCAGGTCGGCCAGGGAATGCAGCCCAAGCTTGTCCATCGAGCGGCTGCGGTGGGTTTCGACCGTGCGCGGGCTGATGCCTAAGGTCCGCGCGATCTCCTTCCCGCTGTTGCCGAGCGCGATCAGCCGGATGACCTCGCGCTCCCGCGGCGACAGGGCAACGGTCGTGCGACCGCCACGTCGGAGGTCGCACAGCTTGGCGCGGATGGACCGGGTGATGAAGGTGCCGCCGGCGGCGACGGTCTGGACGGCCAGTACCAGTTCCTCGAAGGAGAGGTCTTTGAGGACATAGCCCGCGGCACCGGCCTCCTGGGCCTGAAGGGCGGCGGAGGGATCGTCGTGCATGGTGAGCAGCACGACCCGGGTGTCGAGGCCGGCGGCCTCCACCCGGCGGGCGACCTCAATTCCGGTGGCCTCCGGCATACTGAGGTCGAGGATGGCGACGTCGGGTTGCAGCGACTCGATGAGCCGCCAGGCTTCGGCTCCGTTGGCCGCCTGGGCGAGCAACGCGATGTCCGCCTCTGCCTGGAGCAGGGACGCCAGCCCCTGGCGGAAGATGGCATGGTCGTCGGCAACGATGACGCTGATGGTCATGGCAGGGCCGACCTGGCGAGTGGGACGCTGATCCGCACCTGAGTTCCATTGCCGGGTGTGCTGTGGATCTCGGCATAGCCGAACACGCTTTCGGCACGCTCGCGGATCATGCACAAACCAAGCCCGGCGGGCCGCTGGAAGGTACAGTGCGTATCGAAACCGACCCCGTTGTCGGCGATCTCCAGGGTGAGCCGTTGCGGCGATGGAATCTCCAACCTGACATCGACCCGACTCGCCTGGGCGTGCCTGACCGCATTGCTCAGGGCCTCGCGAAAGCCCAGGAAGCACTGCTCCTTGACTCGTTCGTCCATGGCGAACGGGGCATCGTCAGCAAGGACGCGGATCGCGAGACCGGCGCGTGCGCTGGTTTCGGTGCAGTGGAAGCGAATCGCATCCAGCAGCGACAGACGTTCAAGAAAGAGGGGTCGCAGATCCTGGCTGATGTCGCGCAGTTCGCGGATGGCGGTGCCGACCTCATTGATGAGCTGTTCGATCAGCTCCGTGGGCACTTGGACATCCTTAACCGCCATCGCCCGTATCCGCTTCAGGCCGAGGTTGACGGCCTGCATGGACTGGCCCACCACGTCGTGCAGGGTCGCCGCGACGCGCTTTCGGGCGTCCTTTTCGACGTCATCCCGAAGCTGGCGCACCTGCTGTGCCTGGGCCGCACGGGCGCGTGCCGTGTGGATGCCGAATCCCAGGTCCCGCGCGAGTTGTGCGAGCAGGGTCACCTCCGGTGCGTTGAAGGCGTCCACCTCAGCGGAGAAGATGCTGAAGTTCCCGAAGGGCGTTTCTTCCGCCTTGAGCGGCAGCGCGATCATGGAGCGATAGCCGAAGCGCAACGCCGTGTCTGCCCAGGGAGCGAGGTCCAGTTCGTTCGCGATATCGCGCAGGACGACCGGCCGGCCACTCTCCATGGCAGCACGGCAGGCACTCGGCCGGTCGCCGGTGTTGGCCCACGCCAGCGCCTCCGCCGTGAAATCCGCATGCTCCTGACCCGCATGGGCGACCATGCGCACCCGCGGCGGGTGTCGCCTGCCCGCATAGCCCACCCAGGCGAAGCAATACCCCCCAACCTCCACCAGGTTGGTGCAGAAGGCGTTCAGGAGATCGCGCTCGCCGATGGCGCGGGCCAGGCTGTGGTTGCAGTGCGAGAGGACCGCATGAGTGCGGTTCAGACGCCGCAGTTCGGCCTCTGCCTCCGAGTGCGACGAGATGTCCACGGAGATGCCGATGAGCCGGCCGATGCGGCCGTGCGCATCGGGACAGGGGATGAGACAGGACGTGAAATGGCGCGGGTGCCCAGATGCTGGCTCGCAGGTGGCGACGGAGAACTCGAACTCGCAGGCGTGACCCGCGAAGGCGTCGGCTATCAGGCGTCGAACCCGGTCCTGGTCGGGGGGGCTGACGAAGGCCAGGTAGTCGCGTCCCCGCATCGCATCCTCGCTGGCGGCGCCCAAGAGGGCGAGGCCCGCGGGGTTCATGGCGAGCAGGCGCCCGTCAGCGTCGATTTCGTGGACGCAGACGGGCGCGCGGTCGAACAGCAACCTGAAGCGGTCGAGTCCCATGAAAGTCCGTCCTCTGGTTTTGCTTTAACTGCACATCTTTGGTGACCGCGACGCACCCGCCACCGAAATTAGGTCCAGGGTTGTCGCCAGGCGGCACGCCGTCCCATCATCCCCCCCGCCGGTCCGCGGCGGCGATCCGCGCCCCCCAGTCCCGCGCCTGGGTCAGGATGGCCTCGCGGTCCAGGGTCAGGGCCACCCTGTCGCGGATGAGCTGCCGCCCCGCCACCCAGACGTG
>Ga0209254_10002668_pt1 | contig 16261 bp, 14 predicted proteins | sample FrelakmetDIP11DI_FD_187148 | JGI IMG/M metagenome (GOLD analysis project Ga0209254, IMG submission 187148) | Freshwater lake sediment microbial communities from the University of Notre Dame, USA, for methane emissions studies - DIP11 DI (SPAdes)... | ecosystem: Environmental > Aquatic >... | reverse complement strand
ATGATCGCCCTCTACGATCTGGCCGGCGAAGAATTGGGTGAGCAGGGTGGACTGCGGGCTGCTTTCTATCTGCTTATCTTCCCCACCGGCTTCTTTTTAGCCATGGTTTACACCGAGGGTCTGTTCGTCGGGCTGGCGTTTAGCGCTCTGGCGCTTGTGCAACGTAAGCAATGGCTTTGGGCTATCCTGCTTTCAGTTCTTGCCACCCTCACCCGGGCCGTGGGTGTCCTCCTGGTTATCCCTCTGGTCATTGCCTTTACACGTTCGGGTCAATGGCGGCAGGTTGGATTGTCAAGGCCAGGATTGAAGTTTCTAACCCTTACCCTATTGGTATCTGCTCCCCTGCTGGCATATTTCCTTTGGCGTCTCTCTTATCTGGGTCAAATGTTTCAGCTGGTTGAAGCAAATTACTTCGGTCGTCAATTCCTTGATCCAGGGACATTGATGAGTGGATGGATGCATGCCTTTCTATCCATCTTTGGGAAGAACTATCAGGCTGCTGCCTACAATATGATTGAATTAGCCGCCACCTTACTCGGTATCCTGGCCTGTATATTTTGCTTTCGCCGTTATCCGGAGGTGGCTTCCTTCAGTTTGATAGCGATATTAATCTCTATGATGAGCGTCTATCCCCAGGGTATGCACCGCTATGTGTTGACTACCCCGGCGGTCTTTCTTTTCCTTGGCAGGCTTGGAAAGAATGTGGCTTTCGACCGATCCTGGGCCACCTTCAGCACCTTACTGATGGGTGCGATAGCCCTTCTTTTTGCGGCCGATATGTGGGCAGGTTAGGTTATCTATGTTTTTTGCAACCTGACCTTGGGCACAAACCTCGGCACCTGCTGCATGTATTCTTGATAAGGGGGCATTCGCTGCACCAGGTCCATCTCCTCCAGCCTGGCTTGGATCATCACCCACACCGCTCCTAAAACACAGGCAACCAATACTGTTACAGATGGAATATAAATAAAGAGTCCTATTAGCTCGAGAAGCATACCGCTGTAGAGGGGATGGCGGATATGGGAATAGATCCCCTGCATAACCAACGTATCCTGCACCGATGGTGCCATTGCACGCCACCTGATCGAAACTAAACCGGCGATGATGACCGCCCCACCTGCCAGGATGAATGACCACCCCAGCACCGATGTGAAGAAAGTTGGTTTGAACAGATATGCGGATGGTTCCCGTACAGCCATAACATACCCGATTGCCCACACCGGTATCCCAAGCACATCCCTTAGAACCACACAGGCGATACGACCCCCATGTTCACCTAGTAATCGTGAGATATAGCTTGTGAAAGCACTTGCAGAGTTGAAGGTAAAACCTGTCAGTAGCGGGACCAGGAACAAAAACATTAAATTTCATCCCTGGCAGGTTGGGCACTTCTTGCTCTCTCAACCAGTGTAATTAATCCTACGCAGAACAACACCAGGCTTCCAAAAATCAAATACATCCATCCTCCACCGATACTCTCAAGCATCCATCCACCCAATAACCCGCCAACCGCCGCACCAATACCTAATACCATCGCCCCAAACAGCCCCTGGGCAGTAGCTTTCATTCCTGGTGGTGAATTCTCCTCAGCATAAGCAACTCCTGCCACCCACAACAAGGGAAAGGTCATACCATTTAGCACCTGAAAAAATAATATTCCAGTTGGAGAGTTGAATACCGCATATAGAATTAATCGCAGCCCAGTGATCGTAATCCCCAGGATGAACAGGTTATATACCTTGAATCGTTTGAGCAATAGATTTGAAAAATAGAGCACTGGCAACTCACACAGGGTGGCTATGGTCAGGGCGATGCCCATGGAAATTCTGCTGGCACCCAATTCCTTCATATATGGAAGGAGGTAATTGCCTATGGTAGCAAATGCCACTCCACCAACAAAAGCCAGGGCAAGGAATGGGATCCATTGACGGCTCGTCAACACCCAACGAATATTCCATTTGAGCGATGCGCTCTCTTCCCTTTTGCTAAAGGTGAACTTCTGGCTGACGATGAGCGCAAAGAACATCAGGATGGCATAACCCCAAAATACCCAGTTCAAGCCAGAAGATTGGATGATGAGGCTTGCCACGATTACAGCTAATCCAAAACCGATGGTTCCACCTAACCGCATACGACCGTATAGTTCTTTTTCCCCAGCCAGCATGGCCATGGTGGCGCTATCTGCGAAAGCTGGTATGGGTGCGTTAAAGATCGAAAACAAGCCGATCAAGACCATGACCGGTGCAAATGCTTTTATCAAGGGGAAAATGGTGGTGATGATCACGGTTGCCAGGATTGCCAGGCTCATAATAAGCATGTGGCGCTTTTTCCGATCTGCCAATCCTGTCCAAAGCGGTGCTCCGACCATAGTGATGAGCGGTGCCATGCCTACCACGATGCCAATTTGGATCCCATTAAAACCTAATTCCTGATAATACAACACGATATTGGGCATCAGAAAAGCTACCGCGGCAAATGAAAAAAAATAAAATCCAACAGAAACCGCTTTCTTTGTTCTTAAAGCCTCACTGATCCGCCGCATATAGCCCTCTGGTGTTTTCCATCCAATCCGCGATCCGTTCCACAGTCCCACTCACATCCTCGTCCGAAATATCCACCCGCAAAGTATCCAACCTCGATGCCTGGATAAATCGTTCCATCACCTCCTGCTCATGGATGAAAACCTGCAAATCATCATATTGGGATGGTTTGCCCGATACCTTCACCCTTTCCGCCCGAGCCTGTGCAAACGATTCAGCTGAGCGTGTACAGAAAATAAGGCGGAATCCCAGTTCTTTCAGGGCTTGCTCCAGCCATCCAAAGTCGTAGGTTGTCCCATATTGGATATATTGGTAGGTTTGGGTGGAGATATGAAAGCGGTCGACGATCCACGAATAATAGCGGATTTGTTGGAACAGCCGTAGCCAGGTGCGGTATGTTTCCATCGCAAGTTCTGCTTCGTGGGTCTCAAAGTTGATCAAGCCCCGCCCCCACGGGTAATTGGTGAAACCACACCATTCTGCAGAGATGAGCGGTGAGTGGTAGCGGTATTTGCGTGGTCCTACGATACGCGGGTGTTCATTAAGAGCAAAAGCAATATCAGTCTTATGGGTCAGGCGCGTCCCTTCCAGGATGATCTTTGGGCACAATTTCATCTACTTTCCCTCCAACACCAATTCAGGGCTGCAGCAGGGAGATACTTGGATTTGATGCACACCTGGTGCTAGATACATACCAAAGGGAGCATCAAAGGTAGTTTCTGCCCCAGGTGCTAAGCTGGCCTCATAGATCCCGAGTGATATCTCCAACGTGTTTTGGGTTCGGTTGACCACACTGAGCCGTTGATCCGCCCTCACCTTGATACAACGAGGATCGGGTATGTCTGCATATAGATAAACCACCACCGTATCCCCATCGAAGGAGGCGCAAATCCCTGCAGCCGGCGATTGTGCATAGGGGGTTGCTAAAATGTAGGTTGGGGTGGGCATCTCTGTAATCACCTTGTTATCGACGCCTGTGCACGCGCTCAAGAACAACATCAGGTAAATAATGGCTACCTTGATAGATTTGTCGTTTATTGCCATTACGTTCACCATTCTTTTTGAGTATAAGGGTTAAATCGGGATGATGCCTCGATAAGTTGCTTTAGATACTCCCAGGGAGCTTCCTCATAGTGGTAGATGCGCACATGCTTTTTATACTTTGGCTCACCCACCAGTAAGCCCTCCGGATCCGTCAGGAATGCTCCGTGAATGAATCCCAGGCGGATGTGGTCATGATAAATACCAATCTGGCATATCCCCGCGCTCACCGGTCCACCTCGTTCTTTAAAATAGTAACTGAAACCCCGGCTATGCTGGCTTTCAGTGGCCTCTGGGGCCACACTTGCCACAATATTTCTGATCTCCAGCACAATGTCCCTCAAATCACTGGGCACCTGTTGCAGATAGTTCTCTATAGATCTTTCAGGTAGCATGTTATTCCCTCTGTCATTGCGAGCCGGTTTATGGCGAAGCAATCTCCTTCATTACCTTGAAGTATGTCACTCCAGATGTCATTGCGAGGATTGATCTTTGCGACCATTGCCCCGAGCAAAGCGAGGGGGAAGCAATCTTCTCCATTTCTCTGAAACATGTTATTCCAACTGTCAGCGAGGGCATTTTCGTGTAGTGTCGTTTTGTTCCAACTGTTTGCCCGCTGCAATCTCCTCCTTTAATCCATATAGTCGAGTCTTTGAATCCATTACATTGTTCATTATATTTAAATAAATCACTACAGGTATTAACCAGACGTATCTCTCCTATCACTCCATAACCATTTTATACAACGCATTCACCGTGTTCCAATTGCGTGTGGACGCGGATACGCCTAACCAACGCTCGAAAAATCCGTTCGTTAGCTTGGTCTTTCCATACCCGTTTGGGCAATAGAGATAGACTGCCCGCTCCCCACGCCAGAATTCGTCCACGATGCCGCTTGGAGCGACGATTTTACTCCATGCTGTTTCGAGTGGGGTTTGCTGGAGAAACGTTACGTGCAGTTTGCTCGGGTCATCATTCCTTTCATTCAGGAATGGATTATAGCTGAGGATTTCCAGGAGCTCATGGGCTTGCCTGATAAAAACCGGTATCAAAAAACCACAAGTCTGCTCGATGTGTGCCTCGATTCGTTTTTCTAACCCGACCTGATCTTGCTCGCTACTTTCAAAGGCCACATTCCCGCTCTGGACGTAGGTCCTTACCTTGCTGAAGCCTGATTCTTCATAGATTCCACGCAAGCTATCCATGCGGATCGGTTTATTTCCCCCGACGTTGATGCCTCTCAGCATCGAGACGTATGCGCTCATTTTGAACTGATTCGCCTGGCAATACCTTCAAGATAAACCGTGAAAGCGCCTGCCTCACCCGCTGGGGCGATTTCAAACCTGGCATCCAACGCATTCTCCCCTTCTTTTTCATAAGTGAACCGGAACTGTGGCATCGATGGCGCAGGATCGCTTACCAGCATAATGGTATTCTGGTCGGGTGAGACGCTCACCTCGTAATGGATGACATGTTCTTCATTATCAAAGTAGATTGCTCGCTTTGACCCCGTGAATTCAGTATAGATGATTAGCAGGTCATCGTGCGTATACCCTTCACGTTCCTTGGTTGCCGGGAAGACTGTCCGGTTCCTTCTCACTAGGATATTTTGATCCAGCTCAAAGCCGAATGAGAACCTGCCATAGCCCTGTCCTGGGTCACCTTCGTGTCCACCTTCCCATTCACCCTGTAAGAATTCCCATGCTTCCCAATCGATCTTCATGTCGTTCACTCCTTGGTTAAAGACAGATTTTTATCCTGGGATAAGAAAGCATATCTTCAGACCGATTCGTCATTATCATCCTTGCGGTATTCATCCACATCGCACCTCACCCGGAATACAACTTTCTCAATACACACGAAATTCAGGTTTGCATTACTTGTCGGTTTCGGCACTTATTCATTCTGCACCTTCTATTTTTAGTGTTGTGATTCAGCGCGGCGGACGATACCCCGTGCCATCCCGCTAAAGATGAGCTGATGAAATGGGTAGAGCCCGTACCAATAAGCCAGACCCATCAAGCCACGCGGTTCAAAGAACGCTGTCTGAATGAACAGGGTTTTTCCGGTGCCACTCCTCAGGACCTCGAATTGCATCCAGGCGGGACCGGGTGCTTTCATTTCATTCCGCAGACGTATCAAGCGACCCTTGTCAACCATTTCCACGCTGAAACCATCTATAATATCCCCTGGTTGGATTTCCCCCATTCTTCGCCGGTCTTGCCTCATCCCCACACCCCCGGCAAGCTTGTCCAGCCCAAAACGCAATTTCCATAGCCAATCTGCGTAATACCATCCCTGTTTTCCGCCAATTCTTGCAAATATGTCGTAAATAGCTCTGGGTTCAATCTCGCTTTCCAAGCGGCGTTGCTCAATGAACATCCCCTGGGTGATTTTATGCGTTCGCCCTGCGGTCAGGCCTGCTTGCGCCCCAGCCCAGTAAGATTCAACCTCCCCCGACCCATCGCGCGTGAGTGCTTGTTGCAGCGCCTCCGGGTAGGGAATAAGATTGATATTAAAGTCTTCCTGAGCACTTGGGTCATGCACCACCACTTCACTGCGCAATCCCTCGATCAGCGGTTGTGCATAAGACCTTGGGATGGGCGTTACAATGTTCACCCAATAGGATGATAAGCGTGGGGTCAGTATCGGCACAGGGATGAGGTATCGTTTGAGGTGGCGTGCAGACGCGTATTCACGCATCATATCACCGTAAGTCATCACATCCGGTCCACCGATTTCATATATTTTCCCGATGGATCGCGCTTGAGTAAGGCAAAGTGTGAGGTAATCCAGAACATTTTCAACCGCAATGGGTTGGCAGCGGGTGGTCACCCACTTCGGTGTGATCATGATCGGTAGTCGTTCTGTGAGATAGCGGAACATCTCAAACGAAATGCTGCCCAACCCAATCACGACCGCTGCCCGGAATTCGGTCACAGGCACTCCCGAGTCGCGCAAAATTTCTCCCACGTGTTGCCGCGATTCAAGGTGCGGGGATAGGTTTTTTTCGCATTCTCCTAACCCACCCAGGTAGATGATGCGTTGTACTCCCCTCTCCCGGGCGGCCTTGCCAAAATTCTCTGCGCCTTTGTATTCTCGCTCTTCAAAGCCTTTTACACCGGCTGCCATGGCATGGATAAGGTAATATGCCACCTCTATACCCTGCATGGCAGACCCCAGACTTGCCTGATCGAGCACATTCCCTTGCCGGATTTCAACCTTATCCCATTTGTCTCCGCTAAGTCGGTGAGGGTCGCGCACCATGCACACCACCTGATGCCCTGCGGTGGTCAGCCGGGATATGAGCTGTCCACCGATGTATCCACTTGCGCCTGTCACCAATATGTTCATAACGCTGGTTGATCGATTTGCTATTCTGTATTCTAAAGAGTAATTTTACTATGCCCTTACTAATTTCCGTTGGTTGTTAACCGATCAGTTCACTCCTCCCCCAAATCCCGTCCTATGGGTTTTTGCATCCCGAAAGCCAACGAAAGACTCCTCCCCCAAATCCCGATCTGTGGGATTTGGGGGAGGCGGGAGGGGGCTTTTGATTTTTCTTTTACTAAAAACTAATAGCTAACTGCTAATTGCTAATTGTTAAAAGCTAATAACTAACCGCTAACTGCTCATCGCTAATGGCTTTTATTTTCCGGTTATAATCTCCCTCACTTATTTTTGAATCTTCCAATTAACAGAGAAACTCTCCCCTATGACCCCTCCCCTCAATTTCCAATCCATCATCCTCACCCTTCAGCACTTCTGGGCCGACCATGGCTGCCTCATCTGGCAGCCCTACTACCAGCAGGTGGGTGCCGGCACGCTTAATCCCGCCACTGCCCTGCGCGTCCTCGGTCCTGAGCCCTGGAATGTGGCTTATGTCGAACCCACCATCCGCCCTGATGACGGTCGCTATGGTGAGAATCCCAACCGCATGCAAATGCACTACCAGTTCCAGGTCATCCTCAAGCCCGACCCGGGCAACGCCCAGGAGCTCTATATTGCTTCCCTGGCTGCCATTGGGATTGACCCACTCCAGCATGATTTGCGCTTTGTGGAGGACAATTGGGAATCACCCGCTTTGGGTGCCTGGGGTTTGGGTTGGGAGGTCTGGTTGGATGGGCAGGAGATCACCCAATTCACCTACTTCCAGCAAGCCGGGGGATCCCTGTGCGACCCCGTCTCCGTGGAGATTACCTACGGTCTTGACCGCATCGCCATCTCTCTCCAGCGCGTGAATGGCTTCACCGACATCCGTTGGAACGACCAGCTCACTGCCGGTGACCTGAATCTCCAGGCTGAAATAGAACAAAGCACTTACTATTTCGATGTCGCCGATGTGGATAGATTAAAGCAAATGTATGACCTCTACGAGCAGGAAGCCAATGTCTGCCTGGCAAATCAACTTATCCTGCCCGCCCACGACTATGTGTTAAAGTGTTCTCATACCTTCAATGTCTTGGATTCCCGCGGTGCCATGGGCATCACCGAGCGTCAGGCATATTTTGGACGCATGCGCGACCTTTCCCGGCGCGTGGCTGAGTCCTACCTTGCCCAGCGTCAGCAACTTGAATTTCCCTGGCTGGATGAGCATGCAGTCGAGATAACCAAACTGCCTCAACCCGTCCTCACCTCCGCCTCCTCCCCTGCGGTACCCTCCGACTTGCTCCTTGAGATTGGTACAGAGGAACTGCCCTCGGGTGACCTGGATTCTGCCCTTGAACAGCTTCAGGCACGTCTCACTTCCTTGTTTGATGACCTGCGCTTGACCCATGCCGCGCTGCAAGTCATGGGTACCCCCCGCCGTCTGGTAGCCTATGTGCGCGAGCTCGCTGCCCGTCAACCTGATCTTGAACAGCTGGTCAAGGGACCTCCCGCTGACCGTGCATTCGATTCTTTCGGGGCACCCACCAAAGCCGCCGAAGGCTTTGCCCGCAGCAAGGGCGTTAGCCTCCAAGATTTGCAGGTGCTGGATATGGACGGTGGTCGCTATATAGCTGCCACCATCCACCAGGCAGGTCGACCAGCCAACCAGGTGTTGGCTGAAGCCTTCCCTGGGCTGATCTCCTCCCTGCACTTTGATAAATCCATGCGTTGGAACCGTTCCAATGTCTATTTCTCCCGTCCCATCCGTTGGTTCTTAGCATTATTGGGTGATCAGGTCATCCCGTTCGAAGTTGCAGGCCTGCGCTCGGGCAACCTTACCCGTGGGCTACGTATCCAGTCGCCAGCCGAATTCCCGGTGAAAGATGCCTCAGATTATTTTGTACGGTTGCAAGAACAGGGCATTATTCTGGAAAAAAGCGATCGTCTCAACCTCATTCAGTCGCAATTACAGGCTCTCATTCAAGGGGTTGATGGGCGAATCATCCCCGATAGTTCACTTCTATCCGAAGTAGCCAATTTGGTTGAAGCCCCCACCTCCCTGTTGGGCTCCTTCGACCCTGCCCACCTGCATCTACCTCGCCAGGTGATCATTTCTGTAATGAAAAAACACCAGCGTTATTTCCCGGTCTTCAAACCACTCCCCCCTCAAATTGGGCATCCTTCCAGCTCAGCTCAGGGCGAGCTGGTTAGTGAAGACAGTGAGCTCATGCCTTATTTTATTACGGTGGCCAACAAACCCTCCCAGGGTAATCATCCAATCAGCGAAGGCGAGCTCATCATTGAAGGCAACCAGCATGTGATCCGTGCCCGTTTCGCCGATGCTGATTTCTTTGTGCGTGACGACCGTAAACATAAATTAGCAGATTTTCTACCCCGCTTAGGCACCCTCGTCTTTCAAACCAGGCTCGGCTCCATGTTGGATAAGACTCACCGCATCACTGCCCTGGTGGATGTCCTGTCACCTTTGCTTTCCCTTAGCCCGCAGGAAACGATGATTGCCCACCGCGCGGCCCAGCTTGCCAAAGCAGACCTCGCCACCAAGATGGTGATTGAGATGACCTCCCTGCAGGGGGTACTCGGTCGCTACTATGCCATCGCCTCCGGAGAAAGCATGCCGGTTGCTGAAGCCATCTTTGAACATTATTTACCCCGCTTCTCCACTGACCTTCTCCCAAAAACCCGTCCGGGTCTGATAGTCGGCTTAGCCGACCGCCTGGATACCCTGGCCGGACTATTTGCAGCCGGTATGGCTCCCACCGCTGCGCGTGACCCGTTTGCCCAACGCAGGGCTGCTCTTGGTCTGCTGCAAGCGCTTATTTCCCAAAACGTCAGTTTCGATCTACCTCAAGGGCTTGAAGCTGCCCTCGCACTGCTCCCCATCCCTACTTCACCTGAAACACTAATTGCCTGTCAGGCTTTTATCGTGGAGCGTTCAAGATACTTGCTGCTTGAAACAGGTTATCGCTTTGATGTAGTGGATGCAGTAATCACTGCCCAGGGCTCCAACCCCGCCCAGGCTCACCAATCAGTGAAGCAGCTCTCAGCCTGGGTTGAGCGATCGGATTGGCATTCCATCCTGCCCACCTATGCTCGTTGCGTGCGCATCACGCGTGATCTCACCCAAAAATTCGAGCTGGACTCACAAGCTTTAACCGAAAAAGCTGAAGAGGGCTTATATTCTGCCTTGCTCCAGGCTGAAAAATCCCTGCAACTAGCTCAGGTGTTATCCGTCGATGGTTTTCTCAACGCCTTCCTACCCATGCTCCCGGCAGTCAACCGCTTCTTTGACGATGTGTTGGTCATGGCTGAGGATGTCACCTTGCGCCAGAACCGCCTGGCACTCCTCCAGCGTATCGTTGCGCTCGGGGATGGTATCGCAGATATGTCCAAACTGGAAGGATTCTAGATTTGCATTCCGTTTAGGTCTTGAGTTGTTCAACAGGAGGCTAATATGACTAAGCTTTCGACGAATATAATGGCTGCTACAGTATATCCCGACCGTGCCCTGGTCACACGGCGTGGGACGCTTTCTGTAGTACCCGGCAAGCACTCCATCGAAGTTACCGAGTTGCCCCTCTACCTTAACCCCGATTCCATCCGCGCTTCTGCCCGTGGTACTGCTCGTGCCCGCCTCTTGGGCGCTCAGGTGAATCGTACTTATTACGTGGACACACCCTCGGAACAGGTACGCCAATTGGAAGAAGAGATTGAGAAGCACCAGGATGAGATGAATAGATTGGATGTCAGGGCAGACCTGATCAAGATAAACCGCACCAACCTGGATAAGCTGGGTGCGCAGGCCAATATATTTGCCACCGCCCTGGCTGCCAGAGAGATGACTGTTGAACAACAGCTCGCGATCTATGAAGGACTGCGCCAGCAGGCAGAAAAGCTGGATAATGAAACACAGGAAATTCATTCCAGCCGGCGCAAGGCCGAGCAGAGGGTCCAAAAACTGACCAAAGAATTGGAGCAATTGCGCAGCTCCCGTCCGCGCGAGCGCTATACTGCCATCGTGGAAATGGAAATCCTTGAATCTGGAGATTTGACCGTCGAAGTGAGCTACATGGTTTCCGGTGCGGGTTGGGAACCGCTGTACGATCTACGCTTGTTGGAAAAGGATGCCACCTCCTCTCTGGAGATTGGTTACCTGGCTCAGGTGACCCAGAACACGGGTGAGAATTGGGATCAGGTTGCCCTCACCCTCTCCACTGCACGTCCAGCCTTAGCCCGCATCCTGCCTGAGCTCGACCCATGGTACATCCGCCCTTTCGAGCCAAACATTCCAATGCCGCGTACTGCGCTTCCCCCCCAGGCAATGGCCGTTGCCATGGAAGCTCCATCAGTGTACCCAAAAAAGATGGGTCGTGAAGATCGATTGGAAGAAGATGTTGAAGAAATGACTGCAGAAATTGACTCTGCCGGTACATCCGTAACATATATCATTCCTGGGTCCACCTCGGTTCCACCCGACGGCGACCCACATAAAGTCACTGTCGCTCGCTTTCCATTGACCCCCCGTATGGATTATGTCTCAGCCCCCAAGTTAGCGCAAGGAGTCTACCGCAGGGTAAAAGTGGTTAACGCCAGTCCCTATACACTTCTGGCTGGAGACGCCAATATCTTTATCACAGATGAATACGTTGGCACCACCCTGCTTGAGCTGACCCCACCTCAGGCAGAGATCGAGCTTTATCTAGGCAACGAAGACCGTATCAAAGTGGAAAGGGATCTAAAGCGCCGCGATATTGACAAGCGCTTCATGGGTGGTAAGCGCCATCTTGGTTTTGGATATGAGATTAAGCTGGAGAATTTATTACCTGTCAAAGCCAGCCTGACCCTGCATGACCAATTCCCGGTTCCACGTCATGAAGAGATCAAGGTCAAGCTTGAATCTGCCGATCCAAAGCCAGCAGAGCAGACCGAGCTGAACCTGCTAAAGTGGGAGTTTTTGCTCGAGCCGAAAGAGAAGCGCACCGTGCGTTTTGATTTCAGCGTTGAATCCCCCCAGGGGATGGATATCATCGGCTTACCCTAAGGACCTGCTCAAATGATCAGGGTTTTGCTTTTTCTGCCTTGATTAATCGCCCAACCAGCCCTGACCCAAGCAGCGCCAGACCATCTGTAGTCATATAGTGGCTGGCAGCTGCATCGAACAATATAGATGCGCGTGCCGGGAATTCATCATCTCCCGGGTAAAGGATGGATGCCAGCCGGATACGTGGCAGGGGCAGGAAGGCATATGCCACTCCAGGTAGCCCGGTTAAGCATATCCCCTCCAGTGCCCGTGCCGCTATTATGTAGTTCTCTGGTTCATTTCCATATTCACGTGCCAGCCTGTCACCGCTGTAACCCTGGAATGCCTGGCTGTAAAAGTTTCCCCCGGGGAGCTCACGGTATCCGATCCAGTGCTCTGCCATTGGGGTTCCATCTGCCTCACGCAGGTAATACAGCAGCACCCCTGTATCAAAGATTGAGCATTCTCTTCCATCTGCAAGTTGGCGGGCGATCAGGTCAGCGCATGATATTTCCACCGGCACTCCCCAGTAGCTCAACCTGATTTTCTGATCCACCAACGTTCCCCCGCAATTTACCGCCAATCGCCCTGGATGTTTGGTCCGCACTTCACTTCTCAACACCTCCAGCTGGCGTGACATGCTCTCCTCCCACGCCTGGTGAGCCCTTTCGATCGCCTCACCGCCACTCACTTTCGCGCCATCTGCCTGATCAGTCAACCCTGCCATTCTATCCGCTCCTATTGGGGAACTGTCCCAGGGCTAGAAATGCCATCCATATAAGCTTTAATCGTAGGGATGGCACTCAATTTTTCATAGAAGAAGTTATTGACCAGGTTGATCACCTCAGACCGAGCCGCCTCAGCTGCCCCACTCAACCCTTGCTCGAGGTTTTGATGGATCAATTCATTCCTCAGGCGGAGTAACAGGCGCACAATCTCTGACTCTTGGTCCCCTTCCAACACCTTGATCACGGCCATGATAAGCTGGTCAGCTTGTTCGATCAATTGGTCCATCGTGATCCCAGAATCAGGTTTGAAGGCATCATCCATCGTCCGGATGAGTGACCACACTTGATATAACATCGTGGTTGGCTCGTCGAACAGGTCGCGTAGGAATACTGCATCCTCATAGCGCCCGGTCAGGCGGAAGATGTTGTACATCCGCTTGGCAACCTTACCGTAGTTCACATCCTTGGTTAGATACTTATTGACTTCATGCTCTAGCTGTTTGATATAGTTGTCCAATGCGTCTGCAGATACATGCTTTGCCAGCTTGGAGAAGATTGGGATGGATTGAGCATCCAGGTATACTTCCTGGAAATATGGATCGAGGTAGCCATCCAATGGGGTGATGGATTCATCCGGTGCTTCCCAGGTCACATCCAGCATGTTGCTGGCGTTGGATAGGCTTCCATGGGCGGTGTCTGCCACCACCCAATCCAACTTGCACCAACCTGGGTTCAACCCGGCTTCCTCCCACAGGATGGTAGCTGGGGTTCCATCTAAACGCTTCACCTCGATCTTTCCGCTTTGAATATCTGTTGGTTTCCAGGATATGGGTGTTCCAGCCCGGATGGATTGGTCTCCAAGGGATCCATCAAATGGATAACTACCGAACTTCACCTCTATCAGCTGGTAGGTGGCACCCTTTACTGTGTTGAGGGCTTTCTCACGCATGATCTTGGATAATATTTTACAGGCTTGCTCGCGTGTGGCAGCTATGATATTGACCCGCTCGAAGTAGTCACAATCCCCCGGAAAGGTTTGGATCTTCGACTGTGCGGATGAACCTGAAAGCGCCAGGGCAGTTTCGACAATGCCTGGCTGGTCATCGAATTCCACCAATCGCCCAATCTCTCGGAAATGGGCCAGCTCAAGCGGGCTGAAGTCTAGCATCACGATTTTATTGCCAAACACTCCGGTATCTCGATCCACTGAAATGTCCAAGGAGGATTTCATGGATATCAAAGCAGTCATCCATTGGAGTGCTTCCTCCTCATCTAACTCAATACCCAACCGGTGGGCAGATTCCATGATACGTTTCAGGTCAACACTGGGTGTGGGTTTTGCTGTTTCGTTCATTCTTGATTTTCTCCTTGAGTTTATTTTCTTATCTGAATATCTTCAATCATCTTTTTGAATAGTTCTGCCTGGTCAAGCGCATCCTGTAAGGCATGGTGCGTTAGATGGTTCTCTTCCATATACTTTGGGCTGATATATCGCCAGGAAGTCTGTGACCAGGGAACTCTTGCCATCCCCATGTAGAATGCCTTGATATCTAGGGCGGTATGCCCGAATGGATTGTGACCAAGGTAATGGTAAAAATAATAATTAACAAACATCCAATCGAACGCCGCATTAAAAGCCACGAACAAGGGCTGCTGGTTGGGGGCAGCTTCATTAACCAGCCATTCCTCAAAGCGGGTCATTGCTTCCATAGGCTCTGATCCCTCGTTCACTAAACGTTCGAGGGAAAGTTTATGGATGGATGCTGCTTCTACGATGCTATTCTGGTTAATGGGTTTAATCTCAATATAAAAGGTCCTTTGAGGGTGAGAAAGCGTGCATGCTCCAATCGAAATCATGGAATAATCTCCTGGAATGGGTCCAGCAGTTTCGATATCCACACAAATATAAGCATCAGTCCCAGGATCAATTTCCATGTTTGCTTGATTATAGTTCACAAGGCTACTTTGCTGATGAACCAGCCGTGATTGGCTCGTCTCCATTATAGGATCGGAGTTGAGGCCAACGGTGGGAGATCCATACGACTGCCACAATGCAGCCTATCCCGCCGGTGATGATTGCGATCGGTGCCCCAAAGATTTGAGCCACGACCCCTGCCTCTACCTCACCCAATTGAGGCCCGCCCTGGAAGAAGATCATGTTGATGCCGGTCATCCGCCCACGGATGTAGTCAGGGGTAGATAATTGACGAATCGTGTTGCGGATGATCGTGCTGACCGTATCGGCTGCGCCGATGATGATCAACGCGAACATGGCCAGTAAGAAGCTGCGTGTAGCGCCAAAGATGATCGTGGCAAGCCCAAATACCGCCACTGCCAGCATGAAAACCATTCCCTGACGCTGGATTTGATGCATCTGTGAGATAACCAGTGCAACTGCCATGGAACCAATCGCCTGGGCTGACGAGAGCCAGCCATATGCCACTGCGCCTACATGCAGGACATCCACCGCGATGATCGGCATGAGCGTATTTGCTGAAGCGAAGAATGTGGCGAAAAAATCCATGATCATCGTGGATAAGATGAGTGGTTGCCCCTTGATAAAACGCACACCTTCAGTAATAGCAGCGATGCTGACTTTTCCATTCCGTGAGCCGATAGATTTCTGTTGTTCAACCGGTCCCATCAAGAACAAAGCCAGGATGACCGCCAGAAATGATAGTGCGTTGATCACATATACATAAGGGAGTCCTCCAGCGGCGATGATAATCCCGCTCAGGGCGGGTCCGATGATGGATCCAACCTGGTTGGCAATTGAGTTCATGCTGAATGCGTTCGGTAAGTCCTTGACTGGAACCAGGTTGGGCACCAGGCTTTGAAGTGAGGGACCATTAAATGCCATATTAACTGCCTGTAAAGCCATCAGCAAATAAATCTGCCACAAATCGATAATCCCTGTCAGGCTCAGCCACCCAAGTAAAAGTGCTACCAATCCCATTCCACTTTGGGTGATGAAGAGGATGTGTCGGCGGTTGTGCACGTCTGCAAATGCTCCACCGATCAAAGAGAAGATGATCACTGGTAGGATGCGCGCCAGACCAACTGCCCCAAGGGCAATCGGTTGGTCGGTAATTGTTCGGATTTGCCAAAATACTGCCCATATCTGCATCTGCGATCCGGTGATGGAGATTAATAAACCCAACCAAAGAAGCAGATATCGCCGGTGGTGTAATGCAGGAGGAATGTGGATCATGGATGGACTGGCGTCAATTATAAAGTTTTGCTATGAGATAGTTGCCTGGGTAGTTTATTGGAACCGGTTAGAATGGTAATTAAGTCCCCCAATCACGCAAATATAAGAAGTCATAACCAACAGTACGGTTGCTCAGCTTGGCAATCGGTGGCATCACGCGCTTGAAATGGTTCCGTCTCACCTTATCCATCACTGCCCGCACAAAGCTCTCACGAAACCCAGCCTGTACACATTCTTCTGGTTTATAGCGCTGGTCTACCAGCAGGAAAAGTAGTTGGTCCACCTCGTAATAAGTGAATCCAAGTTCCCCTTCATCGGTCTGCCCTAACCATAG
>Ga0209254_10002666_pt1 | contig 16265 bp, 10 predicted proteins | sample FrelakmetDIP11DI_FD_187148 | JGI IMG/M metagenome (GOLD analysis project Ga0209254, IMG submission 187148) | Freshwater lake sediment microbial communities from the University of Notre Dame, USA, for methane emissions studies - DIP11 DI (SPAdes)... | ecosystem: Environmental > Aquatic >... | reverse complement strand
TACTGTATGGGTTGGCTTTCTTGCTTGCCCTGGGCATGCGATTTTTCCAGCTGGGTGCAGCTCCACTCTCAGATACGGAAGCAGGCTGGGCACTTCAAGCCCTCAGCACATCACATGGTGCTGCTGCAGCCTTGGGAGCACAGCCTGCATATATCTTGCTTACCAGCCAGCTTTTCTCCATCTTTGGCGACACAAATTTCCTGGCACGCTTCCTCCCCGCCCTGGCTGGCAGTCTCATCATATGGTTGCCTTATTTTTTCAGGGATTGGATGGGAGATTCGAGCTGGCTTCGCCGGGCAGGATTGATCATGGCTTTCGGACTGGCAATTGACCCGGGTTTGGTATCTCTCTCTCGGCAGGCTGGTAGCCTGATGCCCGCCATGGCATTTACCTTGCTGGGGCTTGCACGCCTGTACAATCGGCGCATGGTTTGGGTTGGTATCTTTACCGGTTTGGCCTTGCTCTCAGGACCAGCTTTCTTGCAAGGGGTGCTCATTTTGGGAATAAGCTGGGGCTTCTACCGCCTTGCCTGGCGGAAGTCATTCCAATCTCCTGCCACTGAATCTGATGCTGAGCCACCCACCGCATCCATTTCTTCCAGGTCGACAGCGGTAATGCTGGCAGCCTTGGCGGCGACGGTACTGACCGTTGGAATGCTTTTCCTGCGCTTCCCTCAGGGTTTGGGTGCCTTGGCAGAAACAATTCCAGCTTTCATTAATACCTGGATAAAACCATCCGGGATTCCTGCCCTTCGTCTACCTGCCAGCCTCTTGGTATACCAGCCAATCCTATTGATCTTTGGCCTCTTTGGCGCAGTGCATATCTGGTTTGGGGCTCAGGATGACCAGCGTGCTCGCCGATTGGTATCGGGATTAAGCATCTGGACACTGGTGGCAGTGTTATTACCATTACTCTACGCTGGACGGCAAGTGGGTGACATGGCGTGGGCGTTGATCCCTCTTTGGGCATTGTCTGCAGTCGAGATCAGCCGCTTATTAGTCACCGAGCAGGAAGATACGTTGACTCGCCTGGTTGCTGCTGGCTTGGGTGTGCTTCTCTTTGTATTGGCGGTTGTAAGCTGGATTAATTTACTTGCCATTGGCCGTTACCAGGCGAACATAATAGTCTATTGGGCAATTATTATCGGAGCGTTTTTGCTGGGATTGATCGCCTTTTTACTGGTGGCTGCTGCATGGTCTGCGTCCGCTGCCCGGATAGGCGCAGTGGGAGCACTCTGCATGGTTTTAGGATTATGGTTATTTTCAAGTTCATGGGGGATGTCCATTGTGCGGCAGAATGGAGCTCAGGAGTTTTGGCCTGTTTTGTCAACCACCGGGCAGGCTGACCAGCTTAACGCTACCCTATCTGACCTCTCCAGCTGGGACACGGGTTCCAAAGACCAGCTTGAAATTGTTGCGCTTGTGGATTCTCCAGCCCTCAAATGGGATTTACGCAGCTTTCCAAATGCCCGTTTTGAATCTACGCTAGCGACTGATGAAACACCAGCAGTTGTCATAACCGATAAAAATGCCGAATTTCCCAACCTGGCGGATAAATACCGCGGCCAGGATTTCATCTGGAGGCTTACTCCCGGCTGGCAGGGAATTTTTCCACCCAACTTGATTAGCTGGCTCGCGTTTCGCCAGGCTCCGCTAAACCAGGAACAGATCATTCTCTGGGCAAGATCGGATATCTTCCCTGGTGACATATCAGACACATTGGAAAGCGTCTTTCCTTAATCCTAAATTTCCGGGAGCAAGCATGGGAGTTGCCACTATTATCGCCATCGATGGTCCAGCTGCATCCGGTAAATCCACACTGGGGTATAAGCTGGCCCAGGCTTTGGGATACCTGTATTTTGATACAGGGGTCATGTACCGCGCCGTCACATGGCTGGCACTGACCCAGGGAATAGAAATCAGTGACGAACCTGCCATCACAAAGCTTGCAGAAAGTGCGAAAATCGATGTCCGGCCTCCATCCATTCAGGATGGTCGTGCTTATGATGTTGTTGTGGATCAGCAGGATATCACCTGGGATATCCGCCGCCCCGAAGTGGATGGAAATGTCTCTCCGGTATCTGTGTACGCAGGAGTGCGTAAAGCTTTATCTACCCAGCAGCGTCAAATTGGCCTGCGTGGGAATGTGGTCATGGTCGGTCGGGATATTGGCACTGTAGTATTACCAGAAGCCGACCTGAAGATCTACCTGGATGCCTCTGCTGAAGAGCGCGCCCGTCGTCGGTATAACGAGCTGCGCCAACGCGGTGAGCCGGCTGATTATGATCTTATTCTTCAGGTCATACTTTCCCGTGATCAGATCGATTCCAACCGGGAAGTCTCACCGTTGCGTCCAGCAGCAGATGCCTATATCCTTTGCTCGGATGGGATGGACGCAGACCAGGTCCTCGATCGGGTAGAAGCTCTGGCCTTGGGAAAATGACACCGTATTCTGTTTCTTTTGTCAATCGCTTCTCCCGCATGGTTGGGCGTCCTATATTTAGGGTATTATTTCACCTTTTGAGTGATCTTAAACTCTTCGGTAGGGAGCATGTGCCCATACAAGGAGCCTATATCATTGCCGTAAATCATGTATCGCTTTTCGAGCCACCATTAATCCTGACATTTTGGCCAACTCCCCCTGAGGCTGTAGGTGCGATCGAGGTCTGGAATCGCCCGGGTCAGGGCCTCCTGGCGCGCTTATACGGAGGTATCCCTGTCCATCGCGGCGAATTTGATCGACAGTTATTGGACACCATGATTTCAGTATTACAATCGGGCAGACCTATGCTGTTAGCTCCGGAAGGAGGTCGATCTCATCAACCTGGTATACGGCGAGCTCATCCAGGGGTAGCCTATATCGCTGATAAAACCGGTGCACCGGTGATTCCGGTGGGTGTAGTTGGCACATCGGATGATTTATTGGATCGAGTGATTCATTTGAAACGGCCGCACTTGGAAATCAGGATAGGTAAGCCATTTAATTTACCAGCTGTAGTTGGCAAAGGTGCTGAACGGCGCCAGTCGTTACAGGCTAATGCTGACCAGATTATGTTTGCGATTGCTGCGCTGATGCCTCCTGAATACCGGGGAGTCTATCAAGCTCCAAATGAGGCCAGATGACAGAAAAGAGTTCGGCGACATCCGTATGGTCACCTGGAGGCTACGATCATTCACACTATGAGGCGCGCCGTCGTTTCATGCGATTTTTGCTGCGTACTATCGGCTTCACCTTGCTGGCAAAAATAGATCACGTGGAAGGGGTTGAGAAAGTGCCTGTAAAAGGCCCGGCAATCCTGATGATCAACCACATCAATTTTATTGACCCTTTTGTGGTCTTAAATGTCCTGCCGCGCAATATTGTTCCAATGGCAAAAATAGAGGTGTATTCCTACCCGGTTGTTGGTATTTTTCCCCGCATATATGGAGTTATTCCTGTCCAGAGGGAAGAATTTGATCGGCGGGCTGTCCAGGGCGCTTTGGATGTACTGCAGGCTGGTGAAATCATCCTGGTGGCACCTGAAGCCCATCGCAGCCCCCAGCTTCGCTCGGGAAAAGAGGGGATTGCATACCTGGCCACCCGGGCAAACGTACCCATTGTGCCCGTGGCCATCGATGGCACGATAGGGTTCCCAACTTTTCGGCTCTTACCTCGCTGGCGGGAACCTGGTGCCAATGTGCGTTTCGGGAATCCTTTTCGTTTTAATGCTTTTAATCAGCGCGCAGGCAAGGAATTATTGCGAACAATGACCGATGAAGCCATGTATATCCTGGCCTCTTTGCTTCCGGAATATCGCAGAGGTGTCTATGCCGATTTATCACTTGCCACGCAAGAAATGATTGAATGGGTTTAAACTTACCGTTTGCTAAAAACGTTTAAGCAGTGTTGCTACATCCGCATTTTGCAATCTACATACATGCTATAATCATTTGAGCTAATCACCCGATGTTATTTCACCGATATGGTTATTGATTTCACCCTGCTTGGTAATCCCATTTACGTCGATCTACCACAAGATCTAATTGGGTGGGTAGGTTGGCTCATTTTATTCAGCGCAGTTGTACTGCTTCAATTTCGTTGGAGAAAACTAAATAAACGCTGGTCGCGTTTAAATGGGGGGATTTTTATTGGATTGCTGATTCTGACAATCCTGGCTAATCTGCTCTTTGTTATTCGCTTTCCAGATGCACAGGCTTTGTTGCAGCCAGGTCCACCGGTTGATACAGCTGGTTTATCCCTGGTTGTATTTACCGCCTTGCCCTGGGTGTTGGCGGCAGGCTTGTTGGGGGTTTTTCCTGCCACGATCTTGGGATTTCTATCCGGGGCGATGCTCACCCTATTAAGCACCCATCGGTCTTTTACCCTCTTGGAGTTCGCTTTGATGGCTGCCCTTCTTGGAGCAGCATTCCATCAACGCTACCGCACTTGGATTTTCCGCCTCTTGCGCCACCCGATCGTCTCAACCGCGCTGCTGGCGCTGATTTATCCGCTGCTTTATATAATCGACACGACCCTCTCCACTACCGGAAACCTGACCGACCGCCTGGAATATGCTTTTTCAAACGTGGAATTATTTTCCATTCTGGTTGCCATTGAGCTGCTGGTTGGGGGTGTCCTTTCGGAAGCGGTCGCTCTCGTTTTTTCACGGATGTGGGGTTTTTCTGGTCCACTGGAACCTTCTCCGGTGGAGCGCCGATTACAGAGTCGCTTCCTTTCCAGCCTGACCCCCCTGGCAATCATCTTAGTGGTTGGATTAATGGGTGGTGGATGGATTGTTGCCAGGAAAGCCGCCAGCGATATGATCAATACTCGCCTGGAAAACACGGCTGTCATGTCCGCCAGTAGTCTGCCCGCTTTCCTGGAGACCGGTCAAGACTTGATCCAACTCATGGCTAAAGACCCACGCTGGTCGACGGGTACGCTCTCTGAGATAAACGGCCTGCCTGAGGAATACCTTAATACAACCCCCTACTTCGATGAAATTTACCTGTTGGATGACCCGGACCCGCTAGTGCCAGGTAACTCAGTACCCGAAATTAATGATTCTCCTCCTTCTGTTGATGAGCGTCGACAAATTACCAACGCATTAAATGGAGATCCGACCAAGGTGATTACCCTCCCCCCAGATTTGGGTGGAGAGTCTGCTCGTTTGTCATTTGTGATACCGATAATTGATCCAACAAAACCCTACAGAGTTTTGGTAGGTAGGACCAAACTGGCAATCAACCCGGGAACCAATCAAGCAACCAATCCGTTCTTTGAGCCGATCACCATTGCCCTTAATAGCTTATCTGGTTCGAGTGGTAATGGGATGCTGGTGGATGAGAATGGGGTTATTCTGTACAGTTCGTCACCCGACTGGGTGTCGGATACTTATTCAGGTCCAATTTTTCGGGAGGGAATGCCCTTTGATGGATTGGATCCGGATGGCAACCTGAGTATGATGTATTACCAGCCGGCACCGGGTATACCATGGGCTACAATCGTATCTGTGCCGGTGCAGGAAGGCCAACAGCTCGCCTTGCAAATTGCCGCCCCCCTGTTGGTCATGATCCTTACCTTATTTTCAATTGCAGCCCTGGTCTTGCGTTTCTCACTCCGGGCGGTGACCGCATCATTACAGAACCTTGCCTCGGAAACCAATCGCATTTCCAGCGGGCAATTGGATACCCCATTGGCTGTCGATGGCAATGATGAGGTTGGGCAGCTGCGTCACGCCTTCGAGAATATGCGCTCGAGCCTTAAAGCGCGCCTGGATGAGCTGAACCGCTTGCTCCTGGTCAGCAGAGGCGTCGCTTCAAGCCTGGAATTTGAGGAATCGGTCAAGCCGGTCATGGAAGCAGCCCTTAGCACCGGTGCCAGCGCGGTTCGCGTGGTGCTCTCACCCGAAGCGTTGCCAGAAATGAAGGGTGGTTCTGCACCGCTTACCCGTTTTGGTTTGGGACGTGGCAATGAGCAGCTTGCTTATCTGGATGACCAGATCTTACCTATGACACGTCAAAAGGAGTGCGTGGCACTGAATAATCTAGGGCGCGTCAGGTTGCTCACTTTCCCACCCAATGCGCCCCGGCCGGAAGCGCTTTTAGCCTTGCCCCTCCATCACGAAAATATGTTTTATGGAGCCCTCTGGCTGGCATATGAAAAGCCGCACCAATTTAGCGAGGACGAAATCCGCTTCCTGACCACCATCGCTGGGCAGGCAGCTCTGGCCTCAGCAAATTCACAGCTTTTTGCCAATGCAGAAATCGGTCGCCAGCGCCTGGCAGCCATTCTCAATTCAACCCCTGATCCAGTTTTGGTGACAGACTACCAGGGCAGGCTGCTTCTGGCAAATCCTGCTGCCTTGCAGGTGCTGGAGCTGCCGGGTGAGACCGTCAATGGAAAGGCGATCGACACTATCATTCAGCAACCAGCCTTATTACAGCTTTTGCAGGTCGTGTCCGAAGAAAAACAATCCGCCGAAGTAGAATTGATCGATGGCAAGATTTACCTGGCAACTGCTTCATCCGTGATTGTTGAAGGTCAGCCGGTTGGCCGGATATGTATCATGCGCGATGTCACCCGTTTCAAAGAGCTGGACACATTGAAGTCTGAGTTTGTTGCCACGGTAAGCCATGACCTGCGCTATCCGCTCACCACCATGCGGGGATACGCCACCATGCTCGAGATGGTTGGAGAGATGAACGAGCAGCAGGCAGGCTATGTGCGCAAGATTCTCACCAGCGTCGATGGGATGATCCAGTTGGTGACGAGCTTGCTGGACCTGGGCAGGATTGATGCAGGGGTCGATTTGCAGCTGGAGATGATCCCCATCCAGGATGTGGTGGAGCGCGTGATTGGTGCATTACAGCTTCAGGCTTCTCAAAAGCAGGTTGTCATCTCCAGTGATATTTCGCCGCACGCCATCCCATTGGTGGAAGCGGATTATGCATTGTTGCAGCAGGCTTTGCATAACCTGGTGGAGAATGCCGTGATCTATACCGAGCCCAGGGGCAAGGTGACCGTGCAGGTTGAACCGGATAAAGACCAGATGGTATTTTCCGTGTGTGATACAGGCATTGGCATAGCCCCGGTTGACATTCCCCGCATTTTCGAGAAATTCTACCGTGGTGGTCAAAAAGAAGCCAAGAAACGCCAGGGAACCGGTTTGGGTTTGGCGATTGTAAAATCGATTGCCGAGCGCCATAAAGGGCGGGTATGGGTGGAAAGCCAGCTCGGAAAGGGCAGTACTTTTTATATGGCAATTCCTTTCCGGCAGTATAAAGGTGAAAACAGGAATACAGGCTAAAAACCCTAATCTTCCTATTATTTAACCCTCTTGACCAAACCCTATTATTTTAGGTATAATCTAAGTTTGCATGAATCGAAGCTATGACTGTTAACCGCCTGGCGCTTGAGAAAAAGAATCTCAAGCGCGGGCTTTTGTTCGTCTAATTTCCAGGAGGCACTGAGTGGAAACAAAAGGACTGACTGCACTTCGTATCAGCCTGGCGTCCCCAGAAACCATTCGTAGTTGGTCTTATGGTGAGGTTCTGAAACCTGAGACCATTAACTACCGGCGATTACGCCCGGAAAAGGATGGATTGTTCTGTGAAGCCATTTTTGGACCGACCCGTGACTGGCAATGTTATTGCGGTAAGTATAAGAATATTCGCTACAAGGGCATTATTTGCGACAAATGCGGCGTTGAAGTAACCCGTTCCTCAGTACGCCGCGAACGCATGGGACATATTGAGCTCTCTGCTCCCGTTGCTCATGTCTGGTACACCCGGCGTATTCCGTCCTACCTGGGTTTGCTGCTGGATATCTCCCGCCGTAATCTGGACCGCGTGCTCTATTTCGCCCAATACGTTGTCACCTACGTGGATGAAGACGCACGCCAGAAGGCACTCAAGCGCTTGGATGATAATATCATGGCCGCTGAGCGCGAGGCTGCTGCTCAGATCAATTCCAAGATCGCCGAGACAAAAGCAGGTCGCGACCGCTCCCTGGCAGAAAAGGAACAGGAACGCCAGCTGATTAATAAGCGTTACGATGAATCGGCCGATCTCGACCCTATCATTCAAGAGGGTCAGCACCTTGAAAACTTGATCACGGATAAACAGGGAAAGGTAACCAAGACTGCCATCACCTTCCAGACGGACACCGTTGTGGTCGAAGCCGGAGAGACTGTGGGAAACCAGCATCTTGTGCGCCTCCAAAAGGTTGTCAAAGAGCAGTTGGAAGAGCTGGAGCTTCAGCTGAAAGACCAGAAACAACGCGAGCTTGAGCACCTGCGCATGGATATTGAACGCATCCGTGCAGAAGCCGATATGACCATGGAAGGCTTACGCAACCAGCTTGAAGAACAATCAGGTACAGTGCGGGATGAGAATGATAACCTGCGCGATGAGCTGATTGACCTGCGCCCGCTCACCTTCATGGGTGAGACTCGCTTCCGTGAGTTAAAAACCCGCTGGGGGCAGGTATTTCGGGCTGATATGGGTGCTGAAGCCTTTTATGATATCCTCCGCCGCCTGGATTTGAATAAGTTGGCGGAAGAGTTATGGAAAGAAGTCCGCACCTCCAAGAGCAAGCAGAAGCGCAAGAAAGCCACCAAGCGCCTGAAGGTGGTGGAGGCTTTCCGCCGCAGTGGCAACCGACCCGAGTGGATGGTTCTGACTGTGCTGCCGGTGATTCCGCCGGATTTACGTCCCATGGTCCAGCTGGATGGTGGGCGTTTCGCCACCTCCGATTTGAATGACCTGTACCGGCGCGTAATCAACCGCAACAACCGCCTTAAGCGTCTGCTTGAGCTGGGTGCCCCCGATGTCATTGTCCGCAACGAGAAGCGTATGCTTCAGGAAGCAGTCGACTCGTTAATCGATAACTCCCAGCGTGGAAAAGCACTCTCTCGCCGTGGTCGACGTGAGCTAAAATCTTTAAGCGATATGCTCAAGGGTAAAAAAGGCCGTTTCCGCCGCAACCTGCTGGGTAAACGTGTCGACTATTCCGGTCGTTCCGTAATTGTTGTTGGTCCGCAGCTCAAGCTTTACCAGTGTGGTTTGCCCAAAGGCATGGCGCTGGAGCTGTTTCGACCTTTCGTCATCTCACGTCTGGTTCATCATAATTATGCTGCCAACGTCAAAGGTGCCAAGCGCTTTATCGAGCGCAATCGCCCTGAAGTGTGGGAAGTTCTTGAAGAAGTCATTAAAGAACGTCCTGTCATGCTCAACCGTGCACCTACCCTGCACCGCCTCGGTATCCAGGCTTTTGAGCCTATCCTTATCGAAGGCTCAGCGATCCAGCTGCATCCATTGGTGACCACCGCCTTCAACGCTGACTTCGATGGCGACCAGATGGCTGTCCATGTACCCCTTTCAGAAAAAGCGGTCCATGAGGCGCGCACCCTGATGCTTGCCTCCCGCAATTTGCTCAAACCTGCTGATGGCGAGCCTATTATCAGCCCCTCCAAGGACATGGTCTTGGGTGTATATTATTTGACGATCTTGGATGACTCTCGCAAGCATGCTGGAGATGGCCGCAACTTTGCCAATATCGACGAGGTGGAGTTGGCCTATAACCTGGATCAGCTTGAAATTCATTCTGAGATCCAGGTGTTGGTAAAAACTTGGTATGATGAGAATGGCGACCGCCTGCCCGCCCAAGAAGAGCGCCTGCTCAAGACCACTGTCGGGCGGGCTATCTTCAATCGCATCCTTCCCCCAGAGATCCAGTTCATTAACCGGAAACTGGATAAAGGTGAACTCAAAGACCTGATCGCCGAGCTTTATGAGGTTGGCGGTGAAAGTCAAACCCCCGATGTGGCAGACCGCATCAAGGAAATCGGTTTTACCTATGCTACCCGCTCGGGTTATAGCATTGCGGTCTCCGATATCCATGTACCTGCAGAAAAGCAGGAGATCATCAACGAGTCACTGCGCGAAGTTGAACTGGTGCAGCGTGACTTCCGCCGGGGTCTGCTCACCGAGCAAGAACAGAATGACCGTGTCATCAACATCTGGCAGCGTACCACCACGGATGTGGCCAATGCTGTGAAACGCAACATGGACCCGCATGGCAACCTTGCCACCATGGCTAACTCTGGAGCCACCAAGGGAGGTTTTGGTCCCATTTCTCAGCTTGCTGGTATGCGTGGCTTGATGGCTGACCCATCTGGGCGCATCATCTCGCACCCTATTCGCTCGAATTTCCGCGAAGGCTTGAATGCTCTGGAATACTTCATCTCCACCCATGGCGCCCGCAAAGGTTTGGCAGATACAGCACTACGTACTGCCGATGCAGGTTACCTGACCCGCCGCCTGGTGGATGTTGCTCAGGATGTCATCATCAACGAGCTGGACTGCAATACCCTGGATGGTATTCCCATCCGCAAGAGCGACGATGTTGCTGGTCAAGCGCTGGGCACCCGCCTGTTCGGGCGCGTGATTGCCCAAAACGTGGTTGACCTCAAAACGGGTGAACTATTGGCTGAACGTGGCGATGTGATGGATCATGACCTGGTCCGCCGCCTCACCACCTATGATATTCCCGAAATAATTGTGCGCTCACCACTCACCTGTGAGCTGGACCATGGTATCTGTGCCCAATGTTATGGCATGGATCTGGGACGTGGCAAAATGGTTGAGATGGGTTCGGCGGTTGGGATCGTCGCTGCCCAGTCCATTGGCGAGCCTGGCACCCAGCTCACCCTGCGCACCTTCCACACCGGTGGTGTGGCCGCTGGCGGAGACATCACCACGGGTCTTCCACGTGTAGAAGAGCTGTTTGAAGCCCGCCGTATGCCAAAAGGTGAAGCCAAGGTAGCCGAGATTGCCGGTATTGCCCGGATCATGCAGTCGGACCGCTATTCAGAGTTACGCCTGGTACGCATTGAGCATTCCGAGATGGTGAGTGACGAGTACATCATTCCCGAGAGTTGGACCGTTGCCGTGGAAGATGCCACTGAGGTCGCCCAGGGGGACGTGGTGGCTTTCCTTGATACTGCCACCATTGCTGCCCAGCATACCGGTCGCGCCCGCCTTGAACAGAGTGATGGGGGCGTCAAAGTGATCGTTTCCTATGAAGTACACCAGGAAGCTGAGTATGAAATTCCCACCAACGCCCGTTTGTTGGTTAAAGATGGCGACCACGTGGAACCGGGTCAGCCCATCACCGAAGGTTCTTTAAATCCTCACCGCATCTTGCGCATCCAGGGTCGCTATATCGCCCAGATGTACCTGCTGACCCAAGTGCAGAAAGTGTACATCTCGCAGGGTCAGAACATTAATGACAAGCATTTTGAGGTGATCATCCGCAAGATGACCTCCAGGGTGCAGGTGACCCGCCCGGGTGATACGAACTATCTGCCTGGTGACCTGGTGGACATGCTCGAGCTCAAGCGTGTCAATGAAGACCTGCTGTCACAAGGCAGGCGGCCGGCTCGCTCGATAGAGACCTTGCTGGGTATCACCAAGGCTTCGTTAAGCACGGATTCGTTCCTCTCGGCTTCTTCCTTCCAGCACACCATCAAGGTGCTGGCCGGGGCTGCCATTGCCGCTACGGAAGACCCGTTGTATGGCTTGAAAGAGAACGTGATCATCGGCAAGCTCATCCCGGCTGGCACTGGTTTTGTCCATGGGCGCTTTGTGTTGAAGGATACTGAGGTAGCTGTCTCACATGACCGCATCGATGGAGAATTTGAAGACGACTACACCACGGATGATTTTGCCCTGGCGGATGACATCGCTGAAGACGATAACTTCTCGGTGGATTAACCCCTCTACTGCTTACCCCAACGGGGCTGGTTTTTCCAGCCCCGTTTTATTTTATTGGTTGTGTTATTGTTGCACCCACCCCCGCCTGAGCGTCTGTTCATTTCGCGCATAAGATGCCTTACAAGGTGATTGGAACAGTCATCAGAAATTCACTTATAATAAATAATGATAACCAAGTGAAAGGAAAGGGAAAAACGCGATTTATGAATAAAAACACTGCTATTCCCGCTCTTCTTATCATTGATGTCCAACAAGGACTATTCAAGAAATCCACTCCCATCTATAAGGCAGATGAACTGCTCGAAAACATCAATCTGCTGGTTGACCGTGCACATGGGGTTGGCGTGCCGGTGTTTTATATCCAGCACTCCGATACCAGGGCATTGGTGAAAGGGTCGCAAGACTGGCAGCTGCACCCCGAGCTTCAACCCCAAAGAAGGGATACCATTATCCACAAGCAGCATGGGAATGCATTTGAAGACACCAATCTGGACTCATTATTGAAGTCGAAGAATATCTCGCGCCTGGTTGTTGTAGGTCTGGTCACGCATGGTTGTGTTAAAGCCACCTGCTTGGGTGCCCGCCAGCTGGGATACACCGTGATCCTGGTGAAAGATGGGCACAGCAACTATAGCAAGGATGCTGGCCGGCTGATCGAGGATTGGAATCAGAAGCTGAGTGTGCAGGGTTGTGAATTGAATGTAGCCTCAGAGATAGTCTTTGCAAATTATGGATGATAACAAATGGAAAACACCCTGTATGAGATCATGTCTCTAAAGATGAAGGAAAAAGAAAAGGTGGCGATTATGACCGCCATGATTGCCAGCAATAAAACTGCCCTGGCAGAGCTGTTTGACATTCTCAGGACGGGAAGCGATGTCCAAAAAGGGACGGCCGCCACAGTGATGAAATTCGTCGCAAAGGATGACCCTGACAGCATGCTTCCATATATTGATGTATTAGTCGAATACATCGATTAGAAAGCTCCCCGCGTGCGTTGGGGCTGCCCCGAATCAATTGGGAATCTTGCCCCCAAATACCCTCATGAAGTTGAAAAAGCCATTCCTAAGTTGCTTGGAAACCTGAACGATGGGAGTACCGTTGTCCGCTGGTGCGCTGCCTTTGCATTGGCTGAGATTGCCAAATACAATTTGGAAAAACAGAAAGAATTAACCGGGATATTTCTGGGATTGATCACCATAGAGCAGAATAATGGCGTTCGTAATGTTTATGTAAAGGCGCTAAAAGATATCGAGAGGCAATAATTCAGCGCAATTTACCCACCCATTGACAGCCTCTCCGGTCCGTCGTATAATCCCCAATAATAAACCGGCGGTCGGTTTATTATTAGAGCGCAATCATGGCACGTATTGTAAATAAAGAAGAATATGAGATCCGTCAGAACGAGATCCTGGACGCTGCTCTGCGGCTGGTCTACTCCAAGGGCTATGACCAGATGTCGATCCAGGATATCCTGGCGGAAGTGCATATTTCCAAGGGCGCTTTCTACCATTATTTCGACTCGAAGCAAGCCCTGCTGGAAGCCCTGATCGAGCGCATGGCCAGGCAGGTCATTCAGCTCCTGATCCCCATCGTCCAGGATGAGCACCTGACTGCCCCGGAAAAACTACACCGCGTGTTTGATGCCGCTTCACGCTGGAAAACCGACCGCAAGGATGTCATGCTCAATCTGGTGAACGTCTGGTATGCCGATGAGAATGCCATCCTGCGGCTAAAAACACATGCTGCTGTCCTGCCCCTCATCGCTCCCCTGATCACCACCATCGTCAGCCAGGGTGTTCAAGAGGGCGCATTCCATACCCCATTTCCCGAACAGAGCAGCGGGATCGTTTTTTCAATGCTGCAGGGCTTTGGTGACAGCCTGGTCAAGCTCATCTCTCAACCAGAAATTAATAAGCAGGATTTGCAATACCTGGAGACCTTGTCTGCCTCCTACCAGGATGCGGTTGAGCGCATCCTCGGCGCCTCTTCCGGCTCCCTGCCTCTTTTCGATACGGCTATTCTACGAGAGTGGTTTACACTCTCCAATATTTCAAAGGAGTGACCCTATGAGCATCATCGAAGTAAACAATCTCACCAAGTTCTATGGAAAATCACGTGGCATCGTGGATGTGTCCTTCAGCGAAGAGGAAGGCGAAATCTTCGGCTTCATCGGACCCAATGGCGCTGGGAAATCCACCACCATCCGCCTGCTCCTCTCGCTGATTCATCCCACCAGCGGCAGCGCCAGGATTTTTGGCAAGGATGTGACCAGGCTTGGCCCGGAAATCCGCCGCGATATTGGCTACCTGCCCTCGGAAGTCTACTATTATGAAGGCATGAAAGTCAAAGACCTGCTCAAGTATTCAGCCAGTTTTTACGGTCACGACTGCACCCAGCGTATCAACGAGCTGTCTGGCATCATGGAGCTGGAGCAGAACCGCCGCATCAGCGACCTTTCCTACGGCAACAAGAAGAAAGTTGGCATCGTGCAGGGCTTGCTGCACTCTCCCAAGCTGCTCTTCCTGGACGAGCCCACCGCTGGGCTCGACCCGCTCATGCAGCGCAACTTTTTTGACCTGATCCGCCAGGAGAATGCCCGCGGCGTGACCGTTTTCTTCTCCTCCCACATCCTGGGCGAAGTCCAGCGCCTGTGCACCCGCGTGGGTATCATCCGTGAGGGCAAGATCGCCGAGATCTCCGATATCCGCACCCTCCAGCAGAATAACTATAAAAAAGTGCATGTTACCTCTGTGGAGCTGACCCCGGCTTCTTTTGAAATGCCAGGCGTGACCAACCTGCAGACGGAAGATAGCACGATTAATTTCTTCTTCAAGGGTGATATCAACACGGTGCTGCACAAGGTAAGCAGCGTCCAGGTTGCCGATCTAACCATCGAGGAACCGACCCTGGAAGAGATCTTCATGCACTACTACGAATAGGCAGGCAACATGAATGCAAACATCTATAAACACGAGTTCCACGCCCGGCTGAAATCGGTGCTTATCTGGTCCCTGTCTCTGGTGATCCTGATCGGCTTCTATTTCTCCATCTACCCGGCATTTTCTGAACAGGCTGAATTAGTGAACGAAATGATGGCGAACTTCCCGCCCGCCCTTTTGGCTGCCTTCGGGATGGGGAATATTGACATGGCTGACATCCTGGGTTTTTTTGGTTTCATGATCATCTTTGTTCAGCTCTGCCTTGCCATCCAGGCCAGCAACTACGGCTTTGGGTTGGTTTCGGTGGAAGAGAGCGAGTTAACTGCCGACTTCCTGCTCAGCAAACCGGTCAGCCGCGGGCAGGTGATCACCAGCAAGCTGCTGGCTGCCCTCACCGCCCTGGCCATCACCGACCTGGTGGTATGGGTGTCCACGTACGCCAGCTTCTATCTCTTCGGAAAAGACCGCCAATATAATTCAAGCACGCTGTTATTGCTGTTGCTCAGCCTCGTCGTCTTCCAGCTCATTTTCCTGGGCATTGGCCTGCTCATTTCACTGCTGGTCAAAAGGGTTCGCAGCGTCACCCCCTACGGCCTCGGCCTGGCTTTCGGAGCCTATATTCTGAGCGCTTTTAGCGGCATATTTGGCGAGGTCAAGCTGGAGCTGCTCACTCCCTTTAAACACCTCGACCCGGCGTATATCGTCCAAAACGCCGCCTATAACACGCCGCTGGTGTTGGTTGATATCGTGATCATCCTGCTCACGATCGCGGTCAGTTACTGGTTATACATCCGCCGTGACATCCCGGCGGTATCATAAGGAGGCGCATGATGAACATCTTTCTCCGTGAGCTTAAAGCCAATCTAAAATCTCTGATCATCTGGAGCGTCATCACCGCCCTGTTCATCGTGGTCGGAGTTTCCAAGTTTTCTGCCTATGCCGGCAACCCCGAGATGTTGAAGATCCTGGATGCCTTCCCCCCCTCGGTTCTGGAGGCCTTTGGCATGCGCGCCTTTAACCTCACCACCGTGAGTGGTTTTTATGGCATCATGTTCGTCTATTTTGCCTTGATGGGTGCCATCGCTGCCTCCATGTGGGGCTCCGACATCATCTCCAAGGAAGAACGCGATAAAACCGTCGAGTTTTCTCTCGTGCTGCCGGTCTCGCGCAGCCGGGTCATCACTGCCAAGGCACTGGCTGCCCTGGTCAACTGCATCGTGCTGGTGTTTGTCATCTGGGGCATATCCTTGCTGGCAGTGAGACCGTATAATCCCGACCAGGCTTTCTATGACTTCGCCGCCCTGCAAATGCGGGCATTGTTCGTGGTCGAGCTGATCTTCCTGGCTCTCGGGCTGATGCTGGGCTGTGTGTTGAAGCAGTACCGGCTTGCCGGCTCCATTGCGGTGGGTATCATCCTGGTCACCTACTTCATGTCGGTCGTCACCGTCATGCACGCGAAGCTGGATTTCCTCAAGTGGTTCACACCCTTCAAGTATTTTGACGCCTATGCCCTGTTCAGCAGCGGTAAAATGGACACCACCTACCTGCTTCTCTCCGCTGCCATCAT
>Ga0209254_10002665_pt1 | contig 16269 bp, 15 predicted proteins | sample FrelakmetDIP11DI_FD_187148 | JGI IMG/M metagenome (GOLD analysis project Ga0209254, IMG submission 187148) | Freshwater lake sediment microbial communities from the University of Notre Dame, USA, for methane emissions studies - DIP11 DI (SPAdes)... | ecosystem: Environmental > Aquatic >... | reverse complement strand
AACAAAGCCGGGCGCAGGTCCGCGTAGCCTCAGCCGCGCGGGGTCGGAGTCCTGAGCAGGCCCAGTGCCGCCGGGGCCTCATTTCGCCGAGCGCGGCTCGGTCTCCAGGGTGGCACGGTCGGTGTCGCGCCACGACGCTGCGCGGGCCAAGCCGAGGAGCGCCAGCAACGTCCAGTAACTCAGCACCATCGTGAAGACGAGGTGCATCTGCTTGGCCGAGTCCTCGTAGCCGTTACCGAAAGTGACGGTGAGGATCACGGGCAACGGCAGAAGGGCGAGCGCCGTGAGCACGGCGCTCAGCGGCGGTTCCCTGATTCGCCTGGAGGCGAGCAGGGCGGCTGCGACGAGCGCCGGTGCGGCTACCAGCACGTAGATCAGCCAGATCGGCAGCGGCTCGAGTACCCGGTTCCAGCTGAACCATCCTGCGGGCAGCGACGCCTGCATTTTCCCTTCGACCACGCCGAGGTGCGGTTTGCCGCGATAGTGGCTCGGGATCCAGGGGCGAACGTAGTCGAGACTGCCGCCGACAAAGCGGCCAAAGACCCGCGGTTCGACGAGTGCCAGTCCCAGCAGGCGCAGATAGGACGTCCGGGCGACCTCGTGGCAGGGATGATTGGCCGGGTTCTCGAGCACGGGAGGCAGATACCAGCTCAGGCCGGCGTAGGCGCCGCAGCGGCGCGGCAGTCCAAGGTTCTCCGCAGTCCGGTAGGGATCGTCGGAGAGCGGCAGCAGCGACGTCAGCACGGTGCTGGTCAGATTGGCCAGCCGCATCGCGTCATTTTCGGACTTGCCCAGGCTTGCCGCCTGCATCGCCAGGCCCGCCACGCCGCCAGCGGCGACGGCGGCAATCACGCGGCCACGGATCTTCACGCCCGCTATTGCCGGCAGCGCCATGAAAACGGCCAGCAGAAGTCCGAGCCCGAGGTGCTGGATCTTGGTCCCGACGAAAGCAGCGACGGCAAGCGCAAGCAGCGCCAGGGCCATAAACCCGGGCGGCCGCTTGCGATCCATCAGCAGCGCGGCGCCGGCGACGCTCGCATAGCCGAACAGCACCGTCGAGTACTCGGCGTAGAAGCCGTTCAGGTACAGGGTGATCGCCGGGTCGGTCAGAACGACGGCCGCAATCGCCGCGTTCGCGGCAGCGGCGCCGGTCTGCCCGCGCCGCCACCAGGCCACCGTGAATCCGAGCGCGAGCGCGAAGAACAGCGAGAACTTGACCAGGCCCAGCCAGCGGATCGAGAAGGTCCCGTCGCAGCTGCGCAGCGACTCGGCCTTGAACAGCGGTCGGGCGAGCCGGGCAAAAAGCACTTCGCTCGAGCGGAAGCACGGCGCACCAACGTCGTCGCGGAACCGATAGCGCTCGATCGGCGCATCGGCGCTGCCTGCCCAGGGCGGGATCCCTGCCGCCCGCACGGGATAGGCCTTGATGCAGGCCTGCACGCGGATCATGTCGTAGTTGTTGGCCAGAGCGAGCAGGGGCTCGCTCATCAGGATCGCCATGCCGCGATAGAGCACGACGGCGAGCAGGGCGATGGTCAGCGCCAGCAGCGCCGGGCGTTGAAGCCCATGCGCGACGCTCCCGTTCATCGCGCGGAGCGGTTGGCCGGGGAGGCTGGCTTCGCCGGCCGGCGGTCGAGGAACACGAAGGCGCGGCTGGCAAGGAAGAACAGGGCCGTGTAGGGAACCACGCCCGCCGCCTGGGCGACGTAGGAGTTCACCCCCGCCAGGTCGCGCAGACCGAACACCGTGACCAGGTTGGCCAGATAGGCGAGCGCGAAGGCGCCGAGGAAGCGCAGCAGGGCCGGGCTGATCCTGCCGCGATCGCGGAAGGTCCAGGCCCGGTTCAGCGCGAAGCTCGTGATCAGGCCGACCGCGTAGCCGCCTGCGTTCGCGGCCAGGTCGCCCCAGCCGAGCAGCCCCTTGGCCGCAAAGATGAATGTCAGTCCGACGGCCGTATTGAGGAGGCCAACGACAATGAACTTTGCAAACTGGAACGGCAGGCCGGCATCGGCGTTCATCGGATGTCGAACACGTAGTACTGCGCGCCAAGCGGCAGCCACTTCATCCACTGCTCGAGCGGGCGCAGCAGGCGAAGCGCGCGCGGGAAGAACAGGCGATAGCGGGCCGATGCACCGGTAAAGCCGGCTTCGATGAACCTCTCCCTGAAGGTGGCGGCGCGCATCAGGATCGCGTTCTCGTCGAAAGGGCACGTCCGCACCGCCTGGACGGTCAGCGGATTCAGCGGGTTGTGCTCGAAGATCATGATCAGGCCGCCCGGCCGCAGGACGCGCCGCAGTTCGGACAGCAGGCCGACGTGCTCTGCCGGTTCGATGTGGTGGAACACGCAGGCGGAAAAGACGCAGTCGAAGCTGCCGTCGGCAAACGGCAGGCGGTCGCCGTCGAAGGCGACGAACTCGGCCATGCCGGGGAACCGTCGTGCGGCGATGCGCAGCGAGGCGACCGACACGTCGACACAGGTCAGTTGCGTGGCGGGGAAGTAGCTCTTGATGTGCGCGACCGAGGCGCCGATGCCGGCGCCGAAGTCGAGGATCCGCGCGGGCGGCCCGCCATGCCCCGGCGTCGCGAGCAGGTCGCGGAGATCGCGGATCTTGTACTCTGCGAAATACTCGGGACCCTCGCCGGAGGCGGCGATGTTCGCCCGGTGAAGTTCGGCATACTCGTGCGCGAACTTGTCGAACTCGGACTGCTTCATCGGTACTGCCTCGGCGACTCGACGGCGCGAGTGCCGCTTCCGCACCCCGGCGTTGCGCCTCGGCGGGTTCCTTTTTCACTGACCTTTCTCAAATGACCGTCCTCTCCATCGTCGTGCCCTGCTACAACGAACAGGAAGCGCTGCCCGAAACGTCGCGGCAGCTGCTGGCGCTGCGCAGCCGGCTCGTCGCGGCCGGCAAGATCGCGGATGACAGCCGCATCGTGTTCGTCGACGACGGCAGCCGCGACCGGACGTGGACGATGATAGAAGAGTACGCGGCGTCGGACCTGCCCGTGGCGGGCGTGAAACTCTCGCGCAACCGCGGTCACCAGAACGCGCTCCTGGCCGGCCTCTTCGCGGCCCGGGGCGACGCGATCGTCAGTGTCGACGCCGACCTGCAGGACGATATCAACGCGATCGAGGCGATGGTCGACCACTACCGGCAGGGCTGCGACGTCGTCTACGGGGTTCGCTCTTCACGCGCCACCGACACGGTGTTCAAGCGCCTGACCGCCCGTGCCTTCTACCGGCTGATGGAACTTCTCGGCGCGCAGACCGTTCGCGACCACGCCGACTACCGGCTGATGAGCCGGCGCGCGATCGAGGCGCTGCGCGAGTACGGCGAGACCAACCTCTACCTGCGCGGCATCATCCCGCTGCTCGGCTTCCGCTCGGCCACCGTCGAGTACGCGCGGCAGGCGCGCATTGCCGGCGAATCGAAGTACCCGCTGCGCCGCATGATGTCGCTGGCGCTGAACGCGGTCACGTCCTTTTCGATCGTGCCGCTGCGACTGATCAGCGCGATCGGATTCCTGGTGTTCGCGGCCTCGTTGTTCGTTCTGGGCTGGACCCTCTGGGTGGCGTTGTTCACGGACCGGGCGGTTCCCGGCTGGGCGTCGATCACGCTGCCGATCTACTTCCTCGGCGGCATCCAGCTGCTTTCGCTCGGCGTGATCGGCGAATACCTCGGCAAGCTCTACGTGGAGGCCAAGCGCCGCCCGCGTTACTTCATCGAGCGGGTCGTCGAAGGGCCGTCCGGCCGGCCCTGACCCGGCGCCGGGCGCCCGACGGCGCCCTCAGACGGAGAAGAGCACGTCGTCAGGATCGCTGGCGCGTCGCGTCGCCAGCAGCCCCTGCTTGCGCGCATACGCAATGTTGGCGGCGAGGAAGCCGTCCTTGTCGCCGCAGTCGAAGCGGGTGCCGGTGAAGCGGTGTGCCAGCACCTCGCCGTGGCGGATGCGGCGGGCGATCGCATCGGTGAGCTGGATCTCGCCGCCGCTGCCGCGCTCGGTTCTCGCGAGTTCGTCGAAGATCTCCGGCCGCAGCACGTAGCGGCCGATCACCGCAAGCGTGGAGGGCGCCGCGCCCGGATCGGGCTTTTCGATCATGGCGGTCACGCGCTCGGTGTGCGCGTCCAGCGGCGTGGACGCGACGATGCCGTAGCGCCTGGTCTCCGAGCGCGGCACGTCCTGCACGGCCAGCACCGAGGCGTTGTGCTGCTCGTACGCCCTGACCAGCTGGCTCGTCACTCCGGGCGAGGCGTCGATCAGGTCGTCGGCCAGGATCACGGCAAACGGCTCGTCGCCCACCACCGGCTGCGCGCAGAGCACCGCATGGCCGAGGCCGAGCTGCTCGGACTGGCGGATGAAGATGAAGCTCACGTCGTTCGGCGTGGCCGAGTGCAGCGCCTCGTACAGCTCGTACTTGCCCTTGGCCAGCAGCTCCTGCTCCAGTTCGGGCACCCGGTCGAAGTGGTCCTCGATCGCCCGCTTGTTGCGGCCGGTGATGATGATCATCTGCTCGATGCCGGCCTCGGCCGCCTCCTCGACCGCGTACTGGATCAGCGGCTTGTCCACCACCGGCATCATCTCCTTCGGCATGGCCTTGGTGGCCGGCAGGAATCGGGTGCCGAATCCGGCCGCTGGAAACACCGCCTTGCGCACTCGCTTCACGGTCATCGCTGCATCCTGTGCGGAGCGCTATCCGGCCAGCCGCTGCTTGAGCAGCTGTTTGCCGATCTCCACGCCCCATTGGTCGAAACTGTTGATCCGCCACAGCACGCCCTGCACGAACGTGCGGTGCTCGTAAAGGGCCAGCAGCGCGCCGACCGAGAACGCGTCGATGCGCGGCACGGTGATGAACGTGCTCGGCCGGTTGCCCGGCACGATCGCGTGGGCCGGCTTCGCCTTGCCCGAAGGTGTCAGCGCCGCCTCGCCCAGAGCGAGCGCGTCGGCCTGCGCGAGTGCGTTCTGGTAGAGCAACCGCTCGCGCGGTTCGGCGGAACGTTCGAATCCGGCGCAGGTGACGAAGTCCACCGGCGAGAAGAACGTGCCCTGGTGCAGGAACTGGAACACGCTGTGCTGCGCGGTCGTCCCGGCTTCGCCCCAGACCACCGGCGAGGTGTCGTAATCGAGATCCCGGCCGTCGCGATCGACGCGTTTGCCGTTGCTTTCCATCTCCAGCTGCTGCAGGTACGCCGGCAGATGCCGCAGCCTCTGCGCGTAGGGCATCACGGCGCGCGAACGGCAACCCCAGAAGTTGACGTACCAGACTCCCAGCAGGCCGAGGAGCAGCGGCAGGTTGCGCTGCGCCGGTGCCTCGACGAAGTGGCGGTCGAGCGCGGCCGCGCCGCGCAGCAGGTCGTTGAAGGCGGCGGCGCCGTGCGCGACGGCGATCGGCAGCCCGCAGGGCGACCAGACCGAGTAGCGGCCACCGACCCACTCCGCGAACGTGAAGACGAGGTCCGCATCGGCACCGAACGCCTGCGCGCGCTCGGGCTGGCTGGTGATCGCGGCCAGATGCCGGCGGGCGTCCAGCGCCGGTGCCTGCGCCTGGAGCCAGGCCAGCGCGGCGCGGGCGTTCTCCAGTGTCTCCAGCGTGGTGAAGCTCTTGGAAATGGCGATGATCAGCGTCGTCTCCGGCCGCGCCTGGGCGAGCGCTACATCGAGCTCGACCGGGTCGATGTTGCTGACGAAGTGCAGGCGGACCGGGCCGGACACGTCGCCCAGGGCGCTCGCCACCAAGCGCGGGCCGAGGTCGGAGCCGCCGATGCCGATGCAGATGACCGTCTCGATCGGCTTGCCGCTGCTGCCCTGGACCTGGCCCGAGCGCAGCCGCTCGGCGAAGTCGAGCATGCGCAGCCGCTCCTGTTCGACCGTGCGCGCCATGGCGCTGTCGGCGGGCGCGGCGCGCAGCGCCGTGTGCCATGCCGGCCGGCCCTCGGTGTTGTTGATCGGCTGGCCGGCGAACAGCTGCTCGCGCCAGGACGGGAGCTGCGCCGCGTCGGCGAGCGCCAGCAGCAGCGGCCAGGTCTCAGCCGTCGTCAGGCTGCGCGACAGGTCGGCCTCGATGCCGGCCGCCTCGAAGCGCCACGAGCGAGCGCGTGCCGGATCGGCGCGCAGCGCGTTGTCCAGACGAAACGATGAGAGCGCCTCGCGGTGACGCTGCAGCGCCTGCCAGGCTGGGGTCGACGTAATGCTCATGGTTGCGGCGTGGCGGATTCAGCACGAAGGACCCGGAGCGCGACCGCCGCGTCCGTTCCCCACATGCGCTCCGCACTCTCCTGGTGAACAACGATAGGGGCTTGCATGGTGTGCCTCAGGCCGTGCGGCCGTACTTGTCCTCGAAACGCACGATGTCGTCCTCGCCGACGTAGTCGCCGCACTGCACTTCGATCAGCGTCAGCGGTACGCGGCCGGGATTTTCCAGCCGATGGCGGCTGCCGACCGGCACATAGGTCGACTCGTTCGGCGCGAGCAGCACATCCTTGTCGGCCACGGTCACGCGCGCGGTTCCGCTGACCACGACCCAGTGCTCGCTGCGGTGATGATGCATCTGCATCGACAGCGATGCGCCGGGCTTCACTTCGATGCGCTTGATCTTGAACCGCGGTCCTTCCTGCAGCGTCGTGTAGGTGCCCCACGGGCGGGCCACGGTGCGATGCAGCCGGTGGGCCTCGTGATCGCGCCGTTTCAGCTCGACCACCACGTCCTTGACCTTCTGCGTCGAGTTGCGGTCGCACACCAGCAGCGCGTCCGGCGTGTCCACCACCACCACGTCGCGCAGACCGACCGCCGCGACCAGCCGGTCCTCGCTCTGGATGTGCGTATTCGTGCAGTCGGCCAGCACCACTTCGCCGCTGATGGTGTTGCCGGCGGCGTCGGCCGGCAGTTCCTGCGCGACCGCCTTCCACGAACCGATGTCGCTCCAGCCGAAGTCGCCCGGCAGGGCGACGACGTTCTCTGCCCGCTCCATCACCGCGAAGTCGATCGAGATGTTCGGCGCCTGCTCGAAGGCGGCCTGGTCGAGCTCGAGTCGATGCGGGAACCTGCCGTCGATCCTGGCGCTCGCCAGTGCCGCGCGCGCCACCTCGATCACATCCGGCGCAAACTGCTCGAGCGCGGCGACGATCGTCACCGGCGTGAAGCAGAACATGCCGCTGTTCCACAGAAAGCGGCCGGAGGCAAGATACTCGGCAGCCTTGGCGGCGTCGGGTTTCTCGACGAAGCGCACGACCGCCGCAGCCCCATCGGCGTCGGGCGCGGCGCACTCCAGGTAGCCGAAGCCCGTTTCCGGCATCGTCGGCCGGATGCCGAACAGGACGATGCGGCCGGCCAGCGCCAGTTCGCGCGCCTGCGTGGCGAGCATCGAGAAGCGCGCCTCGTCCTGGATGAGGTGATCCGCCGGCAGCACCAGCAGCGGCTCCTCGGCACGACCCGCGCCGGCGGCCCAGAGCGCCGCCGCCGCGATCGCCGGCGCCGTGTTGCGCCCGATCGGCTCGAGCAGCAGCTGGGTCGAGTGCGGCGCGTTGCTGCGCATCGCCTCGACTTCCTCGCTGGTGCGGAAGCCGTACTCGCGGTTGGTGACGATCAGGCATTCGCGGCAGCCGGCGGCGACCGCCCGCGCCACGGTCCGCTGCAGCAGCGAGGCGCCATTGCCGAGGCGCATGAACGGCTTGGGCATGGCCTGCCGCGAAACCGGCCACAGCCGCGTTCCCGAGCCGCCGGACAGAATCACCGCAAGCATGGAGTCGTTCCCAGGTGGAGGGGTCCTCACCGCCCGCCGCGACGGTACCGTCGCGGCGCGATGCGGCGATTATCGCCGATGCCCTCGGCGCGAAGGCGCAGGTGGGTCACCGTACAATCGACGGGTATCCGCCGCCGGCTCAACACGCCGGCTCGGCACGGCCGCATGATCGGCCGCGGTAGTCGCTCCGTCATCCACGTCAATCGACCATGGCTTCAGCCGTCGAACCTTCGCTTTTCAAGGCCTACGACATTCGTGGCATCGTCGACCGCTCGCTGACCGTCGAGGCGGTGCGGCTGATCGGCGCTGCGCTGGGCGCGGAGGCCACGGCGCAGGGCGTGCAGGAGATCGTGGTCGGGCGCGATGGCCGGCTGTCGGGTCCGAAGCTGCGCGACGCGCTGATCGAGGGCATCCGCTCGACCGGCGCCGGCGTGATCGACGTCGGCATGGTCGCGACGCCGCTGCTGTATTTCGCCACGCACCTGCTCGGCACCGGCTCCGGCGTGGAGATCACCGGCAGCCACAATCCGCCCGAGTACAACGGCCTGAAGATGGTGCTCGCCGGGGCGACGCTCTATGGCGAAACGATCCAGAAACTCAGGCAGAGGATCGAGGCCGGCGCGCTGCCGCGTGCCGGCACCCCCGGCACGCTGCGCACCGCCGACGTGCGCGATGCGTACCTTCAGCGCATCGTCGGCGACGTGAAGCTCGCCCGCCCGATGAAGATAGCGGTCGACTGCGGCAACGGCGTGGCCGGCGCGTTCGCGCCGGCGCTGTACCGGATGCTCGGCTGCGAGGTCATCGAACTGTTCTGCGAGGTCGACGGCAGCTTCCCGAACCACCATCCCGACCCCGCCCACCCGGAGAACCTGCAGGACCTGATCCGCGCCTTGCGCGAGAGCGACGCCGAGATCGGCCTGGCCTTCGACGGCGACGGCGACCGGCTCGGCGTCGTGACGAAGGAAGGCAACATCATCTTCCCCGACCGGCAGATGATGCTGTTCGCGCGCGGCGTGCTGCAGAACCATCCCGGCGCCGAGATCATCTTCGACGTCAAGTGCTCGCGCAACCTGGCGCGCGAGATCGCCGCGCACGGTGGCCGGCCGACCATGTGGCGCACCGGGCATTCCCTGATCAAGGCCAAGCTGAAGGAGACCGGCGCGCCGCTGGCCGGCGAGATGAGCGGGCACATCTTCTTCAACGACCGCTGGCCGGGCTTCGACGACGGCATGTACGCCGGCGCGCGGCTGCTCGAGCTGCTGTCGCGCGAGGCCGACCCCTCGGCGGTCCTGAACGCGCTGCCCGACGCGGTGAGCACCCCCGAGCTGCACCTGCAGACGGGCGAGGGCGAGAACTTCGCGCTCGTCGAGCGCCTGCAGCGGGAAGCGAAGTTCGCCGCGGCGCGCGAAGTGATCACCATCGACGGCGTGCGCGTCGAGTACGCCGACGGCTTCGGCCTGGCGCGCCCGTCGAACACGACGCCGGTCCTGGTGCTGCGCTTCGAGGCCGATGACGCCGCCGCGCTGGCGCGCATCCAGGCGGACTTCCGCCGCGCGCTGCTGGCGATCAAGCCCGACGCGAAGCTGCCGTTCTGAGGCGCGGCGCCGCTGCGGAGAATGAGCGGCGAGCGCTTCCTGATCGTCAAGACGTCGTCGATGGGCGACGTCGTGCATGCTGCACCGCTCGCCAGCGACCTGGCGCGCCGGTTCCCCGCCGCGGCGATCGACTGGTTGGTCGAGGAGAGCTTCGCCGCGATCCCGCGCATGCACGGGGCCGTCGATCGCGTCGTCGCCGTGGCCGTGCGTCGCTGGCGAAGGACGCCCTGGTCGGCCACGACCTGGCGCGAGATTCGCGCCGCCAAAGCGCAGCTTCGCGCGCAGCGCTACGACGCGATCCTCGACTGTCAGGGCCTGCTCAAGAGCGCCTGGCTGGCGCGCTGGGCGCGCGGGCCGCGCTGGGGATTCGACCGCGCCAGCGCCCGCGAACCGCTGGCCGCGCTCCTGTACACCACCGCCGTGCCGGTTGCGCGGGATCGGCATGCGATCGCTCGCAATCGCGCGCTCGGCGCGGCGGCCTGCGGCGCGGATGCCGATACGCCGCCTGCGTTCGGACTGCGGCCGCCGCTGCTGTCGGATCGCGCGCTCGTCGAAGCGACGGCCGCGCCGTATGCCGTGCTGCTGACCAATGCGAGCCGCGCGAGCAAGCTCTGGCCGGACGAGCGCTGGCGCGCTGTCCTGCGCGCGCTGCAGGGCCGTGGCCTGGGCCAGGTGCTGTTTGCCGGCAGCGAGGGCGAGCGGCAGGCGACCCGTCGCCGCGCCGACGGCGCGGGCGGCGCGTGGGTCGCGCCCCGCTGCGGGATCGATAGCGTCGCCGCGGTGCTGGCGCGGGCCCGCGTCGTCGTCGGCCTGGACACGGGCTTGTCGCACCTGGCGGCGGCACTCGGCGCACCCACGCTCGGCATCTTCTGCGACTACGACCCGCGCCTGGTCGGCATCACCGGGCCGGCACCGTGCGTGAGCCTCGGCGGCGTCGATGCGGCACCCGCGAGCGAGGCCGTGATCGATGCGCTCGACGAACTGCTCGCGGCTGCCGCTGCGCCAGGCGTGCCGTGACGACAACGCAACGACTTGCGCTCGCCGCCTATTCGGCGGCGTGGTGGCTCGTGGCGCCGCTCGCCGCGTTGTACCTGCTCTGGCGCAGCCTCGCCCAGCGCGAATATCGCCGGCACTGGGTCGAGCGTTTCCTGGGCCATGGTCCTCCGCCGCCGACGGGCCGGCCGCTGATCTGGGTGCACGCCGTTTCGGTCGGCGAGACGCGGGCGGCGCAGCCGCTGATCGAGCGGCTGGCGCGCGACCTGCCCACGGCGGCGTTCCTGCTCACCCACATGACGCCCACCGGACGCGCCGTCGGCGACTCGATCGTCGCCTCGTTGCCGGGCCGGGCGGCGCAGCGCTACCTGCCCTACGACCTGCGATTCGCGGTGGCGCGCTTTCTGCGCGAGGCGCGTCCGTCGCTGGGGATCGTGATGGAAACCGAGGTCTGGCCGAACCTGCTGCAGGCGGCGCACCGAACCGGCGTGCCGATGGTGCTCGCCAACGCCCGGCTTTCGGAGAAGTCCGCCGCGCGTGGGCGGCGGGTCCACTCGCTGCTGAAAGCGGCGGCGGCCGGCTTCGACCGGATCGCCGCACAAAGCGAGGCCGATCGGGCGCGGATCGCGCAGTGGTTCGACGGGCCGGTCGAAGTGACCGGCAACCTGAAGTTCGATCTCGCCGTCGACGAGGCGCTGGTCGCTGCCGGGCGGTCGCTGCGCGCGGACTGGGGCGCGCGGCCGGTCTGGCTGTGCGCGAGCACGCGCGAGGGCGAGGAGTCGCTGCTGCTCGAAGCCTGGGCGCGGCGCCGCGGGAAATCGGACTCTGACCCCAATTTGCTGGTCGTTCCGAGGCACCCGCGGCGTTTCGACGAGGTGGCGCAGCTGATCGAAGCGGGGGGCCTGCGCTGCCTGCGCCGCTCGCACGGGGCCTGGCCGGCGAACGTGCCGGCCGATGCGGTGCTGCTCGGCGACACCATGGGCGAGATGGCGCTGTATTACGCCGCTGCCGAGGTGGCGCTGATCGGCGGCAGTCTGCGCGACTTCGGCGCGCAGAACCTCATCGAGGCCTGCGCCGTCGGCACGCCGGTCGTGCTGGGTCCGAGCACGTTCAATTTCGCGCAGGCGGCGGCCGACGCGCTTGCCGCCGGCGCGGCGGTGCAGGTGCGCGATGCCGACGAGGCGCTGGCGGCGATGGACGCGCTGTGCAGGGACCGGGGCCGGCTGAAGGCGATGGGCAGGGCGGCGCTGGAGTTCGCCGCTGCGCACCGCGGGGCGACCGAGCGTGTTGTGCGGATGGTTCGCGAGTTGCTGCCGGGCTGACGGGGTCCGCGCTCGGCACCGATACGATTCGTGACAAACTTTGCAGGTCGGTTACCGCCCGGGCAAGGTAGTGTCGGCGGCCCGCGATCGTGTCGCACGCCGCATTGGAGCGGCCTGCCATGTCACTGAGTCGCGCACGCTCCGGCGGCGGCGGAGTCCATATTGCTGATCGCTGAACAGACATCGACCGAAGTTGCCGAAGAGCGCATCCTGCTCGGGCAACGCCTTGTCGCCGAGGGCAAGCTCCCGGCGCGCGAACTCGATCGCGCTCTGACCGCGCAACGGGAAACCGGCGGCCTGCTGGGACGGGTTCTGGTTCGCCTCGGTCTGGTCTCGGAACTCGACGTCGCCGTCGCCCTGGCGGCGCAGATGAAGCTGCCGCTGGTGCTTGCCGATGCCTTCCCGGCGGTGCCGCCGCTGGTCAAGCAGGTGGCCCCGGGGTTCTTCCGCACGCATCGCATCCTGCCGCTCGACGTGCGCGACGACGTGCTGCACGTGGTGATGGCCACGCCGCAGGACGAGTTTGCGCTGCGCGCGCTGCGGCTGGCGAGCGGACTGCGGATCGCGCCGTCGATCGGCGTCGAATCCGAGATCGATGCCGCGCTGGTGCGGACTCTGGAAGGCGACGAGCAGCACGACGCCGAGGCCGAAGAGGCGGACGCCGCATCGGCCAGCGATTTCGTCGAGCACCTGCGCGACCTGGCCAGCGAAGCGCCGGTCATCCGCCTGGTCAACGTGCTGGTGAGCCGGGTGACCGACCTGCGTGCTTCGGACATCCATCTGGAGCCGTTCGACGACGGGCTGCACGTGCGCTACCGCGTCGACGGCGTGATCGACACGTTCGAGGTCATCGAGCCGCGGCTCGCGGCGGCGGTCGTCTCGCGGCTGAAGCTGCTCGCGCAGCTGAACATCGCCGAGCGCCGGTTGCCGCAGGACGGCCGCATCAAGACGCGGGTGAAGGGCCGGGAACTCGACCTGCGCGTGTCCAGCGTGCCGACAGTGCACGGCGAAAGCGTCGTGCTGCGCGTGCTCGACCGGGCCAGCATGCGATTCAGCCTGGCCGAACTCGGCTTCAGCCCGGACACCCTGGCCCGGTTCGAGGCGCTGCTGGCGCGGCCGCACGGCATCCTGCTGGTGACCGGGCCGACCGGCTCCGGCAAGACGACGACGCTTTATGGCGCGCTGTCCAAGCTCGACGCAAATGCGCTGAAGATCCTGACGGTCGAGGATCCGGTCGAGTACCAGCTCGACGGCATCAACCAGATCCACGTCCATCCGCAGATCGGACTGACCTTCGCCAGTGCGTTGCGCTCGATCCTGCGCCAGGACCCGGACATCATCATGATCGGCGAGATGCGCGACGGCGAGACCGCGCAGATCGCCGTGCAGTCGGCACTGACCGGCCACCTGGTGCTGTCGACGCTGCACACCAACACGGCGGCCAGCGCGGTCGTGCGCATGACGGACATGGGCGTGGAGCGCTACCTGATCACGTCCACCGTCAACGGCGTGCTGTCGCAGCGGCTGGTTCGCCGCCTGTGCGAGCACTGCCGGCAGCCGGCCGAACTGCCGCCGGAGCTCATCGCCAGCAGCGGGCTGGCGCGCTTCCTGCAGCCCGGCCAGACCGCCTGCGCGGCCCCCGGCTGCGCGCAGTGCCGCAGCACCGGTTACTGGGGTCGCGCCGCGATTCATGAACTGCTGGTCGTCGACGAGCCGGTGCGCGAGGCCATCCTGCGCGGCGCCGACGCGTCGCAGCTGCAGGAGATCGCGCGCCAGGGCGGTCTGGTGACGCTCTACGAAGATGGCCTGCGCAAGGTGGCCGCGGGCGTCACCAGCCTCGAGGAAGTGCTGCGGGTGACGCAGGACCAGAGCGATGGCTGAGTTCGCCTACAAGGCGGCGAGCGCCAGCGGCGTCGTCGAAGGCCGGATCGAAGCGCGCAGCCGGGACGACGCCATACGTCGTCTCGTCGACCAGGGTCTGACACCGGTGGGCGTGTTCGACGGCGCCGCCGCACCGTCGGCCGCATCCGCCGGCGGGGCACGGCGCCCCCGGCGGCGCTGGTCGATCGGGGCAGACCGGCCGACGCGCGCCGACGTGCACGCGCTGACCACGGAACTGGCGGTGATGCTGCGCGCCGGGCTGCCGCTGGACAGCGCGCTGCGCGTGCTGCTCGGCATGGAGCATCGGCCGTCGGTGGCGGCGCTCATTGCGCAGATCCTCGAGGCGGTCAAGGGCGGCATGCCGCTGTCGCGCGCGCTTGCCGCCCGCGGCGAGCTGTTCGGCGCGTTCTACGTCAACATGGTCCGCTCGGGCGAGGCGAGCGGCCAGCTCGGCACGGTGCTCACGCGCCTGGTCGAGCACCTGGAACGGATGCGCGCGCTGCGCGAGAGTGTCGTCTCGGCGCTGATCTACCCGGCGATCCTGTTCTCGGTGGCGGTGCTGTCGGTGCTGGCCATCCTGATCTTCATCGTGCCGCAGTTCGAGGAACTGTTCCGCGACGCCCGCGAGGCCCTGCCGTTCGCCACCCGCCTCGTGCTCGGCGCCGGCCACCTCGTGCTCGGCTACGGCGTCTACCTGCTCGTCGGGCTGGCGGTCGCGGGCTACGCTCTCGCGCGCTGGCTGCGCACGTCCGCCGGCCAGCGCTGGTGGCAGGCGCGTCTGGCGCGGATGCCGGTGCTCGGCGGCGTGCGCCACGATTACGGCCTCGCCCGCTTCACCCGCACCTTCGGCACGCTGCTCGCCAACGGCGTGCCGATCCTGACCGCCCTGGGCATCGCCGGCGAGACACTGGAAGACGTCCAGATGCGCGATTCGATCAAGGGCGTAACGCCGAAGGTCAAGTCGGGCGGCCGCCTCGCCGAGGCGCTACAGGCGACCGGCAGCTTCGAGCCGCTGGCGATCAACCTCGTGCGGGTGGGCGAGGAGACCGGCAGCCTCGACAAGATGATGCTGGAGCTGGCGACGATTCTCGACCGCAAGGTCGAGACCGGAATCAAGCGCGGCCTGACCCTGCTGGAACCTGCGCTGATCCTCGGGCTGGGCGTGGTCGTTGCCGTCGTGATCGTGTCGATCCTCATGGGAATCCTTACCGTCAATGAACTCGCACTCTGAAACCGGAAAGCCGGCGCCGCCGCGGCGCGCAGGCGGCTTCACGCTCATCGAGCTGCTGGTCGTGCTGGCCATCCTCGGGCTGCTGATCGGACTGGTCGGACCGCGCTTTCTCGGCCAGCTCGGCGGCGCCAAGAGCAAGACGGCGGCGATCCAGATCGCCGACCTCGAAAAGGGCCTCGAACTGTTCAAGCTCGACGTGGGCCGCTTCCCGACCAACGAGGAGGGGCTCGCCGCCCTGGTGGCGAGGCCGGCGAATGCCCGTGGCTGGAACGGGCCGTACCTGAAGGGCAACTCGATCCCCGAAGACCCCTGGGGCCAGGCCTACAAGTACTCGTTCGCCGGCACGGCCGAGCCGGAGATCGTCTCGCTCGGCGCGGATGGCGCGCCGGGCGGCGAAGGCGAGAACGCCGACGTCCGCAGCAGCCGTCCCTGACGCGGCCACCGACCCACAAGATGCGCCGGTTCCGGGTCTGATCGTCATGCTTCGCAGCCGCGGCTTCACGCTGGTCGAACTGCTCGTCGTGCTGGCCATCGTCGGCGCCCTGCTGGCTGTCGCCCCGCCGGCGCTGCAGCGTTATCGGGAATCGACGGACTACCGGGACACGGTGCGGAGCATCGCCGCAGGCCTGACGCAGGCGCGGGAAGCCGCCGTCTCGGGGGGACGCGTCGTCGCCTTCAGCATCGACCTCGGCGGCCGGCACTACGGCATCGAAGGCCGGCCGGCGCGGGGGCTGCCCGAAGGTCTGGTCGTACGCGCCACGGTCGCCGACACCGATCTCGTCGAAAGCGTCGCCCGCATCCGCTTCTTTCCGGGCGGCAATGCCACCGGCGGCACCTTCGAAGTGGTGCGGCCGTCGGGGACCGGCGCGCGGCTGCGCACCGACTGGCTCGACGGTCGCGTGTCGATCGAGGGGATGTCCCAGTGACGCGCGCTGCCGTCAGATCGGCAGGCTTCTCGCTGCTCGAACTGGTGGTGGCGCTGGCAATCATGTCGATCGCGCTGGGCATGCTCTATCGTGCCGTCGGCGGTGGCGTGCGCACCGTCGGCGACCTGTCGGCCTACAGCAGGGCGGTGGCGCTCGGTGAGTCGGTGCTGCAGATGCGCGACGCGGTGCCGGCCGAGGGCTGGAACGAATCGGGTCAATGGGAGGGCTTTCGCTGGTCGGTGGCGAGCGCTCCGTACGAACCGGCCGCGGGTTCTGCCGTCGCCCTGCATCGCGTGCAGGTCGACGTCGTCTGGGCCGACGGCCTGCGCGAGAAGAACTTCTCGCTGGCCAGCCTGCGGCCGCAGCAGGCGGTTGGCGCGGAGCGGGCGGCGCGATGAAGGCGCTGCGCCTGTGCCGCGGCTTCACGCTGGTCGAGGTGCTGGTCGCCACGGCGCTGCTGTCGCTGGTCATGCTGGGCCTGGTGACGGCGATGCGGTCTTTCGCGCAGACGGAAACGCGCATCGACGAACGCATCCGCATCGACGACGACCTGCGCGTCAGCGAACGGTTCCTGCGCGCGGTC
>Ga0209254_10002664_pt1 | contig 16272 bp, 10 predicted proteins | sample FrelakmetDIP11DI_FD_187148 | JGI IMG/M metagenome (GOLD analysis project Ga0209254, IMG submission 187148) | Freshwater lake sediment microbial communities from the University of Notre Dame, USA, for methane emissions studies - DIP11 DI (SPAdes)... | ecosystem: Environmental > Aquatic >... | reverse complement strand
TGATGAAGCCAGACAGATACTCTCAAAACTAATTAGGCAAGGATTTGTTCACGTCGTGGCAGAGTGACAACTCAAAATCCAGCTTTTTACTCAAGATAAAACCAATCTTTAAGTTAATGTCTAACGTTCATACAACCGAATATTTTAAGAACAACGTTTTGTAAACAAGTATTTTTGTATATTTGGCATAATACAAAACGATAATATAAGTGATTAAACCTCATCAGTGTTGATATAAATGCGTTTTTTGGCATTTGACTGACACACTGATGAGTATTACACTTATCTTCATAGTTGGTAGTTTGATTGGCTGTTTATGGTGTTTTTGTTTTGCCCGAAGGGGGTCGAGGTATGACTATCAAGAGATTGTTGGTCGGGTTTTTGGTGCTGATCCTGCTAATTGTTGTAATAGATGCTGTCAAAATAACAAACAAAGATGAATATAAGGGAATGGAAAATTATAGTTGTATAAAATTCCATTCTGGGAATCTCTATGCATTAGACTCAACAATTGGTATTTTATATTGCTTCAATTCATCGACAGGTGAAATTAAGTGGAGCTACGACGCAAACTCATCTATTAATTTTAATCCACATTACTTTGATGGTAAAGTTTATCTGATAATTGATAGATCGGTTAGAAATGAATCTGTTGATAATGATTTTTATAATGACTCTGAGATAGATCAAGGTGTTGATATAGTTGCTACTGTTATTAGATATAAATCTACTCTTCTTTGTCTTGATGCAGTGACAGGCTCAAAGGTATGGGAACAAGAGATTGAAGGTTATTTTTATGGTTCATTCATTTCAGAAGGGAATATCATTGTTCAACAAGGAGGATATCTTTTCTGTTTTGATTCACAAACGGGTATAAAGATATTTGAACAAGAGATTGGTGATAGCCCTTATGGATCATCTTTTTCAGAGGGAAAAGTATTTATACACCAAAAAGGCTATCTTCTTTGTTTAGATATAAAAACAGGTGAAAAGATATGGAAACAAGAAGCTAGTGGTTATAATGAAGATATAATTGTCAAAAAGGACAAGATATATGAAATCATTGAAATTAAAACATTTGGCACAAATCCAAAAACATCTTTGATAAGCAAACTTGTTTGTTTTGATATTCGCGATGGGAATAAGCTTTGGGAAATAAAAAACAAAGGAGATTTTTATTTACACCATATTTTTGAGTCAGCAGGTAAGATTTATTATCTTATAAATGGTTTTGATGATTACCAAAATAGCAGTTTTATGTGTATTGACATATTAACAGGTATTAGGATATGGGAGTATAAACATCCGGGGTATTTCTATCCACCAAGTTTTTTTGAGAACTATATCTTTTTTCGTTTAGATAAGACCCTCTTATGTCTTGACGCATCAACAGGTAAATCAATATGGAATAAAATTAACATTGAATCCTATGATAAAGAAATATCTAACAAAATATATCTAATTTCAGATGAGCTCTTACCCAACAAAAGCAGTAAAAGTTGTCTTCTTTGTCTTGATACATCTACTGGTAGAGTAGTATGGCAATATAATCAACAAGGTTCTTTTATCAGTCAAATACTATTCGATAATAATGTTTATGCTAATTCGAGAAATAGAGAAGATGATGTAACTACAATACACAGCATAAATGCCTTGACTGGAGCATTGAATTGGAAATATGAAATACCATGTCAATCATATCTTCATTCAATAAAAGATGGGAAAGTTTATATTGAAACAGATCGTTTTGCAAATGTTAGAATGCAATTTGGACTTATTTGTCTTGATGCGAGAAAAGGTGAAAAGATATGGGATTTCAAGCAAGATGGTCAAAAATGATTATGTGCATTGAGGGTAATTGACATGAATACTAGAAAACTCCTTATTGTCCTGCTTGAAGTCTTGTTTGTGATTGTCCTTGTGGGTGGCGTAGCTTTTATTGTCTTCCTTTTTAATAGCGATAGATTACAAGTCAAAGAAATCAGTCCAAAAATATCTAGTTTTTGCAATACAGTAATCTACGATGGAAACTTGTATTCAACAAATAGTGATATTTTTTATTGCTTTGATGGTTCGTCTGGCAAGGTGAAGTGGGATTTCAAGACGGACGGAACGATATTTAACAAGCCGATTTTCTCAAATGACAAGATAATACTGGGGCCAGACAATACAAAGCTATATTGTCTTAATGCAATGACCGGTGTCAAACTTTGGCAACAAGAGGTAGCAGGCTCTACATCTGCTTACTCATCAATCCTTTCTGATGGAAAAGTTTATGTCGGCTTAAAAGAGGGTATGGTTTCGTGTTTTGATGTTGATACTGGCAAAAAGATTTGGGAACAAAATGTTGATGATGCATGCTGTGATGCCAAAAATGCACCAATAATTCTGGATAACAAGCTATTTTTTAACTCCAAAAACTTCTTTTTGTGCTTTGATTCAAAAACAGGTGAGAAGAAATGGGAACAAAAGGTTTTCGGTGATTGTTGTTTCAATCATCGTTCTCATGCCTTGTCAAATGGCAAAGTATATTTGATATCAAATAATTTTGATGAGTTTAAAGGGATCATTTTATGTCTAGACTTTAACACCGGTAAAAAATTATGGGGAAAGCAATTTGATGACACACCACTTGATCTGCCAATCGTTTTTGATGGCAGGATGTATGTTACCTCTGGAAGTTATGGTTTGTTGAGCCTAAACGCTGATAATGGCTCAAATTTGTGGGACCATGAAACCTCTACTTTTCCCGATTACATGATGCTTCAAAATGATAGAATCTATGTTTATTCAAATTTTGACAAAGAAATACAATGTTTTAATGCGTCAATTGGTATAAAATTATGGGGATACATGAAAAATGATTCTTACGATTCCACATTTTCCAGCTCAGAATACTATCAATACAAACCTTTAAATCTTTCTGGGGATGGAAACAAGGTTTATGTTGTTATATCAAAGGATCTTACAGATGAAATTTTATGTCTTGATGCTCAAAACGGTAAATTATTATGGAATAGAAATGTTTTTATTTCCCATTATTCCCCTTTTATTTCTGATGGAATGGTTTTTGCCGGATCAGAAGGAGGCTTCAGATGTTTAAACGATGCAACAGGCGAGGTGCTTTGGGAGCATATAGGATCTGAAGAATCGTTCCAAAATCCTGTCGTTTCTAGTGGTAAATTATACATCAGCTCAAGCAATGGAACTTTTTTGTGTTTTGATAGTAAGACAGGTGTAAAGGTATGGGAATTCAAAAGATAATGAAGCTTATAGTCTTGCCAAGTTTTTTAAAGGGGGTCGAGGTATGGCTATCAAAAGATTACTGATTGTTATGCTGTTGTTGATCATCGTCTTTTGCGCAACATACATAATCGAGTTCACATTGAAAGATCCAAATAAACCAACTGTCAACAATGGCTATGATAATATAAATATGAATGATTATGGCTATGCTATATATGATGGCTTTTTGCGCTGTTTTAATACGACATCAATGGAAGTAAAGTGGGAATACGATTTGATTGGTTGTCTCAATGCTGATTATAGATATTATAGAGGAAGAATTATTTTAATAAAAGTCTTACCCGCTAGTTTTCCTGATGATCCAGCCACCACTGTTCCCAACACTGCTAACACTGTTACTGCTGTTCTTTGCCTTGATGCCACAACAGGCAAGATTTTATGGGACCAGGTGTTTAATGGTTTAATTGGCAAAGCAAGTCTATCCGATAACAAGATTCAACTTTCTATATTTTGGTATAATAATATCTGTCTTGACGCCAAAACAGGAGGAATATTATGGGAACAAGAGGGTCTTGCATCCAATGATTCACATGATTATTACAGATTGCCCTTCTATTATAAAAAATCACCCATGCGTCGAATAACACCTGATTTTAGATATTATTCTGATCCAGAGATAAATACTATATCTAAAAAGATTTTTAGATGAATAAACATTTTGTCTTTATACTATGGTTTAATTTTTTACAGAAACAATCGAAAGGGAGGTCGAGGTATGACTATCAAGAGGTTGATACTTGTCTTGTTGGTTTTTATCTTGATGACAACCACACTCAGCTTTACAAACTATACAATAATCAACAAAGATCCATATATTGATGAACCATATACAGATTGGGATAGTTTTACAGTAGGTAATGGCTATCTGTATGGTATCTCTGGATTTTTATTGTATTGTATTGATACTTCGACTGGTCGTTTGAATTGGTTCATCAATACAAATTATGAAATTGAAAACTCGCCAATTCTTTTTGATGATAAGTTGATAATTGGTCCGGACGGAACCAATTTTTATTGTCTTGATGCTGACACAGGTAACAAGATTTGGGCATTGGATGTTACAAGATACTTTGGAAAAATAACTTCAGGTTATTTTGGATTGACAGTCTCCAAAAAAGGTAATGTTTATATAATGCATAAATACAGTGATAAATCAAAAAGCAAGATCTTGTGTCTTAATGTCAAGACTGGGGTAAAGATTTGGCAACAAGATATGTCTAAAGAAATTGATTTTGGTTTTATAGTATTTTCAGATGGCAATTATTTTTCAAAATTTGTCGATGTAGTTGTTAGTACTAAACAATTTGGTCGTAATGCTAAATTCATTGCAGTTAGGTGGGCTCCAATTGGCTACACTTGGTCTGCTAACAGACTCTATGCTGATCGAACAAGAAACTTCGAGATCGGCACCAGCACTGATTATACCAGCGATTTTAATCATATATCTGCTGATATCGAGAATTCTCCGATTAAACAAGATTTTGATTTGAATAAATGGTTAAATGTTTTATATTCGGAACTAATTGATAATGAGAATAACGATGATTCTAATCTAATCGAAATTGATGCTAAGAAATGCGATATTCTCTATATAGAAGATCAGACTGGTAAGATTAGATGGGAATATAAGTTCAAAGATTACATCTTCAGTCAACCTATGATTTCTAATGACATGATATATTTTGAAACTAGGAATTATTATGATTCGACGAGAATGCTTCATTGTCTTTATTCTGGTACAGGAGTTGAAGTATGGAATCGAAAAGTTGAAGGTTCTTTTTTTCCAATAATTGTTAATGAAGGAAAGGTACTTATTGAATCAGGAAGTGATAACCTTTCAATCAGAAGAAACCTTCAGTGTCTTGATGCAAGCACTGGTATAAAGATTTGGGAACAAAACGTTTCTAATCCTCATGATGTCACACCAACAATCATTTTAGAAGACAAATATTATATTCAATCAGTTGATAAAAAAATATTGTGTTTTGATGTAAAAACAGGAGTCGAAGTTTGGGAACAGAAGATTTCTGACTATTTTAATTTACAAAACAAGTCAAATTATGCAGATTCCAAATTACTTGGATCACCTATATTTAAAGGTAAAAAAATATATGTTCTATGCACCCCATTTGTAGAGAATTACACCTTATATTATGATAAAAGTATCTTTTTGTGTCTTGATGCACAATCTGGTGAAAAAATTTGGGATTTAGTGCTCCCTGTTAATAATTCATCTGATTTGATCATTGTAGGTGGGAAGATTTATGCAATACAAACAAATGGTGACATTCTCTGTCATAATGCTTATACAAGTGCAATTCTCTGGGAATTTAAAAAATGAATATACCTTGAATTGTATTTCTTGTAGACTCTAAAATCCTTGCCAAAGAATTCCGTAATCGCGCCCATGAAGTTTGGTCAAAACATCGTATAGCGCTGGCACATCAAACCAAAGAGATTTTTTCTCATCTGGGGTCAAATTGTTTGACTCGATTTTCTGCTTGACATCGGCTGGGATTTTAAATGTTGCCCAAAGCTTAATAAAGTTCCCCTCTGTTGTGATTGTCGGGGGGTTAAGGTGAAGAGCTTCACTCCACCAAAGACGCTTGTCTCTTGTGCTGTCTTTGCATTCTTTGATTGCCCTTTTAAGATTTGGAAGGTCTTTTTTTGCCTCATCCTCGCTCTCATACATCAACTCCCAAGACAGTCCGTGCTCACCGTTTCTTGTTGTGTGAGTCACAGAAAACCAGTTTAGTGTTTTTGGGCGACCAAGTTCCAATACCTTAGCCGTGTCATCAGGTGAGAGTGGTTGACCAAGCATTCCCGATGAGTCGGTTTTTGTCACGATGTTGTACTCCGATACTGACGTGGAAAGTTTGCAAACCAAGCTGGAAAAATAATCATTTGGTATCCTTGAAGTCAGCAATTCAATCTCTGGAACAGACAACAACGATTTTTCCTCATCAAGGTAAAGGTTGTATGCCATTTTTGATGATTGGTCTGGCGGGATTTCTCGCTCGATAAAAACCACTCCATCATTGCCATAAACAACGCCTGAGCCAAAAACATTCGAATCGTTGTGATACCCGGTTTTTTCAAGATAAACTGCTGGCTGGGTTTTGACGATGGCGAAATTATGTCGAAGTATCCATGTTTGAAACTCATCCATATTGGCTTCGGTCATGATAAGCTCATGGTCTCTTGTTATGTCATAACAATTGTAAACCCACGTGCTTGGGTTTAAAACCTCGGTATGACGCCAAACGCCAAGGTCAATAACAGAATCAACTGAGGCTGAGACATTGTTTCCCATCCCAAGCAACCAATTTTTCAAGTCACCTTCTGACAGCTGGATCCAGTTTGGCAGATTTCGGCTTTCTCCCGTTTTCCTGATGTCGTTGAACACAAATCCGCGCATGCGAAGCGGTCTAAGGTTGAGGCTCATTATGCCTGCTGGCATCCTTGAAAGGGCTTTCTGGAAGTTGTTTTTTACTATGATGTCAGACTGACCACAGCCAAAAAGGGCAATGGAAATGCATAAAACTGATAATATGGTGAGTTTCTTCAAATTTATCTTCTCCAAAACAAGCCCCAGTCGCTCATTTTTTCAGCAATCGAAAGCATGTCCATTGTCACAGAGCCTTTTCCTGTTTTGTGCTGGCTTTGGACACAATCAATGACAATTTTGTTGCCTTTTGTTGTGATTGTCGGATTTTCAAAACCCATCTTTGACATCCAGTTTCGACCAGATATCGAGCTGGGACAGCTTTGCAAGGCTGATTTAATGTTCTCTTCGTCAATTTGGACACCATCTTCATCAAGGTATAGGAAGCATATTCTAACCTGTTCTATAGATCCAATAACCTTTGATCCAACACCAATCTGTCTTATGAACTGGTTTCGCCCCCAAATATTGAAGCTGGGAATCATGTCCTGCAGTTGCTTTGGATTGAAAAAGCCCGGAATCGAGCCTCGCTCAGCCCTTGCTGGAAAGGATTCAAATGGAAAAATGAATGCAATAGAGGAGTATTCGCCAAGCTCTGCAATCATCTCTTTTATTGCCTTGTAGTCTGAGACTGGCAATTCCTCGCCTTTAACCAAGAGATTTGCAGCCTCTTTATAGACATCGTTATCAGATCCAACCAGTACGGCTCCGTCACCATTGATGCAAACCGTGCCCGGAAGTTCTTTGACTTCATCCTTGTGGTAAACTCTTTTAAAGTTTGAATAACTGCTTGAGTTTTCTTCAATAAATCCTTTTTTCCTGAAGAAATCCTTTAAATCAGATGCCGGTGTGACACTTTGGATGTCATATCTTGGACAAGAAGACATTCCATCCATCTTTAGAGAGTCCAGACCTGCAGGCATTTCTTTTAGCGAAATGAATGATGCCCAGTTGAGTGTCAACAGATTGCGCATTCTATCCGTTTTTTCAAACTGTTCCAGTTCTGACCTCATTTGTGCCACGTTGTATGAATAGATGACCGTGTTGCTGGTTGTTTCGTTGCTTTTCCTGATGAAATATTGCGGGATCAGGGAAAGGTTTTTATCATGCACTGTTAGAGCCTGGCCACATGAGGATAAAAAGACAACAGCTAAAATCAATGTTGCCACAACTTTTAAAGCTTCATTGAACCTTGATGTCATATTAGATAGTTTTATGTGTGATAGTCTTACAGTCAATGGAGGTTTTAATGAAGCTTGTCACGGCAATTTTGGTTTTCATCTTGGCCTTTCCTATAAGTGTTATTGGTATATCCTTTGCAGGAACAAATCCTGAACCCTTGATTTTGGTTGCAGAGACAGGCAAGCAGGCAACCGGCACTGTGACATTTCAAACACAACCAGATGTTGTGCCAATGGTTTTTAGAGACCATCAAGCCGATCAAGACAATCCTGAAACGGTTTGGAACTCACCGCTTGAGCCAGACAAGCCTTTGGACATTGATGATGTTTTATTCACACATGACAGCCAATACGTCAAGGTTAGAATCACACTTGGCCAGTCGCTTTCGCAGATAAAAGACGACATCTTCATCTCTATCACAATGGACACCGATAGAGACCCGAAAACTGGGATGCCAAAATCGTTTAGCAGTTCATACAACATGGGCGGTGAAGACTTCATGGCAAGGTATGTAAGAGCCTATGGCGAGAACAAGTTTATCCTTGACCGCTGGGATTCGGGTCGTGGTGACACTGTTGAAACAGGTGGACTGGCAAATGGTTCTGCAATTGACAAGGAAATAAAGTTTTGGATACCCAGACGGGCAATTGGCGACCCTTCAATATTGGATTTCAAGGTTGTCGGCAGGCTCTATCAGGCGACAGATCCTGATCTCTCTCCTGACCATCTAAAATACAACTTTGTTTGCACAACTATGGCCAAGGATGCAACAGTTGTTGCTGATAAAAACACATGCAAGGTGACAATTGCCCCAAAGGATGTGGTTGGTTTTTCTAGATTCCACCTCGTCTGGGGTGATATTTCAACATCGATTGGTGTTTACAACATAACAAGCTTTTCTCCAACACCACCCTGGAATCTCCTATATAAAGCATTGCCAAAGCTTTACAAACGCATGAACATTGCCCGTGTCCAGATGAGGCAAGATTCCGAAAAAGCTCATTTCATGATTGACTTTTGGGATGGTCTTTCAGGGATGGGCAACTATGACTACAAAATCTGGTTGCTGGCAAACACTGACGGAACAAGCTCTGGCGGATTTGTTGACGAACGTTTTTGTGACGGCTCCCAAGACTATATAATGGAAGTCCTTACAGAATCTGGAAGGGTTTCCTCAAAACTCTACGATGCAAAAACCGGAATGGGCTACAACAAACCACCACTTACCGATTTAAATCTTGACAAGACAACAGGACAATTGAGTTTTTCATGCAAGCTTTCAAGGATTGGCAACCCTAAAAAAATGGTTTTCAAGGTGGCATCAGGTGGTTGGAAAGCTGTTGATGCAGACTGGGACATAACACCAAAGATAGAGGTTGACCTAGAGGAGACTGGAAAACAGCTCTACACTAGAGTCGCTGATGACCCAGCAGACACAAGCTCTCCAATTGACTTGACCTCGATTGATTGTGGGCACACTGATAAAAGCCTTCTTTTTAAGATCGGTTTTGGCACAGATTTTACAAAGCTTTCCGGCGAAACCACAATCTTGATATTTATGGATACGGATCTTGATTCAGGAACTGGTCTGCCACCTTCTCAAAAAAATCCTGGCGGCGAGGATTTCTCTATCGAGATTGCCTGGTCAGGCCAGAATTTTTTTAGTGTTGTCAGAAAAACCGGACTTTTTGGCGGCTGGGCTGAGGTTGGGGAGCTGGAAAGCATAGAGTTTAATGAAAATTATCTTTATCTGTCACTTGGCTTAGAGATGCTGGATAAACCTAAGGGTATTCGTTTTTACATTATTGCTACCTATGCGGCAGAAACAATCAGGCAAGACCAAACAGAATGGGGTTTGATTTATTCGATTACTGGCGAGGAGATACCCGGCAGTTGCCAGGTCAAGGTAAAATTGCAGGCCGTTGCAGGCGATGGACAGGTGACACTTCTTTGGACAGACCCAGAAACTACGGTTTTGGGGTTTTATGTTTTTAGAGGACTTGAAAACAGTGATTTGATACAAGTAAACAAAGATGCTCTCCCACCTGAAGCTAGGGAGTTTGTTGACACAGGACTGGAAAATGGAAAAAACTACCAGCACACTATCAAGGTTGTTTGCAAAAACGGTTTTTTAGGACCATCATCTGATCTTGTTATCTCAACGCCTAGATCAAAACAGAAACCTCAACCAAAGATATATGTGACACCTCAATCTATTGACATAGGCGAAGTCGAGGAGACCAAAGGACTTAAATCCACAATAAGCTTTTTCAATGCAGGACTGGGTGAGTACGAGTTCAATGTTTCATCAAGTGCCTCTTGGATTGGATTCACACCTACAACATTTAAAATCGGTCAAGCACAAAAGGCTGTTTTGACAATCACAATTTTGGAAAACCTGCAACCAGGGGATTACAAAGGCTTCATCCATGTAGAAAACCAAGATTTTGATGTTGATATCGGGATTGCCGTGAAGGTGAAACCCAGAACAATATCTGACAAAAAGTATGTTATAGCCCTTATTGCCCAGCCAGAGGCTTTTGGAATGAGGCTGTCTTGGCAACCACCTCTTTACAATGTAGAGAGTCTTTTACGCTATGTGATTGCCAGAACAGAGGTTTATAAAGGCAAAAAAGTCGAAGGCGAGAAGGTGTTTGTTATAAAGCCTGATGAAACGGTCTTCCTTGACAAGAATTTGGATCCAGCCTCAACATATACTTACACAGTCACACCAGAATGGCCGTCAGGTTCTGGAATTACGGTTATGGTTGAAGGCAGACCAGTTGTTCCTCCTGCCTTTATTTTGCTTAAGATTGGCTCAAAAACAGCTGTTTTGAACGGGACAGAGGTAAAGCTGGATGAGGCTCCTTTTATCTACAAAAACAAAACAATGGTTCCACTTCGTTTTATTGGCGAGTCGCTTTTCTGCACAGTGACATATGACTCGCAAACCAAGACAGCAACATTCACCCGTGGACATTCCATAGTCAAAATAACAATGGGCAGTAAAACAGCAGTTGTTAATGGAAAATCAGTGACACTTGACCCACCGCCAATGATAAAAGGTGGCAGAACGTTTGTACCGGTCAAGTTTATCGCCGATGCCTTTGAAGCGGTGACGTCTTGGAATGCGCAGTATAAAGAGGTGACAATTTCCTATCCATAACCTTGACGTTTTGCTACATTTTTAACAATATATTTGGTTTAACAGAGCAATAGTCAATTGACAAAACCATGATTTGTCAATACTGTTTATTCATGGGTAACACGCTTGGGTCTAAGGGGTATGTGAGGATATCCATATCATTGTTTGTTTTTGTGTCTAGCATGCTTTTGCCATGCAACTATTGCATACAAGCAACTGATGCTGTCAACACTGTTCTTTGGAAATCTTATTATTCAAATTTCTATGCTTTAAGCGATGATGTTGTACTTGGTCTTAAACAGGTCTCAATAGACTTTTCTCTTATCGCATTAGATTCAAGAACAGGTAGGAATCTTTGGAAAAATCCAATTCAATTAGATGGGCAACCCCAAAAATCGTACTTAGGCGATTCCTTGATTTCTTTAAAAGGAACGAGCCTTCTACTTACAGCATATAATTACCAAACCTGGAATAAAGAGATCTATTGTATAGATATTCAATCTGGTGATTTGAAGTGGCATAAACCAAATATAAATGTTCTTAACCAATGGATTTTTAAAGACTTATTCTATTATGTAGATGGTTTCACTATTAACAAAATAGACATAGAAACTGGAGATTTGGAAGATAGCTATAGTACTGATGTTTTAATAGCGAACTTGAATGAAAGCAGACCATATAATGAACAATATATATTGACTGCCTTTCGTTGGGTGTCATGTCTTGATATAAAATCAAATAAAATCGTATGGGACACAAAACAAAACTGGATAGATCAAACAGATTCGTGCATCAGTTGTGATTTATGGAAATTTAAAGATAATCTACAAATACACAAAAGCAACGTTATTTATGTCGATCATGAAAAGAAAGAAGAAATAAATAAAGATAGATATTCTATAAATTGTAGAAATGTAAAAACAGGACAGCTTGTTTGGAAATACATTGATCCAAATTGGAAAAATATAAATCCTTTATATAACAATATTTTTTATTCTTATAATGACATTACACTAGCAGGTGATATATTAATTCAAACTTACGTGTGCATTGATGATGATAGTCATGGTAAAAAATATTCTGTTGCCATTGATGCAAATACTGGCAAAGAAATGTGGCGAAAAGATTATCAAGCAATAACATATGGTGAGTTTTCAAAATGGGGTACAAAGATTTTTCAACATTCGCTGGTTCTCATGATGACATATTTGTATTTAGTAACATTATCAATGAAAAAGAACCAGAATTGATAGCTTTGGATTTAATAACTGGTACACAGCGTTGGAGAATGAGTGGTTTTCACAGTCTTAATATGGGTGATCTTGCCTCCAACGGCGAGATTGTGTTTCTTGACGGTGTTGCCTATGCAACACCGGACTATGTAGAAAAACCAATTGAAAGTCGTGTTCTATGGAACGGTCTTGTTCTATGGAAATCATTTTACAATATGAAATTTATTTTTGATGACAGTACATTTGTTTTATATAATCAAATAACCAAAAATGATTTAGAAATAATAAGAGTCGATGACAATGGCAAACCTCTCTGGAGAAAACCTTATTATCTCAATGGTATTTTTGTAGGTATTTGGAATAATCACAGACCATTAGTAACAGGCAATAATTTGATATTTACAGCCTATACTGAAGATTCAAGATCAATAAATACTGGTTTGCATGAATTTGAAAATGTTTTTTGTATTGATATGGATACCGGGATACAGCGTTGGATGAAAGAGACAAAATCACATGCCGTGATGTCATATTGGAATATTGATGGTTATTATTACTACACAAACTACTTAAGCATCATAAAACTTGATGTTGCTACTGGCAAGGAAGTTGATCATTATACAATCGATGATTTACGAAACGGTCCTGATCTTTTTAAAGCATACAATAATCAATATCTTTTTACTGCTGAATATTGGTTGTCTTGTGTTGATTTGATTACAAAGAAAATTGTCTGGGACACAAGGGAAAACTGGGAACAAACTGGCGCAGATCACCACACTGAATTAGATGACTTTCGAGGTAATATCCAATTTTACAAGGATAGTGTTATATTTTATGATCACGACAAAGACAGCAAGTCCGAATATTCTCTATTCTGTAGAAATGTTTATGAGGGTAATATTGTTTGGAAAATAACCGATATTGGAAACAATCGTGATATTATTTTAATTAATGACATGGTAATCATATCCTATACAATTGGTGAAAATAAAATAGTTGAATCCATTGATATAGAAACAGGAAATGTTATATGGAAATATATTTTCAAATCACAGAATTTTAAAGAGCTCTATAATAAAGAGATAAGATTTAGTAATTTCAACGATTTTCATGATAACACATTCGTTTTTAACAATATAACAAGTGAGGAAGAATCAGATCTGATAGCCTTGGATGTGAAAACAGGTGAACAGCGTTGGAGAATGGGAAACTTTCAAACACTTGAAATGGGTGAAATAGCATACAACGGTGAGATTGTTTTTCTTGATAGTGTTGCATATGCAACACCTGACTATGCAGAAAAGACACCTGTTGATCCTACACCACCAATAGTCGTCAAGTATCAGGTTGATAACAATAGCTATTGGATTGGTGAAGAAGAATACAAGATGTATGCCAGTCCAACTTTAATTGATTACAGAGCATATCTTCCAGCTAAATACCTTGTTGAACCATTAGGAGGAGATGTCGAGTATATTGACAATGTAAAGAAGGTGACTTGTAAACTTGCCTATCCCGGGTGGATGGATAGCCATGACCAGTACAAAGAGAATGTTATTGAGCTGTACATTGGCAAACCAATAGCATTTGTCAATGGAAAAGAAATACAAATCGACCCAAACAACCCTAATGTGACACCAATCATTCTGGGTGGAAGGACAATGGTTCCTGTGAGATTTCTGGCTGAATCGCTTGGCTGTGAAGTCAAATGGATTGTAGAGAGCAAAGCAATCATAATAAGGTTTCAACCATGAAAAGGAATGAGTTGAGAAGGACCATATTTTCAAGCAAAATTTGTACTTATTTGCTTTTATGTGTTTTATTATTTTCAATGTTTCCAACTTCTGTGGGAGCTTTTGTCATAAAACCATCATCTCCAATCTTTGGACCAGATGTATATAGTTATGTTGTAACGACTGACAAGATTTTTGTTTTTTCAAAAGAAGATTATGGCATAAAAATGACTTGTCTGGACTTGAACACTCTAAAACCTCAATGGTTTACATATAAAAATAAACTTTTAAGTGGTGATGTTGAGCGTTTTACAACACGTTTACAGTACTGGTATATTGATAATTTATTAATAATTAAAAACTACTTATACTACATTTATTATGAATACACTGAATACAAAGAAATGAATGATGATAGAACATATTGGAGTTATAACATTCACATACAGCTTAAGTGCCTTGATACAGATACTGGAAAAGAAATATCATCATTTGATGACTTTAATTATGAATTTATTTACGATTATCGTAAGAACGAATATTTACATAAAGGAGATTTGTATGTGGTAGAAGATGATAATAAGAGTGGCAGATCTATTTATTTATATAATATTAAAACAAATCAAGTTTTATGGAAATACTATTTTCATTCTGCTCTTAATATTTATACCTGTACACTGGAAGATGATTATATTATTATAAATTCTTTTCTTCGAGAAGTTGTCTGTTTAGACTTTTTTACAGGAAAAACGCTATGGTCACAGCACTGTTATGTGTTGCACCAAGATCTATATTCCAAAAACAACATCTGCTATGAGTTTTCAGATGATTGCGGATTGTCACAATTAACTTGCATTGACATACCTACAGGTAAAATTATATGGCAACGTAAACATTTCTACGAATATCTTTGGTTAATCGGTGAAAAAGATGGGAAATTGGTTGTTTCTTGTGAAAAAGCAGACTACAGGGAGTATTTACATCAAAGCAGGTATATAATCACAATCGATGCTAAAACTGGTAAAGAATTGAACAGATACCTGATATCCAACAGATATTTACACGGTATGGAATTGATTGATAATGATGTAGTTTATTTTGAAAAGAAAGGTTTTTATTATCTTAAAAAGAATATTTTTGACATAAAGACAAACAAGTTGAAGCAAACTCTTATCTATACTCTTGATTCAAGATTTGACGATCTTGAAATTTTTGACAACATTGCTTATGGGATAAAAGATGGAGTGCTCTATCTACTAAAAGTGCAATAGGAATCCAAATATTGTGATTTGTGACCTGACCTTGGAATCCAAAAAATGTTTAAAGAAATCCTTTTAAAAAGTTCTGGATCCCCTATTTCTAGGGGATGACGTAATAAAAAGATAAGGAACAAAAGAACTGGATTCTTGCTTTAGCAGAAATGATATTTAGCAACTTTTAACCACTAATAGCAATATTTAAGATAGTTATATGCTATATGTTAATAAGTAATATCATTAGGATATCAACAAGTATTCAAAAAAAAGTCTTTTTGCCAATTCAAAGCCATCTTTGACTAATAATCTTGTATTGATAAGTATCTTATGACAGTTTTTTGCACCCACTAAAAGAAATCCTTCTGAAAATACCTGGATCCTTGACCTGGGTCTGGGATTACGAAAGAAGAAGATAAAAGACCTGGATTCCTGCTTTCGCAGGAATGACGGATATTGAAAAATCCTAGGTACTAGCTTTCGCAGGGATGACATAAGTTTAATATTTCTGGATACTCGTTTTCACTGGAATGACAAGTTATTGAACAAAGCTTAAAAGACTACCCCCACCTTCATCCTCCCCCTAACAAATCTAGGGGGAGGAATGAATAATCAATTAAAATCCTTACTTTTTTGGAATACTTATCAAAAAGCTTAAAATCCATTGTTAACAACTACTTTAAAAGTCTAGGAGCTTATTTTAATAGGATTGTGCTAGACTAACATATGGTGATTTGAAAAGCTCTGTCACACCAAGTCTGGGGGTGAGTTTGAGGAAGACAGTTGTTTTCTGGTTGGTCTTGATCCTAACGTTAACAGGATTTCCATGGCCTGTGAGTCCTCAATCAACAAAACCTGATCCAATCTGCTCATGGCCAATGTTGAGAGGAAATCCTGAAAACACCGGATTTACAAGGGACTGTGGACCTTTTGGATATGATGTGATTCCGCTTTGGAGCGCCAGATTGGGTGG
>Ga0209254_10002663_pt1 | contig 16272 bp, 12 predicted proteins | sample FrelakmetDIP11DI_FD_187148 | JGI IMG/M metagenome (GOLD analysis project Ga0209254, IMG submission 187148) | Freshwater lake sediment microbial communities from the University of Notre Dame, USA, for methane emissions studies - DIP11 DI (SPAdes)... | ecosystem: Environmental > Aquatic >... | reverse complement strand
CCAGGGATAGGCGGCGCTCATCAACAAAACCAGAACCCCCGTCCCCAGGGCCAGCCGGTCGACTTTCGGATAACGCGCGGCCAGGCTGCACAGATGCCGCAGAAACAGGATGTTGATGCCCGCCACCGCGATGGGCAGCGCCCCCTGTGCACGGTCGGCCCAGAATGGCGACTGATTCCACAGCAACTGGCCGGCCACGCCGGTGACCGCGGCCATGGTCAGGGTCATGGTGGCGGCAAACAGGCTGTACCAGGCGTAGACAGTGTCGCGATAGATGACGCTCTGGATCAGGCACCACACGGTCAGCAGCAGCAGGGTGCCCAGGATCATGCCCAGCGGCAGGTAATCGATCTTGCGGCCCTGCTCCAGCACAGAGGCCGGCGCAATGCGCAAATCGAATCCGATCGGGTCGCGGTGGCGCACCTGCACGAAAACTTCGCGCGCAACGCCGGGCGGCAGATTCAGGTCAAAGCTGGCGTAACGCCCGGGCCGGCTCCAGGAGGCCACGGCCAACGTGTCGCCTGCGCGCTGGGCAAACCACTTGCCGTCGGGCCCCTGCTGATAGACCGCCACGAAGTCCAGCAGGGGGACTGGCACGTCAAGCCCCCATTGCGGCCCCGCTGCCGCGTCGGCCTTCAGCCGAAGGCGCAGCCACAAGGTCTTGTCCGGCCCCAGAGGATAGACGGCACGCGCCACCGTGGGCTTGAACTGGTCGGCAAACCGGGTGCTGGCCTGTTCGATGGTGACGCTCTGGCCGGATTCGATCCAGGCCGCCCGGGCCAGCAAGGTCGGCTCGTCGGCCTGGGCGGCGGCGCCGCAAAACACCACAGCAACGATCAACATCGCCCCCCTGGCGGATCGCGCCCACCCCGCCACCGGCCGTGCGAATCGTCGCAGCAGCGGTCGGAGGGCAAGTTCTGTGGACATCGGGATCCTCGATGCGCAGGGGCTCAGTTCGCGCCAGTTGCATCCGCCAACGTCGACTGCGGCAGCCGGGAAACTTCCTGCAGCAGGCGCGCCAGCTGCAGCCCCGCTGCTTCGATGACAGGGCGGCCTTTTTCCGCCGTGGCCGCCGCCGCGTTGCCCACCGCGCCGGCCGGGTTGTAGTCCTGCATCTGCCAGCCGAGCTTGGCGCTCCTGCCGTTGCCCAGGATGCGGAAGGCGGCCGCCCGGTCCTGTGCCGTGGAATGAAAGTCCCGCGCGTGCTGCATGCGCACGAGTTCCGGGCGCAGCGCCAGCATCATCGAGGTTTCCACGTCACCCGCGTGGATGCCGAAGCGCTGCTCATCCGCGCTGAACGGCGCATTCACGTCCTGGCCCGCCGCATCCACCATCGGCAGGTTGAACCAGCTCACGCTGTAGACCAGCATCGACAGACGTGCGCGCAGGTCGCGCGCCACCAGATCCATCACGCTGACCTGTCCGCCATGGGCATTGAACAACACCAGCTTTTTCACACCGCCGGCCGCCACCGATTCGCCGATGTCGGTCCACAGCCGCAGGACCGTCTCGGCCTTGAGCGTCAGTGTCCCGGCAAAACCCGCGTGCTCCGGGCTGAACCCCACCGCCAGGGTGGGCAGGAACAGCGCCGGCAGATCCGCCGGCAGGTGCGGCAGTGCGGCGGCCACGATGCCATTCACCAGATCGGTGTCCACCGACAGTGGCAGGTGCGGCCCATGCTGTTCGGTCGCGGCCACCGGCAGCACCGCGACCGTGCGCGCAACATCAAGCTGCGCGAAATCGGTGGTCGCCAGGTCGGACCAGAAACGGGGGATCTTCGTCATGGACGGCATCTTAAGGCGCCCGGCGGCCCGCCGCTATCATTACTTGCATGACCCACGACCTCTTCCGCACCGACGCCTACCTCCACGAATGCACCGCCACCATCACGGCCCTGAGCGACCAGGGGATCGTGCTGGACCGCACCGTTTTCTACCCGCTGGGCGGCGGGCAGGCCGGCGACACGGGCGTGCTGGTGCTGGCGGACGGTCGCGAAATCCCGATTGCCGACACTCGCAAGGAAAAGGACGCCGAAGGGCACTTCACAAGCAATATCTGCCACATTCCAGCGTCGAATGGCCATAGTTCGCTATCGATTCAGGACTTAGTCAGTCAACATGGCCTGAAGGTCGGCGACACCGTCACGGCACGCCTCGACTGGGCGCGGCGCCACCGGTTGATGCGTTTTCACACCACCACCCACCTGCTGTGCCACATCGTGCCGCAGTTGGTCAACGGCTGTTCGATCACGCCGGACTACGCGCGGCTGGACTTCAACATGACCGACCCGCTGGACAAGGACGTGCTGAGCGCCGGCATCGCCGCGCTGGTGGCTGGCGCGCACCCGGTGACGGTGGGCCGCATCACGGACGCCGAGCTCGACGCCAACCCGGCGCTGGTCAAGAGCATGTCGGTCCAGCCGCCACGCGGCAGCGGCACCATCCGCACGATCCGCATTGGTGAAACCGACCTGATCGACTTCCAACCCTGCGGTGGCACGCACGTGGCCAACACGTCGGAGATCGGGGCGGTGGTGGTGACCAAGATCGAAAAGAAATCAGCCACCACCCGGCGCGTGGTGCTGGGGTTCGCGGGCTGAGCGGCTCGCCCATGCAGCACCGCAATGTCACCGGGGACAGCTTCTTCTGCTGGGACGGCGACGTCCTGATCGTCAACATCCTGGGCAAACCGAGCGCCAGGCAGGACGCCATCGGCGAACCGCAAGGCAACCAGTTGCGGGTCAGCGTCAAGGCCAAGCCGGAGAACGGCAAGGCGACCGACTCCATGGTGCGCTTTCTGGCGCCCCAGTTCGGCGTGCGGGTGGCGGATATCGAGGTGGTCTTTGGCCAGGAAAACGTGAACAAGCAGTTGCGCATCAAGGCGCCGACGCGTCTGCCAGCGGTGTTCAATCAGGAATCACTGCTGCCTGGCGCCGACCGGTAACACCGCGGCTGGGGGCGCCTGCTGCTGCAGGCGCGATGCCATTTCCTGCGCATACATCCAACGGCGCGACCACGACTGCCCCTGGGCGCTGCCGCCAGCGCGCCGGCACAACACCTGGAAAAGCGAAATCTGGTCATGCTCGAAGGCCCACTGGCTGCCGATGAGGTAGAGGCGCCAGATGCGCCAGCGCTTTTCGCCGACCATGGCCTTGAGGGTGTCGCTGCGGGACTCGAAGGCTTCGCTCCAGAGCTGGGTGGTGCGCGCGTAATGCCGGCGCAGGCCTTCCACGTCCACGGCCTCCAGGTCGCTCTCCTGCATCCTGGTGAGCACGGTGCCGATATGCGCCAGTTCGCCCTGCGGAAACACGTAGCGGTCGATGAAGCGACCCCCGCCATAGTGGGTCTCGCCGTCGTGGGCGTCGGTGGAGGTAATGCCATGGTTGATCACCCAGCCGTCCTCGGCCAGCAGGCCGTGCAGCGTGCGGAAATACGCGCCCAGGTGCTTCAATCCGACATGCTCGAACATGCCGACGCTGGCGATGCGATCAAATCGCCCGGCCACATCGCGGTAGTCCTGAAGGCGGATCTCGACGCGGTCCTGCAGCCCGGCCTGCCGCACGCGTTCGCGTGCCAGGTCGTACTGGTTCTGCGACAGCGTGATGCCCACGCAGCGCGCGCCGAAGTGCGAGGCCGCGCGCATGACCAGCGCGCCCCAGCCACAGCCGATGTCCAGCAGGCTCTGGCCCGGCGCAAGTTGCAGCTTGGTCAGGATGTGGTCGATCTTCTTGCGCTGCGCCAGCGCCAGCGATTCGTCGCCGTTCTCGAAATAGGCGCAGGAATACACCATGTCCGGGTCCAGCCACGCCGCGTAGAAGTCGTTGGACAGGTCGTAGTGGTACTGGATGGCGTCACGGTCGGTGTCCTTGCTGTGCTGCGTGGCGTGGGCGATGCGCTGCATCATCCGGGCAAGAGGCCCCGGCGGGTGACCGGCCGCGTCGGACGCGCCGGCGGCGGCCAGTTTCCATGCCACGTCGATCAGGTCGGGCGCGCTGCCATCAAGGTCGATATGCCCCTCCACATAGGCCTCGCCCAGCGTCTCCAGGCTGGGCGACAGCAGGGCCGGCAAGGCGGACGGGTGGCGGATATGGATCGCCACGCGCGGCGGTTCGGTCTTGCCCAGCCGGATGGCCGCCGCCGGACTGTCGCCCCAGCGCAGCAACAGCGGCAAGTCTGCCCGCGTGCGCAGGCGCTCGGCCCAAGGCGTCAGGGCTGAATTCAGTGCGGTATCGATACCCAGCATGGCGGACCCCCTCCTCAGACAGGCCACGAAGGTAGCAACAATGGTTGGCGCGCCCTTGCGGTTTGTCAAGTTGCGCCCCTCTGAAGCGGCGAAGGCCCGCCTGGCCGGGGGTGCCCACCCGGCGCTGACCGGTGTTGGCTATAGTCCACAGGGAACCAATTGCGCGACCCCGCACTCCTATTGCCTCAGCTCCCCGACCTGCCCATGAATCGCCCCCGCTCGCCCCGCCTTGTTCTGTTTGCTTTATTTTTCATAGCAAACTTTGTCGTTCCGACGCTGGGCTGGGCTCAAAATTCATCGAAAAACGTGGTCACCACGCCCCAGGTGCGCGCCGAAATCCTGGCGCACGCGCCCCAGGGCGTGCCGGTGGGCCAGCCTGAAGCCGCCGCGCAAAAACAGCCGGTGTGGGTCGGCCTGCAGCTCACGCACAAGCCCGAATGGCACACCTACTGGAAGAATGCCGGCGATTCCGGCTTGCCGACCACGCTGGAATGGACACTGCCGCCGGGGGTCATTGCGGGCGATATTGCCTGGCCGCTACCTAAAAAGATCCCGATCGGCAACCTGGCCAACTATGGCTACGAAGGCACTGTCCTGCTGCCGGTGCCGCTGACGATCACACCCGACTTCAAGCCGCCGCTGACCGGCAACACCCTTGACGTCAAGCTCAAGGCGTCCTGGCTGGTGTGCCGCCAGGAGTGCATCCCCGAAGAGGGCGAGTTTGCGATCCAGATCCCGCTCAAGGGCTCGACCGCGATCAACAGTGCGGCCTTCGATGCGGCCTTGAAGGCGCAGCCCCGGCCCGTCATGGGCAGCGTCGGCGGGGTGCTGCCGGACAGCCAGATACAGATCGACGGCAAGCTGCTGCGCTTCAGCGTGCAGGGCCTGCCGGTGGAACTGCGCGGCAAGACGCTGGACGTGTTCCCGGAAACGACCGAAGTGATCGAGACCGCCGCCACGCCCCAACAGGCCTGGAAAGGCGCGGAGTGGACCGCCAGCATCCCGCTGGCGGCGCAGCGCCTGAACAGCCCCTCGGTGATGCCGGTGGTGCTGGCATCCAACGGCCAAGGCTGGCGCGCCGAGCTCAAGGTGCTGGGCGAATGGCCCAAGGTCACCCCCGGTGCCGGCGAGTTTTCCGCACTGGAGGCTGCGCGCAAAGCCAATGCCGCAGGCGCCACCCCGGGTGGGCCGCCTTCCGGTGCCTCGCTCACGCTGTGGGCCGCGCTGCTGGGCGCGCTGCTCGGCGGGCTGATCCTGAACCTCATGCCCTGCGTGTTCCCGGTGCTGGCGATCAAGGTGGTCGGCTTCACGCGGCACGCCGACGACCAGCGCGCCCACCGCATCAGCGGGCTGGCCTACACCGCCGGCGTCATCACCTCGTTCGTGGCGCTGGGCGCCCTGCTGCTGGCGCTGCGCGCGGCCGGCGAGAGCCTCGGCTGGGGCTTCCAGCTGCAAAGCCCCGGCGTGGTGGCCGCGCTGGCGGCGCTGTTCACCCTGATCGGGCTGAACCTGGCGGGGCTGTTCGAGTTCGGCAGCTTCCTGCCATCCGGCGTGGCCACTTTGCAGGCGAAGCACCCGGTGGTCGATTCGTTCCTGACCGGCATGCTGGCGGTGGCCGTGGCTTCGCCCTGCACCGCACCGTTCATGGGCGCCTCGCTAGGGCTGGCCGTCAGCCTGCCCACCGCGCAGGCGCTGGCCGTGTTCGCCGCGCTGGGCCTGGGGCTGGCGCTGCCCTACCTGGCGGCCAGCTTCGTACCGGCAGTGGCGCGCGCGCTGCCGCGACCCGGCGCCTGGATGGACACTTTCCGCCGCCTGATGGCCTTCCCGATGTTCGCCACCGTGGTCTGGCTGGTCTGGGTGCTGGGCCAGCAAACCGGCATCGACGGCGCCGGTGCCTTGCTGGCGCTGCTGGTCAGCGGCGCCTTCGTGGTCTGGGCGCTGACGCTGCAGGGCCGCGCCCGGACCGTGTTTGCTACGCTATCCATAGCAGGCTTCGCCCTGCTGATGCTGGGAATTGGCCCAAATGTTCTCAAATTCGTCGATTCCACGCCGGTTTCAGCCTCCTCCGAGCGGTGGCAGCCCTGGTCCCCGGGCAAAGTGGATCAACTGGTCGCCAGCGGTCAGACGGTGTTTGTCGATTTCACTGCCGCATGGTGCGTGACCTGCCAGTACAACAAGAAGACCACGCTGAGCGACGCCGCCGTGCTGGCCGACTTCGCGGCCAGAAATGTGCAACTGCTGCACGCCGACTGGACCCGCCGCGACCCGGCCATCACCGCCGCCCTGAGCGCCCTGGGTCGCAATGGGGTACCGGTGTACGTGCTGTACCGACCCGGGCACCCGCCCCGCGTGCTGTCGGAGATCCTGAGCGTGGACGAGGTGCGTTCGGCACTGGCCGCGCTCTGAAACAGGTCGTCTGGGTTCTGGTCTGATTGAGAGGAGCAAGCATCATGCAACGTCGTTCATTCCTGAGCGCTGCCGCTGCAGCCGCCATTCTCGCGCCCCATTACGCCGTGGCCGCGCCCGCGGCCGTAGGCCAGAGCGCGCCCGGCTTCACGCTGGCGGATACCGCAGGCAAGCCAGTGCGCCTGGCCGATTTCAAGGGCAAGACCGTCGTGCTGGAATGGAACAACCCCGGCTGTCCCTTCGTGCGCAAGCACTACCAGGGCAACATGCAGGCGCTGCAGAAAGAAGCCGCGGCGCAGGGCGTGGTCTGGCTGGCCATCAATTCCACCGAGCCCGCCAGCGGCGACTACCTGAGCCCGCCGCAGCTGGCGCGCTGGATGCAGGACAAGCAGGCCGCGCCCACCGCCACGCTGATGGACGAGGACGGCGTCGTGGGCAAAGCCTACGGGGCGCGAGTCACGCCGCACATGTACATCGTCAACGCCCAGGGGCTGCTGGTCTACGCCGGCGCCATCGACAGCATCCCGACCGCCCGCGTGGACGACATCGCCAAAGCCACCAACCATGTGCGCCAGGCGCTGGCCGAGATCAAGGCGGGCAAGCCGGTGTCGGTCGCGGCGACGCCGCCCTACGGCTGCACCGTCAAGTACAAGACCTGAGGTCGTTTCCTGCCGATCCGGCCCTGCGTACACTGCAGTCCATGAGCCGCACCCCCGACACCATCAGCACCCTGCGCGAGGTCCTGGGCCACTGTCGCACGCTCGCGGTGGTGGGCCTGTCGCCGCAGTGGCACCGTCCCAGCTACTTCGCCGCCAAGTACATGCAGGCGCACGGCTACCGCATCGTGCCGGTGAACCCGCTGGTGGCGGCCGAAGGGGGCAGCATCCTGGGCGAACGCTGCTACGCCAGCGTCGTCGAGGCTGCGCAGGCGATCGCGGCGCAGGGCGGGCACATCGACATGGTGGACTGCTTTCGCAAGAGCGCCGACATTCCCCCGCTGGCCGAGGAAGCCATCGCCATCGGCGCGCGCTGCCTGTGGTTGCAGCTCGGCGTGACGAACGAAGAAGCGGCCGAGCGCGCCGAGGCGGCCGGCCTGCAGGTGATCCAGAACCGCTGCGTGAAGATCGAGCACGCGCGCCTGTTTGGCGGGCTGGGCTGGGCCGGCGTGAACACCCGCGTGATCTCGGCCAAGCGGCCGCAGCAGCTGCCGTATTGATTGAGGGCGCACCCATGAGCCAAGCACCCAAGACCGGCGACCGTGATTACGGCTTTGCCACCCGTGCCATCCACGCCGGCGCCATCCCCGACCCGGTGACCGGCGCGCGCGCCACGCCGATCCACCAGACCACCAGCTTCGTGTTCGACAACGCCGAACATGCGGCCAGCCTGTTCAACCTGCAGACCTTCGGCAACGTCTACAGCCGCATCAGCAACCCGACCGTGGCGGTTTTCGAGGAGCGCGTGGCCAGCCTGGAAAACGCGCGCGCCGCCCTGGCCTGCGCCAGCGGCATGGCGGCGCAGATGACGGCACTGCTGGCCATCCTGAAGGCCGGCGACCACATCGTGGCGGCCAGCACGCTGTATGGCGGCACGGTGGGGCAGCTCGGCATCGGCTTTTCGCGCTTGGGCATCGAGACCACCTTTGTCGATCCGTCCGACGTGGAGAACTTCGCGCGCGCCATGCGCCCGAACACCCGCGCCGTCTATGGCGAAACGATTGGCAACCCGCTGGTCAACGTGCTCGACATCGCGGCGGTGGCCGACGTGGCGCACGCGCACGGCGTGCCGCTGGTGATCGACAACACCGTGGCCAGCCCGTACCTTTGCAACCCCTGCGACTGGGGTGCCGACATCGTGGTGCACAGCGCCACCAAGTACCTCGGCGGCCACGGCACGACCATGGGCGGTGTGGTCGTCGAAGGCGGCAAATTCCCCTGGGACAACGGCAAGTTTCCCGAGATGGTGGAGCCCAGCCGCGCCTACCATGGCGTGAAGTTCTACGAGACCTTCGGTGACTTCGGCTACACCATGAAGGCGCGCATGGAGGTCAACCGCACCTTCGGCGCCGTGTTGTCGCCCATGAGCGCCTGGCAACTGCTGCAGGGCACCGAAACGCTGCACCTGCGCATGCGCGAGCACTGCCGCAATGCGCTGGCCGTGGCGAGGTTCCTGCAACAGCACCCGAAAGTGCGCTGGGTCAACTACCCCGGCCTGCCCGATTCGCCTTACCACGCGCTGGCGAAGAAGCAGTTCCGCGCCGTCGACGGCCAACCCGGCGCCTCGGGCATCCTGACCTTCGGCATCGACGGCGGCGCCGCGGCCGGCGAACGTTTCATCGACGCCTGCGAGTTCCTCAGCCACCTGGCCAACATCGGCGACGCCAAGACGCTGGTGATCCACCCCGCCTCCACCACGCACCGCCAGCTCAACGACGAGGAACTGCAGAAGGCCGGCGTCAGCGCCGACATGGTGCGCCTCTCCGTGGGCATCGAGGACGTGAACGACGTCCTGTGGGACATCGAGCAGGCGCTGGAGCGCGCCACGCGCGCCTGAGCTGAGCCGCGCGCCACCGAACCTACCGCTTCGTACGACCATGAACGAACAGCAAACCATCCAGGCCATCTTCGAAGCCGGCCACACCGTGGCGGTCGTCGGCCTGTCGCCCAAACCCTGGCGCGAGAGTTTCGGTGTGTCCCGCGCGATGCAGGCGGCCGGCTGGCGCATCATCCCGGTCAACCCGGCGGCAGCGGAACGCGGCGAAACCATCCTGGGCGAGAAGGCCTACGCCACGCTCACTGACGCCGCGTTGCACGAAAAGATCGACCTGGTGAACGTCTTTCGCAATTCAGACGACGTGCCCCCCGTGGCCGACGAGGCCATTGCCATCGGCGCACCGGCGCTCTGGCTGCAGATGGGCATCCGGCATGACGAAGCCGCCGCCAGGGCTCGTGCCGCCGGCCTGAAGGTGGTGCAGGACCGCTGCCTGAAGGTGGAGTGGGCGATGCGGCCCCGCTGATTCCGCGGCCCTGAGCAACTCCAGACCAGGGCCGCTGGCATTGAGGCCAGCCCCGGCGCCCGCGCCGGTCGGCCTGCGACAATCGGGGCATGAGTTCAGCCCACACTTCCTCCTTCGCCCCCCTGAAAAACGACACCTTCCTGCGCGCCTGCCTGCGCCAGGCCACCGACTACACCCCGCTGTGGCTGATGCGCCAGGCCGGCCGTTACCTGCCCGAGTACTGCGCCACGCGCGCCAAGGCCGGCAGCTTCATGGGCCTGGCCACCAACGTGGACTACGCCACCGAAGTCACGCTGCAGCCGCTGGAACGTTACCCGCTGGACGCCGCCATTTTGTTCAGCGACATCCTGACCGTGCCCGACGCCATGGGCCTGGGCCTGTCGTTCGCGCTGGGCGAGGGCCCGCGCTTTGCCACGCCGGTGCGCGACGAGGCCGCCGTGGCCGCGCTGCAGGTGCCGGACATGGACAAGCTGCGCTACGTGACCGACGCCGTCACCTCGATCCGCAAGGCCCTGAATGGCCGCGTGCCGCTGATCGGCTTCTCCGGCAGCCCCTGGACGCTGGCCTGCTACATGGTCGAGGGCAAGGGCTCGGACGACTACCGCCTGGTCAAGACCATGCTGTACAGCCGCCCGGACCTGATGCACCGCATGCTGCAGGTCAACGCCGACGCGGTGGCGGTGTACCTGAACGCGCAGATCGATGCCGGCGCGCAGGCCGTGATGATCTTCGACAGCTGGGGCGGCGTGCTCGCCGACGGCGCTTTCCAGCCCTTCAGCCTGGCCTACACGGCGCGGGTGCTGGCGCAGCTCAAGCGCACGGGCGTGGACGGCCAGATCGTGCCGCGCATCGTCTTCACCAAGGGCGGCGGACTGTGGCTTTCGGACATGAAGGCGCTCGACTGCGAGGTGCTCGGCCTGGACTGGACCATGAACCTGGGCACGGCGCGCAAGATCGTCGGTGGTGACGTGGGCGGCCCGGGCAAGGCGCTGCAGGGCAACATCGACCCCAATGTGCTGTTTGCCCCGCCCGCCGCCATCCGCACAGAAGTGGCGCGCGTGCTCGACAGCTTCGGCCTGCCCCACACCGACCGCAGCACCCCAGGCCCCACGCAGATCTTCAACCTGGGCCACGGCATCAGCCAGTACACCCCGCCTGACAACGTGGCCGTGCTGGTGGAAGCGGTGCACACCCACTCGCGCGGGCGACGCACCTGAAGCCAACGGTGGGCCGGAATGGGCGCTGCTGTAGGGCGCAAAATCGCCGCAGTCAAGCCTTTTTGGAGCGAAACCAAAGAAAAATATTTGTTTGCCGCCGACCACTTATGCACAAAATTTGTGTTGCGTTGCGACAAAACAATTCCGCCGGAGCCGGACCCGCTATAAATCCCATAGCGATCGCAAGTTGTTGATTCATATGGGTTTTAGTTTTTGCTTTTTTTGCAGGCAATCCAGCGAAAGCCTTGATTTTCAAGGCTTTGCGAAGGGCCCGTCCAAGTTTTCAACAAAGTTATCCACAGAAATACTGGATTGCCCTGCAATCCCTTCTAAATCAACAACTTAAAGCTTCTTTCGCCAGAACGCTTCAAGAAAACACCTCAACTCAGGTTCTTGCATGACCCACTGGCTTTCGGTTGCCGTCCAGACGCCCGCCCACAGCGCGGTGGCCGGGCCATTGACCTACCGAAGTGAGTTGCCACTCACGCCAGGCACGCTCGTTCGCGTGCCTTTCGGCAAGCGTGAGGTGCTGGGCATCGTCTGGGCGCTGGCAGACAGCCCGGCGCCGGGCTGGAGCGAGGAGAGCAGCCGTGCGGTGTCCGGTGCGTTGGACGGCGTGGCGCCGCTGATCTCAGCCTGGCGGCAACTCGTGGAATTCTCCGCCGCCTACTACCAGCGCGCCCTGGGTGAAGTGGCGCTGGCCGCACTGCCGCCGCAACTGCGCGACCTGAGCGCCGTACAGCTTGCGCGTCGCCTGAAACCGCGCCCGATCAAGTCAGGCGCAGCCGACGCTGGCGGGCCGGCCCAACCGCCCGGCTCATTGAACGCTACAGAATCCGTAGCGCTCAATGACCAGCAGATTCTGGCCCTTGCCGAATTTGAATCAAAAAAAGGCCCGTTCCTGCTGTTTGGCGCCACCGGCAGCGGCAAGACCGAGGTCTACCTGCACGCCGTGGCCAACCTGCTCGCGCGCGACGCCCGTGCGCAGGCGCTGGTCATGGTGCCCGAGATCAATCTGACGCCGCAACTGGAGGCGCGCTTCCGGTCACGCTTCGCCCCGCTGTATGGCGAGGGCGCCGTGGTGTCGCTGCACAGTGGCATGACGAACCCGCAGCGCCTGAAAAGCTGGCTGGCCGCGCACAGCAGCGCGGCGCGCATCGTGCTGGGCACGCGCATGGCGGTGTTTGCCTCGATGCCGGCGCTGAAACTGATCGTGGTGGACGAAGAACACGACCCCAGCTACAAGCAGCAGGAAGGCGCGCGCTATTCGGCGCGCGACCTGGCCGTCTACCGCGGACGGCTCGACGGCGCCAAGGTGCTGCTGGGCTCGGCCACGCCCTCGCTGGAGAGCTGGCACCAGAGCCGCCCCGCCAGCGCCGGCGACCCTGGCGGGCGTTATGTCCGCCTGGTCATGCCGGGGCGCATTGGCGAGGCCGGGTTCCCCAAGGTGCGGCGCGTGGACATGAACCACCAGCCGATGAAGACCGTGTTTTCACCGCCGCTGCTCGACGCCATTCGCGCGCGCATCGCGCGCGGCGAGCAGTCCATGGTGTTCCTCAACCGGCGCGGCTACGCCCCGGTGCTGCACTGTGCCGATTGCGGCTGGAAGAGCGAGTGCCCGCATTGCAGCGCGTTCCGCGTATTCCACAAGATCGACCGCACGCTGCGCTGCCACCACTGCGGCTTCACCGAGCGCGTGCCGCGCGCCTGCCCGGCCTGCGGCAACATCGACATTGCGCCGCTGGGCCGCGGCACCGAGCGGCTGGAGGAGCACCTGGCCGAACTGCTGGCCGGCGAGACCCGCCCGGACGGCACACCCGTGCGCATCGCCCGCATCGACGCCGACACCACCAAACTCAAGGGCGCGCTCGAATCGCAGCTGGCGCAGGTGCATTCGGGCGAGGTCGACGTGCTGGTGGGCACGCAGATGATTGCCAAGGGCCATGACTTCCGACGCATCACGCTGGTCGCGGCCATCAATCCCGACGGCGCGCTGTTCTCCAGCGATTTCCGTGCGCCGGAACGCTTGTTCAGTCTGCTGATGCAGTCGGCCGGGCGCGCCGGGCGTGACGCCGCGTTCATCACGGCCGGCGCGTCGGGCAGCGAGATGTGGATCCAGACCTTTCACCCGACACATCCGCTGTTCGAGGCCCTGAAGCAGCACGACTACCCGGCCTTTGCCGCGCGCGACCTGCGCGAGCGCGAAGCCGCCGCGATGCCGCCCTTCAGCTTTCAGGCATTGGTGCGCGCCGAGGCGCGCACGCAGGACGTGGCGCAAGGCTTCCTGAACGCTGCGAGCGCCGCGGCACAGACCGAGCTGGCGGGCCTGCCCGGTTTCGACGAGGTGATGCCGCGCATCACGCTGTACGGCGCGGTACCCATGAGCGTGCAGCGTGTGGCCAATGTGGAGCGTGCGCAGATGCTGGTGGAAAGTGGCTCGCGCAGCGCACTGCAGCGCTTCCTGGCGGCGTGGCACGAGGTCTTGCGCCAGACCCGTTCGCTGCCGGCGCACAAGGGCCTGATCCGCTGGGCCGTGGACGTGGACCCGCTGACCATCTAGCCGCGCAGTAGACTTTCACGCCATGCATGAGATGTCGCTCGCCGAAGGGGTTTTGCAACTGATCGAGGATGCGGCGCGCCAGCAAGGGTTCGCCAGGGTCAGCACGGTCTGGCTGGAGATCGGCCAGCTGTCCGGCGTCGAGCCCGAGGCCATGGCGTTCTGCTTCGACGCCGTCACCCGCGGCAGCCTCGCCCAGGGCGCGCGCCTGGAGATCATCACGCTGCCGGGCACCGGCTGGTGCATGGCCTGCGCGCAGACGGTCCCGATGAAAGAGGTCTTTGGCGAATGCCCGGTGTGTGGCGGCCATCATTTGCAGGTCACGGGCGGCACTGAAATGCGGGTCAAGGAACTCGAAGTAACATGAAACCTGCAGCGCAGGCCGTGGCCGGCGACACCAGCCCGCGCTGCTCCCAACGGACCAGGAGAATCTCGAATGTGCACCACCTGCGGCTGCGGCACCGATGAAGTGAAGATCGAAGGCGGCCATGCCGGGCATGGGCACGGCCATGAACACGTTCATGCCGACGGCACCCGGCACAGTCACGAACACCTGCATGGGCATGGGCATGAGAACGGGCACGGGCATCCGCACGACCCAGCGGATGGGCACACCCACGCCGCGGACGAGGACCCCACGCATTCGCATGCCCCGGGCGTCAGCTCGGCGCGCCGAGTGCAGATCGAGCAGGACATCCTGGCCAAGAACAACGCCTATGCGCACGAGAACCGCCAGCTTCTGGCCGGGCAAGGCATCTTTGCGCTGAACCTGGTCTCGGGCCCCGGCTCGGGCAAGACGACACTGCTCTGCAAGACCATCACGATGCTCGCCGGGGTGCCGGTGGCCGTCATCGAAGGCGACCAGCAGACCAGCCAGGACGCCGAACGCATCCGTGCCACCGGCGCGCCCGCCGTCCAGATCAACACCGGCAAGGGCTGCCATCTCGACGCCCACATGGTCGGCCACGCCATGCGCCGGCTGGCACTGAAGGACGACTCCCTGCTGATGATCGAGAACGTGGGCAACCTGGTGTGCCCTGCCGCCTTCGATCTGGGCGAGGCCCACAAGGTGGTCATCCTGTCGGTCACCGAAGGCGAGGACAAGCCCATCAAGTACCCGGACATGTTCCGCGCGGCCAGCGTACTGCTGCTCAACAAGATCGACCTGCTGCCGCACCTGGACTTTGACGTGGACGCCGCCCTGGCCTACGCCCGAAGGGTCAATCCACAGATTCGCGTGATCCAGCTGTCGGCCGCGCGCGGCGAGGGCATGGGCGAATGGCTGCAGTTCCTGCGTGACGGCATGGCGAGCGCCGCCGCCGCGAGATTGGCGACGGTCGATGGCCTGAAGAAGCGCATCGCACAGCTCGAGGCGCAGCTGGCGGGCACGCCCGCGCAGGGTTGAACCGACCCTGCCGATGCCCACCCCCCCGGCCACCGAAGCGCTTGCCCTGGCGGGGTCCCTGACCCTGGTCGTTGGCGCGCCAGCGCCCATCCAGGGTGGGCGCCCGGTGCTCTCGCCGGGGCTGCTCGACCGCCTGGCCAGCGGTCGCCCTGCGCAGCAGTGGCCCGAGCAGTTGGGCCGGCTCTTCAGCCTGTGCGGACACGCCCAGACGCTGGCCGCGCGCCTGGCCTTGCAAGGCGCAGGGGCAACGGAGTCCAGCGACGTGATGACGGCTCACGCGGCGGTGCTGCTGCGGGTCATCACCGCCGGCGAACAATTGCAGCGCATGCTGCTGGACTGGCCCCTGGCCTGCCCGCAACCTGGGGTGGCGCCTGACATGGCCTTGCTCAAGGCCGCGCGCCCTGCCACGCCCCCGGCACAGGCGTCCTTCACGGAACTGCAGCAGCAGCTGGAAGCGCTCTCCGCGCTGCTGGCCGATCGCCTGTTCGGCATGCCCGCGGCGGACTGGCTGCGGGCCTGGCAGGCGCAGCCGGGGCCCTGGCTGGACCGTTGGTCCCAGTCCCATCAGGGCACGGTGGCACGCTGGCTGCACGCCATCCGGCCCGACGCATGCGCCGTGCACCTCGCCCATCGCGCCCTGCCCGACCCCCGGACCGACCCGGCCGGCTTTGCCGATCTCGGCCATCGCCTGCTGAACGATCCGGCGCAGTCCCAACGGCCCACCTGGCAAGGCCAGCCGGCGGAAACCGGGCCGTGCACCCGGGGCTGGCTGGACGGCAGCGTGGCAGGCGACGAGTCCCTTTGGTGGCGGCTCGGCGCCCGGGTGGTGGACCTGGCCGCCCTCCTGAGCCGCCCCGACAGCCTGCGTTTTGGCTCCCTGGCGCTCGGCCCGCTCGCCGGCCTGGGCTGGTGCGACATGTCGCGCGGCCTGCTGGTCCATGCCGTGCAATTGAGGCGCACCTCTGTTCACGCAGCGCCCACCATCGAGCGCTACCGCCTGCAGGCGCCCACCGAGTGGAATTTTCACCCCGACGGCCCGCTGGCCCACTGGCTGCGGCAGACCCCGCCCACGCCCGACAGCCTGCGCCAGGCCCGCCTCGCCGCCACGGCGCTGGACCCCTGTGTGCAGCTCAATGTGCAGGGCGCCGCGCCGCAACGCACTGCAAGCCCGACAGATTCTTCGCCCCCCACGCCACAGACCCTGCCCCGGGCGCAGCCCGCCTGCGTGCTGGCCCTCGGCGCCCATCTGAAAAACAAGGCTTGCCTGGCGGTCGGCGAACAGGTCTTCTGGTCGGCTGCCCATGGCGACCTGGCCGACGTTCAGGCCTGCAACGCCCTGCAGGCCTCGGTTAATCGCCTGCTGACGCTGGCCCGGGAACAGGGCCAGACCATCCAGGCCGTGGCCCACGAACTGCACCCCGACTTCTTC